>Ga0316205_10001151_pt1 | contig 36374 bp, 28 predicted proteins | sample 3monthpyrite_MG_FD_204941 | JGI IMG/M metagenome (GOLD analysis project Ga0316205, IMG submission 204941) | Microbial mat bacterial communities from mineral coupon in-situ incubated in ocean water Damariscotta River, Maine, United States -... | ecosystem: Environmental > Aquatic > Marine >...
ATATATACGAGCCAAATACCACCCACAAGAGCGAACGGCATCGACATCATCACCACAACAGGCTCAATAACATTGCGAAAATTTAAATAAAGCAGTAAAAATATAATAAATAATGTGGCCGGAGCCACAATACTCAAACGCTGAGCTGCGCGCTCCATATACTCAAATTGCCCCGACCATGTCACGGTATAACCAGCAGGAATATTAACTTGCTCTGCTAACACTTTTTTCGCATCACGAACGAAACCGCCAATATCGGAGCTAGCAATATCCACATAAATCCAAGCATTAGGGCGAGCATCTTCACTTTTTATCACTGGCGCCCCACGGCGATAAACTAACTCTGCCACCATAGCAATAGGAATTTGCGTACCTGTTGGTGTGGAAATAAGCACACGTTTTAATGTTTCTAAGTCATCTCGTAATTCGCGTGGATAACGTAAATTAACAGGATAACGTTCTAACCCTTCAACGGTTTCAGTAATATTCATACCGCCAATGGCACTTTGAATAACATCTTGCACCGCCCCTACCGTTAAACCATAACGTGCCGCTTCTTCTCGCTTAACATCAAAGTCAAGGTAGTAACCACCAACTGTGCGATCACCAAAAGCAGATGTCGTTTCAGGCAGACCTTTCATCGCTTGTTCAATGTCTTTTGATATTTTCTGTAATACCGTTAAGTCAGGCCCCGAAACTTTAATGCCTATCGGGGTTTTTATACCCGTTGATAACATATCAATACGCGTTTTAATCGGCATGGTCCATGCGTTAGCAACGCCGGGAAAATTGATGGCTTTGTCCATTTCAGCCATTACCTGTGTGGTGGTTTTACTTGGATCTGGCCACTCCTCTTTGGGTTTTAAGCGAATCGTCGTTTCTATCATGGATAACGGCGCAGCATCAGTAGCTGACTGCGCACGTCCCACCTTGCCAAAGACATGATGTACTTCAGGAAAAGTCTTTAAAATTTTATCACTTTGTTGTAAAAACTCTTTCGCTTTGGTGATAGAAATTCCTGGAAACAAGGTTGGCATATATAAAATATCGCCCTCATCAAGTGGTGGCATAAACTCACTCCCCAATTTAGCGTAAGGATAATAAGTCACGGCAAGTAAGATAACGGCTAATACCATGGTCAATCCACGAAACTTCATTAATAACGTTAGGGCTGGTTGATGTAGCTTATGTAATAGACGGTTTACCGGATTTCTATGCTCTGGCATAATTTTTCCGCGCAAAAAATACCCCATCATTACCGGTACTAAGGTTACCGCTAAAATTGCCGATGCAGCCATCGCATAGGTTGCTGTAAACGCCAACGGACTAAATAACCGTCCTTCTTGTGCTTGCATGGTAAAAATAGGCAAAAACGACACCGTAATAACCAGCAAAGAGAAAAACAGCGCAGGACCTACTTCACGGCTACTGTCACCAATTACTTGCCAGCGTTCCTCATTGTTAAGTTCTCTCCCCTTATCTTCCCGTGCCTTAGCTAGGCAGGTATGAGCATTTTCCACCATCACAATTGCACCATCAACCATAGTACCTATGGTTATCGCAATACCGCCAAGCGACATAATATTAGCATTCAAGCCTTGTAAGCGCATAACAATAAACGCCATTAATATGCCTAAGGGCAAGGTTATAATGGCAACAAAAGCGGAGCGAGCGTGTAGCAAAAACATTATAACCACTAAGCTTACAATACCGAGTTCCTGCATTAATGAAGTATTTAAACTATCTACCGCCCGCTCAATTAAATCACCGCGATCATAAACACTTACAATTTCAACACCTTCAGGTAAACCTTCTTTCAATTCATCTAACTTAGCGCGCACCGCTTGAATGGTTGCTAAGGCATTTTCGCCAAAGCGCATAATTACCACACCACCAGCAACTTCTCCCTCACCATTGAGATCCATCACGCCACGGCGCAACTCTGGCCCTGTATGGACATGAGCCACATCTTTTAAGCGTATCGGTATGCCATCAGCCGTTACAGCTACAGGAATAACATTCAAGTCTTCAATAGACTTGATATAACCCTTACTGCGCACCATATATTCAGTTTCAGCCATTTCAATTAACCGGCCACCAACATCTTTATTCGATGATTTAATGGCCATTTTAACTTTACTAAGTGGAATGTTGTAACGCGCTAAGGCAGTAGGATCGACTTCAACTTGATACTGTTTAACAAAACCGCCCATTGAAGCAACTTCAGCAACGCCATCAACCGTTTGTAACGGATAACGTAAATACCAATCTTGTAGCGAGCGTAGTTGCGCTAAGTCATGTTTGCCGGCTTTATCAACGAGCGCGTATTCATAAACCCAACCCACCCCCGTAGCGTCAGGCCCTAGTGTGGGAGTTATACCTTGAGGCAATCGACCACTGACATAGTTTAGTGACTCAAGTACTCTGGATCTCGCCCAATACATGTCGGTATTATCTTCAAAAATAATATAAACAAACGACATGCCAAAAAAAGAATAACCACGCACCACTTTTGTGTTAGGTACCGCCAACATAGATGTTGTCAGCGGATAGGTTACTTGGTCTTCAACTACTTGTGGAGATTGACCAGGGAATTCTGTAAAAACAATAACTTGCACATCTGAAAGATCTGGAATTGCATCCAGCGGTGTATTTTTATAAGCAAAAAGCCCCACTAATGTGATGATTAATGCTGCTAATACCACCATGAATCTGTCTTTAAGTGAAGCAGAAATAATGGCTTCAATCATGGTTATTGCTCCTTACTTTTCGACATATCCATGCCTGACATTTTCTTATCCTCAGCACTTCCTGTATTCTTGTCGCTTGTATTTTTTTGCTGTAACTGCTCCATCATTTTCTCTGTAGCTTCACGGAGTTTAGATTCAGAGTCAACCATAAACTGTGCCGATGTAACTACTTCTTCACCTGCTGTTAAACCTGAAAGCACAGCAACTTTACCATTTGATTCAATTCCTAACTTAACTAATCTAGGCTCGAATTTTCCTGCATCTTTCACCACAAAAACCTGTGACCGATTACCTGAACGAATTACCGCTTGCGCTGGGATAACAATAGCATTTTTGCTGACATCAGAGTGAATGGTCACTTCCGCAAACATGTCAGGGCGTAGTAATAAATCAGGATTATCAAATATCACCCGCACCTTAGTAGTACGAGTTTTTGACTGTGCATAAGGGTAGATATATCCAAGTCGCCCGGCAAAGACTTTACCGGGAACACTTGCTAACGTCATTTCAACTTCATCGCCTACTTTTATCCATGGCAATTCATATTCATAAATGTCGGCATAAACCCAAACTTGGCTTAAATCAACCACCATATATAATTCCGTTTTAGGTGTTACATATTGCCCTTCTCTTGCGCCAATACGGATAACAGTACCATCAACGGGAGTGTGAATATGTAATTGTTTTTTAATTTTTCTGCTTTTTTCTAATGCGTTAATTTGATGTTCTGGAACATCTAGCAACTGCAAACGTTCTCTGGCACTTGCCACCATGTCTTTTGCACCACGACTAACATCTTCAAACGGACTTTGCTCAAGTGACTTTAAGTTATTTAATGCCAATAGATACTCTTGCTGCGTAGACACTAATTTCGGAGAGTATATACTCACTAACACATCACCTTTTTTTACCGGCGCCCCTGTTTTATCAACTTTTACCGATTCTATCCAGCCTTCAACCTTGGGATGCAAACGTGCCATTTTTTGTTCGTCAAAATCAACTCTGCCAGAAGCACGTATGGTTCGGCTCATTGATTCTTGTTTGGCAAAAGAGGTACGAACTCCAATATTTTGAACCACTACTGGGTCTATTTTTACCGTACCCGGTACAGCTTTGTTGTCGGTTTCACCTGCGTAAACCGCAACATAATCCATACCCATTGAGTCTTTCGCTGGCACGGGTGATGTAACCGCTGGATTCATTGCATTTCGATAAAAAAGAGGACTACCTTTGCCTTTCTCTTGAGCATTATCACTACTTATTGAGCCATTATCTGCCCTGCTAGTTACACTATAAGAGCTTTCTTGCGAAGATAGTATGTATCCCACGCCTATACCAATACTGAGCATGATAATTGCTGTTACCAATGTAGACTTATTCATAGATAAATTCCTTGCCGATAGACGCTTGTAAACGCGCCAATGCTTGATTGCTTTGTGAAAATGATTGCCAATATTGCAGTTCATAATTAAATAATGTTACTTGGCTACGTACTAAATTTAAAAAATCAACTTCACTCACTTGGTAGCCAGCTAACATTGATTCCACCGTCTGTCTTGCCTGAGGCAATATCCCTGTTTTAAATAAAGACAGTTGTTGCTGCGAGCGATTAAAATCGGTCAAATTGCTGGCGATATCTGCTTGCACTTGATTTATTTCATCACGATAAGCGTACTTAGATTTAAACTGTTCTTTAACACGCTGTTTCACTTTTTGCGACTGTTTCGTGCCAGCGTATAACGGCACTTTAATACCAAACTTTATCGAAAATAAATCTGCACGTTCTCCGCCAACAAAAGGGGGATTATCACCGGTTCTATCGCCATAAGTAACGCCAACATTAAAGTCTGGGTAGTAATCTCGTTCAGCTAGATCAAGTTTGGATTTTGCAGCAAAAAGCAACTGTTTATGTTTTTGTAAAAGCGGCCTAGAATTTTTTGCTAGTTGAAACAATTTTTGCTCAGGGAGTATTGTTTTAGAAATTACTGCCATTTTTACAGGCAAAGTTACTTTGGTACGAGGCGCAATATCCATCAATATATTCAAACGAATTATTTGATTATCACGTAGCGCAACAATTTGTATTTTTTTATCTATGAGCTTCGACAACTCTAACTGTGAAAGCAATACATCTTGCTGTAATCCTTTACCTGTGGTGTATTTGGTTTTAGCCACTTCAATAAATTGCCGAAGTAGTTCTTGATTTTTATCTACCGTTTCTATAGCTCGGTCTAAATAAAATATCTGCCACCATTTATTGCTAATATTACGCGCTAATAATAAGCGCATTTCAGCAACATCGTAGTAAGCAGCTTTTGCTTCAAACTCTGCCACTTCTTCTTTTAAGTTAAGTTTTCCAGGAAAAGGCAAAGACTGAGAAAAGCCGATTTGCAATTGAGTCATACCCTCTTGGTTGCGATCAAAAGTATCTGTGGGAAAGTTGAGAGCTCCAAGTGTCAACATTGGATCAGGTAATGAACTTACTTGGGAAGGTATTGCTTGCATAGCCTCATATCGTGCCTGCATTTGCGCTAAATTAGGATTATTTTCAAGTGCCAAGTTAATGGCTTTTTTCTCTGTTAATACACCATATCCGGCGGTGTTATTTTTATTTAACTGCTTAGCAGATAATTGAGGGACTGATAATAAAACTAACAATGTCAGCAGTAAGCTTATCACTCGCATATTTTCATCCTTTTGAAATTTCATGGGCATAGTAAAACAATATTAGCTTAAGTGATACTATTTACTTTTGCTACCGACATAGTTATAGATTGGTATCCAAATCAAGGTGATATACCAACCATAGAGGTAACTTTCAAATAAACCTAGCAAGAAGCTTTGCCACGTTATCCATTCAAAACCAGGTAACAACGTCAGCCAGACTGAATACATTGCCTGCTGAGGGAACAAAAAGTCAAAAAGAACACAAATAACAAAAGTAGATGCAATTAACAAACTTGTCGCATGCCCAAATGCTTTTAAAGAAATTTTATGCGTCATTTATTCTCTCCTTGGCACCTAACGAAATACTATTAACTTTATCAATATATTTATCAGGGTCAATATCGAATTCATTAAGGCAATCTTTTGAACAAAAACGGTATAAGTGCCCACTTTGAAGTTTTCCATAGCCTTGTTCCTCACCAACCTCTGCTCCACAAACAGGATCTATCGTTGGCATTGTGGTAACTTTCTTTTTATGATGGCCATGAGTCATATGTGCACCGCAACCAAAGCGCATTAAAAAATAAAACACCCCTGCATATAACAATAAACTAAAAACACCTTCCATAATTATTCTCCTTTTGATTTATATTTATTTTTTCTAGAGCCTAGAGGTGTTTTATGACAACTCCAAGGTTTATGGTTGGCATTGTCTTTTACATTTTGGTCAACAAACTTATAGTAGTCTTCTTTAATATGGTTCCACCAAGTATCTGACACCTTAGCATTATGCTTTGTTAATATATCTTCAATACCATCCAGATTAATATTAGTAGCGTCGTAAGCTAAGTGCAGCATTTTATCGTCTTCATTGTACGAAACAGCATCAACACCAAAGGTAGCATTTATTTCAGCGATAATCGTTTCGCTGTTTTCTTTATTCATGCCTGTCAATTTCAACGTTCTAATAACAAGGTTAGCTTCACTAACACCGACTTTGTGATCAAAATTACTCATGATTTACTCCTTAAATTCCTATTTAATTTCTATTTAATTTCTAGAAAAACTACTCAACAACTATGTTGCCGCTATACATTTTCATCTGACAATGAAAAGCGTATTGCCCTTTTGTCATTGCCGGTAATGACACTACAAAAGGTTTATTTAATGGTAATTCACCGCTCATTTCTAATTCAGGAAACAATACTGTACCAGCACAAGGACTAGCATCTTTACGGATAAAAGTTAGCGTAACTGGTTTATTTTCAGCGATTGAAATATTGGCAGGCTGGTACGTGCCATCTTCAACAATAATGGTTAGTTCACTCTGACTGTTATTTTCATCAAGTTGGGTTACTTCAGGTTTATAAAGCCAAAACCACCAAATAATTAAGGCAATTAAGCCAAGTCCTAATAAATTAATAATTAACATTTATCTATCCTCTTTTTACTAATACTTAGTACGATATTAATGTTCTTGTGGTTTAAAAAAACGTAAACGATTAGCGTTACTAACCACAGTTAATGAAGAAAATGCCATTGCTGCACCGGCAATAACAGGGCTTAATAACAAGCCAAAAAATGGATATAAAATTCCTGCAGCAAAAGGTACACCGGCAACGTTATACATAAAGGCACCAATAAGGTTCTGCTTAATGTTAGTTAGCGTGGCTTTACTCACCGCTATCGCATCCGCTAAACCATGTAAAGAACCGCGCATTAAGGTAATATCAGCACTTTCTATGGCGACATCTGTTCCTGTACCAATTGCAAAACCGACATTTGCCAACGCTAACGCTGGCGCATCGTTTATGCCATCGCCGGTCATGCCAACAATTTCACCTTGGTGTTGTAGTTCAGCAATTTTTGACGATTTATCTTCGGGCAATACCTCAGCAAAAAATTCAGTAATGCCCACTTTATCGGCAACTGCTTTTGCGGTAGCTTGGTTATCTCCGGTTAACATTACCACACGAATACCGTTATCTTTAAGGCGTTGTATCGCCGAAATAGAATCATCTTTGATGGGATCTGATACGGCAATAATTGCAGCTAACTCACCATTAATAGCAAAATACATCGGTGTTTTCGCTTCGCTAGCCATTTGTTGAGCTGTGGTTATTACTGACGCTGTTAATGAAACGCCTTGCTCTTTCATTAGCTTTGCATTACCAAAAAAGAGCTGCTTATTATCAACAACACCTTGTACACCTTGCCCTGTAATTGCGTGAAATTTATCCACTTTACTTAAAGCTAATGCTTTGTCATTTGCCGTTTCGACAATAGCTTGTGCTAAAGGATGCTCAGAGGACGTTTCAAGGCTTGCTACCAAGGATAAAATACTATTTTCATCAAGTGCATTAACAACGTTGATGTCGGTTACTTTAGGCGCGCCAAGAGTAATAGTGCCGGTTTTATCAAGCACCATAGCCGTTATTTTAGATGAGGTTTGCAAGGCTTCACCATTGCGAATAAGTACGCCAGCTTCGGCTGCTTTACCAACGCCAACCATAACCGACATAGGTGTAGCCAAACCTAATGCACAAGGGCAAGCAATAATAAGCACTGTGGTCGCTGAAACAACAGCAAAAGCAATAGTAGGCTCTGGGCCAAAGTTAAGCCAAACCATGGCACTTACCACCGCTATAATCATGATAACAGGAACAAAATAACCTGAAATAACATCAGCTAAACGGCCAATAGGGGGTTTAGAGTTTTGCGCACGTTTAACCATATTAATAATTTGTGCAAGTGCAGTATCTTTACCTACACGCGTTGCTTTAAAAATAATTGACCCTGTTTTATTAATGGTACCGGCAACAACTTCATCACCTAGGGATTTTTTAACTGGCATAGGCTCACCGGTTAACATTGATTCATCGATAGCCGTCTCACCTTCTAGCACAGTGCCATCTACAGGTAATCTTTCACCGGGGCGAACGCGCACAGCATCATTTAATACTACTTGTTCAATAGGGATATCAAGATCCTGCTTTTTACCCTGTACTTCACGGATAACTCTAGCTGTTTTTGCTTGTAAACCAATTAAACGTTTAATGGCTTCACTGGTGCGCCCACGGGCTTTGACTTCCAATGCTAAACCTAAATTAATTAAACCAATAATCATCGCCGTTGCTTCAAAATAAACATGGCGCGCCATTTCAGGAACAATGGTTGGGTTAATAACAATAACAATGGAATACAGCCACGCAGTACCGGTACCTAAGGCAATTAAAGTGTCCATATTGGCACTGTGATTAACAAATGATTTATAAGCGCCAATATAAAAATGTTTACCGGCAAAATACATTACCGCGGCACAGATTAAACCAATAATTAGCCATACTGTTCGCTCTAGATTTGAGTTAACTGTCATCGGCCCGCCCAACAAGCTATACACCATTAACGGAATACCTAAACCTAAACCTACCCACATTTGTAACATTAATTTTTTATAATACTTTTGTTCCGCTATTTCTTTTTCATCAAGTAACTCTTCATCACTTGCTTGATTAGCGCTTTTAGCTTTATAGCCAACGCTTGCTATCGCTTTAATAAGGGTATCTTGCTTTACTTCTCCGGTAATGACTACGGTTCGTAAGGCGAGATTCATTTCAGCACTGTCAACACCAGCAATACTCTGCAAGGCCTTTTCAATTTTAGCTACACAACTGGCGCAACTGGCATCTTCAATAATAAGCTCTTGGGTGTTTATATTTACCGTGGCTATTGAGCTATTCATGACAAGTCTCCTTACTAATAATTTCTTGTTTGTTTAATGATTCACTAAAGCCTTCAATTAAATGACAAATCATATCGCTGCTGGGGGCTTTATTAGGCTTGTCTTGCCAGTCTATTATCGCTGACTGTAATCGATTTCTTAAAGCGAGGGTTTGCTGAAATTGGCGCTCTGTTTCCGCTAGTTTTGATTCAACAATTTCTCGCACTAAAGCACAGGCGGTGTGACCTTGGTCGGCTTCTTGTAAGATGTTGGCAATATCATTAACGGTAAAACCTAGTTGCCGAGCACTTATAATAAATTGCAATCGGTGCTGGTCTTTTTTTTGATAACTTTTATAACCATTGTTGGGGTTTTTACTGGGCGAGAGAAAACCATTGCGAGTATAAAAACGCACGGTATCTGATGTTATGTTGAGCTTGCTAGCTAATTCATTAACTTTCATAATTTGCCTCTAACCAAAAAGTTTTATCGACAAAGAGAAGTTTACACCTATGTCTTACACACAGGTCAACAAAGAATATATTTTATTTTTGTTTACTTGTTTACTTGTTTACTTGTTTACTTGTTTACTTGTTTACTTGTTAATGTGAAAAATAAAAAGGTTTGCCTGATTACTCAAGCAAACCTTTTGTTATGTTTTCATTCAAACAGAATTTACTTTACTTTGATAAAAAATCAACAATAGCTTGCTTGTCAGTACTACTCATTGGGTACTTAGGCATAGCTGAAGCTGTGTTATTAAACTTAGGATCTGAAAGTTTTTTAATCACAAACTCCGCACCTTTGCTGGCAACAACGCCATCTAGCACTGGCCCTAATGCGCCACCTTCACCATCAATTTTATGACAGCCTTGACAACCAAAGCCAGCAACAAGCTCTGCACCAGTGCGTTGTGGTTTATCTTTTGTACTGCTGTGATCATCACTTCTGATGTCAGCCGTTAAAGTGCTGGCTAAAAAGGCCTCTACAGCAAGTGCTTCTTTACCTGTTATGTGAGCTTTAGCGCGCATATGAGGGATAACAACGGACCATTCTTTTTTAGAATACTCTTCTGCTGGGCGAGCATTGTGACAACGGCCACAGTTTTCACTATAAACTTTAGCGCCTTTAGCCACTAAAGACGGGTCACTTACGTGTTGGGCTTGCACTGTAAAAGCACTGATAATAAGAGCAACAGCGGGTAATAATATTTTAGATAATTTCATTATAGTTCTCCTTAAAAACCAAATGCTAATTGTAAGAATACGCGGTCTTCAGCAACGCCATCATGTGCTTTGTCTTCATCATCAATAGAAGTGCTTTCTGCGCCCAATTTTAATACCGCACTTGGCTCTAACCAGTAATTGACACCGTAATATATACGGCTACCCATTTTACCACCATCTTCTTCTAGTTCATGAGTCACGCTGCCATCAAAATCTGATTCAGTTTGTGAGTAACGTAATACAAACTCCACAGGGTTTAACCAATTAACACCTAACTGGCGAGCTTGCCATGTACCTTGTACATAAAATCCGCTCTTATCTAAATCTTGTTCAAATTCTTCGTGCTCTTCACTACCATCTTCTAATTCAACTTCTTCTTCCCACTCTGTTCCTGCGGTAGAGCCGAAAATTTCACCGCGAATGCTAGCAAAGCTGCCGATCCAATTAAAATCTACAGAATATGCTGTATATTTCAAATCACCGTCATTACTGTAATCACCTGAGTAATATGAAAAACCTAGTTCATAAGCTGGTAAAAAGGCATAAGCGACACGACCACCAAAGGCAAAGCTATCATTGTTATCGCCTTTTTTAGCGCCCATATCGACACCACCACCATGGTCACCCGCTTCTTGGCGCGGACCACTTACTGAATAAAAGTCAGTAAAAATACGTCCTGAGTCACCTAAATCCCAAACATTGGCAATGTTAATACCGGTATCACTCATTATGCTAGCTACACCAGCCATTGAGCCATTACCACCATGACCACCATAAATGCCTGGGTTGCTAGCAGCTTTATTGATCCAACTTGGGTGAATATTAGCGCCAAACATACCAAAAGGTAATAAAAATTTACCCGCAGTAATGATGGTATTATCATTTAAGAAATAATGCATGTTGATGTATTCTAATTCAGTTTCAGTTTCACCCTCAGCATCGATACTAAATTCAACTTCAGATTCAATATGAATTTTTTCTGACATTTGAAATAAGAAAATAGGGATAAAACGGGCTTGCACGTTATTTTGAATATCGTTGCCATCTTCATCTTTTAAGCCGTCTTGAAAGGTTAAGCCAACATCACCGTAACCAGCGATGGCTAAACGACCAACATCAAGATCTGAATTTCCATCAGCATAAACTGATGCACTTGAGAGTAGTAAAGCCGTAGTGACCGCTTTACATAGTGTTTTAATTTTCATAGTAATTCCTTACTAAATTGTAGTGTCATGTTTTTATACTCAGCATACTAGTTCGAGTAATCAGAACGAAAATTGCTCTGTTTACATTAGTAAGCGAATATCATTTGTCTTTTGAATACTTCATTAACATTTCAATCATTTGAATTGTTTATAAAAAATGTAATGATAATGTTTAGCTCCAATAATTTAAGGAACTAGGTTGTATTTTTTAAACTACAATCGGAGGGCGTAAAGGATTTGAGCAGGGTTGCGAAATAAAGTCTTGATCCTGGTTGCTGATTATACATTCAATAAGAGGTACATAAACTGCAAGGTCTATATTGGAAGTTAAAGATGAATTAGCTTGAACAACCATATTAGCGGTGCAATCACAGTCAACACATTGACAGTTTTTCATCTCAGCTTGCATCTCATCTGAAACTACTTCTGCTTCCATATGTTGATGTTCATGTATTTTCAACGAATCAGGTGATGACATTGAGCTAACAGAGCTTTGCGCCATCGCTGGGCATAAATGAACTGGCGTAGCAAAAACTTGTCCATTTATAGACAAATATATAAGCATACATAAAAACCAACCCACGCGAGATAACATAGCTTCGATAACCTTAGATACTCGATTATTATCAATGAAGTAGTATAGATGTTATTTGTTTAAATACTTTGATTATGATCAACAATTATTCAACATCAGCAAAGTTTGTTGATCTACAAGCCATAGCGATTATAGCACATAAACATAGGGCATTCTGTTTTACCGATAAGTGAAAATAAGTTATAGGTTGCTTGGCTGTATATTTTAAATTGAAGATCACAAATGAATACTACTGGTTAATTTATAGCGATCCGAAGGGTAATAAAGTTGCGCCCAACTTATCGGAAAACCATTAGAATAAGTGCTGCGGGAAACTTTAATACAAGGAATGTTTTGATCAATTTGTAAGTTATGCTTGAGAATTTTTGAGGGCATTATTGCCTCTACCGTTATCTCAGCATCAGTGAGCGGGGCAACAGAAGATAAATACTTGCTTGCGGTTATTTTCGAAAAATCTTGCTGCAGAAAATCAGGAACTTTATCAGCATTTACATACCTTTCTTCTAACTGTATTGGTTGCTCGTTCTCAAAGTGTACAATAACTATTTTAAACAGCTTACCAGTAAAATGAGCAAAGGCTTCCATTGAAGAGTCATTAGGTAGCAAGGTCATTTTACTGAGTACTGTCATTCTGTGCTGATGACCACGTGCGCTTATTTCTTCCGCTAGGTTTTTAATTTCAAGTAACGAACTTTGCGCTGGCGGGTCAGTAACAAAAGTACCAACGCTAGGAACCCGCTTTAATAAACCAAAAGTAACAATTTCATCAATTGCTTTTCTCGCGGTCATCCGGCTAGCAGAAAAATTTGCCGCTAATTCGGTTTCTGAAGGAATTTTATAGCCCTCCCCCCATTCCCGACTGTTTATTTGTTGCTTGAGATACTCAGCAATTGCTTTGTATTTAGGTTGCATTAGTTTTGAACTAGCATCATTTCATCAGCCTTAAAGCCTATGGTTACATTTTATTAACTTTAGCAAGCAAAACCTTCGCTGTATATACTAGAACTGAGTATAAACAAAAAAAACTTCAAAGCGTTTAAATCACTGCCTTTGAGCGACACCATCAGCCTCTTAACACTTGAATTTCACGACACTTGGTTTTTATTAAGTAGTTATCAAGATAACAAAGCGAGCAAAATTCATACAATAAAAGTGTTGTATATACCGGTATGGTGTAGTATAAATATGCCGTGCACAAAATAACAAGACCAAACAAACAACCTTAAGTTTATTTTTTAAATATAAAAGAGAGAATAAATATGAAACACTTAATCACAAAACCAACAAGTATCACCAGCGCCTTAATCGTTGCTGGCTTAATGTTTACGCCTAGTTATGCTATTGCTGCAGATGCCCCAATAGACAATACTGAAAAAGAAGTCGAGCGCATAGAAGTCACTGGTTCAAGAATTAAACGTGCAGATATGGAGTCTGCCAGCCCAGTTACTGTTATTTCAGCTGCACAAATTAGCATGTCAGGTATTTCTAATGTCGAAAACCTATTGCAAGAAATGTCATTTTCAGCTGGTGTTGCCGGTAACGCCACTAATGCTTATTGGACCAGCGGCGGCTATGGCACCGCACAAGTTAACTTACGTGGCTTAGGAATTAAACGTACTTTAGTATTATTTAATGGCCGTCGTGTGGTTGGTGGTGGTACGGGGGCAAACAGCTCTGTTGATTTAAACATGATCCCAACCTCAATGATTGAGCGCATTGAAGTATTAAAAGATGGTGCATCGGCAGTTTACGGTGCTGATGCCGTTGCCGGTGTTGTTAACATCATTACCAAAAAAGATTTCGATGGTGCACAGTTTAGCGCTAAGTCAGGCTTTACCGATAAAGGTGATGGTCAAAGTCAAGATATCAGTTTAACCATTGGTGGTGATTTTGACCGTGGTAATGCCGTGGTAAGTGTCAACTACACGAATACAGAAGCAGTGTTGCAATCGGATCGAATTGACTGTGCTAAATTTGGTACTGAAGATGGTACTTTTCAATGTTTTGGTAGCAGCACTACTGAAGGTGGCCGAGCATTACTTGCTGATGGTACTGGCGTTCAGTTTAACCAAGACCCTGATACTGCAACAAATGGTGATAATTTTGGTCCGTACGATAGTCAAAAACATGGCTTTGAATGGATTCCTTACCTAAACGCTGTTAGCCCAATGAAAAGGTTTAACATTTCAAGTTTTGTTAATTACGAAGTGAATGACGATGTTAATTTATCCTTAGAAACCATGTACACCAACCGCCGAGGTGCACAAATAGTAACACCACGTCGCTTAGGTGGCGTACAAGTTTCTAAAGATTTTCGTTATAACCCAACAGGGCAAGATTTAGAAATTACTAGGCGTCGTAATACTGAGTTAGGTGCACCGTTCTTTTTCCAAGAAACTGATACAGTGCGCGTTGTTATGGGCTTAGATGGCGAATTAAGCAATGGTTGGTATTGGGACGTATCTTATAACTATGGTCGTAATACTGGTACTGATGGCTGGACTTTTGATATCGCCCCAGACAAAGCCGCACAAACCTTAGACGATAGCATTTGTACCTATGATAATAGCAATGGTATTCCTTGTGGTGATTGGTTTGGTGTTAACGAGCTAAGTCAAGAGGTTATAGATTATGTCAAATATCGCCGTGAAGGTACCGGTGGCAACCAAATGACTTCTTTTACTGCCAACCTAACGGGTGATTTAATGGAACTTCCTGCAGGCGCATTAGGTTTTGCCTTAGGTGCAGAAAGACGCTCTGAAGAAGGCTGGCGTGATCCTGATTCAACTGTACTTGCCAACGGCCAAGAAGACCCTATTAGTGGTGAATATGATGTTACTGAGGCCTATATTGAGTTTGCAGTACCAATTCTTGCTGATATGCCTTTGGTACAAAATTTATCAGCTGAAATAGCTGCCAGATATTCGGACTACAGTACGGTAGGTAATAAAACAACCTACAAACTAGGTGTAACATGGAATGTAAACGATTCATTAATGATTCGTGGTGTACAATCTACCGCTTTTAGAGCGCCAGTTATCACAGAATTATTTGGTGGTACTAACGGTGAAAATTTACGTACCATTGACCCTTGTGAAAACGCGAGCGGCGCCATTGCGAGTAATTGTTTAGCTGCTGGTGTTCCGGCTAACTTTATTCAAGACGGTACTACAATTTTAACTAGTGTGGGTGGTAACCCTGAGCTTGGCGCTGAATCTGCTGATACAACAACTGTGGGTATTGTTTGGGAACCACAGTTTATTGAAGGTATGTCAACCACTTTAGATTACTTTAACATTGAAATTGAAGATTCTATTACTTCGGTAAATGGCTCAGACATGTTAAGGCTTTGTTATGAAGACCCAGTGGGTAACTCACAATTTTGTGATACCTTTACGCGCCACCCAGTAACAAAACAAGTGAATGAACTAAACCAACGACCAGTAAATGCTGCCGTTGAAAGTGTCAGTGGTGTAGATTTCAATGTAGTTTACAAGGTTAACTTATTTGGTTTTGATACTAAAACCAACCTTGATGTTACAAGGTTATTAAACCATGAGAGCACACCTTTTGCAGGCCAACCTACCATAGACAAAGTTGGCTTTATTACCGAAGATCAAGGTAGTTATACTGAGTGGCGCAGTAACTTTAGTTTTGCTGTTTTAAGTGATGACTGGACAGCAACCTATTCTTTGCGTTATATCGGCGCAGCTGATGATGTTAACGGCGGTGATTTTGATCCATTAGGAAAATCAGTAGATGCGATTACTTATTCTGATATTGCTGGTTCATATCGCATTATTGATGGTTTAACTGTATCAGCGGGTATTGATAATATTTTTGATAAAAAAGCACCATATTTAACCTCATGGAATGATGCGAATACTGATGTTATGACTTATGATCTATTGGGTCGTCGCGGATTTGTTAAAGTAGATTATCGTTTTTAATTTACTCTTTAATAAATATTAGCATTAAAGCTTGTCACTTAGGTTAGGTGACAAGCTTTTTTTATGCTATTTTTACTTTATAAGTCAAAGAATTAAGCTTTTAAAATGCAAGAAAATATCAAAACCACTATAAAAACTACTATACAAAGAAACATTGTGCTCGATTTAATGCGTACCCTTGCCATAGTTTTAATGGTGATCTTCCACTTTATTTATGACTTAAAATACTTTGGTTGGGTTTCGTGGGATATTCCCGATGGTGCGGGTTGGCGAGAGTTCAGATATGTTATTCTGACCTTGTTTTTTCTTTGTATTGGTGCAAGTTTAGTTTATAGCCACCAACAAAAATTTCAGTTAAAAGCCTATACTAATCGATTGATAAAAGTGGCTATTGGTGCAGCGATAACAACGCTGATGTCGTTAGTGATGTTTACTAATAACTGGATCTACTTTGGCGTTTTGCAATTTATACTAATTTCAAGCTTACTTGCCGCTATATTTATTTATCACCCCAAAATAGCATTGCTAACGGGGTTAGTAATATTAATGTTAGCGCAATTTGATATTGTAACTAGCCGTTGGCCGTTTAATTATATTAGCGAGTTTTTACCTGATTACACCACAGATTATGTACCGTTTTTTCCCTGGTTTGCAGTTATTTTATTTGGCATACCGTTAGCGCATAGCGCGTGGTTTAACCGAGAATGGCAACTAGTTAAGAAAATAGAGCAATGGCCATGGAGTCAAAAATTGGCTTTACCGGGTAAGCACAGCTTAATTATATACTTAGTTCATCAACCGCTGTTATTTGCACTGCTAGCGCCAATACATTGGTTAATGAACTAAGAACACTATAAATTAATGTTTGTGTTCTTTTTTAGGTTTATTATCACGACCTGAAGAATGACTATGAACAACTTTCCATGCACCATCTATTTTTCTAAATAGAAAGGTTTGATAGCCGCTTTTATCCAATTCACGACCGCTTTTTTTCAATTTAGCTTTAAAGCGGGTATCAGCAATTGCCCATGCAAATTTTTTCTTCTTACCTTCAAAATGAATTTCAACATTATTAAAATCAAGTGTCATATATTCCATGGCACCTTTTTCTGGCTCTACATGATGGCTAACTAATGATTCTAAACCTTTATTTTGACCACCTGATTCAATATAACGAGCGCCTTTAAAATCTAAAAATGTTTTTCTAAACGGTGTACCGTCGCCATTTTCCCAGCCAAATTTTATGCCGGAAATAATATCCATAATGGCTTGTTTATCTTTATCAGCATGCTTTTCATCGCCATGAGCGAGTGTTGAAAAACTTAACACGATAAGTAACATTGTTGTTATTGATTTACATATTGTTTTTATTGAATTTTTCATAAATTTCCCATTGTATAATATTATAGTTTTTATAATTTAACGTTATTTCATACTCTACTAAACGATCGCAGAGTTAATCGATAGCCGTTAAAATTTGATATTGTTCTGGTGTTAATGTTGGTAAACGTTCAAGAAATGCCACCATGCCCCAAATTCGTTTGTCATCATGTGTTTTACCCCAAGCAGGCATACCAGAAGCTTTAATGCCATGTTTAATAACCCAATAATACTTACGTGCTTGCTGCTTAGCATCATCATCGTGTTCATCATGAGCAATCGTCAAGTTAGGTGGCGCAGGGTATAAACCAACACTCATATCACTTTCTTTTTGCTCAGGCTTTAAATGACAACTTGCACACATAAACTCGTAATCACTACCACCGGCTAATAACAATTCAGGATCGCTTAAATCAGGTACTTCAATATCTTTTGCCGCATTAGCAATTGAATTTTCACGGGTTTCTTCTAATAACCAGTATACCAAATCACCGTGGGGCTCATCTGCAGCAACATCAACAATACCTGAGTACATAATAGTCGCGGCAAAAGCAAAGCCTAAAACAGCCAGCAATAACAAAATTTTAATAGTTTTCATTTGGGTCTCCTTATTATCAACTAACTAAGCTCAAAAAGAGCCATAGTTAGTTGATGGTAAAATGACAACAATTAATTGATCTTAATGATCATGACCGTCATCTTTGTGCTCTTTACTTTTTTTACTGTCATGTTTCATGTCACCATGATCCATTTTCATTGCTTTTTTGGCGTGTTCAGCCTGTTTTGCACATTTTTTCATCATTGCCATAGCAACAGGATCTTTCATATCCATTTTGCTGTGATCCATTTTGCTACAATCCGCTTTTTCGGCTTTTTTAACATGCATGCTTGGATCGTGCGCATTAGCAGATAAAGACAACACAACAGCGGGTAATACAACTAAAGCAATCTTAGTTAACGTTTTCATAAGTACTCCTTCGGGTTAAAATATTTTACGCTTTATTAATATTATTTTAGGTTGTTAATCACGTTATTTGTTAAATGAACTCATCAAACAATATAGCGCTGTCAGCAACCCCTTTTGATTTTAATAATGCAATGGTTTCACTCATCAAACCTTGCGGTCCACATAAGTAAAATTCGATTTTGGTGATATCACCACTCTCTTGCTCAATAAGATTATCTAAATTGAGCGCTAAGATTTCTTGCACATAACCGGTAGCCCCTAACCATTTTTCGTCTTTTCTTGACAAGGTTGGGTAATAATGGAAATGTTCGTTTTGTTCGGCAAGTTGATAAAATTCATCAACGTAAAGCAGGTCATTTTCTACTCTTGCGCCATAGAAGAAATGAATGTTTCTATTGGCTGCGGCTTGCTCACTGCTAGCAGAAATCATAGCCATTTGTTCTTCAATAATGGCTTTTAACGGTGCCATTCCTGAGCCAGCGCCTAGCAGCACCATGGTTTTTTCACTATTTTCTTGGGCGAAAAAATCTTCAAACGGACCTAGTGCCTCAATAGTTTTACCTACAGCTAAATTACAAAGATAATTTGAGCCGATCCCCGGCAACACTTTACTATTACCATCGACTTTAGGCGCACTTTGCATTTTTATGGTAAAAACTAACTCGTCGGTTATTTTTGACGACTCAGCAAATGAGTAACTGCGACTACAGTCACCATGCTCATAGGTAAAATCGTCAATATCTTGCCAATGACTCGCCAACGCTTGCGGTAAATCAACCGGTTTTGATACTCCGGTAGCATCAGGAATAAAAAAGCGCATAAAAGCACCCGCTTTAAATGAAAAAGGTGCTTCGCCTTTAACTTTAAAACGTAACTCTTTTATAAAAGGGCTAACAAAACGACTTTTCACTAATTCTAAGGTATGTTTCTCTGCATCAGTAACATCAATTAAGGTCATATGCTCAACATCATTACAAAAATGCTGACACGCTAAGCGATAGCCTTGCTGTATTTCATGGTCATTAAAATGCACATGATCAGCAGAAGTAGCATTTGCTATAGGGCTAACCATCACTTTACAGCGACCACAAGTACCGCCACCACCACAAGTTGACGGTAAGGTAATATTTTGCTCAATTAAGCCATCAAGTAAATTAGTGTGAGTAGATAAGGCGACACTGCCTAAACTTTTTTGGTGCTTATCAAAGAGCTTCACCTCTTTTTTCTTAGCAAAGTACTTGATTTGATATTGGCCACGTAAACCTAAATCAATGGTCCAAATTAAACCAGACAAACAAAGCCAAAGGGTAATAAAGGCAAAAAGAATAATTTGCACATTATTGAAACTGCCTTCATTGCCGTAGTCCATAAAATGCAACATGAAAAAGATATCAGCAAAACGTTTTTCGTCATCACTATGGCCAACAATACGCCCTGAGCCTTGTTCAACATAAACGCTAGTATTGATGTCATCAGCGAAATCAACTTGCCAAGTGGCATTTTTTTGCTTGGGGAAATCGTCAATAACGCCCGTTATTAAGGTTGTGCTTTTTATCTTACCAGGACCGCTGTACGACTTGCTAGCAAGCTTATTTGCAAAGCCCTCATCAACATTAGTAACAGCGCCGCTGTAGGCGTCAACTAAGGTATATTCGTTAACAAAATTGCGATACAAGCCTTTAACATGAGTTAACAAGTAATAAGGTTGACCTAATAAGTTAGTTTGTGTAACTGAAATGGCTGGCGCTAGCTTTTCTAAAATCGCTTTAGGGTCAACCAACTTGGCATTATCAACCGCTACAGCCATATTATGCTCACTTCGATAAGTAGCACCGCTGGCTTTAGTATGATCCATAATGTTGAAATAGATACCACTTAACAGCCACAATAAAAATTGAATACCAACAAGCACTGAAGCCCACTTATGAATTTTTCTAACTAACATCATTAGATAGTCTCCTTAACAGTGTGCTCATTTTCATTGACATCAAGAATATCTTTGTCTGATTTAAAAACACGAAAATACATTAAGATAAGTCCGGTGATACTGGCAAAAATACTAAAGAGCGTGGTCCAAAACAGCAGCCAATTGTCGATGGCACCATTGATATAATCCATAGCATGAAAATTAAACATATAATCAAATAAACGCCAGAAATTGTGTCGTTTGGCCAACAGTTTTCCGTTAGTTGCCGATATATAAAGTGCCGGTGAGCCTAAGTCGTCAAAGTTAACTCGCCATGCCGGCAATGCACTATGCACACGCCGGCTTAATTCAAACGGAGGATTATCTTCAATCAACTCAACACTTTCAACAGCGCCCTTACCTGTGTATAAATGTTTAGCGGCTTTTACTGCTTCACTTTCACTTAAAGGAGATAACTGCTTACCATTATTAGCTGCCACTAAATACTTTTTCTTATTTAAGTTAAAACGATAGACTTCACGATCAATAAACAGATCTAATTCCACATTTTTAGCATTTGGGTATTGCGCAAACAATTGTTGCTGCGAATAATTAATATTGCTTGGGTTGACTTTATTTTGATGATTAATTATTAACGTATCACCGTGAATATAATCAATATTAAAAAATACCATATAGGCACCAGTCACCGACCAAACAACAAACTGTAAACCTAAAAATAGCATCAGCCATTTATGATATTTTCTACTTGTTTTTAATACACTCATTTATCTCTCACTTATAATTATATTCTATTGGGTTCTACCATATTACTTTAAGCTATATGTTTAAAGTTAAATACGAGCAACATGATCGCTCGCAAAATTTTAATATCCCTTAAATTATAGAAGCTAACTGATTGTGCATTATTTATGCTTTTTAACTCTTGGGGCGCGCCATAAGAAAAATATTGCCGGCAATATGAATAAGGTTAAAATAACCGAACTTACCATTCCCCCCACCATTGGTGCAGCAATGCGGCTCATAACCTCAGAGCCAGTGCCTGATCCATATAAAATAGGCAATAAACCCGCGATAATGGCTGCCGCCGTCATCATAATAGGGCGAATACGTAAACCAGCACCATGAAGTACCGCTTTAAATACATCCTCACGATCCGTTGCAATGCCTTTTTCCTCATGGTCAGCTAGCATTTCTTTGTAGGACATATTTAAATAAACTAACATGATGACGCCAATTTCAACCGTGACCCCTGCCAGTGCGATAAAGCCAACACTAACCGCCACTGAGAAGTTATAGCCTTCAATATACATTAGCCAGATACTCCCTATCATCGCCATAGGTAAAGTGCCCATAATCATGGCTACTTCAATGACGTTGCGAAAATTCAAATAAAGTAAGAAAATAATGATGCCCAAGGTTAATGGCACCACATAAGTTAACTTCGCTTTTGCTCGTTGCATATATTCATATTGTCCTGCCCAAACAATAGAATAACCCGCAGGTAAAACTAGCTTATCATCGAGTACTACCTTAGCCTTCTCTACATAGGTACCAACATCAATATCTTTAATATCAATATAAGACCAACCATTTAAACGTGCATTTTCTGATTTAATCGCTGGAGGACCATCTTCTACATAAACATTAGCTACATCTCCTAAAGAGATACGTTGCCCTTTTGGCGTAACAATAGGAAGTAGCGATAGCTGCTCAGGTGAATTACGATAATCTTGTGGGTAACGTAAATTAACTGGGTAACGCTCAAGTCCTTCAACGGTTTGGGTAACATTCATACCACCAATAGCCGTAGCAACAACTTGTTGAACATCACCAATATTAAGACCAAAACGAGCCGCTTTTGCCCGTTGAATATCAACTTTAACGTAACGACCACCGGCAACACGCTCTGAATAAACAGAAGCTGTACCAGGAACCTCAATTAAAATTTCTTCAATTTGTTTACCTATGTCTTGAATAACAGATAAATCAGGCCCTGCCACTTTGATACCAACAGGTGTTTTAATACCCGTTGCTAACATGTCAATGCGGGTTTTTATCGGCATTACCCAAGCATTGGTTAACCCAGGGATTTTCACTAACGCATCAAGCTCTTGAATTAATTTTTCCGTGGTCATGCCTTCACGCCATTCATCATGGGGTCTTAATTGAATAAAAGTTTCAATCATAGTTAACGGCGCAGGATCGGTGGCCGTTTCAGCGCGACCAATTTTACCAAATACCGTTTTAACTTCAGGTACGGATTTAATCAGTTTATCGGTTTGCTGTAATATTTGTCTTGCTTGGCCAATTGATAAAGAGGGATACGTCGTCGGCATATACATCAGATCCCCTTCATCAAGGGGGGGAATAAACTCACTACCAATTTTATCTAACGGATAAGCACCAACACCTAACAACATAATAGCAACCAAAACTGTGGTTTTAGGGTAATGTAAAACCGTTTTCAACGTTGGCATGTAAATCCAAGTTAAAAATTTATTAACCGGATTTTCATGTTCAGGCAATATTTTACCGCGAATAAAATATCCCATTAACACCGGCACTAAAGTGATGGCTAAAATAGCCGAAGCTGCCATAGCATAAGTTTTAGTAAAGGCTAAAGGTGAGAACATTCGCCCTTCTTGCGCTTCTAAGGTAAACACTGGCACAAAACTTACGGTAATAATTAATAAGCTAAAAAACAATGCTGGTCCAACTTCACTGGCCGATTCCATAACTATTTTCCAGCGATTCTCTTTGGTTATTGGTGTTCGCTCCATGTGCTTGTGCATGTTTTCTATCATAACAATGGCACCGTCAATCATGGCACCAATAGCAATAGCAATCCCCCCTAATGACATAATATTGGCATTTAATCCTTGAGCGTGCATAACAATAAAAGCCATTAAAATCCCCACAGGTAAGCTCAAAATAGCCACCAGTGATGAGCGCACATGAAATAAAAACACAACACAAACTAAAGCCACTACGCCAAATTCTTCCAGTAGCTTAAAGCCTAAATTAGTTACTGCTCGTTCAATTAATGCCGATCTGTCATAAACAGGAACAATTTCAACTCCCTCAGGTAAACCTTTTTTCAGTTGCTCAAGTTTTGCTTTAACACCATTAATCACTTCTTGGGCATTTTCACCAAAACGCATCACCACAATGCCGCCAACCACTTCACCTTCGCCGTCAAGCTCTGCAATACCTCGGCGAATTTGTGGGCCTGTACCTATTTCAGCAACATCTTTTAGTAATAGTGGTGTGCCATTTTTATTTACCCCAAGTGGAATGTTTTCTAAGTCTTCTACACCTTTAATATAACCAGTCGCTCTTACCATATATTCAGCTTCGGCCATTTCAACTACCGAGGCACCAATTTCTTGGTTGCCACGTTTTATAGCCGTTTGAATATGTGCCAGTGGAATACCAAAAGCACGCAGTTTATCTGGGTTTACTTGTATTTGATATTGTTTAACCATACCCCCTAACGCAGTAACTTCAGATACACCCGGCACTGTTTGTAATTCATATTTTAAAAACCAGTCTTGCAAGCTTCTTAATTGACTTAAATCATTATTGCCTGTTCTATCAACCAAAGAGTATAAATAAACCCAACCAACACCCGTGGCATCAGGGCCTAGTTGCGGTCTTGCTGAGGCAGGTAAATCTGGAGCCACTTGGCTTAAATATTCTAATACTCGTGAGCGTGCCCAATAAAGATCGGTATCTTCATCAAAAATAACGTAAACATAGCTATCGCCAAAAAACGAATAGCCACGTACCGTTACCGCACCCGGTACTGATAACATAGCGGTGGTTAATGGATAAGTAACCTGATCTTCCACCACTTGCGGAGCTTGTCCTGGAAAAGAGGTTTTAATAATAACTTGCACATCAGACAAATCAGGCAAGGCATCTATTGGGGTATTTTTGACTGAATATAAGCCAATACCCATCACAATTAATGTGGCTAGTATAACGAAAAATCGATTTCCAATAGACCAGCGAATAATAGCAGCAATCATAACTTAGTGACTCCTACAATTAGTGGTTTGAATGATCAGCAGCTTCTTCATTAGAAGAACTTGCCATCGGGTTAATTTCAGTGATAATAAAATCATCATCACGTATTTCAAAAGTAAAGTTGACCATCATGCCCACGGATAATGCTGAAAGATCAACACCGTCAGCAGCAGTAAAATCAACTTCTTCAGCAGGTCTATTCCATTTTTCAATTGCTGCACGGTCAATGGTAATCATGCCGTGATCTGCCATTAATGATTTAATAGTGCCCATAACAGTGGCAGTACTTACCGGTTTTTCACCCACTTCAATGGCTGAAATAATATAGTCACCACTTGCTGTTTTCTCAATTTGTGCCTGAATGGTTAAACCTTCTTTTAGCTCAGAAAAATCAACTTCATTGGTAGCAATAAAATCCATTACCATACTTGGCCATGCCCACTCACTAATTGCCTCATGCTCTAGTGTTAGCATTTTATGATCTGCCATCATGCTGGTAATAGTTGCTTGCGTCCAAACCGACGTTGGCTCAGCTTCATCTGCGCCATCATCATGGTTCATACGAAGAAAATCAGAAGTTTTGCTCGATTCAGAGTCAAGTAAGAACTGCGCTGAACTTACTACTTTCTCGCCTTCAGAAATGCCAGCTAAAATTTCAACACTTTCACTGTCAAAGCGCCCTACTTTTACTTCAACGGATTTAAAGCTACCTTCACCTAGTGCTAAAACCACTCTGTCTTGATTACCAGTACGAATTAATGCTTCTTTTGGAATTAATAAAGCACTTTGGTCAGCGCTGGTATGAATAGATATTTGCGCAAACATGTTTGGCTTAAATTCGCCATTTTTGTTATTAAAACGAATACGGACTTTTACAGTACGAGTTTTGGCTTCAAGTGTTGGGTACACATAATCAACTTTGCCTTGGAATATTTTGCCGGGTAAATAATCAAGGGTCATACTTAATGGTGTACCCGTTTTTACTTGCGCTGCTTGGCGTTCAAATACTTCTGCTTCTACCCATACCTCAGATAAATCACCTATTGATAACATGGTAGCGCCTGGTTTAACAAAAAAACCTTCTCGAATATTTAGGTTTTCTACCACACCTTTTTGCGGTGCATAAAAGGTAATATTTTGAGAAACTTTTCGGGTCTTTTTCAACTGTTTTATTGCTAATTGAGGAATTTGCAGTGCTAACAATCTGTCTTCTGCTGCGCTGATAAGACGTTTATTTTTACGATCTAACGCTAACAATAACTCTTCTTGCGCATTCACTAATTCTGGCGAGTAAATATCATAAAGCGGCTGCCCTTTTTGTACTGGATCGCCAATAGCTTTAACATAAAGTTTTTCTATCCAACCTTGTACACGTGGATGAATGTGCACTAATCGGTCTTCATCATAAGCAACATAACCGACGGTATCAATTTGCGTATGAAGCGCTTTATATCTTACCGTTGTCGTTCTAACACCTAAATTATTAACTACGTCTGGAGAAATACGAATAGTACCTTTACCTTCATCAGGACCTGAGCCGTCATCAGCATAATAAGGAATTAAATCCATCCCCATTGGCGATTTTCCGGGCTTATCACTGGTAAAATTCGGGTCCATAGGTGCAACCCAATAAAGCGGCTCTTTTTTTTGTGGTGCTGACGCTGATGCGGTTGTCTCTGTTGTTGTCGGTGCAAAGACACTATAAGCGCCTAGGGTCACGACTGAGCCAATCACAGCGCCGATTAACATTGATTTGTTTGAACTCATTGTAAATTTCCTTTGCTAGCGTAGTCTTGCTGGCTTATATTTTGTGAAGTGGCAGCAAGGGTGCCAATAAATAAATAATTTAACTCTAAAGTGATTTTTTGTTGCGCTATTTCAATGTTTAACGCATCAATTTCAGCATTCAAAACCGCAATTCTTGCCCTAACCACTTCAGCAAAATCGCCGTCGTCATTGGTATATGCAGTTAAAGAAGCTTCAGCTTGATCATGGCTTTGTTGTAGCAATGTGCCTCGATAAAGCTTTTGTCTGTCGTTTAAGCGTAATAAACGCCCCTTGCCACTTGAATAAGCGCCAAGTAATTTTCTTAGCAATAAAAGTTTTTCCGTTTTTACTGCTTCTGTTTTAGAGACGGCTGATTTTACTTCCTGAACTTGACGATTCTCAGTAAAAAGAGGCACATCGAATGTCACGCCAACTGACACTAAATCAGCGCGACTTCTGCCCATAGGATCGTCACCACGATAACCGTAACTCGCGTTGACCCCCCATTCAGGTTTATATTTTTGCTCTGCTAAGCTAATACCGGTTTTAACTGCATCAATCTTTTTATCAACAGCGATAACTGCCGGGTGTTGATTAAAAAACATCACCAGCTCTTCAGGTTGTTGCCATTTTTTTGCAACAACTAGTTCAGGTTTTAATAAATCAATTTCAGGATAATCCTTGCCCAAATAAATACCATGCAATGTCATGCTATTCATTGATATTTTATCTTCTGGATTAACATCTGGGGCATAATCACTAAGCCATTGTAACAACTGACCTTCAAACCTGTTTTTCTGCTGTGCTAATAAATCAAGCCTGTCATCTAAGCGAGTTAACTCTAGCTGTGCTCGCACAATATCTTGCTGTCGAGTTTTTCCAAGTGCCGAAGAATAACTTGCTTGAGCGACATCCGCTAACTGTTCAAATAACGAATAATCTCTTTCGATTAACTTGATCGTTTGTTGAATGCGATAAGCATCAAGCCATAATTGACCAACAGTAACCGCAACTTTTGCTTGACGGTCTTGTCGTTGAAATGGGTAAGCTTGGCTTTCTTTACGTAACTGTTCATTTTTAAGGGCTAAGCTGTCACCACGAGGAAACATTTGCGTAACGCCAACTTTGAATTGCGTCATCCCCTCTTGGTTAAAGTCATAACCGTCAATCGGAACATTCGCCATAGCGATAGACACTTTAGGATCCGGTAAAGTTTCAGCGACTTTGCTCATTGACATAATGGCATCTTCTTTATGACGGTTACCGCTAAGCCAAGGATCATTTTTCTGCGCTATTTTAATTGCTTGCGCGAAAGTTAGAGCTTTAACATCCGTTGGTGCAGAGTTCGCATAAACACTAAAACAAGCCAAAGACAGTACGCTTATTGCAAGCATACGACCTTTGTCTTGTAATTGAATAGAGGTAAACATTAAAATTGTTCCTTATACGAATTTACCATGGAATATACTTCACTCGTTCCATCCGTTTTTAATAACAGTACTTGATAAGGCATAAAACGCTCACCCATTTCCATACCTGGAGTACCTATTGGCATTGCCGGAACAGATAAACCGAGTGCATCTTGAGGCTTTTCTGCTAAAAATTGATTAATAAATTTAGCTGGCACATGCCCTTCAAAGACATAACCATCCTTAGATAAAGCTGTGTGGCATGAGCGATACTGTGGCGCAATACCTTTACTTATTTTAAGTTCACTTAAATTTAATCTGTTATGTACTGTTGATTGAAAGCCGTTTTGATCAATATGGCTAATCCACTTTTTACAACAACCACAACTAGGGTTTTTATAAACCACTAAAGCAGAGGATGATGTTGACGAATTACTTTCAGCCCCCTTAGTTGTAGTTTTATTGCTTGCAGCAGCGGTGCTAGCAATAGCAACCATTGTAATAAAGGTAATAAAGGTAAGAATGCTTTTTGCAAAAGACCAGTTAAGTGTAAGTTTATTTGAAAACATAAGTCCCCCCAAGGGATTAATTAATACTGAGCCAAATATGACATAAAATAGTTTTAGATCAAACCAATAGCCTAAATAAACTAGTGGTGTCTAAGATTTACTTGATATTTTTAAGTGTTACTATTGTAAGGTGTAAAGTGAGAAATGAGCCAAAATTTGGACACATTTATGCTGTATTAACTAAGAATTGGAGGTCTATAAAGAGAGGTTAGTTTCTGACTAGTGATGAGTGAATCTGTTGACGTTATTTTTAATGAGGTTCCAGCAATAACGTCAGTATTGATTATACCTGAGAATGCGCTCAACATTGAACAAACACTGGCAAAACAATGAAGTTCTTGTGAACAGCAATCTTCTACATCTTCAGCATCAGCTACCTGAGTAGAATGACTTGCGCCATGCATACTATGCATGCCTTGCTCTTGCATAACACCCATATTCATACTTGGCATACTATAAAACATTACAGACGAAGCAACTGATTGACCAATAAAGATCAAACATAGCAAAGTCAGCATTACTGTTTTATTGAAAAATTTAAGCACGGATAATTAATAGCATTACGTGAATGTGCTTAAATGTTAACACTAATATAAATTGAATTGCAAACCTTAGGCTGCGCTCAAATACAAAATGTTACAACTCATCAAACAAAAGAAAAGCCTTACAAATTTTCTTCTGCAAAAGAAGCCAAGCGACTTCTAACAACGCCATTAAGATTAACGGTTGCAGAGCCTGGAAAGTCTTTAAAACGTTCAACAATGTATGTTAATCCTGAAGTAACCGCGGTTAAATAATTACTGTCTATTTGCGCTAAATTGCCAGAGCACACTAACTTAGTACCTTCACCACAACGGGTTATGATAGTTTTAAGTTGAGCCGCTGTTAAGTTTTGACATTCATCTAAAAGTACTAATGAATTTTGAATACTACGCCCACGCATGAAATTTACTGATTTAAACTGAATATTCGCTTTATCCATGATGTAATCTAAACTGCCTGACATACTTTCATCTTGTTTATGTAGTACTTCTAAGGAATCAGTAATAGCTGCTAACCAAGGCGCCATTTTTTCTTCTTCCGTGCCAGGTAAAAAACCAATAGACTCGGCTATTTCTGGTGTCGATCGGGTAACAATAATTTTATCATACAAGCCACGTTCTATTACTTGCTCTAATGCTGTAGCTAGGGCGAGCAAAGTCTTACCACAACCGGCGGGGCCTGTTAAAATAACCAAATCAATGGTTGGATCAAGTAAAGCATCCATTGCCATGCCTTGATAAATATTTTTTGGGTGAATACCCCACGCTGTTTTTCCTAATAACCGCTCGCGACCTAAATCTAACACGGATATTTTTTCATCATTCCAGCCTGTGACTTTACCGGCAAAACTTTCGCTTTCATCAATGAGATATTCATTCATATAACTTAAGGGCACGGTGTTTTTATCAATAAAATGGGTGGTATAGCGCCCATCAGATTCGCTATCACAGGCTTTAACTTGTTGCCAAAAGTCACCTGAGAATAGATGATAACCTTTGGTTAAAAATTGAATATCATCAATAAGTTGATCGGTTCGATAATCTTCAACATGGGCAAGGCCTGCACCTTTGGCTTTTAAGCGCATGTTAATGTCTTTGGTAACTAAAACCACTTTACTCGATGGTGTTTTCTCTTGTATGTACAATGCCGCGTTAATAATGCGATTATCATTTTCATTAAATGACAAAGTTTTCGCTGTTTGTGCTAGGGAATAGTCATTGATGATTGATAAACAGCCACTAGGATGCTGTTCATCATTTTCTGGCAACTTAACCCCTGCTAGTACTTGCTCTGGAGTGGCATCTGAAAGCGTATCTTCAAGGGCTCTAATAGCTACTCTAGCATCTCGGCTAACGTCTTTTCGCCTATCTTTAATTGAGTCCAATTCTTCTAACACTGTCATGGGGACAACAACGTCATGTTCTTTAAAAGATAAAAATGCAAAAGGTTCGTGGAGTAAAATATTGGTATCTAAAATATAGATAGTTTTTTCAATGCCAGAAGGTGTGACAACGGTTTTCTCACTATTTATAATTTCTTCAGTCATAAGCAATCTCCGAGATTTACTGACAAAAAAACAACCACAAAAAAGTAGAACAATCATTATTGGCTTACACTTTAACAGTACACCTAAATGAAAACATAGCAAGGCGATTTGAGCAGTTTAGTAAATCTTTTTTCTTTTACTATACTGAAAGTAATATTAAACAATTATGTAATTTAATGGCTTTAAAAATAGTTGTAGTTTTTTATTTTATTTTCTCTGCAGCGGTGCACTCATTTGAGTGCACCGAGCAACAGGCAACAAAAATACTCAAAGAGTATCAATGGTATACTGAAGATTACCCACCTTATAACTATCGAGATGAAAATGGCAAACTCGTTGGTATTTATCCTGAAATTTTATCGTTAATATTTCAAGAACTTAAAATTGATATCAACCTTGATGACGTATTAACCGTCCCTTGGGCAAGATTGTTCCATACTCTTGAAAGCTATCCTAATTACGCCGCTTTCAATATGATTAAAACACCTGAACGAAGCAAAAAATTTCAATTAATTAGTTTACCAGTAGTAACAAAAGTATCCATTATGGTATTGAATGAAAACAAAAACACCTTGCTCAGTAAACCAATCGAAAAGCTAACTTATGCCGTTGTTCGTCAAGATATAGGAGAAACTTTACTTGATAAACAACTAAAAATAGAAAACAAAGTGGTAACTACTTCAGCAAATAGCATGTTAGCAATGTTACTACATAATCGAGTTGAAGCAATTGCATATTCAGAGTTAGTGGCTAAATTCAAGTTAAACAAGTTAGGCTTGGAAGACAAAAAACTTGCCTCTATTTATACCTTAAATGATAAATATAAAACCGCTTTTATTTTTCACAAAAACACACCGGCTTGTGTTACCCAGTTATGGGCTAAAACGATATCCACTCTTGATAGTAGAGGTGAAATAGCTAAAGTGATTAGCAAATATCAGCATTAGAGAAAAATGATGACGTTCTTTTAGCTATTTTACCGCTTGTCTAAAGATGTTTTTAATTCCCGCTGAATCCTGCATCTTGAAGTAGTTGGGGTATAAGAGTACCATAGCGCCGCTTTTTTCCTTGTTCAATATAATGTGCGGGGAATAATATAATTTTTAGTTCTCGGAGAGTTTAGTTTATGCCATTTCAGGTAGGTCAACGTTGGATCAGTGACAGTGAATCAGATCAAGGGTTAGGAACCGTCACCGGTGTTGAGCACCGTTTTGTTAATATTGTTTTTACCGCTACCGGTGAGTCACGCCAATACGCCAAAGCAAATGCCCCCTTAACCCGTGTTATTTTCAATCAAGGCGACACTATTCCAAGTCATGAAGGCTGGCTATTAAAAGTAACAGCAAGCACTGAAGAACACGGCATCATTACTTACCATGGTATAAAACAGGCTGCTAAGCAAAGCAGTGAGAGCGAAGAAATATCATTAAAAGAAGTGATGATAGATCACTTTATCAAATTCAATAAACCCCACGACCGTTTACTAAATAGACAAGTAGACCGACTTGATTGGTTTCGTTTGCGCAAAGATTGTTTGCAACATCAGTATGAGCAACAACAATCTGAATTAATGGGATTAACAGGCGGGCGCGTTAGTCTTATTCCCCACCAACTTTATATTGCCGATGAAGTAGGTAATCGCTTTGCTCCTCGTGTTTTACTCGCCGATGAAGTGGGTTTGGGCAAAACCATCGAAGCGGGTTTAATTCTGCATCAACAATTAGTCAGTGGCCGTGCAAAGCGCATTCTAATTATTGTACCTGAATCACTGATGCATCAATGGTTAGTTGAAATGTTACGTCGTTTTAACCTTAAATTCAGTATATTCGATGAAGACAGGTGTGTTGAAACCGCAGGTGAAGATGGCACTAACCCTTTTAGCACTGAGCAATTAGTATTGGTTAATTTAGGTTTTATTACCGAAAATCCTAAATGGTATGAAGAATTGATCAGTGAATACTGGGATTTAATGGTGGTTGATGAAGCGCATCATTTAAATTGGCAGCAAGATAAACCAAGTCTTGAATATCAGTGCATTGACCAATTATCACAAGTTATTCCAGGGGTATTATTATTAACAGCAACACCAGATCAACTTGGTCATGAAAGCCATTTTGCCCGTTTGCGTTTACTCGATTCTGATCGATTTTTCGATTACGACAAATTCACTGAAGAAGAGTCGCATTATAGTGAAGTAGCAGATGCCGCTAACGCTTTAGTTGCAGGTGAGAAATTATCAAAAGCTCAAGAAAACACCTTAGTAGCATTGCTTAAAGAATCTAATATTGCTGAACAGTTATCAGCACTCAATAGTGATAATACTGAAGAACAAGCCAGTACTCGACAAAAGTTATTAGCACAATTACTTGATAGACATGGCACCGGCCGTATTTTGTTTAGAAATTCGCGCAACACTATTAAAGGTTTTCCTGCGCGACAAACACATCCTGCGCCATTAATCATGCCCGAGCAATACCAAGAGTCATTAAATGAATTTATGCTCAGTGGCTGCCCTGAAACGCTAGCAAATTCAAAACAAGCTAAGTTTGTTTTTACCCCTGAAATGCTTTACGGGTTAGATAGTCAAGCAGAGTTATGGACAGATTTTGATCCTCGCGTAGAGTATTTAATTGATCTTCTCAAATCATTGAAAAAAGAAAAGGTCTTGGTGATTTGTGCCCATGCACAAACCGCTATTGACTTAGAAGCGGCATTACGTGTTAAAGAAGGCATTCGCAGTGCTGTGTTTCATGAAGGCTTATCCATTTTTGAACGTGACCGAGCCGCAGCATATTTTGCTCAAGATGAAGACAGTGCACAGTTATTGTTATGCTCAGAGATAGGCAGTGAAGGTCGAAACTTCCAATTTGCTCATCACCTCGTATTATTTGATTTACCAAGTAACCCTGATTTATTAGAACAACGTATTGGTCGCCTTGACCGAATTGGTCAAACCGAAATCATTCGTTTGCATATCCCTTATTTTGAAGACTCGGCTCAGCACTTGTTATTTGATTGGTATCAACAAGGCATGCAAGCATTCGAGCATACTTGTATTACTGGCCGTGTAGTTTTTGAAGCCTATGGTCAGCAGTTACTCGCACTCGCTTTAAGCGCGCAACAAGCCTCAAGTGAAGCTGAACAACTTATCAGTGATAGTTGGCAAAAACACTGTCTAATAAAAGCCGAATTAGAATCTGGTCGAGACAAATTACTTGAGCTGAACTCTTCAGGGCAAGGTCGTGCCCATGAATTAGTAGAGAAAATAGCGCGGAATGACAGAAAAATAGACTTACCGCAATTTATGTTTCAAGCCCTTGATGTTTTCGGTGTTCAACAAGACGATAAAGCTGATAATGCCATTGCACTTAATCAAAGTGAGCACATGCTTAACAGCAACTTCCCTTGCTTACCTGAAGATGGTACTACCGTAACATTTGATCGTGACACCGCATTAATAAATGAAAATTATCAACTGTTAACTTGGGATCACCCTATGGTGCGCGGGGTTATGGATTTAGTGCTAAGTGATGAAATTGGCAACGCCAGCATGGGGTTATTAAAAAATGAAGCGCTGCCTGTGGGCACTTTCTTTTTAGAATGTTTATTCACTGTTGAGGCTACTGCGCCAGCACACTTACAACTCGGTCGATATTTACCAACAACACCTATTCGTATCTTAGTTGATAAAAATGGTAAAAACCTTGCCGATAAAGTCAGTGAGTCGGTGTTAGATAAACAATTAATGCCGGTTAAAAAGCAAATGGCATTGCAGTTAGTTAAAGCGTTAAAATCACAAATAGGGCCATTAGTTAGCAAAGCAGAAGATCACGGCGAGCAGCAAATTTCAGCCATTCAGGAAAAAGCATTAGCAAACATGCAAACCAAGCTTGAACAAGAGCAACAGCGATTAACCGCACTAAAAGCGATAAATCCTAGTGTTCGCCAAGCAGAAATTGATTTTATTGCCCATCAGCAAAGTGAATTACGTCATTATATTGATAAGGCGCAATTAACCTTTGAAGCGGTGCGTATGATAGTAGTAACACATTAACTAAAAGTTACGAGTAAGAGAAGTACCGAGTAGCGAAGTACCAAACTCTCAGCAGTTTGGCTTTGAAACTCGCTACTCGCCATTTAAGAACTTTAAGCTAAGCGAGACAATATGAGCGCAAATCCAGACTTTATTTATCGACCACCTATGTCACCTTACCTTGATATTATTTTTCAAGATGAAGACATGGTGGTTTTAAACAAGAGCAGTGGTTTACTCAGTGTGCCAGGGCGCTTGCCTGAGCATCAAGACTGTTTACAAAACCGCGTACAACGAGTTTTGCCTACCGCAACCATAGTGCACAGATTAGATATGGCAACTTCTGGCATTATTATTATGGCGTTAAACAAAGCTGCCCATGTTAATATCAGCCGACAATTTGAACAGCGAAAAACGAAAAAAAGTTACATTGCCCGTGTTTTTGGTCATGTCAAAGAACAACAAGGTAGTGTTGATTTCCCGTTAATTTGTGACTGGCCCAACAGACCAAAGCAAAAAGTTGATCATGAAAATGGTAAACAATCTTTAACCCATTACCAAGTGCTTAGCTACAGTGAACTTGATGATGAAAGTACCCTAGTTGAATTAACGCCGGTTACGGGGCGATCTCACCAATTAAGGGTACACATGCTCGCTTTAGGTCATCCCATTTTAGGTGACCGACTATATGCTCACGAGCAAGCATTAACGGTAAGTTCACGCTTACAATTACACGCGAGAAATTTAAGTTTAACTCATCCTGTTACGGGTGAATTACTTACCTTTGTTGCACCCTGCCCCTTTAACTAAGGGGTTATTAAATTCATACTTTTAGCTTGCAAGTCGATACAATTAGAAGAAGTACTATAAAGCTTTAGAAACAAAGGTAAGCTGTGCGCACATTATTTAAAATAACAAGGGTTCACTTAACTGCAATAAAAATCGCGATGATTTTCTTGCTATTGATAAGTTCAAGTAACTCAGTGTTGGCTCAACAAGATGAGAAAACAGCCTCAACACAAGAACAAACAAGCACTAAGCCCGAGCAAAAAGAACAATCTAAAAAAGCTTCTGCTGCTCTCAAAATTCCAGCACCGACTTCCCTAACCAAACAGTACAAAGCAGATTTAAAACATTATCTCCCAAAGGATAAAGTAAAAGCATTATTAGCTGGTCCCGATGATTATATTACCTTAGTTAGTGAAAATACCAGTGTGAATAACAAAGGCGTTATGGTGTTATTACCTGACTGGCAACAAGGAGCAACTAATCCCAAAGCGATCAATTTTTTACGCACCAAACTGCCACAACAAGGTTGGACAACGATAGCGGTTCAGCCGCTCAGTAAACCAGAAAACTACCCATCTACAGCCTTAAAAATAACCGAACAACAAGAAGAAAATAAAATAGTACTCGATGATTACAGAATGAAGTTTGCGGCAATGATCAGAGCCGTTATCAGCAAAGCGAGTGAATATCCGGGAATTGTGGTCATTGTCGCGCAAGGTAATCATGGTGTTATGTTAGTTGAACTGTTTGATCAAGAAAACACCAACCAAGATATTACTACACCTAATGCCGTGATCTTACTGAGCAGTTATTCATTAACTAATGAGAAACTAATTGATGACGCTAACACTGATTTCGCTAAAAAAATAGCTTATAGCGAATACCCAATATTAGATTTGTATTTAAGATATGATAATCCTGTTGTTCTAGAGAAAAGCAAACAACGTTTAGCTTTAGCTAAAAAAGAAATGAAAGTCTATTATCGCCAGCGCCAGCTAAACAATAGTGATGCTGGCTATTACCCAGAGCAAGAATTAATGACACAAATTAATAGCTGGTTAAAATCTATCGGTTGGTAATATCGTTTAAACATTTACCAAAACTTCCAATACTTTAGCTTTCTTCGCATTTTTAGTTGCCTAAAAAAATCCATCGGTTTTTTACTGAGAGAAAACTTACCGGCGACAACGTCATCAACGGCATTTAAAACTCTAATTGAAGACTTACCATCATTGTAAGGGTGCGTAACTTCAATAAAGTGCTCAATATGTTTCATTAACGCTGTTGGTTTCTGCAAC
>Ga0316205_10001152_pt1 | contig 36321 bp, 36 predicted proteins | sample 3monthpyrite_MG_FD_204941 | JGI IMG/M metagenome (GOLD analysis project Ga0316205, IMG submission 204941) | Microbial mat bacterial communities from mineral coupon in-situ incubated in ocean water Damariscotta River, Maine, United States -... | ecosystem: Environmental > Aquatic > Marine >...
GAGCAAGCACAGCACCGCGCTGAGCGGCATGACGCAGGTGAACATGTTTTTTGAAAATTCGACCCGCACGCAAAGCAGCTTTGAAATAGCGGGCAAGCGGCTGGGCGCGGATGTGATGAATATGCAAATGTCGGCCAGCTCGATCACCAAGGGCGAAACCCTGATCGATACAGCAATGACCCTCAATGCCATGCACCCCGATCTGCTGGTGGTGCGCCACCCGCATTCGGGGGCGGTGGCCCTGCTGGCCGAAAAGGTGAATTGCGCGGTGCTGAATGCCGGTGATGGCCGCCATGAACACCCGACACAAGCGCTGCTGGACGCCCTGACGATCCGCCGTGCCAAGGGCCGCCTGCACCGGCTGACCATCGCGATTTGTGGCGATATCGCCCATTCCCGCGTGGCGCGCTCCAATCTTTTGCTGCTGGGCAAAATGGAAAGCAGGGTGCGGCTGGTGGGGCCGCGCTCGCTCATGCCCAGCGGCATAGAGCAGCTTGGCGTGGAGGTGACAGATGATATGGAAAAGGGCCTTGAGGGCGCCGATGTGGTGATGATGCTGCGCCTGCAGCGCGAGCGCATGGATGGCGGCTTTATCCCTTCAACGCGCGAATATTACCACCGCTGGGGGCTGGATGCCGCCAAGCTCGCCCATGCCAAAGCGGACGCGATTGTCATGCATCCCGGCCCGATGAACCGCGGCGTGGAGATCGACGGCACGCTGGCCGATGACATCAACCGCTCGGTTATCCAAGAGCAGGTTGAGATGGGCGTTGCGGTGCGCATGGCGGTGATGGACCTGCTGGCGCGGGGGTTGCGGGCGAAAAGCGAGGGGGTTTATGTCTGAGTGTTGAACCCGGCAGCCCGAGCCGGAAGGCAGGTCCCACGGCCTGAGCGGAAGAGATACCACCCGCGCCAATCGGCCGGTTTTGCACGGTGATGGCAGGCTGTTTGCGCCCTTTGGGTTGGGCATATTGGCATTGAACCGCCACCCTTGCTGTAATGACGGCAAAAAAATGACGTCTATTCTCTAAAGCCACAATGTTGCGTGGCGAAACAGGCTTCCTGTGCGGGGCGGGTTTTGTAAGGGAAGTGCGATGCGCCGGAAGTTGGACAATCGGAAAATGCGGGCGTTGGCGGGTGGCGATATGGCCTGTCTGGCGATGCGCGGGTTTGCCCGGGGCCGGTATAGCAGAATTTTGACAATCATCCGCGAAAGGGGGGATAAAGCGGCAAATGTCTGATTTAATCACCCAGGACGAGATAACCGTGGTCGGGGCCGGCCCTTCGGGTCTGGCCTGCGCCATCGTTTTGGCCCGCGCCGGGCGCCGGGTAACGGTGCGCGAATGGCATTCCGATGTCGGGCACCGGTTCCACGATGATTTTCAGGGGCTGGAAAACTGGTCCTCCTCCGAAGATATTTTGGCTGAAATGCGGGCTGCCGGTATAGAGACCGGTTTCGAATACCATCCGTTTGACAAAGGGACGGTGTTTGATCCGGCCGGCCGCCGGTATCCGGTGCGGGGGCAGCGCCCGCTTTTTTATCTTGTGCGCCGTGGCCCCGCCGCCGGCACGCTCGACCACGGCTTGCTGGAACAGGCCCGGGCGGCCGGTGTCGAGCTGCGTTTCAATGACCGGGTGCGCAACTTTGACGAGGCCGGGGTGCTGGCAACCGGCCCCCGCAAGGCCGGTATAATCGCGGTTGGCCATGTATTTGAAACCGATATGCCCGACGGGGCATGGCTGGCGCTCGGGCATCGGCTGGCCCCCGGTGGCTATGCCTATCTTCTGGTTCAGGGCGGGCGCGGAACCGTGGCAAGCTGCCTGTTTACCGGATTTCGGGATCAGGCCAAATATCTGGCGGCGACCGAAGAATTTTTTACCCGCAACGCTGCTTTGCAAATGCGCAACCCGCGGCCCTTTGGCGGCTATGGCAATGTGCGGCTGGCGGCATCTGCCGTGCAGGGCGGGCATCAGGTAATTGGTGAACAGGCCGGATTTCAGGATGCATTGGCGGGGTTTGGTATGCGTTACGCGCTTCGCTCCGGTGTGCTGGCGGCCCGCGCAATCATCGAGGGCAGCGACTATGCCACGCTGTGGCAACAAATGCTTGCACCCGGGCTGAAAGCTGGCATTGTTAACCGGTTCGTTTTTAATCTGGCCGGTGAAGCGGGCATGAAACTGGCGGTGCGCCAACTGGCAAAGCATGATGCCGGGCAGCTGCTGGAGCGGGCCTACCGGTATACCCTGCCCAAGCGGCTGTTGCTGCCGTTGGCGCGGCGCTGGTTTCGGGCACCGCTGGCCGACCCGAGCTGTAGCCATGTTGATTGCGGCTGTGTCTGGTGCACGCATGGCGACCATGGCATAACTGCTGAAAAAACCGGTTTTGGCGGATCACGATCCGGTGCCGAAACCCAATAGAAAAAAGGAGATTATTATGTTGGTCAAAGACGTTATGACAAAAAATGTTGTTACCGCAACACCCGAAACCGGGATCGAGGAGATTGTCGGCCTGCTGCTGGAGCACCATATCAGCGGCATTCCGGTGGTGGATGCGGCAGGGGGCGTTGCGGGGCTGGTCAGCGAGGGTGATCTTATGCGCCGGATCATTGATTCCGATGCGCCGCGCCGGTCTTGGTGGCTTGAATTTTTTGCCGGAAGCACACCCAGCGCCGCCGATTATGTGAAGGCGCGCGGGCGGCAGGCCCGCGATGTAATGACCCGTGAAGTGATAACTGTGCCCGAAGATATGAGCATCGGCAAAGCGGCGGCGCTGCTGGAAAAGCACCGGATCAAGCGAATACCGGTGGTGCGCGACGGCAAGCTTGTCGGCATCATCAGCCGCAGCAACCTGCTGCAAGGCCTGTCGCTGGCACCGGCCAACCCCGAGCCCAGCGACGATGACCGCGTGATCCGGGCCCGCATTTTAAAGGCTTTGGCCGATGTTCCCGGTATTCAGGTTTCTTTGGTCAATGTGCTGGTAAGCGATGGTGTGGCCAGCATATATGGTGCCGTTGACAGTGATTTCGAAGCCACCGCTGTCCGGCTGGCGGCCGAGGAGGCCGTGGGTGAAGGCAAGGTTGATATCCAGTTGGGCCGGCTTCCGGCATGGGGCTATGGCTATGGGATGTAAATTTGAAAACCTTGACCTGTTGCCCGAAAAATGCAGTTTTGTAAGAAAGGAGTTGTAAAATGTCGATGACTTCACAACGCACAAGCAGCCCCAGGCGGCCCGGCCGCCGTGCCTGGTTTTCCGAAGCGGTGTTGAAGGCCGCCCTTTCGCGGATCATCCGCGAAGGCACCCTTAGCCTGCGGCTTCCCGATGGGCGCAGCATGCGCTTTGGCAGCGGCGACCCGGTGGTTGCGGCTGCGGTTCAGGATTGGAAAACACTGCGTCGGCTGGCGCTCAACCCCGATATGGCACTGGGCGAGGCCTATATGGATGGCACGCTGATCGTGACCGAGGGTGATATTTATGATTTTCTCGCGCTTTGCCTGAGCAATATCGGGCATGGCAGCGGCAACTGGTTGCGCCGGATGCAACAGCGCCTGCGCAAGCTGGGGCGGCGGTTTACCATGTATAATCCGGTTGGGCGGGCACAAAAGAATGTCGCGCACCATTATGATCTTTCGGATGATTTATATGAGCTGTTTCTGGATGCCGACCGCCAGTATTCCTGTGCTTTGTATGAAACCCCGCAAGACAGCCTTGAAGAAGCGCAGGCCCGTAAAATGCGCCATATCGCGGCCAAGCTGCGGCTGGATAACGGGCAAAAAGTGCTGGATATCGGCTCGGGCTGGGGCGGGCTTGCGCAATCGCTGGTCCGGGCGGCCGGTGCGGATGTGACCGGGGTTACGCTGTCGGTTGAACAGCAGCGCTATGCCGAGGCCAGTGCGCAGCGCAACGGCCTTTCTGAGCGCGCCAGATTTTTGCTGAAGGATTACCGGCACGAAACCGGCCGCTATGACCGGATCGTTTCAGTTGGCATGTTTGAGCATGTCGGTGCCCGGCATTACCACGAGTATTTCGCCAAACTGTCTGAATTGCTGAAGGATGACGGGGTTGCGCTTGTCCATACCATCGGCAGCGTTTGCGAGCCCGCGGCGCCGCACCCCTGGATCCGCAAATATATCTTTCCCGGCGGCTATATCCCGTCCTTGTCGGAAATCGCGCCCGAAATCGAGAAAAGCGGGCTGATTGTCACCGATCTCGAGGTTTTACGCCTGCATTATGCCGAAACGCTCAAAGCATGGCGCGAACGCTTCATGGCCAACCGTGACAAGGCTGTCGCCATTTATGACGAGCGCTTTTGCCGGATGTGGGAGTTTTACCTCGCGGCCTGCGAGGCAGGGTTCCGCTATGGTGGCCTTGTGGTGTTTCAGATTCAGCTGGCCAAAAACGTCACATCATTGCCGATAACAAGAGACTACATCGCATCTGACGAGAGCAGGCTGTTGAGATAGGCGTGGATCGCGACCGGCAAATTCAGGCAAAGCCGCTGAAGCACAATGCAGGTGTGGGGCATTCCTTTGCCGGTTGGCTGGCTCCGCTTGCTTGAGGTCTCGAAAATTATTCTGGTGATGTTTTTGTGGGCGGTCTGTTTTCCGCTTATCGTTGCCGGGTTTGCCTATGCGCCGCATCTGACCTTTGCAGCGCTTCGTGCTTTTGTTGCAGGTGGCGCTTTGGTGGCTGTCGGCCTGCTGCTCGGGCGCCGATGGCCGCGCGGCCTACGGGTTTGGGTCATGCTGGTATTTATCGGTCTGGGGGCCACAAGTCTAGCCTATCTGGGCATGTATCATGCGTCCGAATTTGTATCGCCCGGTATTGCGACGGTCATCGCCAACACGCAGCCGCTGATGGCGGCGGTTCTGGCCGGTATTTTTCTGCGGGAGCATCTCGACGCGCGCGGCAAGGTTGGGCTGGCGCTCGGGTTTTCCGGCATTGTCGTTATCGCGCTGCCGCAACTTTCAACGGCCAATGCCGACTCCTATCTGGTTGGCGTCGGCTATATATTGCTGGCCGCGCTGGGGATAACCGTCAGCAACGTGCTGATCCGTAAAATAGCGCCGCAGGTCGACACCCTGATGGCGATGGGCGCGCAGCTTTTGATAGGAGGGGTGCCCCTTGCGATCGGTGCTTTCGTGATGGAAGATCCGCGATCCGTTGTCTGGTCTTACGAGTTTGTGCTGATACTGGCCGGCCTTGGCCTGTTCGGCTCGTCGCTTGCCTATTGGTTGTGGAGCGATATCCTGAAAAAGACCGAGCTCAACCGCGCCAACGCCTTCAGCTTTCTGGTTCCGGTGTTCGGGCTGTCATTGGGGGCGCTGTTTTTCGGCGAACGGTTGGGGTGGTTCGAAATCGTCGGTATCGGCATGTCGCTGGCCGGAATCGCCATGGCGGCTAAAAAAAGGGCGGTGAGCAAACCGGCCGGCTCAGCGATTAGGTGAAAATTGAACGGGCGAAAAGGCGGCCATACCGGTTTTGGCCTGCCGCGAAGCGGCAAGAACGCACCGCCTGATCCGAAGGTTGTGAAATTGCCGATACTTTCAAATTTCCCGGTGGCGCGGCCCGTTTTTTTGGCTGGCCGGTCAAATTGTTGAAAGCCCTGTAATATGCAGGCGCGGCCAGCGTCTTCCTTTCAATAGCCCGGCTTGGCCCCTCAATTGCGACCTGCGCTTTTACCGGCAGGGGCAGGGGTGAAGTGTTTGGGCCAGTAAACTGAAAATGGAGTATAAAAATGAAAATATCCGGCAATTTCAGGCCCACCACCGCGCGCATGCTTGGATATGCCGCTGCGGCGAGTTTCATGCTTGGCGCGGGTGCTGCGCTGGCCGCCGATTCCAGCAGCGACCCGGAGTCCAGCGGCACGATTGTTGTTGAAGATGTGCTGATATACTACGCCGTCTTGCCGGCAGGCATTGTTGGTGATTTTCCGCCCGGCTCGCCCGAAGCGCAGATGCATGGCGGCACGCCGCGTGGCGGCCATTGGCATCATCTGCTGGTCGCCTTGTTTGACACCCAAACCAACGAAAGGATTGTCGACGCCGATGTAAGCGCCCAAATTTCGGAATTGGGCCTTGGGCCGAAGGAATTGTCGCTCGACATGGTGTCGATCGGGGGTGCGGGCACTTTTATGAACTACACCGAGTTCGGCAAAACCGCGCTTTATACCATAGATCTGGCCATTGAGCGCCCGGGCAGCGACACACCGATCGAGGCGGAATTTCGCTATAAACACCATTAACGGGCGAGCCAGACCGGTTATCTCGGGGTAAAAGCGGGCGCAAAAGCCTGCCGCGCTCATGGCGGTAATATTGTTGGCCTTGCCACCGCCACGGGCGCGCAAAAAATGCGGGTTTCTGTCGGCTACTGGCTGCTTCAATAAAGCCCGGCTGTTTTGGCGCGCAGGCGGATGAGCGAAAGCACTATATCGATGGTTGGTGTCGGGGTGCCTGTCAACCGGCCCAACTCCTGAACCGAAGTGATGAGCGCATCGATCTCCAGCGGGCGGCCCAGTGTCAGATCTTGCCACATCGAGGTGCGGTGCGCGCCAACCGCTGCGCCGCCATCTATGCGCCGCTCCACATCGATCGGGAATTTTATACCCAGCTGTTCGGCGATTTTTTGCGCTTCGAGCATCATGCCGCGCGCCACCCCGCGTGTGCCCGGGTCGGTGCACAGCACGTCGAGCGTGGCATGGGTAAGGGCGGAAATCGGGTTGAATGAAAGATTACCCCAGAGCTTCACCCATATTTCGTCGCGGATACGCGGCCGCACCGGCGCCTTGAGCCCCGCCGCCATGAGCGCCTTTGAAAGCGCCAGCGCCCGCCCGGATTTTGACCCGTCAGGCTCGCCCAGCGAAAACCGGTTGCCTTCAATATGCTTGATCACGCCGGGCTCCACCACTTCGGCGGCCGGGTAAACCACACAACCCAGCACCCTGTCGGGCCCGAAGCCGTTCCACTGGGCATTATCCGGGTCAACCGACGCCAGCCGGGTTCCCTCATGCGGGCCGCCATGCTTGTGAAAATACCACCAGGGCACCCCGTTCACACCGCTGACGAGGGTGGTGTCTACGCCGATCAGCGGCTGCATTTTTCCAACCACCGGCGGCACCGAATGCGCTTTGAGCGTGACAATCACGTAATCCTGATGGCCAAGATCGGCGGGGTTGTCCGAGGCGGTTACCTTCACATTGGTGCGCGCGCCGCCTGCCTCCAGCAGGGTCAGGCCGTTTGCCTGCATGGCCGCCAGATGTGGGCCGCGGGCCACAAGGCTTATATCGGCGCCGGCCTGCGCCAGCTTGACCCCCATATAGCCGCCAATGGCGCCAGCCCCGAAAATACAGATCTTCATGGCGGTGTTTTCCTTAAATTACGTGCTGGCCAAGCCAAGTTTTTCGGCCATGCCGATACGCTGGATCTTTCCGGTGGCACCTTTGGGTATTTCGTCAAGGATTACCACCGAATGCGGGACTTTGAAACCGGCCAGCCGCTTGGCGGCAAAAGCGCGGATATCCTTTTCCCGCAGGGTCGAGCCTTCGGCCAAAACCGCGGCGGCGGCAATATCCTCGCCCAATTTGGGGTGCGGCACGGCAAAGCAAACCACCTGCATAATCTCGGGGTGGGCCAAAAGCACGGCGTCGACCTCGAGCGGGCTGATCTTTTCGCCGCCCCGGTTGATGATTTCCTTCAAGCGCCCGGTAAGCTGCAAATAACCGTCTTTGTCAAATGCGCCCTGATCGCCGGTGCGAAACCAGCGCTTGCCGTCGATATCGAAAAAATTGTCGATATTGGCTTTCAGGTTGCCCTCGTAGCCCGGGGTCACATTCGGGCCGCTGATCACCACCTCGCCTATGTCGCCAGCGGGCAGCAGCGTGTTGGCCGTTTCGCTGGCGGTGCACACCTCGGGCCCGGCCGCAACCCCGACCGCGCCCGGCTTTTGCTTGCCCCTTGGCAGCGGGTTGGAACACATCTGATGGGCGGCTTCTGTCATGCCATAGGCCTCGATAACCGGGGCATCAAAGGTTTCCACCAGCGCCCCCATTACCGGCGCGGGCAGCGAAGCAGATGAAGAGCGAAGGAACCGGAGCCCGACCCGCTCGATCACATCCCTGTTGCGCCCGGCCCGGGCCAAAATGGCCTGATGCATGGTGGGCACCGCGGTAAACCATGTCGGCCTTGCGTCTTCGAGCTGGGCAAAGAATCGCAAGGCATTAAACCCCGGCGCACACCATATTTGCCCGCCCGCGGAGAGCGAGGCCAAAACCGCCGCGATCAGGCCGTGAATATGAAAAAGCGGCATCACGTTCAGGCAGCGGTCAGCCGGTGTGAGCGCCAGCGATGCCTTGATATTGTTCGCCGAGGCAAAGACATTGGCATGCAGCAGCGGCACAATTTTCGGGCGCGAGGTGGTGCCCGACGTGTGCAGGATAAGCGCGACATCGTTTTCGCCGGGGGCGGCGCTATCGGCGGTGCCGGCCGGCGCTTCGGCGGCCAAGCTAAACGCGCCCGCCGGATCAGATGCCTTGCAGGACAGGCGCAACACCGCAACCCCGTTTTGCTTGGCAGCCGCCAGCGCAGGGCCGTCATAATCGGCTGCGACCACCAGCGCCTTGGCCCGCAGATCCTTTAAATAAAAGGCATATTCCTCAAGCTGATAGGCCGGATTGAGCGGCGCGGTTGTTGCCACTTGCGCGATGGTAACAAAGGCTGTCGCCATTTCCGGCCCGTTGGCCAAAACAATCGCCACACGGTCTCCCCGCCCGATTCCGGCTGCGTTCAGCGCCTGTTTTACCCGGGCGCTCAGGTCGCGCAACCCTCCATAGGTAAGCCACTTGCGGCCCGGGGCACCAATGGCGGGCGCTTCGGCTGGGTGATCGGCGATTAAGGCGGATACAGTCATGTTCATTGGTGGCTCACTTGGATCATTTTGAAGGGTTCCCGCCAAGAGAAACAGGTATTTTTGCCTTTGAAGGCGGCTGGCGGCAAGGCAGGGGCGGGGGTGTCAAACCACTTTTACCCTTGCTGTGCCCAGCCCTTCCACCATCATTTCCATTATGTCGCCCCGTTGAACCGGGCCAACCCCGGCCGGTGTGCCTGAAAGAATGACATCACCCGGCTGTAGCTCGAAATACTCGGACAGATAGGAAATCATTTCAGGAACTTTCCAGATCATCTGGTTGAGGTCGCCTTCCTGTTTTGTTTCGCCATTGACAATGAGCGCAATCCGGCCCGTGTCAAGATGCCCGGTTTCACTGGCCGGATGGATAGGGCCAATCGGGGCCGAACGCTCAAAGGCTTTGCCGATTTCCCAGGGCCGCCCCATTTTCTTGGCGGTGCTTTGCAGGTCGCGGCGGGTCATGTCGAGTGACAGCGCGTAGCCAAACACATGTTCGAGCGCATCCTCGATGGCAATATTGGTGCCGCCGGATTTCAAGGCCACGGCCATTTCCATTTCGTGGTGCACATCGGTGCTGTGCGGCGGGTAGGGAAATTCGCCCGAAGGGTCAAGATTATTGGGGTTTTTCTGGAAGAAAAACGGCGGCTCGCGATCCGGGTCGTGGCCCATTTCAATGGCGTGGGAAGCGTAGTTTCGGCCAATGCAGTATACGCGGCGAACAGGAAACCTGCTGTCGGTTCCGGCTATCGGCAAGGCCACGATCGAGGGAGGGGTAAGCGCGTATTCAGGCATTGAATGCTCCAGTTCTTTGATTCGTTTCACATGTTTATAATCGGTGACCAAATTGCGATCAATCACAACCATTAAAAAATATCGATATTTTTTAGTTGCGAATCGTGATTGATCTGGATTAATGATAGATATATCTCCTTATTGGTCAACCAATAGCCGGAAATTTTATGAAATGGTCATACCAATGCACACAAGCCGCCAAAATAGTCTTGATAGCTTGAAAACCTATATTTCCGCCGGAAATTATGCCCCCGGTGACCGGCTTCCCGCCGAGCGCGAGCTGATCGGCGCCCTCGGCATGACCCGCAACACACTGCGCCGTGCAATGGATACGCTGGAGCAGGAAGGGCTGATCTGGCGGCATGTAGGGAAGGGGACCTTCCTGTCAAGCGACAGCCGCGAGAAAAAACCGGAATGGCCCGGCGAAATCAGCCGGCAACTGACGCCGGTAAAAATGATGCGGGCCCGGTTGAGCATCGAGCCCGCCATTGCGCGAGAGGCTGCTATCAATGCTTCCAGCGAGGCCATCGGCCGGATCACACGGGCCATTGACGGGACCGAGAAAGCGCCGGACTGGGCCACCTATGAGGCGTTTGATGACGAGTTTCACCACGCGATCGCGGCAGCAACCGACAATATGTTGCTGATGGCATTGTTTGACCAGTTGAACCAGGTGCAGCGCGCCGTTGCCTGGGGGAATGTGGTGCGCGAGACCGAATGCCCGCCGAGATCCCACACCAGTTTTAGCGAACACAGGCTGGTTGCCGACGCCATAGAGGCCCGCAACCCCGGTGGCGCACATGACGCCATGCGCCGGCACATTGGCTCGGTTTCGGCCCGTCTATTTGGGGAGATTTAAGCGCAGGCAAACACAAGGGGGAAAGACAAAAATTGCGCCCCCGCCACTATGTCAACCAAAATCAAATTCTCAGGGAGGGAATTATGAAACATCTACTGAAAAAAACCACGGCCTTCATGGCTACTGCGGTGGTGGCTGGCGGGCTTATGCTGCCGGGCATGGCGCAGGCGGCCACCATCAAAATCGCGCTCGCCGAAACCCCGTCCGACGAGCTTGCCGCCTTTTTCGTGGCGCTTGACCGGGCCAAGGCCAACGGGCTGGACTATGAGTGGACCGCGTTTTCCGACGAAGAGCTGGCAATTCAGGCTGTATTGAGCGGCCAAATGGATATCGGCTTTGGCACGCCCTATTCGGCGATGCAGCGGTCACGCGCGCCGATCCGGATCATCTTCCAGCTTTCCAAACTCAAATTTTTTCCGGTAACCACCACCGCCTACGATAACCTGATGGACCTTGACGGCGAGCCGATCCTGCTCCATTCGCGCGGCGGCGGCACCGATTCAATTGCCAATGTGATCGAGGATCGCATGGGCATTAAATTCGGCACACGCTCTTATGTTCCAGGCTCTTCAAACCGTGTGGCGGCACTGCTGGGTGGACAGGCTGATGCCACGATTATCGACCTGTCCAACACCAACAAACTGATGCGCGGCCCGGCGGCCGAAAATTTCAACGTGCTTGAAATGTTCGAGGTCGAAGCCAGTGACGAGGCTTTGTTCGCCAATATGGACTGGATACAGGAAAACGCCGACGATGTGCAGATTTTTGTTGATGCGCTGGTCAGCGTTTATAGGGATATGGCGGAAGACCCAACCATCATCCGGCGCGAAACCGACCCGAACGGCCCGATCGGCCAGCTACCGGCCGAAATACTGGACCAGTTGGACGGCTTTTATACGGATGCCGTTGCCGCCGGCCTCTATGATGTGAATGGTGGCGGCCGGACCGCCGCTGCTGCCGATATGGAGTGGTATTCCTCGGCTGGCCAGCTTGATGGCGACCCCGCGACGCTGAACATCGAGGATTTCTGGTATCTTGCCCCGCTGGATGCGGCGATGCAATAGCCCACATTTGAAGATAGGCCGGGCCATATACGGCCCGGTTATTCCCATCCAAACCCTCAATCACACGGGACCGATAAAATGGTGAACCGCCCGCTCGTTTTAAAAATCCTGTCCGCTGTCATCATCTTTGGCGCGTGGGAAATTGCCGGCAGAGTGCCTGTCAGCTATGCTTTTCCAACCTTCTTTGAATCAATGGCTGCGCTTTTCAGGCTGGCCATGGAGGGAACTCTGTTTACCGCCTATGTTGATACGCTCAAACCCCTGATTGTGGGTGTGGCCATTTCAACCTTCATCGGCATAGGTCTGGGCCTCTGGATTGGCCTCAGCAGTTTTTTCGACTGGCTGGTTTCGCCGATCTTCATCGTTATGCAAGCGGCCCCGCTTGCGGCGCTCATCCCGCTTTTGGTGATGGCTTATGGCATCGGTTTGACATCGAAAGTCTTCGTGGTTTTGATTATGGCCATGCCGGTGATTGTGCTCAATACCAGCAGCGCTGTGCGCCACACGCCCGAATCCATCAAGGAAATGTGCCGCTCCTTTCTTGGCTCGCGCCTTGATATGATCGTCAAAATTATCATTCCCGCGGCATCGCCGCTCATTTTTTCCGGTTTGCGGCTTGGCATCTCGGCGGGCTTCATCGGGGCCATCCTCGCGGAGCTGAAAATAACGCCAACCGGCGTGGGTGACATCATCACCTTTAGCCGCTCCATTGCCGACTATCCCAGCATGTATGCCGCGATCTTCTCAATCATTGTTCTTGCGGTTCTGTTTTTGAACCTGCTCGAACGCATCGAAAAATTTCTCTTTAAAGGAAACGACCTTGGCTATGTCTCAGATTAAGGAAGTCGTCGCGCCGCAGAGCCCTGCACCCGACGATATCGCGGTTTCGGCCCGGAACATCACCAAAAACTATGGCGATGTCGAGGCCCTGAAAGACCTGACGCTTGAATTCCCGCGCGGCCAGCTCACCTCATTGCTCGGGCCTTCTGGCTGCGGGAAAACCACCCTTCTCAAAATTATTGCCGGATTGCTGCAGCCGACCTCCGGGAATATCGAGGTAAACGGAAAACCGGTGACCGGCCCGGGGCCGAACCGCGCCTTTGTTTTTCAGGATTTCGCCCTGCTGCCCTGGGCTTCTGTTATGCGCAATGTGGCCTTTGGTCTTGAGTTGCGCGGCGTTGCCAAATCCGAGCGTGAAGATGTTGCCGCCAAATATATTGGCGATGTCGGCTTGGCCGGTTTTGAAAAAAGCTACCCGCACGAACTATCCGGCGGTATGCGACAGCGGGTTGGATTGGCGCGCGCCCTCGCGGTCGATGCAAAGGTGCTGTTGATGGATGAGCCTTTTTCGGCGGTTGACGAACAAACCCGGCGCAAGTTTCAGGAAGACCTGCTGTCATTGGTGGAGAATGAAAACAAGACCTTCATCTTCGTAACCCATTCGATTGAGGAAGCGGTTTATGTGTCGGACCAGATTGCCATTCTTTTGCCGCGCCCCAGCCGTGTTTCAGAAATCATCCGCCCTTCAGGGTTTCGCAACAAGGGTGCCGACAGTATCCGCCGCGACTCCGAATACCTCGATATTGTCGACAATATCTGGGCTTCTTTACGCAATTATGTGGAGTAGATCATGAAAATCTACGGCTATCGCCTGCCGGCCATGTCATCGCTGATCCTATGGGGCATATTGTGGGAAGTGGTCGGTCAGACCGGCGTGACCTTTTTTGTGCCTCCCCTGTCAGATGTGTTGGTAACGCTCTATTCGATGATCGGAACCACCTCCTTTACCAGAGCGCTGACCGAAACCGGCTACGCTTTTATCATCAGTATCTTCATTGCCATCACCATCGGGATACCCGTCGGGATTTTGATGGGCCGCAGCCGGTTGCTGGACGAGCTTCTTTTGCCCTGGGTGAATGTGTTTCTCAGTGCGCCGCTTACGGCCTTGGTGCCGGTTCTCATGGTTTTGTTCGGGTTTGGCATGAAGGCGATTGTAATTACCACAACCCTGTTTGCCATCTGGATCATCATCCTCAATTCGCGCGCGGGTGTGCGCCAGATAAACCGCTCGCTGGTTGAAATGGCCCATTCCTTTGGCGCATCCCCGGTTGATGCATTTTTCAAGATCTATTTTTGGGCGGCCTTGCCCGAAATTCTTGGCGGGGTGCGCATCGGCACCATACGGGCCGTGAAAGGGATCATCATCGGGCAGCTTCTTATTTCGATTGTCGGGTTTGGCGCCCTGTTCGAGCTCTACTCCGCAAATTTCCTGATGTCACATTTTTGGGCGGTTCTGATCGTGCTGTTTGCGCTTGCGTTCAGCATTTCGGAGTTTCTGGCCTTTCTGGAAAGAAAAGTTGCTTACTATGCTGCGAAACGCTAGCCGGGAGGCGCCTCCTGGGTTTCGCCCGGGCCGGGCGTGAAGGCCAAACAAAATAGCTGCCCGGGGCCATCCGGCCCTTTTTGGTGCCCGGGCCTATTCGGCATCGATCAGGATAAAGGCGATCACGCAGGGTTTTGTGCCGCGATTTGACCACGCATGGTTGGTGCCCTGCTGCACAACCACATCTCCGGCTTTGAGCAAAAACTCCTCCTGATCCATCATCATGTAAATTTCTCCACTGAGCACCACCGCGTAGTCAAGGCTGTCTGTTCTGTGCATAAAGGGGTGGCGGGCACCTTCAACAATATTGGCCCCGGCACCCATTTCGGCAAAGGCGGATTTGCCGTCGAGCTTTGCCAGCTCCTCTGGGTTTTCGGGGTCAAACTGAACCGTGCGAAACACCGAGCCGTTTTTAGGCGGATGCAATACAAGCGGGCCGGTTACCGGATCATCATGGCGCTCCATCTTGGCCGGTGTTTTTTCGCTTTGCCAGAAATTTGTCAGGGTGACCCCGGGGCGATTGGGGCGCTGCAATATGCACGCGGCCGTTGCATCCATGATGACGGTGGCGACGCCGTTCGCGTCATGGCCGGTGACGACCCTTCTGAATTTTTGAGCCATGTTTTTTCTTTCAGGTTTTGTGAGGATTTTCGAGGTTGCTTTGCTTTTCAGGCCGGGCAGAAAACCAGATCAGCACCACCAGCGCCAGCCCGAAAAGATCACTGGTCAGGCCCTGATAAAGCAAAGCGATGCCCGCGGCAGCGGCCATCAGCCGAAGCAGGATTGTCAGCGGTGCGCGCGCATAGCCAACCACTGCTGCCGCAATGCAAAACACACCGACAGCGCCCGAGGCCAATACCAGCACGATCTCGAGGACCGGAGCATTCATCAACAAACCCGGCCCGTAAAAGAACATGAACGGCAAGATGTAGCTGGTGATACCATAGGCAAAGGCGGTCCAGCCGACCTTGTTTATATCGGCTTTGGCAATGCCGGCCGCAACATAGGATGCGAGCGCCACCGGAGGCGTGATCGTTGATAAGCAGCCATAAAAGAATACAAAAAGATGCGCGGTCAGCAGCGGCACCCCCATTTTTGACAAGGCGGGCGCTACCACGGTGGCAAGGATCAGATATGCCGCCGTGGTTGGCAAGCCCATGCCAAGCACGATCGCGGTTAGCATGGTCAAAATCAGGGCGATAAAGGTGATCCCGCCCGAGGCCGTGATGATCAGACCGGATATTTTGGAGCCAAGCCCCGTGATACCAAGCGTGCCCGCAATAATGCCCGCCGCCGCGCAGGCAATGGCAATGGGAATGACGGCACGGGCACCTTCGGTGATCGCCTTTGCCGATTTTTCGGCGATATTCCAGGAAAGGCGGCGGGCCCAGAGCACATGCGCCGCCAGCAAAACGAGGATCGAGATAAACGAGGCTTTGAAAGGGGAGTAGCCGTTGAGCATCATAATGATCAGTGTCAGAAACGGGATGATAAACTGCCCGCCCTTCAAGAGGATAATCCAGATTGATTCGCCGTCATCAACGGGCCGAACGAAGGGTTTTATCTTGCTTTTGGTGGCCTGCAAGTGAACCACGAAAAACAGCGACATAAAGAAAAGCAAAGCCGGAATAAGCGCGGCCTGCATGATATTTGCATAAGGGGTGCCGACTATTTCAGCCATAATGAACGCCGCGGCCCCCATCACCGGCGGCATGATCTGGCCGCCGGTAGAAACCACGGCCTCGATCGCACCGGCCTGATGTTTGGCATAGCCTTCTTTTTTCATCATCGGGATTGTAAGCGTGCCGGTTACCGCCACATTGCCCGCTGCGGAGCCCGAGATCATACCCAGCAATGTGCTGAAAATAACGGCGGTTTTGGCCCCCGCCGCGCGCATGCCATTGGTTAGCCGATTGGCAAGCTTAAAAAAGAAATCTCCGGCACCAAAGGCGCTGAGAAAGGCACCATAGATGGAGAAAAGCACGATATAAGTCGCGGAAACGCCGATCGGGATCCCGTATACCCCCTCTGATGTGGTGGTCAAAAACTCGGCCATCCGTGAAAAGCTGTAGCCACGGCCATAAAGCACGCCGGGCAGGTATTCCGAATAAAACGGGTAGGTAAAAAACACCAGACTGATAACGGCCAGCACCAGGCCCACCCCGCGCCGCGCGGCCTCCAGCACCAGCAAAATAACGACAAACCCGACCCATGCATCCAGTGGTTCGGTTTGGCCGCCGCTCATGGCAATGTCCTTCCAGCGCGACATGATATAACCGCTGCTGGCGAGGCTCATCACCACCAACCCGAGCCGCAGGTATTTATCGAAAAGTGACGCCTCAAATCTTTTGAAGCTGGCGCTGGTCAGGAAAAGAAGCGCCAGCATCATCATCAAATGAAAAACCCGGATATCGCGGGTCGACAGCACAAACAGGCCCGAAACATTGAGCAAGTGAAACAGGCCGACGATAAATGCGGCCACCAGAACAGCGTGCTGAAAAAGCTTGTCCAATAACATGTTCATTTCAGGCTCCATGCGCCGGGCAGCCATTTTTGGCCCCCGGCGCGCAACGGTTATTGCGGGGTGTGCGCTTGTTTACTGGTTGAAATAGGCGGCAGCACCAGGATGAAGCGGGATATTCAGGCTTAGCGAGCGCGCCGGATCAATTTGCCGTGCATAGGCATTTTCGGCCCTGAACTCCTCCAGATTATCATAGATCGCCCGGGTGATCTGAAAAGCGACCTCGTCGCTCATGGAGGCGTCGACAACCAGCATATTGTTGACCCCCAAAAGCGTGCCGTCTGCGCTGGTGTTATAAACATCCGCCGGCACCACAACCCTGTTATAATTGGGATACTGCTCAAGGGCTGACGCAACCTCTTCCTCGGTCAGGGCGATATATTTAAGCTTTCGGTTTGCCTGTGCCTGCATCACCGCACCAGCCGGATAGCCGCTGAGCGCAAAAGCCGCATCGACATTGCCATCGGCCAACTGGCTAAACCCGTCGGAGTAAGACAAAAAGCTTGGCGTGATGTCATCCATTGTCAAGCCTTGCAGGGCCAGCACCTGGGTCAGGAAGGGGATGGTTCCGCCACCTGCGGGGCCAACAGCAATGCGTTTGCCTTTGAGGTCGGCAATACCGTCGATGGGCGAATCCTCCAGCGTCATCATATGCAAAACACTGAAATGCAACGAGCCGATGGCGCGCAATTCCATCGGGCCGGTTTTGGCATAGGGGCCAACACCCTTATTGGCCAAAACCGCCAGATTATTATTGGTGATGGCAATATCAACTTCACCCGAATTGACCAGGCGCGGGTTCTCGACAGAGCCTTGGGTCACAACCGGCACCATCGTCAGGCCCTCGGCATAATTGCCAACCAGCGTGGATATGGCTTGGCCAACCGGATAAAAGGCGCCCCCTTGGCTGGCCGTGCCAATTCTCAATTCCTGGGCATTTGCGGTGACACTTGCAATGCCAAAGCCCAAAGCGGCGATGGCGATAAATGATTTCAGGGTTTTCATTTCATTCCTCCAGAGTTTTTTGGTGGCCTCAAACTGCCATTTTCTGCGGTGGCTTGGTCCTCGGGCCTTTTTTTCTTGTGCCAAATGTAGCGCATTGGGGGTTTTCATAGCAACAAAAAAATCGATAATTTATATAAATACCCAAAAACTCGGTATTTACGGGGGCGGCAGCAGCCAGTCATGCAGGCACAGCAAGGGTTATCGGCGGCGATTGTCGGGGTCATCCCCCCCTTCAGTTTTGCATGGAACCGCTGGCTCTGCCCCTAAGACGGGGCACGCGCTGTGCTTTTCTTGCCTCAACCGTGTTCCCCCGCCGGTCAGTCGGGCGTGGCCTTGCCAGAACAGAGGCGCGTGTTTTGTGGCACGGGGCCATGCTTGTTGTTGCAGATTTGCCGCACAAGATTCGCAATATCAGCCAAGGTGCCCGCTTGCTGTATGCCTTCTGCGCCCCCGCCTCACCGGCGGGAAAAGCGCGAAATTAATGCGTTTTTACGGGCCGGGGGTTAGCTCTTTGTTGCCAATAACCGGCCGATAATCGGAATGTCATCGGGGTAAAGCGCAGCCAACACTTCCATAAAGGCGGTGTCGGCTTTAGCGATACGCAGGAAATCAAGCGCGTAGGGGTCATCTATCATGGAGCGCCACCGTGTGGTCAGCGCCAGCTCTTCGGCTGGCACCGTGAGCGCGGAAAAAGACGAGCCGCCGCCATAGCGCTGAAGCTCGCCAAGCCCGGAATCCACTTCATCCAGCCCTAGATCTGCCAATTTTTTGCGCCGATAGCTATGTGAAGTTGCCCATTTATCAAAGCAAACAACCACATGCTTTGAAGATTGTGCCGCCAATAGATGCTCTTTATAGCGCATCATCTCAAACACAATGCCGTTGCTTATCTCCAGCGCCTCGGCGGCGGCTGTTCGATCCACCCTCCGCATGAGCGGAATGAAAGACGCAAGCCAGTTAACAAAACTGCGGATAACAAGCACTTCGCGGTCAAAATCTTCGTCCGGGAAATTGGGGGTCAGTTCGCCTTCGTGATACCCCGCCTCATAGGAAATCAGCACAAACGGGTGCTTTTCGGTGGCCAAATAGGCCTCCATCGCCCGTTTCAGACGATAAGCCCTGCCCGTAAATTGCCCGCTGAGCTCCGATTGCCCACAGGTCCGCACTGCCGAGCGGCGCATGGTGCAGCTATTGAGAAAAACATAGTCTTCACCACCAGAATTACGCAAAATCCAGTTGATAACCGCATGTTGCCCGGTGCGGCGAATGCCCAGCACCCTCATCCGGCCATTGGAGGCCGCAAAGAGCTGCTGTTCGATCTCGACAAAAGGCTGGTCAGGCATGGCCTATAGCTTGCGCGCAATCATCAGCTTTTTCACTTCGGCAATCGCTTTGGCGGGGTTCAGCCCTTTGGGGCAGCTCCGCGTGCAGTTCATAATCGTATGGCAGCGGTAAAGCTTGAACGGATCTTCAAGGTCGTCCAGCCGCTCGCCGGTGGCTTCGTCGCGGCTGTCAATGATCCAGCGATAGGCATGCAGCAGCGCCGCCGGCCCGAGGTAGCGGTCTCCGTTCCACCAATAGCTGGGGCAGGAGGTGGAGCAACTGGCGCACATCACGCATTCATAGAGCCCGTCGAGCTTTTTGCGGTCTTCAATGCTTTGCCGCCACTCTTTGGCGGGGCGGTTGGTTTTGGTTTCCAGCCACGGCATAATGCTGGCATGCTGGGCATAAAAATGGGTAAGATCAGGGATCAGGTCTTTGACCACCGGCATGTGCGGCAAGGGGTAAATCTTTACATCCCCGGTCATTTCATCGAGCCCGTAAAGGCAGGCGAGCGTGTTGATCCCGTCGATATTCATCGCGCAGGAGCCGCAAATCCCCTCGCGGCACGAGCGGCGGAAACTCAATGTCGGGTCGATCTCGGTTTTGATCTTGATCAGCGCGTCCAGCACCATCGGGCCACACTCGGCCAGATCAATATAATAGGTGTCAATCCGCGGGTTTTCACCCAAGTCAGGGTCATAACGGTAGATTTTAACCGCGCGCACATCCTTGCCCGCCGGTTTTGGCCAGATCTTGCCCGCTTTCATACGCGAGTTTTTCGGGAGTGTCAGTTCAACCATTATCCATATCCCTTATGGCGTTTTCGGTGCGGCGCTGCCCGAAAGCGGCGCGCGCAGGTTTGTTTTCGGCCGGAAAACCCGGCCATGGGGTGGGGCAATGCCGGAACCGCCGCTCATTTTTTATTGTGACCCGAGTGACGACACCAAAGTTGCGCCGTTGGTAATAAACAAAATGCCGCGTTCGCGCTCGGCATCGGTCAGGCCGGCCCAGATGTTTTGCTCGTCCGGGGTCAGCATCAGGTAATCGGGTGCGATGGCGCTGGTTGAGCGGCTCGGGTCCAGCGTTACGCCATTTACGGTGCAGCCACCCAGCGCCAGCGCGCTTACGGCCAAAGCCAGTTTTATCATCACATCACCTCCACAATTTGGCCATTTGCGGCCAGTTCAGTCATACATTGATCATAGGTCACAGCCCGCGGGCGCGGTGTCAGATTTATGCTCAGGCCAAGCCCAACGGATGTGCCGGTGCGGGAATTGACCCCGACGCTGGCATCGCCCGACAAAACCTGCGCCGCCTCATCGGCCTCGGCCCGGCAAAACGCTATCGCCTCGGCCCGGCTCATGGTTTCAAGGGTTGGGGTGCAGGCGACCAAAACAAGGGTAAAAAGGCTCAAAATATATTTCATACACTGCTCCGCTTTAATAAACCCGTTTTTTGGGTGCCAGGCGCTTCAGCTCGATACCACCCTCTTTTTCAGGGGTGAGCGGCAAAACGTGCACATCACGATAGCTCAATTCAACCTGCCAGTCATCCCCGACCTTGGCCAGAGAGTGTTTGCGCCAGTTTTTGTCGTCCCGGTCGGGGAAATCCTCATGGGCATGGGCGCCCCGGCTTTCTTTGCGGGCTTCGGCTGAAACAATGGTCGCCAGCGCATTGGGCATCAGGTTGGCCAGCTCGAGGCTTTCCATCAGGTCCGAATTCCAGACCATCGAGCGGTCGGTAACGCTGATATCCGCCATTTTGGCGGCCACTTTGTCCATTTTCTCGCAACCCTCTTTCAGGCTTTCGGAAGTGCGGAACACGGCGGCATCATTTTGCATGGTTTTTTGCATATCAAGGCGCAACTCGGCGGTCGGGGTGCCGCCCCGCGCATGGCGCATACTGTCAAAGCGCGCCAGCGCCGCTTCCATCGAGGCCGGGTCGATCTCCTGGTTGCGGGCCTCCGGGTCTATCACCTTACCGGCTTTAATCGCGGCGGCGCGGCCAAAGACCACAAGATCAATCAGCGAGTTGGAACCCAGCCGGTTAGCGCCGTGCACCGAGGCACAGCCTGCCTCGCCCACGGCCATAAGCCCGGGCTGGATAGCGTCATGGTTGTCGGCGGTCGGGTTCAGGACTTCGCCCCAATAATTGGTCGGGATGCCGCCCATATTATAATGCACGGTCGGCAGCACCGGAATCGGCGCTTTGGTTACGTCGACACCGGCAAACACCTTGGCGCTTTCCGAAATGCCGGGCAGGCGCTCGGCCAAAGCCTCGGGTGGCAGGTGGTCAAGATGCAGGAAAACATGGTCTTTATTGGGGCCAACCCCACGACCTTCACGAATTTCGATGGTGGAGCAGCGCGACACCACATCGCGCGAGGCGAGGTCTTTATAGGTGGGGGCATAGCGCTCCATATAGCGCTCGCCCTCGGAATTGGTCAGATAGCCGCCTTCGCCGCGCGCCCCTTCGGTTATCAGCATACCCGCGCCATAAATACCGGTGGGGTGGAATTGCACAAACTCCATATCCTGCAAGGGCAGGCCTTGGCGTGCCACCATACCGCCGCCATCACCGGTGCAGGTATGGGCCGAGGTGCAGCTAAAAAACGCACGGCCATAGCCGCCGGTGGCCAGCACGGTCATTTTGGCGTTAAAACGGTGCAGGGTGCCATCATCCAGCTTCCATGCCAAAATGCCCTGAATGGCGCCATCGGCCCCGCGCAACAGGTCTGTCGCGAAATACTCGATGTAAAACTCGGCTTTTTGCTTCAGGCTTTGGCCGTAAAGCGTGTGCAGCATGGCGTGGCCGGTGCGGTCTGCCGCGGCACAGGTGCGCTGCACGGGGGGGCCTTCGCCAAATTCGGTGGTGTGGCCACCAAAGGGGCGCTGATAAATTTTGCCCTCTTCGGTGCGGGAAAACGGCACGCCGTAATGTTCGAGCTCATAAACCGCTTCGGGGGCGTGGCGCACCAGGTATTCCTGCGCGTCCATATCGCCGAGCCAGTCAGAGCCCTTGACGGTGTCATACATATGCCACTGCCAATTATCGGGGCCCATGTTGGAAAGGCTGGCCGCAATGCCGCCCTGCGCCGCCACCGTGTGGCTGCGGGTCGGGAATACTTTGGTGACGCAGGCGGTCTTCAGCCCTTGCTCGGCCATGCCCAGCGTGGCCCTAAGCCCGGCCCCGCCAGCCCCCACAACCACCACATCATATTCGTGGTCGATAATCTCATATGCAGCCATGATACTTCTCCGAACTCAACCGCCAAACGCGATTTTGGCAATTGAAAATACGCCGATCACACCGATCAGCGTGGTAAACAGGGTGTTGGCCAGCAATGCGGTGGTTAGCGTGGCTTTGCCATGCACATAATCAACGATCACCTCCTGCAGGCCCTGGCGCAGATGCGCCATAATCGTAAGATAAAACAACACCGCGATAATGGCATTAAACGGGCTTTGGTAAATTGCCAGCACCTCGTCATAATCAGCGCCAATTGCCCGGGCCAGTGGCACCACAAACAGGATGGCGAGCGGAACGAGCGCCACCGCTGTCAGCCGTTGCTGCCACCATTCATGGGTGCCGTCCTTGGCCGAACCAAGGCCCTCGACCCGTTGTCTGTCAGTTTGATAGCGCATCAGAAAACCCCCTGTGCCACAAGAATGCCGATAATGGTGAGAATGATCGACCCGGCAATAACCGCCAACCCCGAGCGCCACGCCGTTTCCAGCTCAAAACCTTTGCCCGCATCCCAGAACAGATGCCGGATGCCGTTGCAAAAATGGAAGGAAAGCCCCCAGAGCGAGATGATCAGAATAAGGCCCCCAAACACCGAACCGAGCACCGCGTTGGCCACTTCAAAATAGCGCTCATTAATCGCCAGCGCCAGAAACCACCACGTGATTAAAGTGATGCTTATGGCCATGCCCACCCCGGTAATGCGGTGGGTGATCGACAAAAGCATCGGATACATCCAGCGATAGACGGAAAGATGGGGGGAAAGCGGGCGGTTGCCCCTGTTCACATCGGCCATGTTGGTCTCCTGGCTTATTTTGCCCAAGGCGTCCCTTGAGTCTATTTTGCCGCAGGTTTACGCAAAAAGGGCTTTCGAGCAAGTTAATTCGCGCCTTTGCACCCCAAACTATTCTGGCTGTGACCCTATTTCACTATATGTGATCACAAATTAACGTTTAGCTTTGTTGATATGAGGAAACGGCTTCAGGAAGCCCTTTCCCAGAAAATTAACAAGTTCCAGCCAGCCGTCACCCTTTGCGAGATCAAGCACCAGCAAATCATCGGGCCGGTCGGCAAAATAGCGGATGATTTCCGCGTTTCTGGCCAGAAACACGGCGCGGTAATGGGCTTCATGGCCCGAAAAGCGGTCAACACCATACATCCAGCGCCGCAGCGGGTTGTTGGTGTCGGGGAAGTATTGCCGGTAGCTTTCCAGCCAGCTTTCCACCTCCCGCACCGTCAAAATAAATTTTGACCCGGGATGGGCGGCATCAAACTCCCGATGCAAAAAAGCGCAGGGGGAATCCTGAATCACGTCCAGCCCCGCCACGATTTTCAGCGTTTTTTGGCAGATCGCCGCGTCCAGTTCCGGCCCCCGCCAGTCTATTTCAGCCAAAAGCGGCTTGATCGCATCGCCGACCTTGTACCCTAGCGCAGCAAGTGCCCGCGCCAGCGATGTGGTGCCGGTTTTTTGAAAGCCAAGGCAGAATATCTTACCGCTCATTGCGGCATCAGAGCCCAGAAATCAAGCTCCAGCAGCACATGCGGCGGGTGTTTGCCCGCAATCTTTTCAAGGCTTTGCCCGGCCGCGCCCTTATAGGCGTGCATTTTGAGCCGGATAGCCCCAACCCCGCCAATTTCGGCTTTTTCCAGCACTTGCGAGCGGGCGCGAAGGGTATCACCGGCAAAGCAGGGGTTGGCGTGGGTGCCGGCATTTATGGCCACTATCATTTGCGCATTGGCAAGGCCATTGAAGCTAAGGGCACGGGCCATAGAGATAACGTGGCCACCATAAATCAGCCGTTTGCCATCGGGGCGCTGGCTGGCGTCAAAATGCACTTTGGCGGTGTTTTGCCAGAGCCGCGTGGCGATCATATGCTCGGCTTCCTCTATGGTGATGCCATCAACATGGTCGATCACCTCGCCCACCGCATAATCGCCCAGCCGGTGCTTTTCCCCCGCCTGCGTGAAGTCATAATCGCTGAAATCCAGCCCTTCGGGGACCGGCAGATCAGCCACGCCAAGGGCGGGTTTTAAGGCCGGGATCACGGTTTCGGGGGCGGGCGCGGCAAAATCGCGTTTTTTCACCATCACCCAGCGCACATAGTCCAGCACCATCTCGCCGCGCTGGTTCAGGCCGGTGGAGCGCACCCAGACCACCCCGCTTTTACCGTTGGCGTTTTGCTTGAGCCCGATCACCTCGGAGCGCGTGCTGAGGGTATCGCCCGCATAAACCGGCCTTAAAAACCGCGCTTCGGCATAACCCAGATTGGCCACCGCATTCAGCGAAATATCGGGCACGGTTTTGCCAAAAACAAGATGAAACGCGGCCAGATCCTCAATCGGGGATTCCGGCAATCCGCATCTGCGGGCAAATTCATCAGATGAATAAAGCGCAAATCGGGTGGGGTAGAGCGCGGTATAAAGCGCGCGCTCGCCGCCCGAAACCGTGCGCGGCACCGCGTGGGAAAACACCTGCCCGAGGCGGTAATCCTCGAAATAATAGCCGGTATTAACCTTGCTCATACCTGCCCCAGCTTCATGTCGGGGCTGTATGCCCCGTCATAGGTTTTTACCACCGCCTGCGCACAGCGCACCACGCCGCGGGCGGCGTCAAAGGTCATTACCGGGTCACCCTGAAGCGACCAGCCCTTGGCCAGCGCTTCGGTTACCTTATGGCAAAAAGCCGAGGTATCGTCTTCGGTCAACAGTCTATATGCCAGCATATCAGCCTCCAAAAGGGTTCGGGCCTATCCAGATATGGAGCCCTGCAATCACCACAAACACAACGGCTGAAATGACCAGCCATTTCACATCACCCGAGGCCGGGCCGGCTTCGGGCTTTTGCCACGGGCCTTCCTGTATGTTGATCACCAGCATTTCGGCCGCAGCCCAAAGGGCCAGGCCGCCAAACAGCACGATCGAGGCCACATCGCCATTGACCAGCAAATGCGCAGCAGCCCATACCAAAACCCCGGTCAGCATCGGGTGGCGCAGCCATGTGCGCGCCCGGCCTTTCGAGCTGCCCATGCCCAACAGGGCCACCGCAACCAGCATCAGGGTGTTATTCACCCGGAGCGCCCAGCTTGGCAGATCATACAGGGTTTCAACCGGTGCGGCGCGATAGCCGCTGACCATCAGCACGATCGCACCCAGCAAGGCAAGGGCAACCACCCCTTTGGCGCCATTGCCCATTTTGGCGGTCATACCGGCGCGCATATTTGGCGCGAGGCGCTTGAAAAAGTGGGCAATGGTCCAAAGTGCCAGCCCGGCGATGAGTGTGTTCATGGTCTTCCCCTAATTGTTCATTTTGGCAATCATATCGGCCTTGGCCAGCAAACGCACGGCATTTTCCACATGCAGGTTCTCGACGATTTTACCGTCTACCACCGCCACGCCGGCGGCAGCTTCAAAGGCCTCTATATAGCGCCGCGCCAAAGCCAGCGCCGCGTCATCGGGCGCAAATATGTCGTTGGCGGTTTCTACCTGTGCCGGGTGAATCAGGCTTTTGCCATCAAACCCCATGGCAAGGCCCTGTTTGCACTCGGCGCGCAAGCCTGCCTCATCCTTAAACGCATTGTAAACACCGTCAATACACACCAGCCCATGGGCCCGCGCCGCCAGCAGGCACAGCGAAAGCGCGGTCAGCACCGGTGCGCGATCAGCCGTGTGGCTGGCAAACAGTTCCTTCACCAGATCATTGGTGCCGATCACGAAGCCCGCGAGCAACGGGGTGCTGGCCGCAATTTCTTTGGCGTTCAATATGCCCGATGGGGTTTCCATCATCGCCCATAGCCGGGTTTTGCCCTGCAAGCGCGGGGCGATAGCCAAAAGCGCCGCCGCCGAGTCGACCTTGGGGATCAGAATTCCGTCCGGTTCCGCGGCTATGGCTGCCGCCAGGTCGGCTTCGCCCCAGGCGGAATCCAGCCCGTTGATGCGGATCAGCCGCTGGCGCTTGCCATAGCCGCGCTGCACCATTTCACAGACCAAACCCCTGGCTTGCGGTTTGTCTTCCGGTGCAACCGCGTCTTCCAGATCAAATATAAGCGCATCGGCGGGCAGGGTTTTGGCCTTTTCCAGCACGCGGGCGCGAGCGCCGGGCAGGTAAAGCACTGAGCGGTAAGGGTGGGTCATATCGGGCCTGTTCAGGTATGTTGCAGTGCAACACCTTAACCGGCCAAAACACAAAAACAAGCACTTTGTCAGCTATCCGAGGCTTGCGAAGAATCGGAAATAGGGATAGGTCAGGGGCGAAAACACTGAAACTCCAGGAGAGCACACAATGGCACGCGCAAAAATCGCCCTGATCGGGGCCGGACAAATTGGCGGGACTTTGGCACATTTGGCCGCGATGAAGGAACTGGGCGACGTTGTTCTGTTTGATATCGCCGAAGGCATCCCGCAGGGCAAGGCGCTCGATATCGCCGAAAGCGCCCCGGTTGACCGCTATGACGCGGCGTTGAGCGGTGCCAATGATTATGCGGCCATCGCCGGTGCCGATGTTTGCATCGTAACCGCTGGCGTGGCCCGCAAGCCCGGCATGAGCCGCGATGACCTTTTGGGCATCAACCTCAAGGTGATGAAATCGGTAGGTGAAGGAATCCGCGATCACGCGCCAAACGCTTTTGTGATCTGCATCACCAACCCGCTTGATGCCATGGTCTGGGCCTTACGCGAATTTTCGGGCCTGCCCAAACACATGGTCTGCGGCATGGCCGGTGTGCTCGACAGCGCGCGTTTCCGCACCTTTTTGGCCGAAGAATTCAATGTGTCGGTTAAAGATGTCACCGCCTTTGTGCTGGGTGGCCACGGCGATACCATGGTGCCGCTGGCGCGCTATTCCACCGTTGCCGGTATTCCGCTGCCAGACCTGATCGAAATGGGCTGGACAACGCAGGATAAAATGGACGCCATCATCCAGCGCACCCGCGATGGCGGCGCCGAAATCGTAGGCCTGCTCAAAACCGGCTCAGCATTTTATGCGCCCGCCGCTTCCGCCATTCAAATGGCCGAGGCCTATCTGGGTGACCAAAAACGCCTGCTGCCCTGCGCCGCCCATGTAGAAGACGCTTACGGGTTGAAAGACACCTATGTCGGGGTGCCGACCATTATCGGTGCCGGCGGGGTTGAAAAGATCGTTGAAATCAAGCTCAATGCCGAAGAGCAGGCGATGTTTGACAAATCCGCCAATGCGGTGGCCGGTCTTGTGGAAGCCTGTATCTCGATTGACGGCTCGCTGGCGTAAGCCTTTACCAAAAAAGGAAACCTCAACCATAGGGGGGGGTCCGGCGAGAGGTGGTTTGGTGCCGACATATGTGAAAATTATGGGCGAGCGCAATTCGGGCACGAATTTTACCGTCAGGACATTGCAGGAAAATTTCGATATCGAGTCCGACCCGGAGGGTTTGGGCCTCACCAGGCTGCACAGATTCATTCTGACCCGCTGGATATTGCCCCCGACCGCCAGCCGGATGCTGGAAGACTATTTCTGGCACCGGCTCCACATCAAAAGCCTGCCGACGCTTGGCGGCTGGAAACACGCGCCCGTCACGCCCGCTATCATCGCGCAATTTGCCGCGCTGCCGGACCGGCAGATCATTTGTGTGGTCCGGCACCCGCTTGCCTGGGCGCGCTCCATGCAGCGCAACCCCTTCCATGCGGTAGATAAAATACCCGAGGCATTTAGCGATTTTTTAACCATGCAATGGACGCCGCGCCCGCGTGACGGGTTGGGCAAGGCCCCCTTGCCCTCGCCGCTGGTTTTGTGGCGAGAAAAGGTGCGCAACTATCTGGCAACGGCCGAAGAATATGACAATATCCACGTGGTAAAATACGAAGATCTGCTGCTCGATCCGGCACCTGTCATGGCGCGGCTGTCGGAATATCTGGGGCCGCCCAAGGGCGAATTCAAGCATCCGGAGGGGCGGATGCGGGCTTTTGTCGAGATCGAGGAAACAGCGGCAGCCTACCGGAAAAAGGTGCGCGAAACTTCGCTTTCCACACTCGATGATGCACAGCGCGCGCTGTTTGACACCCATATCGGGGCCGACCTGATGCGGAAATTGTCATATAGCTAACGCGATTGGCGTGAATAAAGCCGCTAAAATCAAAATGTGATCACATTTGGAAATCAAGTGATCACAAATTAAAATTATCGTTCAAATACCGGCATCGCGGCCACAAAATGGCTTTGCAGGCTGGTTTTTTCGTGCCTAATGCGCAGGAGCCAAACCGTTTATTTACTTTGCCATGCGCAAAAAGCAAAATCGTTGCAAAAAAGGACACGCCTATGAATATCCACGAGTATCAAGCCAAGAAGCTTTTGGGCGAATATGGCGCGCCAATTTCGGATGGTCGCGTGGTGTTGAAAGCCGAAGAGGCCAAATCCGCCGCCGGAGAGCTGGACGGCCCGATCTGGGTGGTAAAGGCCCAAATTCATGCGGGCGGGCGCGGCAAGGGCCACTTCCTTGAGCCCTCCGCCGGTGAGGCGGGCGGGGTGCGCATTGCCAAATCTGTGTCGGAAGCGGCGGAAGAAGCGCAAAAAATGCTGGGCCGCACGCTGGTTACCCATCAATCCGGCCCGGCGGGCAAGGTTGTGAACCGGATCTATATCGAAGACGGGGCCAATATCGCCACCGAACTTTACCTTGCGCTTCTGGTTGATCGCGGCTCCTCGCGGGTTTCCTTTGTGTGCTCGACCGAGGGCGGCATGGACATTGAAACCGTCGCCGCCCGCACGCCCGAAAAGATCCTGAGCTTCAGTGTTGACCCGGCTTCGGGCATTTCCGGTTTCCATGGCCGCCGCGTGGCCTTTGCGCTCGGGCTGGAAGGCAAGGCGGTGAAGCAATGCGTGCAGCTGATCAACCGGCTTTACAAGCTGTTTATCGAGCGTGATTGCGAAATGCTCGAGATTAACCCGCTGATCGTGACCGGTGAGGGCGATCTGGTATGCCTTGACGCTAAAATGGGCTTTGACGGCAATGCCCTTTATCGCCAGCCCGGCATTATGGCGCTGCGCGACGAAACCGAGGAAGACCCGAAAGAACTGGCCGCCTCGAAGTTTGACCTCAACTACATTTCACTCGACGGTGAAATCGGATGCATGGTCAACGGTGCCGGCCTTGCGATGGCGACGATGGATATCATCAAGCTCTATGGCTCCTCGCCGGCCAACTTCCTCGATGTGGGCGGCGGTGCCACCACCGAAAAGGTCACCGAAGCCTTCAAGATCATCACCTCCGACCCGAATGTAAAAGGCATTCTGGTCAACATATTCGGCGGTATCATGCGCTGCGATGTGATCGCCGAGGGCGTGATTGCCGCGGTAAAGGAAGTGGGCCTGAAAGTGCCGCTGGTGGTGCGGCTCGAGGGCACCAATGTGGAAAAAGGCAAAGAGATTCTCAACAATTCCGATGTGGATGTGATTGCCGCCGATGACCTCGGCGATGCAGCAGAAAAAATTGTAAAGGCGGTGAAAGGATGACCGGTATTCCCATTAAAAGGCTCTCGTTTTGGGGTGGGAGCATGCTGTTTCTTTCGGCATGCGTAGCTGTAACCGATTCGGATCTGACTCCCGAGGAAGATCTCGCGATCACCAAACAGGTGCGCAATGCGCTGATGCCGGATCGGCCAGCGGCCACGGCGGCGGAAGCGGCGGTGCTGTTCAGGGCGGTTTGCCTTGATCAGGCACCGGATTTCGAGCGCTCCTCCGCTGTGCTCAACCAGATGCCCGAAATCGAGATCAATGCCGATTCCGGCTATCAGAACATCAATCTCAATATCAGCTTTTTGCTGGTCGGCGGCGAGGGTGACAAGCGCTGCGTGATGACCTTTAATTCTGACGATGATGCTGAACTGGTTGAAGCCGAGTTGCTCGAAGTGCTGAGCGTGGTGCCCGGCATCACCTATGATTTCCAGCCCCCTTCCCGCGCCAGTTTGAATATCTACACGATTTCCGTGAAAGCCGCGCCTGTCGAATTTCCACCAGTCGAGCCTGTAATCCAATAAAAGGAGCCAAATAATGGCCGTTCTTGTAAACGAAAATACCAGGGTTATCTGCCAGGGCCTTACCGGCTCGCAGGGGACCTTCCACTCGGAGCAGGCGATTGCCTATGGCACCAAAATGGTGGGTGGGGTTACGCCGGGCAAAGGCGGGCAAAGCCATATCGGCCTGCCGATCTTCAACACCGTGGCCGAAGCCAGACACGCCACCGAGGCCAACGCCACCGCGATTTATGTGCCGCCCCCCTTTGCCGCTGATGCCATACTGGAAGCGATTGACGCTGAGCTTGAGCTGATTGTCTGCATCACCGAAGGCATTCCGGTGCTGGACATGATGAAGGTCAAACGCGCGCTGATGGGCTCCAAATCCATTCTGATCGGGCCAAACTGCCCGGGGGTGATTACGCCCGACGCCTGCAAAATCGGCATCATGCCGGGGCATATCCACAAGCGCGGCTCGGTCGGTGTTGTTTCCCGCTCGGGCACGCTTACTTATGAAGCCGTGAAGCAAACCACCGATATCGGCCTTGGCCAAAGCACCTGTATCGGCATCGGCGGTGACCCTATCAAGGGTTTCGAGCATATCGATGCGCTAGATCTGCTGCTGCATGATGACGAAACCCAGAGTATTATCATGATCGGTGAAATTGGCGGCTCTGCCGAGGAAGACGCGGCGCAATTTATCAAGGATATGGCGAAAAAGGGCATTTCCAAGCCCACTGCCGGCTTTATTGCCGGCCGCACCGCGCCTCAGGGCCGCCGTATGGGCCATGCCGGCGCGATTGTCGCCGGTGGTAAAGGTGGCGCCGAAGACAAGATCGAAGCGATGAAAAGCGCGGGGATCGTGGTGGCTGAAAGCCCGGCAGGCCTTGGTGAAGCTGTGTTGAAGGCGATTGGATAACGATGCGGCGGGGGGTTGGGCATTGCCCCACCCTTTTTTTGGTTTTGGCGGGCAGCCCCGCCCTGGAGGTAAGAATGAACGCAACCATAGCCATAAAGGCCGGAATTCAAAAAACTGTGAGTTTTTCGGGCCGCGCCACGGTGCCGGAATTTTGGTGGCTGCTGGGGTTTTTGGCGCTCGCCGAAGCGGCGATCGTGGTGGTTTTTGCGCAAACCGGCCTGTTTCGGACCGGGGTGGTTGACGTGGCGGGTTTCAACATCCCGCTGCTTTTTGCCGCCACCTGCATTGCCCTCGCGCTCCCCTTCCTTTCGGTTGCGTGGCGGCGGTTGCATGATATCGGCTGGGCGGGCTGGTGGGTGTTGATCTGGGCGGCGATTGTGCTGTTTTTCAGCCGGATTCTCGTGATGGTGGCCGCAGATATCCAGCAATGCCTGCTGGATGGCGGCGCAAAATGCTATTTTGAAATCGGCTGGGGCTATGGTTTTACGCCCACGGTGGCGTTGCTGGTGTTTGTCGGCGGTTTTGCCATGCTGTTGTCGCAACCCTCCAACCCGCAATCCAATGCCTATGGCCCGAACCCTTCAAAGGTGGCGCCATGAACCGCCAGCGCCTAACCGGCCCGTTGCTACCAGGGGGTCGTTCCGTAAATGTCGCGCCGCAACGGGCGCGGTTTTACGCGGCCATACCGAATGTGAGTGGGTAATAGCGAATGCAAGTTGGCGCGCAAATCCTTTGTTCCTTATCGGCCCTCTCCGCAGGGTGGGCATAGATATGGTATTGGTATGCCACAGCCATAAGTTTATTTTCCTGAAATCCAGAAAAACGGCGGGCACATCGGCGGAAATGTTTTTGGAGCCGGCCTGCGCGCCGAAAGGCCATATCGTGCAGGAATCGGTGAAAGCCTTGATCACCAAGGAAGGGATCATTGGCAGCCGGATGTCTCCTTGCAAGCGGGGCCGTTGGCGGGCAATGGAAAAGGGCCGGTGGTGCAACCACAAACCGGCCAGGGCGGTGTTGCGGGATTTGGGGGCCGAGCGCTTTTATGCCTATAGCAAAATAACCACCATCAGAAACCCGTTTGACAGATGTGTATCCGCTTTTCACTGGAGCAACAAAGCTTTGCTGCACATGACCGAAAGCTTTGCGCAAATGCGCGTCGCTTTTCGGGATTACATACATTCCGCGCAGTTGAACGCCGATGTGTCCACCGTTTTCGTCAAGGATAAATATATCATTGACCGCGCGATCCGCTTTGAGCATCTGGCGGCGGATCTCGAGGCGGTGGCCGGGGAGCTGGGCCTTCCAGCAGCCGATGATAGATTGCCGCATACAAAATCCAGCGCCAAAACCCGCAAAGATTATGCGGTTGAGGATTACTACGACCAGGCAACGATAGATATTGTCCGGCAGCGCCATTCCTGGGTGTTCGAGCGCTATGACTACCCTGACCACCCTCAAACCAGTAGGAGCGCAAATCATGTTTGAAACCCGAAATCATATTGGTCATGCTTCCTTCATTTTGCATGGGTACAGTTTTGAATTTCCCCTATGGCGGGAGGCTTTGCCATGACAAAACAAGAACCCACAACCGACCGGCCAGATGCCCCGCTTTGCACCGCAACCAAACCCCCTCATGAGGTAACCCCATGAACGACCAATCGAACAACGAGCAATTCCATTCTGAGTCCTTCCTGCAGGGGCATAATCTTGAATATGTCGAGCAGCTTCAGGCGCGCTTTGCCGAAAACCCCGCCGCCGTGGATGAAAGCTGGCGGGCCTATTTTGGCGCGCTGGGCGCGGCGGCGCTGGAAGCCAAGGCCGAGGCCGACGGGCCAAGCTGGAGCCGCAAAGACTGGCCGCTGGAGCCAAGCGATGACCTGACCGCCGCATTGGATGGCCAATGGCCTGCCGAGCCGGAAAAGGCCGCCGAAAAAGTGCGGGCCAAGGCGGCAGAAAAGGGCTTTGAGATCACAGAGGCCGCCGTGCAGCAAGCGGTGCTGGATAGCCTGCGCGCCCTGATGCTCATCCGGGCTTATCGTATCCGTGGCCACCTCGCCGCTGATCTTGACCCGTTGCGCATAGACCCGCCAGTGCCGCACCCCGAGCTAAACCCGGCGAATTATGGCTTTACCGGTGCCGATATGGACCGGCCCATTTTCCTTGATAACGTGCTCGGTATGGAAACCGGCTCGATGCGCGAAATTATCGAGATTGTAAAACGCACCTATTGCGGCACTTTTGCCCTGCAATATATGCATATTTCGGATGCCGAAGAAGCGGGTTGGCTGAAAGAGCGGATCGAAGGCTACGGCAAGGAAATCGGCTTCACCAAAGAGGGCCGGATGGCCATTCTCAACAAGCTGGTGGAGGCCGAGGGTTTCGAGAAATACCTGCATGTGAAATATATGGGCACCAAGCGCTTTGGCCTTGATGGTGGCGAAAGCCTGATTCCGGCCATGGAGCAGATCATCAAACGCGGCGGCAATTTGGGTGCCGAAGAGATCGTGATCGGGATGCCGCATCGCGGGCGGCTTTCGGTGCTGGCCAATGTGCTGGGCAAACCCTTCCGCGCCATTTTCAACGAGTTTCAGGGCGGTAGCAGCAAACCTGATACCGTGGAAGGCTCGGGCGATGTGAAATACCATCTCGGGGCCTCAAGCGACCGCGAGTTTGACGGCAACACCGTGCACCTGAGCCTGACCGCCAACCCCTCTCACCTGGAGGCGGTAAACCCCGTGGTGCTGGGCAAGGTGCGGGCCAAGCAGGAGCAACGCGGCGATAAGGCGCGCAAATCCGTGATTCCGGTATTGTTGCACGGCGATGCCGCTTTTGCCGGGCAAGGCGTGGTGGCCGAGTGCTTTGGCCTTTCGGGCCTGCGCGGGCACAGGACCGGCGGCACCATTCATATTGTGGTCAATAACCAGATCGGCTTTACCACTTCGCCGCATAATTCGCGCTCCAGCCCTTACCCCACCGATATTGCGATGATGGTGGAGGCGCCTATTTTCCACGTAAACGGTGATGACCCGGAGGCCGTGGTCCATGCGGCCAAGGTGGCCACCGAGTTCCGGCAAAAATTCGGCAAGGATGTGGTGCTGGATATTTTCTGCTACCGCCGCTTTGGCCATAACGAGGGCGACGAGCCCATGTTTACCCAGCCGCAAATGTATACGGCGATTAAAAAGCAGAAAACCACCCTGCAGCTTTATACCGAACGCCTGATCAGGGACGGGCTTTTGCCCGAGGGCGAAATTGACGATATCAAAACCAAGTTTCAGGCCTTTTTGGCCGACGAATTTGAAATCGGCACCCATTATAAGCCCAACAAGGCCGACTGGCTCGATGGTCGCTGGTCAAAAATGCGGCGCAACACCGAGGAATACCAGCGCGGCGAAACCGCGGTTGACCTCGCGCGGGTAACAGAAGTGGGCGAGGCGCTTACCCGCCTGCCGGAGGGATACAAAGCCCATAAAACCGTGCTACGCCTGCTGGATGCCAAGAAAAAGATGATCGAAACCGGCGAAGGGATTGACTGGGCCACCGCCGAAGCGCTGGCCTATGGCACCCTGTTGCTCGACGGGTTTCCGGTAAGGCTGTCGGGGCAGGATTGCACGCGCGGCACTTTTAGCCAGCGCCATTCCGGCATTATTGACCAGATAACCGAAGAGCGCTATTTGCCGCTCAACCATATTAAAGCAGGGCAGGCAGAATTCGAGGTTATCGACTCGATGCTTTCGGAATATGCGGTGCTGGGGTTTGAATATGGCTATTCACTGGCCGAGCCCGATACGCTCACCATTTGGGAAGCGCAATTTGGCGATTTTGCCAATGGTGCGCAGATCATGATCGACCAGTTTATCAGCTCGGGCGAGGCCAAATGGCTGCGCATGTCGGGGCTGGTGATGTTGCTGCCGCACGGCTATGAGGGCCAGGGGCCGGAACACAGCTCGGCCCGGCCCGAGCGTTTTTTGCAAATGTCGGCGGAGGAAAACTGGACAGTAGCCAATTGCACCACACCGGCCAATTATTACCATATTTTGCGGCGGCAAATGCACCGTTCGTTCCGGCGGCCATTGGTGCTGTTTACACCAAAATCGCTGTTGCGGCACAAAGGTGCCACCTCGACCCTGGCCGATTTTGCCGAAGGCTCCAGCTTTCACCGTATGTTGTGGGATGATGCGCAGCACGGCAAATCAGGCACAACGCTGGTGGCGGATGATAAAATCAGGCGCGTGGTGCTGTGCTCGGGCAAGGTTTATTATGATCTGTTGGCCGAACGGGATGAACGCGGGATCACTGACATTTACCTGATGCGGGTCGAGCAATTGTTCCCCTTCCCCGGGCGCTCGATGCGTGAAGAACTGGCGCGCTTTCCGAATGCGGAAGTTGTCTGGTGTCAGGAAGAGCCGCGCAATCAGGGCTATTGGAACCATGTGGACTTTTACATAGAAGAGGCGCTGGCCGAGGTTAAAACCGCCTCCAGCCGGGCGCGCTATGTGGGCCGCAAGGCGGCGGCTTCGCCGGCAACCGGCCACGCCAAATCACACAAAACCGAGCAAGCGGCGTTGGTGAACGATGCGCTGACCATTGATGAAGGAACAAAGTAATGACCGATATTCGAGTGCCGACCCTTGGCGAATCCGTGACCGAAGCCACCGTAGCGACCTGGTTTAAGAAACCGGGCGATGCGGTAGCGGTGGATGAAATGCTCTGCGAGTTGGAAACCGACAAGGTGACGGTGGAAGTGCCCTCGCCCGCAGCGGGTGTGATGGGCGAAATCGTGGCTGCCGAGGGTGAAACCGTTGGCGTGGATGCGCTGCTTGCCACCTTGGTGGAAGGTGAAGGCGCGGTTGCAGCGGCCCCCGCCGCCGCGCCGACCGAAGCCAAAGCCCCCGCCGCTGCGCCAGCGGCAGCGAAAGACGTGGAAGACGCCCCCTCGGCCAAAAAGATTATGGCCGAAAAGGGCATAGACCCGGCAAGCGTGCAAGGCTCGGGCCGTGATGGCCGGATTATGAAGGAAGATGTGGCGCATGTATCAGCCGCGCCCGCGCCGGCCCCGGTGGCCGCGCCGCGTGTGGCCAGCGATACGGTGCGCGAGGAGCGCGTGAAAATGACCCGTTTGCGCCAGACCATCGCCCGCCGTCTGAAAGAGGCGCAAAACACCGCCGCGATGCTGACCACCTATAACGAGGTCGACATGACCGAGATCATGGCCCTTCGCAACGAATACAAAGACCTGTTTTTGAAAAAGCATGGCGTTAAGCTCGGCTTCATGAGCTTCTTCACCAAGGCCTGTGTGCATGCTTTGCACGAAGTGCCCGAGGTGAATGCCG
>Ga0316205_10001153_pt1 | contig 36285 bp, 37 predicted proteins | sample 3monthpyrite_MG_FD_204941 | JGI IMG/M metagenome (GOLD analysis project Ga0316205, IMG submission 204941) | Microbial mat bacterial communities from mineral coupon in-situ incubated in ocean water Damariscotta River, Maine, United States -... | ecosystem: Environmental > Aquatic > Marine >...
CTGGGTTGGCATCTTCAATTGTTGCTGATTGAAGGACAGGAGCTACTGCGTCTCCTATATTATTTGTAACAGAATAACCACTGAATCCCTTATGCGTATTACCTACCAAGTCGGCAATATCCCCAGTGTTTGCATCATAATCAAGAGTAATGACTTCGCCAAAGGCAGCATCATCAGACAGTATAGCTGTTATCATATCTGTTCCAGAACCTGATAGGCTATCGAAGGCAACAGAAGTTGTTCCTGATAATGTAAATCCTAGATTAGTCAAGTTTACTGCCTCATCAAATGTAAGAAGCATTTGATCTCTATCTTCATTCGTTATAACTGCGGATAATATATTTGGAGCATCTGTCTCTAAAACATTATTGGTAACAGGGAAGTCTACGAAATCTTCAAGAATATTACCAACAAGGTCAGCAGTATCTCCAAAGCTACCTGCTGAATAACTTAGTAAGATTACATTCGTTGATTCTACTGGTTTTTCAAAATTAGCTAATACTACGTCCATTTCAGAACCAGAGAATTCAACGCTAAGGAAATCATTAGAACCAGTTCCTGTAAACGAGAATCCCACTGTGCTAATATCTACTGCTTCATCGAATGTAAGAACCATTTGATTAGGATTAGAATTCTCAACAGTAGCAGATTGCAATGTGGGAGCAATAACTTCTATTACGTTATTGGTAATACTCATACCTGTGAAAGCTTCCATGAAGTTTCCATGAGAATCCGCTATACCACCACCCTTGTTTGTGTAATTGAGAGTAAGAATTTCTCCAGCCACAATAGGATCGGAGAGAGACATAGAAAGAGTGCTAGAACCTGAACCGGATATACCAATAAAGCCAGTAGACGTTGTTCCATACAGATCGAAACCATTTATAGCGCCAGCTACGCCTTCATCAAATGCCAATACAACTCTGAGAGGATTAGAATTTTCGACGGTTGCAGACTGTATTACAGGAGGGTCAGTTTCTGATACAAGATTTAATACAGCAAGACTGGAAACATCTTCTAATTGATTACCTGCTAAATCTTGAATATCGCCAAGGCTTCCAGCATCATAGTCTAGAGTAATAACTTCACCGTTTACAACATTGTCTGATAATATACCAGTAAGAGTATTTGTTCCAGAACCTGAAAGGCTAGTAAATGCATCGGATGTAGTACCTGATATTCTAAAACCAACATTGGTTCCCGTTACTGTTTCGCTGAATGTCATAATAATTCTATCAGGACTTGCGTCTTGTACCCGAACAAAATCGAACGTTGGCAATACTTTTTCAACAGTATTATTAGTAACGGAATAGCCTGATACATCATCTAGCATGTTTCCCGAAATATCTTGTATGTCCCCTATGCTTCCTGAGCTATAGTCTAGTGATATTATCTCTCCAACAACAGCCGCATCAGATAGAATGCCTATAATAGTATCAGATCCAGAACCGATGATTGTATCAAAACCCGTAGATGTTGTTCCTGATAATGTAAATCCTAAATTTGTTCCTGTAACTATCTCATCGAAAACGATTACAACTTCATTAGGGCTTATGTCTTCTATTGTTATTGATTGAATAGTAGGAGCAGTTACATCTGTTGTGCCAACAAGATTTGTAACGATAAACCCTGATACGTTTTCTAGTTGATTTCCAAATTCATCTTCTATGTCGCCAATGCTTCCGGCATCGTAACTGAGAGTAATATTTTCTCCGAATACAGCGGCATCAGATATAACACCTATTAGGGTATCTGTTTCTGAACCATTTATGGTTATACTATCGAAAACAGTTGATGTTGTTCCAGATAAACTAAAGCCAGCTTCAGTTCCTGATACATTTTTATTGAATACAATTACAACCTCATTTGGGTTTGAATCTTCAATAGTAATAGATTGTATAAAAGGAGCATTTGTTTCGATTTGATAACCTGGCATGACTCCGCCATAATCAGCTTCGTCTAGGTTTGTTGGAGTTACCATAGCGAATATGTTGTTTCTCATATTTTCAGTTTGTAACTCTGATGGGACTGTATCCCATCCGCCTTCCCATGAAGAGACAATTGCATCTTCAAATTCTGTATAGCTAGCATATCCGTTTGCTATGAGATACTCTAACATAATGTCTTCTGTAGGGTCTGCATCAAAAAGGGTTACGCTTCCTTCTTGATTTGTATCTTTAAGCATACTTACTCCGGCATCCTCAAATATAGTTTTAGCTACTGCCAGGTTTCCTATATCAACACCATTTTCTTCGAAGGATCCTGATAGATGACTCTTTGCTATTATGAAATCTGTGATTCTCCCCGCCGCCGCTGCTTCTATATAAGTTTGTTCATAGGGGTCATTCCAGGAATTACATTCGACAACAGGATTCCCATTAGTAATAGATAAAGTTTTATTTATATAACAATAATGGCTTCCGCCTGCATGGGTAGAGTTTGCTCTATCATCAGACCACGGTAGTCTTATTTGCATACCAGTGTTCCCAACGGTTGTCAGCTCTTGATAGCCTGAGTTCCAGTTATCCCCTGCATAATTCCCCCATTTGTCTGAACCACCACCAGTCGTACTATTGTTAGATGATGTTGTATTATCTCTCCAGAATCCCATGAGATTATCATTTGGTCCAAGTAATATGCCTCTTCTTGCTTCGCAATTTACAGCGCCGCACATGTCCATAGCCCAAATATCAATATTGCCTGCAACGAAGTCTTGGAAACAAACGTGCTTACCGTGACGACCTGCTCCCTTAGACCTATCTGTTACTTCTTCCCAAGGCTCTCCTGGGGCTGATATCTCGCCATTGTTATGAAAACCGAGAGGAGTATGGAACACAGAAACAAAGTCTTCAATAACAGCAAGACCTGCTGAGTCCATTTTCCATGCAGCGCCTGGCCCCGGAGGAGTCCAGCCTCCCTTTATCCTTAGATAAGGAACATAACCTTTTGAGTAAGCGCCGTGTGCTTGGTCTTGAGTCGCTCCTGCCCATCCAATATCAAAATAAGATTTACCTAATTGAACTCTTTGAAGATTACCGTATTGGTCAGAGCCTGTAACGAAGCATGCATTTCTAAACCAATTCTCTCCAACACTATCGAAACACATTTCTCCCCAAGTATGACCGCCAACGTTGGAATCATTTTCTATACTTCCATTAGAAATGTATGATATAGCTGTACTCGCCGTATTCTTAAACCAAATGCCACCAATTCTATAGGTATGCATTTGAATATCAGATCCATTACATGTTATATTTATTCCGCCGCCGTCAAATTCGCTATCTGTTTCTCCGTTTCCTATAAATTTGAATACCCTGTCTTCAACAAACACATAAGACTTTTCTCTTAGAGACAATACTCCAGGCATGCCTCCAGTCCCTGTAGGATGAGCAGACCAATCGAACGTTACTAAATCGGTCCCGCCATATCTCATGTAAATAACACCAGTAGTTACACCTGTTCCTGTACAATTGCTATCAAGAACATGTCCTGAATCGGTTACATTAGTAGAACTCAGATGATCATTGCTATTAGTCCAGGTGTCTCCTGATTTGAATGCCCAGAAAACATTTTTAGTTGCTAATGAAAACCCACCAGTTACCCAGCTAGACAGACCTCTTGCAGCTTGTATAGAGGACAGTTCGTTTATTACTCCTGGATTTCTAATATCAGCAAAATCAGAAGCTGTATATTCATATTTAGTTAATTCTGATTCCCAAGGTTCACCTTCATAAAGATCTCTTGCGGTAGTGTTATATCCATGAGAAAAATAATCGCTTGAATTGATAACATCTATACCAATAGCCAGAGTAGGGTCTTCGTAATATCTCAACGAAGTATGAATGGTTATACCTTCTTGGGTTGGCGCTTGAGACGGATTCTCTTCGCTTATAAAATCTCCACTAACACCACCGACATGACCATCCGAAGAAGAAGAACCTTCTGATGCATAAGTTCCTATAGTCCCTGACTCTGTTATTATTGCACTTCCCTCAACATACAGAGTTAGATCGCCTGCGTCTTTATCAACATAGATTCCTAATATAAATCTTTGTTCTAAAGGTAAGAATCCTGTAGTTCCTATAGTTCTTGACAGAGTGACTGAATCAACAGAATCTCCTGCTTTGACAACAATGCTTCCATCATCAAGAAAAACAGAAATACCATTTAAGGAGTCTCCTATTTCAAATATTGTTCCAGTGGCACCCTGATCGAATGTTACATCAATACAAAATAAGCCATTTACTGTACCATTTATTTCTGTACCGTTTATATCTGAATCATTTGCATATGTATAATCAGGAGACGGAAGATCTTTTTCAAGATAAGGTAGTTTAGGAGAAGTACCGGATGAAGAAAGGAAGATACCCCTAGCAGCGCTGTCTATATAATCTTCAAAGTTAGGCAGATATGTGGATGCTTGAGTTTTAGCTGCTTCTAAAGATGCGGAGCCGGAGCCAAATCCTCCCTGAGTAAGTACGTCAGCAGCACATGACCAAGTTACTGTGGCTCCATATTCTATAATATCATGCTTGACCCATATTTCTATATAGTTACCTACTGTACCATAATCATCATCTGATATATGAGGCCAAAGGTCTGCGGCATTAGGGTTATCCGATTGAGGAGTTGATTCTGCGATGATTTCTATATTATCAACTTCTATTCCATCCGCGAATATTTTGAATGAACTAGAAAATAATCCGGAATTGAAAGAGAAAGCTCTATCGAGCCAAGCTCCAGCACCGCCATTGAGTTGAAATCTAACAAGAGATTCGTCTCCATGTTCATAGACATCAAGTCTTTCTGTGAATATTTCTTCTAATGTATTATTAGTAACCGAGTAACTGGATATATCTGCAAGATCGTTGACGCTAGCATCAGTTATATCGCCTGTAGCAGAAACATAATCTAAAGTGACTGTTTCTGTATAAACAACATTATCAGATAAAGTAGCTGTTATTGTATCTGTTCCAAAACCCAATATACTATCGAAGGTTGTTGAAGTTGTTCCAGAAAGAGTGAATCCTAAATTGGTTCCGATTACTATTTCGCTAAAAACAAGAACAAGTTTATTAGGATTTGCATCCTCGACTGTAGCGGAATCTAATGTAGGAGCAACTTTTTCAACTGTGTTATTGGTAACGGAATAGCCTGATATATCAACAAGGTCATTAAAAGAAGTGTCCGTAACTCCGCCGCTAGCTTCCAGATAATCTAATGTAATAGTTTCTGTATAAACTACATTATCAGACAAAGTAACTGTTATTGTATCCGTCCCAGAACCAGAGACACTATCAAAACCCGTAGAGGTTGTACCGTTTACTGTCCATCCAGTATTGGCAATAAGAACATTTTCATCAAATACAAGAACAATTTCATCTGGATTCGCATCTTCTACTGTCGCTGACTGCAAAGTAGGCGCTGTCAAGTCTACATCTGCTACATTATTGGTTACAGAAAAACTTACTATATCAGCTAAATCATTGTTATTTAAATCGCTTATAGTTCCATTGCTTCCAGGAGAATAGTCAAGAGTTATAGTTTCACCAAAGACTGCCTCATTAGATAATATAGCTATAAGAGTATCTGTTTCCGAACCATTGACAGATAAGCTATCGAAAATTGTAGACGTGGTTCCTGATAAACTAAAGCCATCTTTAGAGCCTAATACATCTTCGCTAAATACTAATATAACTTGATCTGGATTTGCATCTTCTATCGTAGCTGATTGCAAAGTAGGTAGAACTCTTTCTATAACATTGTTTGTTACAGAAAAGCTGGTTATGTCGGCTAAATCAACATCGAATTCGTCTATTATATCTCCGATACTTCCAGCATCGTAGTCTAAGGTGATAGTCTCTCCAGCTACTGCGGAATCAGACAATGTAGCAATCAAAGTATTCGTCATTGAACCATCAATAGATAGACTATCAAATACTGTAGAAGTTGTTCCCGATAAACTAAATCCGGCTTCAGTTCCTGATACAGAATTATTAAATACAAGTATTACCTGATTAGGATTTTCTTCTTCTATAGTTGCCGATTGTAAGGCTGGAGGCAAAATGCTCCAAGAGTGATTATTTCCAACTACCCTTGATTCTCCGCTACTAGCAGTTAGGGATGTGAATTCGTAAGAAGAGTCTCCCAGGTTATCGAAAGCTACATCATCTATATCAATAGCATCGCCGGTATCTTCGTTATCCATAGGGATAATGAACGAGAATGTCGGCCCCACTACATCTTGCGGGTTTAGTGTTCCATTGTATAAAGCTGTTTTATCTACATCTGAAACATAATGATTCATCTGGAAGATACCATTGTATCTTATACCGCCAGCTATGATTCCGTTTGTTGACCGACATCCATACCTAATAGTATTAGACGTGGTAGATGTATCAAATTCTGTATATGCATTTGTCTTAGATGAACCTTCTAGAACATCATCTATATATACTTCGGTAGCCCCTGTTTTTGTTCTAAAGAGTACAAAGGTCCAAGTATCATACGGTATCCCATCAACTGTGTAGGAGACGCTACCGCTTGATTCTGTTGCAAGAAGAAATCTAAATCTATTTGTTGTTGCGCTAGAGGATTTACTAAAAAAGATAGCCCTACCAAATCTCATAAGTTCAGAAAAGGCGCTTGCTGTTTCAGTTCCTGTTTCAAGATAGAACCAGAAACCTATTGTATGCTCTGCTTCACCAGCAATTTCTCCTGATGCTGCTGTATTTGCTGTTTCTAGGAGAAGATCATCTGTTATTCTAATTGGCATTTATATACTTTCGAAAGAGTCAGGTTATTTTTGACAGAGCGGATAATCTTTCTAGAAGATGTATTTTCCTCTCTACATCATCTACGGTCGCCCTGAATGAGCATATAGAACTTATCGTCTTATATATCGCTTGGAATTCGTAGTCTTTAGAATTCACGTATCCGTCTACATTTATGTCTATCAAGGTGTTGAGTACATGAGCATTTCTCATATTAGATATTATGAATAGCTTTGATTCACACTCATTACTTCTTATGTATTCTATAGCTGCTTTTGTTTCTTGCAGTTTTTCTGATTCGTCATGGAAAATGCAAATATCATAACTGCAATAATCTTCGGTATATTCGAATGATTTAGAAAAAGTTATTTGATATGGAATGTTATTGCCTAGATCGTGCAATTTCTTCTTTATTATCTTTTTATCTTTTTCGCTTTTGGTTATAACGATAACATTTACAGTTTGCGGCATTTGCTTCATCTCCCGTTTCTATTATTCAGTAGAACTATTATTAGTAGGTTGCGATTGCTGAGTGTCCGGATTTCCCATTCCAGAAACTTTTGAGAAGTATATAGCTCCAGCGACTATGGTCGCTACGCTTGTTATGAGAACGAGAAAACCTCTGAACCAGATTCCTTTTCTGCGGATATCTGCCAGAACTTTATCAATTTCTTCGCTTCTTTTTATATTATCTCTGTTTTCAACAGCTAAGGTATCAAACTTCCCTTCAATTTTTTCTAATTTAGAGATAAGATCAGCTTTGAAATCTTCTGACTTCTTATTGACATGATCCTTAATATCTGTCCGAATTTCATTTTTGAGCATCTGAAGTATTTGATTGATCTCATTTCTTTGCTCTTGTATAGCAAATTTAAGAGCAGTCAGAGCCTCCGCGCTGCGAATATTCTCGTCTACAATACGATCAATAAACTGTAATATTATCTGACTTTCGTTATTTGCCATAGAAAAACCCCCAAGCTACTAAGTTTTCTAGCGGCTGGGGGCAATATCCTTCTTTTCAATGACTATATCAAATACTTTTATTCATATTCGCTAAGCTTGAAAATATGGCATTCATCAGGTATATTGCGAGTATGGTCATCGCTTAGGAACCAATACCATTTCTTTGGTTGAGCTGGTTTGATGTCATTGCCGTATCCATCCGTAATAACGAATATAGCATCTGGATATTTTTTAATAGATCCTGCCTTCAATTCTTGTTGTACATACTTCTCAAGAATATCAAAATATGTACCTCCAAACCCATATAACTTGCCTTCTTCTAAGGAAGTCTTATATACCTTAGTATCAAAGCAGAACATATGAACCTTGAATTTGTCTTTCGGAAGAGTCCTGGCTGCTGCAAAGAATCTATCTCTGAAACCATAACAAGACCCAGAGGTATCTTGGAAGAACCAAACATCTATCATTGTTTCAGATTGATTTTCTTCTTCTACATCATTTGGCAACATAAGCTCTTCGCTAAGAGTGGCGTATCTTCGCCGTCTTCTAGCCCATTGCTCGACATCTCTTTCATCTTCCTTGAATTTACGGCTCCACTGTTTAATAACAGTTTCCCATTTTCTCTTTGTCTTTATTTTTTGATGGACATTTGCCTTATAAAGAAGCCTACCAGCGATAGTGCCTCTCTGTTTAGTGGTGGAACCGTCGCCATCCCCACCATCATTTTCTTCGCCATCACCATCGCTTTGAGGCTCAGCTTTTTTAGCTTCATCGCCTTCTTCGCAATCTCCAATCTTACCCAATAAGTCTTCCATCTCATCTGGGTTCAAGCGATCTTCTATCTCTTCCGCCAAATCATCCTGAGTTCTATCGTTATCAAAATCGCTCAAGCTGTCATGCTGATCAAGGACGCTACCTGTTACTTCTTGGTATTCGCCTTCTCCATCGCCCTGTCCCTGACCTTGGCCTTGACCTTTTCCTTGGCCTTGGCCTTTTCCTTGGCCCTGACCTTTTTTCTGTGGTCTTCTGACAAAGCATTTTCCATCTTTTGAAAATTTCATATTCTTTTCAAGTATGTTGTAGTAATACTCAAAAGATTTATTTCTTTCCACTTTATCATGGAAACCAACGAATACAGTATCTAGCCAACAAAGTTCTACGGGTTTACCCCTAAGATCTTCAGGTACTTCTTCGCTATCTGGATAAGTGCCTACATTTATAGATGCTCTGTCAAATCCAAATTTACTTGTCAGAGTATGGTTTACAACAACATCCAATGCTTTGTTAGCTACCTTTGGAAGAGGACAATCTCTTGTTCTGATTCCATGATTGAGCATGACATGAAGAACCTCATGACATATGATAAAGCATTTCGTATACAGGTCTGTTTCTTTCCAAAATATTGGATTGAATAGAAACTCAATATTCTTTCCTGTCTTGTCGAATGATACAGCAGCAGTAGGGAGTTCCAAAGTCATTCTTGGCAGTCCCATTTCCCATAGCTGAGCAAAGATTCCATGAAATTTTTCTAGCTCTTGAGCTATAACATAGAACTCTTCTCTTACATCAATCCCTAAGAGTTTGGCAACCTCTTCATCTGAGAGACCTTTTGGGTTTGGATTGATAAGGATATCGCCGCCTGAATCTTCGGATTCTTCTATTTTATCAATTTCATCAGCCATTATATTTCAATCTCCGAAAGTTCTGGATCTTTTTGCCGATAATCGACCTGGTCGCCTTTGTCCTTTGGCTCGATACAGAATTTATTTACATAGCTATTAGCAAGATTTGCACTCTTGTCTGAGAATAACTTGTAATAGATATATGGGTTATTATCAGCAATGTCTTTTGCGTCAAACTTTGGTTCTTCATTTACAATGCAATGGAAGCAAGTATTGAACAGTATAGGAAGATTTGTCTTATCTTGTATGCTCTTAGAGTTTGATTTACTCAAAATGTATTCGATAAGCTTGAGACATATTTTAGATTGCTCGCTATTCAACTCTTTAGATACAACTTCGGTCAAACCAGTTATTATTTGGCCTCTGTAATAAGAGTTTCTAGCCATGATGCTTTTGCTTACAAGATCCTTGAGCTTAGCATCGGTATCTCCATCAAAAGCATCCGAATCAACTATATCATAATCATCTTTGATTTTGAAGTTGGAAGAGAAATGCTTTCTTTCCCATTTAGGACTAGCTTCAGGTAGGTCATGTACAGGAATCATATCTATAGGACCGTCTCCCTCTTTAACATCTCTGTTTAGAACAGGTAACAAATCTATGCACTCTTTTTTGAGCTTTCTGTTCTGAGAGCCATTGGCTATATTTGTTATTATTTCTCGGTATGCATGAGGGTTGCTGTATACCTCATTCTTTATCTCTTTATGAGATGTCAATAGCGTTGCTATGTTTTCTGCACTCAATAATGGCAAAGCAAACTTTCGAATTGCTTCATCTTCTTTTATGCTATTTTCTAGAGCTGTTATATTTTGCTGGAAGCCCAGGAATTGTCTAGCTTTTACAACATTATTTTCTTTCATAAGATTCTTGAGAGTCTTTTCAGGAGACCCTCTATGTAGTTTGCTATATAACGCCGCAGCATTCGCTTCTCGTGGAAGAACATATCTTATTTCGCTTTGGGCCTCAAAGCATTCAAGAGCGTAGTCTAGCCTTCTTGGAGAGACCATTAGCTTAGTGGACGCATCAAGACTATCCCACCAGTCAGTAGCAGCCTTAGCTTGATCTTCTCCGTATTTGCCAACGAAATATGCATACGATGGCTTATAAGGGATCTCTACCTGAATATGGAAACGGTCTTCCTGAGCTGGGTCAATCTCATCAACATCAAAGCTCATATCTTCAGAGTCTTTAGGGTTCACCGCCGCCCATACAACTTTCAGGTTCTTGAAGTGTCTACCGTTAATGCTCTTGAACTGCATAAGCTCCATAACAGCATTACGAACCTTTTTCGGGGCTCTATTGAATTCATCAAAGAACAAAGCTTCGACAGAATCATCAGCGAAATCTTTAGGCAAAACAAAGTCTAAATATGATTCTCCCTTTTCATTAGTTCGTTCCTTTGGTACGCCAACGAAGTCTGTCCAAGGGTCCATCGTCGCAGCCGAAAAATATCTCCAGTTGAGACCATTTCTTTCAAAAGCAGCTTTGATCATAGCCGTCTTTCCGACCCCTTGAAGACCAGCAAGGAGAACATTGTTCTCATTCTTTATCCACTGATCCATAGTCTCGTCTTTTACACTCAATACGCTATAAGCCATATTATTCTCCGTTTGTTCATCTTGTTATTTGCGAAAGTGATTTGTTCTACCCATTGTAACTCAACATTGAATCACCTGCTACTATCTATCAATATTTTATCTAAAGATCTCCACGCATCTTTATATTCCTCAACAGGTGATTCAGAAAATGATTTCCTGTGGTATCGCCTGCTGTAATCTAAATCTATTATTGACTGGAAATCTTCTTCACTCAATTGCGGGCCTTCTGCATTCAATTCAGTATTGAAAAAGTGCCTCATGCCTTTTTGAATAAGTCCAGACTTTCTTACTGTTGCTGCTGAAAATAGTTGTCCATCATGACAAACTATAATTGGAGCGCCACTGTCTCCCTTGGCAGTTTTAGGAGCAAGGCTTCCTCGCTCTATCCTTATGTCGTTATTCTTCTCTTCGCTAATGATTCTCAATGCAGCCCATCTCAAATGAACATGGTCATTTTTGTCATTAGTATTACCCCAACCCGTAATTATAGCGCATTGTCTTTCATCTATTTCTTTGTCAAGTATGGGCAATGGACATATATGATTTACAGGTTCGTCTAATTTGCAAAACGAAATATCATGACCTTTTATGCTACTTACTATTTGAATTTTCCTATGAGTTTCATCGTAAAAAGTTATATTACGGCTTTCTGATTCATCAAAGCAATGAGTAGAAGTTACTACAAATTGAGGATGTATCAGATAGCAAGAGCCTATTGCTGTATGATTGAGCAACGGATTTATTCTTCCCACAAATTCTAGATTCGGATGAAGAGGGTTCTTGTTGTCGTAAATTTGACCGTTGATCATTCTTGTTTGAATTTTGGAAGATTGAATTTTGTTCTATGAGGTTCTGCTATATTATCAGCGCCATGATGGAAAGGACACTTCTTCCCGTTGAAGTAATCCTTTTGCCAAGATTCTTTATTATCTGTGGCCATATTGAACCTATCTCTGCTATCTGACCATGCTCTATAGTTTGCTTCCAATTCTGGATTGTCTCCAATAGGTATCATTCTTGGAACTATATTCTCTAACAATTCTATTGGATAAGGAATGACCATACAAATAGGGTCTCCTTTTTTCCATATAACTGGAACATTCTCTTTGATTACTTTCCAGTTCATAGTAAAAGTATATGGACTCCAATGAGTCTCAACAAAGCCATCAAGAGCTTGAGCATTTTCTACCCAAAAGTTAGTAGCTCCTCGAACCAACAAACCAATGCCAGGAGGAGTTCTGAAGAGGAATGGTATTTGCCAGGTTATTATTCCATGACCGAAGTGAGAAGCAGAAGACTTATTAAGCTCTTCATCTTCATGCATAATTGTTATAGCATCGGAACCTTTGCCGCCATTCCATATAGCTGTAACTTCAGTAGGATTTCTTATGACATAGCCAAGTTGATTAGCAGCGAGAAGAGGGAGGCATTTATTTGCATGTCCCTTGGTTTCTTTCATCCAGTCTCTGTTGCCTGAAGCAGGTTCAACAGACCAACCTCTGTTATCAAGATTATAAGCTATAATCTCAATACCTTTTGGTATTTCTGGGCTAGGTACAGTGATTTCTGTTTTACTCAAGCCATGCATCGGGCAACCAGATGGTATTTCATTTGTCATTTTTGTATCCTTACTAATGAAGCATACCACAAATAGATATCACTTGATTAGGACTCTAGAGATTTAATTTCGTCAACACTAGACCAAGGGATAGATACTTTCACTTCATTCTCTTCGGAATTGAAGATAAGAGAACTGGTGTCAGAGGTTATGTACCCGCCGTTAATCTCTACTTTAGGCGATATCACCAGTTTCTTGTAGTTGTAGACTTCTACCCATCTATTCTCAACTGTGGGAATAAAGCTTGCATCCATGTATCCGGTGAAAGTAGTAGCTTCTGCTTCATCATTTATAGAGTCCCAGACAAATACTCCATCTACGAGACTTTCTCCTATTGCTTCAAATGTGGCTTCCATAGTGAGATCGCTCAAATATGATTCATAGTTAGAGTATTGAGATCCATTATGCTTTACCCATAAAAATGGAATTACAGGAATGCCATACTCTTCAGCTATTACCTTAGAATCCATAAGAACAGATAAGGCTACGTTTTTTCTATCGCTAAATGTTTGTTGAGATGAATTTGGTGTTTCGCTATCAGCAACAGATTCAAATGGAGTAAGCAATGTAGGACATACAAAATCTGAATTTTCAAATAACCAGGAAATATCCTGATTGTCTGCTTGAGCAACTTTTACATCTGTTCCGTCTGGTAATACATTACGGAAGACTCTTTGAAAGAATCCCCACTTAGCCTTTGGCCTTAGTGTTTTACATTGTTGTATCGTTGCAGTATAAAAAGCCTTACATGTTCGATTATATGTAGCTGCTATATTTGTCCAATATATCTCTTCGCCTTCTTCTTTCCATTTAGCAGTTAGATCTGGGTTCTCTTCTTCCCAAGACAGAATCCATGCTTCTTGGTAGGATTCTTCAGCTCTATGCCATAAGAGAGACCAGCCTTCGTATCCTATTATTGCAAAGCCTTCAAAGTCTTTATCAGGTATTATGGAGTCCATGTCTTTTTCTATTTCGTCTAGGTGTAATTGTATATAGTCGTTTGATTTCAATATTTCACCTGGTCCTTCTGTTGGAAAAAGGCCGAGTTCAGATTGATAGACTAGAATTTGCTCATTGGAGAATATGGGTGAAGAAAAATCCAGAATATCTTCTACTACATCAATATCACCAGAGAAATTACTGGAGACTGTTATGATAGGGTATATTGGTGCAGCAGACGGTTTCTCTTCAATAGGAGGGATAAGCATCGGCGATTTGATATTTTTCGAACTAATTGTTCCCTGTGTGGAAACTATTAGTTTTGCTGATTTTTTCTGAACTTTTCGTATTTTGGCCATTTTCTTTCTCCAGTTTCCAAAAATATATTCTTATATAATTGTTTGCTGTCTGGAACTCTAAAAACCTTCCCTCAAAGTGAAAAGGGTTCAGTGAATGTCATCAAAATGAAATGGATAAAGCCGAAGTCAATATACGACCATCTGGAATAAAAATAGGAAAATGATGTTGCTAGTGTAATGTCTTTTCGCTACAATACGGACAACAAACGAGGTAAATAATGAACGAACCAACTGTGCAAGATACTACGCAAATAGAGTCCAATCCAGCTCCTGATGCTCCGATTACATCTGCAACTAGAAACTTTTCCTTTCTTCACCGGAATCCAGACTCTCTCGATGCGATAGAAGATGATGATGGACTGACCTTTGTTATACCTGCCCAAGTTGGGTCTACCTACTGGGCCATACTCAAGGTATGTTATCTACATCATGATACTCCACTCAAGATAGACCAAATAGTCACAGAGGCTGCTGAAATACTTGAAGACAGAGATCCTGATAAATGGGAAAACTTCAAAAATAAGAAAATGGTCAAGACTCTCAAGAATGGAGAAGTCGTCGAAAAGGAAGCCCAACCTTGGAGAAAACGGTTGGAGACGAATGTAAAAACCCTCATGAGACATGGTGGAAAAAACGCTTATGGGAAGAGATTGAAGGAAAAAGGGCATATACTACGACAAGAGCCTGGTCATTTCAAATTGGAAAATGCCTATGTCCTCAGAACAGATACTTGTAAGCCTTTGCCAAAAGAAAGTAAATCGTAGAAGGAGCAAATAGCCGATAAGACCTAATATACGTATATACCAAATCTTATTACAAGGAGAAACAGATTATGGGATTCATACTAGGACTTGCAGTCGGAACAGTAGTCACAGCAGTAGTTTTTATAGTTTTCGGACATAAGAACAGAAACAAGATCAATGCAGCAAGAGAAGCAATCGTTAATGCATATGAGCATCTTGGTGACAAGGCAGAAGATATAATTGGGGATTTCAAAAATAAAGACAAGAAAACCGCAAACAAAATCGCTGCTAAACAGAAATAACGAAAACGCTCTCTATCTGTTCTAGCCAGCAGATAGAGAATTCAGACGCACCAATAACTCTTTTGAAGAAAGAAGAAACAAATGACTGATAAAATAAGATTTGTACATGTAATGATGCTGGATGAAAGCGGATCAATGAGTTCAATGAGAGACTCCGCAATCCAAGGGTTCAATGAAAACGTTCAACAAATAAAAGCTGATGCAGAAGAAAACCCAGATACTCAAGACCATACAGTTTGTCTGGTAACTTTCAACGGAAATGTTGATACTCCCATTTGGATGAGAGACATAGATCAAATTGAAGAAATTGATACCAATAGCTATTCTCCAAACGGAATGACATCTTTGAGAGATGCAATAGGTCAAACAGTTGCAGACCTGCAAAGAGATCTAAAATCTCAAATTGAAGATGAAGATATAAACCTCAACATCCTAATAACTATCTTGAGCGATGGAATGGATACTTCATCCAAAGACCATGACCCTTCAAGCATAAAAGCATTGCTAGGCAGCCTTGATATGGATGACAATGATAGTCCTTGGACAATAAATTACATTGGAGCTACCGAAGATTGCTTAGCAAATGCTCAGAATCTTGGAATGTCTGCAATGAATACCTCGCAGTTTGTAGCGACAGGGGCAGGAACCTCATCCGCTATGAGAGGTATGAGTAGCGGTCGCTCTTCATATACAAAATCTATTGGTCATGGCTTGAGCAAACTACAGGCCCAATCTATGTACAATACTTCAAGCATTACTGGCGAAGTAGTGACAGATGAAGACATTGCAAAGTTCAAAGCAGAAAACAATATAGACTAAAAATGGTAAATAGATGCGTTTGCTACAATACCAGTTTTGATAATATTTTGTTATCTTTGGAATCAGGTAAAAGCCTAGAAGATATATTATCAGATACTGGTGTTGGTAGCGGATGCGGGCTATGTATGCCTTACATACATCTATCCATAGAAACAGGCAAGACAGACCATAAGCCTTCTGATATAAAGCCAAGCAATGATAGAAAAATCAATTGATGAAACAAAAACTATAGACAGAGCCTTTATAAAAGGCGATTGTCTTCAAGTATTGGAATCATTACCTGATGGGTCTGTGGATATGATATTCGCAGACCTTCCTTATGGAACAACTATATGCGAATGGGATTCCCTTATTCCTTTAGATGAATTATGGCCTCAACTCAACAGGGTAATAAAAGACGGCGGAGCTATGATATTTACAGCGAGCGAGCCTTTTACTGCTACTCTTATTTCAAGCAATACAAAGCATTATAGATATAGTTGGGTATGGGAAAAAACACGGTCTACTGGTTCTACTCATGCGAATCATCGACCGCTAAAAGCTCATGAAGATGTGCTTGTATTTTTTAACAAAAGAGGCACTTATAACCCTCAAATGACAAAAGCTAAAAGAAGAAAAGAGAAGGAATATGAAGTCAAAGCTCATCCTACTCTAAGTCCTAATCCTCTCAAAAGAAAGTTTGACAATAAGGGGATGGCTTATCCAAGAAGCGTAATCAAGATTGCTAACCCAAACCATGACAACATACATCCAACTCAAAAGCCAGTAAAACTTTTAGAGTATTTTATCAAAACATATTCTAATACTGGAGATTTGATACTAGACCCATGTGCAGGTTCTGCTACAACTGCTGTGGCTTGCGATAATCTAGAAAGAAGATGGATATGTATTGAACAAGATGATGGGTATTATGAAGATGCAACAAAAAGAATAAACCGTAACAAACAAGACAGATTAGACATATTCAAATAATGGAGTAAAATATTATGAGTATTAGTTTTGACGACCTAAGAGAAGTAAACAGAAATAGATGCGAAGAATCTTATCATTCAATAGGTAGCTGGTCCCCGTCTGATTGGGGGAATGCTATGGCAGGAGAATTCGGCGAAGTTGCTGTTGAATTTCTAGACCTGCAAGCATTGATGATAAAGCTTTTTTCAAAGATACAGGCATGCGATACTATAAAGAAGATGATGCGCCAATTAGAGAGCGATGCGGAAGTATCCGTTCTCAAGGAAAAGCTGGCATTAGAATTGGCAGACATAGTTATCTATTGCGACCTGCTATCTGAAAGAGTAGGAATTGATTTGGGTGAATCTGTAAAGAAGAAATTCAATATCAACTCTGATAAAATGGGTAGTATCCACTTTCTTTGATTCACCAGAACTGATACTAGGACTCGTGGTACAATGCAGTACAAGAACCTAAGAAAGGGTACATCAATGAGCATAATCAGACTGGTACTGTTGGCAGCAAACGCTGCTCAAACGATAGCATGGGGAAAAGAAGTTGTCCAAAGCGAAAAGGGACAAAAGGTTATCGAGTCAGCAAAAGAAAAAGGCGAGAACGCTAAAAATGTAGCGATTGGGTCTGCTATTACTGCAAGCGTTGTCGTTGGAGATATAGCAAAAGGTGTCAAAGATAAAACCAAACCTGCTAGAGACATAATTGCTGATAAAATAAATAAGGCCACAACTAAGGTAGAGACAGTTACAAAAGAAGATGCCAAAAAGACTAAAGAAGATGAAGTTGTTATGCCAAAAGCAAAAGATGAATGGTAATCAATGACCTGTGGTAGGTGCTTCAGGATACCTTGTTCCATATATAGAACTTCGCCAATCAGAAACAGGGGTTACTTTATCTCTGTAGTAGTTGATATGAGGTATATTAGACTGAGGCATATGCTCTCTGTCTATTTCCCACAATTTAGCTCTTAGCATTGGTGTCAACATATTTTTAGGCTGACTCTCATTTTCAGGTAGCATGAGATATTCAGAAACCTCTTCGCATGTTTTGATGATGCTCTTATAGGTCTTAGCTTGTTTAGATTTTTCGTTTAGGCCGTATTTCCAGAATTCTTGATAGACCATTGTTCCGACATACCTGTTATAAATATTTACGGATATTGTATTGCTATCACTCAAGCCTGTCTTGAATACCTCAATACTGAATGAATCAACTACCCATCTCTGGAAGTCTCCAAGGTCATAGCTCCAGCTATCTTGCGAGATAGAAGCAGTCTTCGTGAGATTTTTACCAATTTTCGCTTTTTTATACCAAGTCATAGAATCCTCTGTTAACATTTTCGACCATATGGGTCTATTTCCTTCTTGATTTCAGGAAGTGTATGTAAAATATAAACTCCCTTTCTGGCCGATAGAGACATACGATGAATGATATTGAAAACGGATTACAGAACTTATCGCCTTCTATACCGAATATAGAGACATCTCCTCACCAGAGATGGATATCAGACTCAGGAACTATATATTACAGGAAGACCAATGATCCCGTTATATATAAAGAAGAGAGAGATATCTATAACTCCATAGATTCTGATATGATTATTAGTCATATGATTCTGTCTAAGAATGGTTGTCCATCCATTCCTTACAAGAATGCGTCTAGTAAGACAAAAAATGCTATCAGAGCAGAATTCAATACTCTCAAGAAGGAAGAGGGTATTATAAGAAAAACAGGAGTTCGAGTAAAAAGCTCGGAAACAGGAGAATACGAAGTCTTTATTGACAGCAAATATCGTATGCCCTGGGGTAAGTTTGAAGACTACTTTATGCATATGGAAAAAGAGCAGGAAGTAGGCAAAATGGCTATTTTTGTGCCATCAGATAAGACTGAAACGCTCAATATATTGAAGGAAAACAAATATGATTCGTCATATGCTAATATAGCCTTCTGTCGTAAAGTCAAGGATTTTGACTTCTTTGTACTCACAATTGAGACAACAGAAAGATCTTTATTACTAGTTGAATGGAGATTGATAACAGAATATTTGGCTATGGCATTAGGTATGAAAAAGGAAAAATAACATGTCTTTATACAAAACATCAGACAATTCAGGACAAGCAAATTTATCAGTATTGGCATCTCTTGTCAAAAATCATGGATCTGATTCTTCAGAGGTACAAGCCTTTGTTGATAAATACAGAGAAGATGCTGAACAGTTGGAAAGAATACTTTCCTATATAAGCGACAAATCATAAACGGAGAATAAGATGAGTAAGTTATCAGAATATTTTACAGACGAGAATGTAATAAAATGCGCAGAAGAAATCGTAGTAGCGTTTGAGACAAAATCGACCCAAGAAAACCTTGAGGTTGACTTTAGTATCAATAACGGTAAGATGTCAGGCAGCTTGGATATATCAAATACTGGATTCAAATTTGATACTTCTGAAGGCGAATTGCTCCATGAAATACGTTCTGTACTAACACAGTCTTTCCGTGAGGAGTCAGCAGATATAGATAAAGATGCTGCTGATATATTAGATTTCCAAACGAGAGTATGCGAAGAGCTTGGGAAAGACATCTACAATAAAAGGTTGGCGGATGTTCTTCGTAGCGAGCAATCAGGACTCAACGCTCCTGAATGGCTTATTCCTATTCCCGAAATTTGTTTTCAATCATTTGAATTATCGAGCGATGATGAAGGCGGATACATGCTTAGAGTTCTCAAAGGAGCAGGATCTACCTCCGAATCAGTTGCTCCTGAATTGATAGAGATCCATCAAGAGACGGGCACTCCCTTCAATGACATAATTGCTCAAAAGAAATCTGAGGGAGATTTAAGATACGAGCATGTTGACGCAGCAGATTGGGTGCGCTATATTTTTGATGTCCATTTGGATTTTGCAGCAGATTATTCCCCTTGCGAGAAAACTGAAGATGTTGAACGAAAAATCAAAGAAATCATGGCCGCCGAGTGAAAGTTTACGGGTAGTTCTATACCCAAACCACACTCTATTCGTGGAAGCAGAAGAAGTAACCGATTTCGACGACGAGTTGAAAGCTCGTTGCGAAAGACTGGCCTTTGTTCTAGAGTCCATGCCTAATGGTATTGGATTAGCAGCTAATCAGGTAGGATGGCTGCAAAGAGTATTCATTGTACTCACCAATCTAAATGAAGCAAATACGGATAGAGTTTCTAAAGTCTATATCAATCCTCGTGTAGTAGAAGAGGAAGGTAAAACTCCTGGTATGGAGGGCTGTCTAAGTTTCCCAGGTATAAATGGCACAGTCACTCGTTCTGAGAAAATAACCATTATAGCTCAGGATGAATCAGGTAAAGAATTTACAGAAACTTTTGATGGGCTTCAAGCGAGATGTTTTTTGCATGAACTCGACCATTTGAATGGAATCAACTTTGTAGACCATCTTTCTGGAAAAGAATTGTCCAAAGCAAGAGTCCAAATGAAGAGAATAAAGAGATGATTCTTTCTTGCAGGTGAAAAAGATAAATGGTATCATTCACTCAAAGAAACAAACTTCACCAAAAGGAGTCCACAAATGGGCGTTATAAGAAGCGGTATTAGATTTGTCAAGTCCATCGGGTATTTTCTCATTGGAAAGATTGACCGAAAGAGATCAAAGGTTAGCAGAACTCCAGATGCTATTCGTGGCGGGTTCAATGAAGTCATTCGCAATGAAAGTAAACTTTGCGTTCAATACATTGACTCAACTGGCGAAAAAATCAAATCAAAAGAAAGAAAAGTTGTCCGTCTTCAAACGTATCTAAAAAGTCTTGAAGATTTGAGAGAAAAGCAGCATGGAGCATTATCCCTTGCTCAAAAAAGAGCAAAAGAACTTGAGACTAAGGATCCAGCAGTTTTAGAGCAAGACGAAAGATACACAAAGCTTCGTAATATCTATAGCGAAAAAGATTCTCTTATTACCAATTTGGAATCTACTATTGCAGAGCTAGAGGCAGACATCAAAGACGATGAAAGAGATATTGAAGAACACAAAACCCGTATCGGAGAAATGAGAAATAACCTGATCAATCTTGCAGCGGAAAGAGATGATACAGTCGCTACCGTACTCGCAGCCGAAGCAGATAGAAAAGTCAATGAAGCTTTTGCTAATCTTCCTAGCGATAATAAGAATACAGAATTATTGCAACACCTAAGAGAAGTAAGAGAGAGTGCGAAAGCAAGTTCCCAGGTTGTTCGAGAACTTGCAGAAATTGATGCGAATTCTATTGATGAAGAACTCGTCAAAGAAGGAAGATCCTCGGTATCTGACAATAGGTTTGATGAGTTGATAACAGGTTCAAGTAATTCGGGCGAGACAAATAATCTCGATTTAGGCATGGTAGACGCTGATGAGGTCGTAGAATCCAAGGCAACTACCTAAAAAGCTATTCACATGCGTTTGGTTTATCAGACCAATAGGTATGAACAATGCTTCCAAATCCTACCCAATCGCTTCAACAACTTTGTTGGGCGATTTTTATTTGGACGCAAACGCAAAAAGGAACATCATGCCGAATAAGACAACCATTCTAGCTATTGCAATTTCCAGTACCCTATCTTTTGGACAAGTTTCTGAAAGACAAGTATCATCAATAAAGTCTGATGCGAATAATGTAGAGATTATTCGTACAAATAAGACCATCAATGGTTTAGACATTTTTGGCGCTCAGAATAAAATCATCAATATGGATGGCAAACTACTCAAGTCATGGGATAGAGAGTTTTCTTTACCAAACAATGTACCTGCACATCAGAAATCTTTTGATGAAACTCAATTCAAGACCATGACCGGCATCTTGGATGAAATCGTTTATACGAATTTTGTATACTTCAATGAAAATGGAGAAATGATTCCATCTACTCATGTACAAGTATTTGATGGAATGTTTACCAGCACATTAGTCGTTGAACAATCGTCTTATCGAGTATTACTCAATAGAGATGAAACAAGCCATGCTCATGACAATCACAACCATGAAGCAGAAGAGATTGGCTTTTCTTATCCAATCTTTGATGTACCAGAAGCTAAATTTCAATACTGGAAAGATGGCAGTCCAGCTCCAGCCTCTCCGCATCCAACTGGAATCCCTGACGGATTTCAAGCAAATTATGTAAATGATGATGTTGTTTGGAATACATCAAGCGTTGCTTCTCCTATGGGATGGTTGAACCTTTCTGACCCAAGCAAAACAATCGGTAATAATATTATTGCAGAAACTGAGGGAGTAAACAATACTCTGTTCAATGATGGTCCAGTTTCAGGCACTTTGGTCAACTCGAATAATCCTTATGTAAGATTTGAGCCATATTATAGATTGGATGGCAACTGGAACTCTTCAAATTTCCTTACTCTACAAGCTGCTGCTGTAAATACATTTGCTCATGGAAATCTTCTTCATGATTGGTACTATGGGCTAGGCTTTCAAGAGGAAGATGGCAATTTTCAAACGAGCAATTTGAGTAGAGGAGGCAATGGCAATGATGCCATGAAGATTACCTCTGTCTTTAGTCACACTCTTAGTAATAATGCATTCTATTCAGGTACAGAGATTGATGGAACTCCAGGTTCTATTACGATGTTGCGGTTCAGGTCTTCTCTAGATGGGAATGACCGTCATAGTGGATTCGATTCAAGAATCCTTGCTCATGAATATCAACATGGTGTTACTCGTCGTCTTGTTGGCTCAATCAGTCTAGACCAGTCTTTGTCGCTCAATGAGGGATGGAGCGATTTTACAGCATTCATGTATACTCTCGATTCAACAGATAATCTAAGAGAAGCCGTAGTCGCTATTGGCGATTGGGTTACATACAGATTGAACGGAAATGATTATGTTGATAATTATTACTTTGGATTCAGAGATTTACCAGTAACTTGGGACATGAGCAAGAATCCTACTACATATGCGGATACGGACCCGAATCAATTCCATATTGATGCAAGCGTTCCTAGAACTGATTTACCAAATGGTCTTGGCCCTCATTTTATTGGACAGACATGGACTCTCGCTTTATGGGATACATTCGTCTTACTCAATGATGTATATAGCTTTGAAGAATCCAAGTCTATTATTATGAAGATTGTTATTGAGGGTCTTCGTTTGACTCCACCTGAACCAACCTTCGTAGAGGCACGAGATGCATTTATTCTTGCGGATCGTGTTCTATTCAATGGAGAGCATCGAATTGCAATCTGGGAGGCAATGAGCCGTCGAGGATTGGGTATTTATGCCAACTCTCCTGATGCTTCTACTATCGCTGGCGTAACAGAGAGCTTTGAAGAACCAAACTGGGCAGACTTCAACCAGGATGGGAATACTGACTTTGTTGATGTTAGCGAATTCATTTACTCTATTATGTCTGGGGATAGCAGAGCAGATATTGATTGGAATGGATCATTGGATATTATGGATGTGTTCGCATTCCTAGAAGATTTTCAAGGATAAATAATATGTACCTATATGATAAAAATAATCAAGATCTAAAAACAGTTGAACACAGAGATATAATTATTATGTATACCTGTGGACCAACCGTTTATGGAGATGCTCATATAGGGAACATGAGAAGCTTTGTGGTTGCTGATATGCTTCGTAGATGGATAGAGTCAGACCTAAGAACAAGCAATCCTCCAGTTGTCAAGCATATCATGAACATCACTGATGTCGGGCATCTTACAGAAGGCGATATCCAAAAAGATAAGATGGTTATGCAGGCAAAGTCAGAAGGAAAAACTTCTACTCATGAAATAGCCGAATTCTATAAGACCAGATTTATAGAAGATGCTAAATCTGTCAATATAAAGGTTGCCATTGAGTCAGAGCATGATGCTTCTGTTATGCCAATGGCGACCTCTTATATCCAAGAGATGATTGATATGATTCAATCTCTTATTGAATCTGGGAATGCTTATGTAACTCCAGCAGGCGTATTCTTTAGCGTATCCACATTTCCTAGACATGGAGAAGTTTCTGGCAACAAGAACCTAGAGGGCAATGTTTCTGGTAAGGGCGGTAGAATATCCAAAAAGAATATGAGCATCAAGAATGACGATGAAGATTTCCTTTTGTGGAAAATAGATCCAAATCATATGATGAAATGGGCTAGTCCTTGGGGCGAAGGGTATCCAGGATGGCATATTGAATGCTCTGCAATGGCTGTAGCCAACGGGCACTCTGATAAAACTGGCATCATTGATATTCATACTGGTGGAGAAGACAACGCTTTCCCACACCATGAAGCTGAGAATGCTCAATCTTGCTGCTCATTTGATTCTGATCCAGATACAACCGTGTTCGCAAGACATTGGTTACATGTATCTCATTTACATTTGCATGATCAGAAAATGTCTAAGAGTAGTGGGAACTTTGTTCGTATCAAGTCATTCATTGATGATGGGGCTTCTCCTGAGTCAATTAGATTGTATTTGCTGTCTACTCATTATAGAAAGAATCTTTCCTTTTCCGGAATTAAATCGTTTGTTCCATTTGGGAAGATGATTGAGAAATGGAGAGTCGCTGAAAGAGCTATTGTTACATCTTCTGGATTTATTAGAGAGTTCAAATCCGCAATGGATAAAGACTTGAATGTAGCAGAAGCTATCGGCGCAATCAATAAGTACATCAACCAGATTGATGAAAATACCTGGAATAAGATTGAGACCGTATTTGGTATAGATGGTCTTGAAGAAAAATGGGTTGAAAGAGATTTATTTGACTACAGGAACATTGATGACGATAAAATTGATCAAGTAGAAAGATTGATTTTGATTCGTCATGAAGCAAAGGTCGATAAAAGGTATGATGACTCAGATAAGGCAAGAGATGAGCTTCTGGATATGGGAATAATCATCGAAGATGCCCCAAATAAGCGGTATTTGGCCTATTCTCAGATTTAATCCACTTTTTCTCCCAAAGAGACTTGACAGCGAATCTGACTTCGGCTAGACTACGACTCGGAAAGAAAAATTCAGAATAGATGAGTGAAAGTTTATCGCCTTTGAAAATAAATTCCGAAGATAAGAAGGAATAACCAACGCACCATGCGTATTGTAGAAAACCAAGGCAAAGTCGCCTTACTAAAGAGAACGAAAATGAACCAGTCCACTAATACAACTTGCTTTACAGCCAAACAGCATAATACCAGCAATACATTTATGTATCGTTGGGGCAATGCATACGGATGTGATACAGCGGGTCTTGGTGGACCCTTGAGCTATGAAGAGATAAATTGCTAATCTCCTAAGTTCAAATAAAAATGTCCACCAAGACCCAAAACGAAAGTTTGGGTCTTTTTTATTGCCCGATAGCATAATTGGTAGTGCGCTTGACTCTGAATCAGGTTTGTATAGGTTCAAATCCTATTCGGGTAGTTTGAAAATTGAAACGAAGAGTCGAGGGCATGCTCTGTCCCGTCGCAGCCAAAAGCGATTGAGCGTGTCTAATTCCTGAGCAAGTACCACGGGAATCCTGTTGGAAGGATGGAAAAGCGAAGTCGCTCATAATAGTTTCGTCGATAGCTCAACTGGGAGAGCAGCGGATTCCAAATCCGCAGGTTAGGGGTTCGAGTCCCTTTCGGCGAGTTAGAAAGAAGAATAACATGTGTCATGAATTTATAATCAATGAGAAACAGATCGAGAACCTTGGAGAATTAGCGCAGGCACTTGGCGGAAAAAACAAAGTCCCGCTATTTGACCAAGCAATCGAGTTTGACGAAAAATGCTGCCTATGTCCAGTAGACGTAAAGAAAGTAGCAAAGGATCTTGGAAAGAAAGTTGTTTGCGATGGAGTAAATATCTTCTTTGAGGATTAGGAATATGAGATAGGAGCTGGGTTGGTTAAGCGTTACCTTGCCAAGGTAAAGTTCGTGGGTTCGAATCCCATCTATCTCTTTAGTATAACAAATGGCCGTCTACCGAAAATGGACAAACGGCTCTGATTGCAACTCAGAAGTGTTCGGGTTCGAATCCCGAGGCGGTCTTTAGAAAGAAAGGAAAGTTATTATGGCTCTTATTCGAAAACACAAACTTGCATGTCCGACCCAATAGGGGCTGCAAGCTTATTAGGTAAAGCATCCGGCTTTTAACCGGAAGTCTTCAGGGTTCGAATCCCTGGCAGCCTACTTATGAGAGTGAAGCTTATTAGGTAAAGCAGTAGATTTCCAATCTGCATTCTTACGAGTTCGAATCTCGTTACTCTCTTTACAGAACATATATTCTTGATGGATATAAGTTCAAGATTCTTTGACAAGTGAATAGTTTTTAGAAAGCAAAGTAATTCACGGTGGTGAGGATACCCGATCCACCGATACGCCCTTGTAGCTCAATTGGCAGAGCATCGGTTTTGTAAACCGAAGGTTACCGGATCGTGGCCGGTCTTGGGCTTTATTATGCTCCCTTAGTGTTAACGTAGCACGACTGTTTTGTACTCAGTTAGAATCGGTTCGAGTCCGGTAGGGAGCTTTTTATGTTGTTATGGTGTAATTCGAAAAGTGATAAACCATATAAGAAAAAGCTTTGAAAGGTATAAGAAAATTGCAGTAGAAAGTATCAGGTAACATCGCATTGGGCAACCAAGAAATCGTGAGCCAGGATAAAGCCTGGACAGACCTAATATGGATCATTGCGACGAGTAATATACTAAGTAAGAGTTTGAGTAGGATATGGCGGAAACTCTGTAGAAGGTAGCACTCCCCTATGCACAATGCGATAAGGAAGGGGCAGTATCGGTTCGATTCCGATTGACAACTTTTTAGAAAGGAGGGATGTAATGGAGCATCTCTATAATAGAAACGGTCTTGTCTTTTGGACTGAAGACGAAATATTTGCTAGAGAAGAAATAGCAAACCGTTTAGTAAGAACAGTTCAATCAAATTTGAGGGAACAAAATCCGGGTTTTGGTCCAAACGGGTCGAGGCACCTTGTCTAACTCCTATTGAATATATCAATCCTAATTATTCGGATAATGATTATTTCAAGATTGAAGAGTTAGCGCTTCGTCCCGAGACAACAATGGGTTCGTATGCTTATGCAGAACATTTATTGACAAATCAAAAAAGGAATAAATTGCCTTTTATTATTTGGCAGCATGGTAAAAGTTTTCGTCAAGAGCAAGATCAAGTAACAAAAAATATGAGGTTGAAAGAATTTTATCAGCTTGAATTTCAAGTTATGTTTTCTTCATCAACAATGAATGATTATTCGATAAAGTTGTTACCTGATATAAGGAAGATAATAGAGTTTTATGTTGGGCCTTGCAGAATCGAGCCATCAGATCGGATTCCCGAATATGCTGATTGGACTCAAGATATTGTTAGAATTTCAAACGATATGGAAATATGCTCAGTTTCTCTGAGACATGATTTTGAATTTGCAAAGGTGTTAGAAATAGCTATTGGTACAGATAGAATGGTTTATAATCATTTTTTGAATATTGAATAGTTTTGTTCCGTGACTTTCTCACGGAATCTGGGGTCGTAGCTCAGTTGGTAGAGCAATTGCATGGCATGCAATAGGCCGAGAGTTCAAATCTCTTCGACTCCACTTAGGACAGGGTAAACGTTCGAATCGTTTCATACATTATGAATTCTGATTATTATTTCCCCGCGGGATAATAAAATAGGTATGTAGTTTAATGGCAGAACACTGTCCACTTCGGGACCGAAGCTTATTAGGTAAAGCGCTACTCTTGCACAGTAGATTTTTGGGGGTTCGAATCCCCTCGGCTCCACTTTCAGGTATAATCCACACGCCTTTATGAGACAGTCGGGCAGCGATCCGACCCGTCAATAAAAAAGAGGATAGGTAAACTTAGGCCGATTGATTCCCTGAGATTGATCATCTCACTATTCAGTAAACAAGAGACAAGGGAAAGACCTTCGACAACTGGAGCAGACAGTAGTTATATATGGTGTAGTCAGGCAACACTCTCGATGCGTAGTCGAGCATCATAGGTTCAAATCCTATTATCATAACTTGCAAGTGAATAAAATTTCTGATACAATAAGTAGATGACAGAGCGAAATACAAAACTATGTCTCGACTGCGAAAGACCACTTGAATATAAAGATGGTTCTTATTTCCCAGATGATATGAACTTTTGTTGCGAAGTTTGCGAATGGCATTACAATTCATCAGAAGAAAAGAAAAAAGAAATAGCTGATATCGCTAAAAAATTATGAATAACTTTCGGGAGATGTTCTCGTCGGGTGACTGTAAATCACTTAACTTATTATGGCGAGTGGCGTTAAAAGGTTCGATTCCTTCATCTCTCATTTACACATCGGTAGCTCAACTGGTAGAGCAACTGTCAAAAATTCGTCCTTGCTAACTTGCTCCTCACGGAGCCGAATAAGAAACGGTTAACGCAAAACGGTATGTTGTAGGTTCGAGTCCTACCCGGTGTTTTTTGGTCGTGGCAGATAGGTAATGCAACTGCTTGTGAAGCAGTCCCATGCGGGTTCAAATCCCGTCGATCAACTTTAGTAGATAGCTCTGCGTAATCCGTAATCGTTGCAGAGGGTAAAGGCTCTGATTCTGTTTCAATAGCTAGCGTTGATTAACAGGCACCCTTGCGAGATTCGAAACTCGTCTACTTTTTTCGGTATAAAATGGAAATGGAAATATAAATGATAGAAGTACATACTGTCAAAAAAGACATTGTAAAAAATAGATTTATTCATTCAATATCTATGAAAAAAGCTTCTTATAATAAAGTAGCTTCATATTGGACTGATAATGAAGAGGTAGAAGAAGGACAGCAAGCTTCGTGTATAAACGCTCTCAAGTTTGTATATGAACAGTCCATAGGTTTAGATAAATAATATATTAGGGATAGTAGCTCAAGCGTAAGCAATGGTAGAGCAGCAGCCTGAAAAGTTGCGTGTTGTCGGTTCAAATCCGGTCTATCCCATTTTGCAGAGAGGTAATGCAGGTTCGAATCCTGTGGCCTTCCGTAAAGGAAGGTGTCGTCTAACTGGCAGGACCCCTCTCGTTTGGAGATGTAACTCAATTGGCTAGAGTCCCTGGTTGTCTACCAGGTTGTTGAGGGTTCGAGTCCCTTCATCTTCGTTTTATGGAGCATATTATATGCAAGAGCTAATAAGAAGCAGATGAAACTCTTTTGGATAAGAGTTTGAGGGTTAGTTGTGGTTCAAGTCCGCCATCATCTTATTAGTAAAACCCTATCCATATTTAGGTCCTTTAGCTCAGTTGGTTAGAGCGATTGCCTGTTAAGCAATTGGTCCTCGGTTCGAGTCCGAGAGGGATCGCTTTACTTTATGTGGCCTTAGCTCAGTCTGGTAGTAGCACTTGTCTGAAGAACAGGGTGTCCTCGGTTCGAATCCGAGAGGCCACACTTTTAATAATGCTCGGAGGATAACTATGTACCATCTTGGCCAAGAGGGTGAAGGTCTTCTAGAGGACAATAGCCTTTTGTGTAAATGGTAACAAGGTTCGAATCCTTGAGGCACAAAGTGCATAGCCCTTCGATCATTATTTTTGGTTCGGTAGCTCAGAGGCAGAGCGTTCGGTTGTTAACCGAAGGGACGAGATTTCAAAATTCTCTCGAACCGTTTTTACCCTTATTAGGAGGTTGTCAAAAGATCCTAATGGAGACAGTCACAATATTGTCAAAGAACTCATATTGAATCGAGTCAACAGTAAGGATTAATAACTTTGGATGTGTAGCTCAATAGCGTAGAGTCCCCGACTGTCCATCGGGAGGTTGCCGGTTCGAGTCCGGTCACATTCGTTTCATTTCGATGCCTAGTGGTAGGATGCTCAAAGTCCGGAATCATTGAAAGAAGATAATGCATTATCTTCGATAGATGTTATTAGAGCTAGCAGGTTCGATTCCTGTCGTCGGATTTCATATAACAAGCCGAATGGATTTCGGTTATCATAAGTTCGATTCTTTTATACGGCGTTTAATTTTTATCGCATGCCGTAGGCCCTTGGGGGCAATCCGAGCCTACAACTTGCTTGTTTATGTCGCTTCCATAGCTCAACTGGTAGAGCATCTGGTTCTTACCCAGAAGGTCGCAGGTTCGATCCCTGCTGGAAGTATTTTACAGTGAATCCATATTGATTGGTTTCATGATTGCCGATACTAGAACAATGGAAAATTACTGGTGCGTCCATACACCTTGACGAGTTGCATCTAGAGCAATGTCGTTGAATGCGGACAGGTAAGCTAAGGGCCTTATGATGCAATAATACAAAGCTAAGTATTATTTTCAGCAAACAAAGCGACGGTAGGAATAGACTACAGACTGTTGGAAAGACAACGGCATTTCGTAGCTCAGTCGGTAGAGCGCCCCTCACACCTGATCAGGTAATGCAAAAGGGGAGGTCCCAGGTTCGAGTCCTGGCGAAAATGATTGAAAATATAGATGAGTCGAAGAGATCGTCGGTTATCAACTTGATTTGTACTCAACTTGCCGAAAGGCATATTCGACACTCAATACCTTACTCGTTTATATTTTTTCCTAACAAAGAAAGATTTGCTTGGAATTCTCAGAATACATATGATAGACCATTATCCCGAAAGGATTGCCTTATATGACATCTGAAAAAATACATCTTGTTTCTACCAAAGTTCTAGCCACCAAAGATGCGCTAGACAGATATTCTCTTAATCTCAAATTCACTGTGGATAATCTTACTATATCAGAAAATAAACTCGTGCTGTTTGGAGTTCCTCTTACTTTGTTTGATTCAGAATTTGGTTCAAATATTTTAGGAGTGTATATTTCAACTGCTGACCTTTCGATTTCTGATGACCATTATTTCTATAAGGGTAACAAGTTCGCCTTTGCTGAAGATGCTTCAGGTAATAACGTATTCAAATTTGAAACTGACTCTGGAACTGATACCTACGCTGAAGACACTATATGGTGTGGTCAGAAAATGGCAATCAATGAGAACGGGTCGATTATCGCCAAAGCAGTAACAGGTGATATCTCTAGTACAGAAACGCTTAGCATGGGCGGCGTACCTATTCAAGTAGTCACTATTGACGACAAGAGATATCTTGTTGCTAAATCTCTTTGATTTTACCATCTAGTGAAAATATTCATGTTACAATGCTTGAATGGAAGATATCAAAAATCATATAGTTAAAGCTAAACAAATATCTGATTTATCACTCAAGAGATATAATATTCTTAGGCAAATAGATAGATATGAAAATGTTTTACCTGGTAAAACTAAATATGGAACTTCGTGTTTGAAAACAGATGGTTTTCATTCTACAGATACTTATCCTGGTGCATTAGGAATGCGAAGAGAAAGTCTCTACCCTCCTAAAGTAAGAATAGATTTGAAATCAGACAATGGCGAAAAAATAAGAGTTATAATGGTTGAAGAACTATATAGACAATTACAAAAGGTTGACGAGGAGATAAATGATGCAACAAGAATGGTATAACGATAAATATTCTGAAAGCGATTGGAACCAGCATAAGACTGGCGACCTCGATATTGATTCTATTCTTATGGGTACTCCTCAAGAGATAGCTAATAAGATAATTGAGCTAGGCAATAACTATACAGGTCTTGTTCTTGAAATGGAACATCCTATGTATGACTATAGTGGAGATGCTGACAACGAACTTGTTGGCTATTTCTATATTCCAAAAACACAGGATGAAAAAGCGACGTTCAAGGCTGTCAGTAGAAAAAGGAAAATATCTTCCCTAAAGAGCCAAAATACAAGATTAGATAATATGTCCAACAAAGGCAATGGACTAACCGAAGAACAATATCAAAGACACTTAGAAATAAAACAAAATCTGGAACAACTATTGCAGGAAGAAAATGATTTTCAATGCGCAAAAGTTCTTGGAGATTTGAAAACTTGAAAGAAAGTATCTCTTGTTTATGACAAACATAATTGTAGAGATTATCATTGATACAAAGGGAAATTCATGAAAGACAGTGATAAAGAAAATAATTATGTAAGCGTCAATGTATATAAAAATGATTCAATGACCGATGGATTTGGATGCATGGTTTCAAGCAGAGTAGATGATAGCTCTTCGGATAAAATGCTAAAAAGAAGATTACAAGAAAAAATAATAGAACATGTGACAAATGATATACTAAATGGATCTGGTTTTCTACAAATAACTAATTTTGATAAAGAAGACATAGATGTAATAAGAGAATCTATAATAGAAGCAGTTGATAGGGGAATAGATTCTTATAAATCTTCTCAAAATCATAAAAGAACTACAAGATGTACATGGGGATCTATTAGTGAAATAAAAAATGGACCAGAAATGAATATACATCAAATTATTCTAAATACACATTGGCTAGATAGACGTACTGAGAATTCTGAAAGAATATTGAGAGGCATACCTGAACCGGAAAGCGCAGAATGGCTAATAGGAACAGTTTATGTAGAAGGCAGCGAACCATTTAAAGTTTTAGCATTCATGGACAGAATAGAAAATGGAAAAGAACATTTTCAATGGTATAAGATAGAAAACAACTATATTGCGCGTTACGGCTCATGTTATGAAGACTATAACGATTTTATTCATATAGTGTTTGATGAAAGTATGACTTCGTAACTCAGTCTGTGAGTTATATAAGAGGAATAAAAATGTATTATGACGAAGACGGAAATGAAGTTTTTGAGTTAAGCGATATGGTATCTGCTTCATTTATAGATGGTCCACTCAAAGGAGAAAAAGATCAATCATTTTTTCCTTTAGAGATTGAAGGCGAAACTCAAATAGATGTTCCCGGTCCATTTGAGGCTGCCAAATGGCAGAATGATCCTACTAGAAAAACACTTGTTCACAGATACAGATATGACAAAAGTGAAAATGGATTATTTTTTGTTAAATCTTTTGAGCATTATTTTCCAGGTTTTGGAATCATATCCATTAATGAAGATAGTATGATAGAATCAATTGAGGAAATAGAACCTTTATAAATAGGAATGCATGATGACCGAAACAAAAACAACTATTTCAATTCTTAAATCAGATAGCCCTCCGGTCCCTGATATTGGAGATATCCTAAGCGGCGGTAAATTCTTATCTGAATTGATTAGCGACAAAGAGGCTGAAGAACTTCGTGTTATGAGCTTGTCAAATAATCACGAGAATCACTGGAAGGCTCTTGATAGAATGGGTATTGACGCTTCCGTTCTTCAAAAGGAAGTAGAATATGAATGTCCGTTTAGGGATGGAGTCAAATTCTACAGGATATATCCTATCGCCATTTCTAAACTCAAGGCAAGCGAAGGTGGGGTTTATTTGACTCACATATTAGAAAAAGATCCAGACACTGAGTTCTTCCACCAGCCCCCAATGATAGATGATGTTGACCGTTCATTCATGGGTCATGGATATGACCATTGCATATTACCTCATGATGGGCATGGAGATTGGAAGTTGGCAAAGATGAATCTAAGCGACAGAAGATGGCTTATCGTTACTTATTTTGAATGGTGCAATAAATGACTAAAAAAAGATATGAAACATTTGTTAACAGTATTTCAGGTAAAAAGGTTGTTATAAAATGTTCAAAAACAATGCAGGTTTCTAAAAAAGAATTCGATTATTTTTCGATAGATCAAATGGGGTTTGAAATAGATACGTATTATGAAGAAAGACTTATTGAAAAAGATCTTATAAATAAGGCTATATATATAAAGTCTTATTGCGGATGGGTTTCCAAGTGTATACCATGCGGAAAAAATAGAGTTTCCGGAATGTTTGATTTAAATAATGTAAGTTTATTTAATAAAAAAGATACAATTGAAATATTAAGAAATAACAATGGATTCCCTAATCCTAGAATTGAATCATATCCTGCAGGAGACGGTAGAATATTAAATTTTTTAGTTTGGGGGAAAACTCCAAGAGCAAGAGATTCTTTTGGGAATGTTCTTTATAGAGAGTTAGGGGAAGATCTTGGTTACAGGCATGACGCGATAGACGAATTTTGTAAAATGATGGAACAGAAAGATTATCATGGAAAATGTAGAAAAATGCGAACTTGTAAAACAGGAAATTCTTGATGTACTCAAGAAGCATGATATTGGCTTGACATTTTTTGTCGGGAAAAGTGATATAGCTACTATTGAGATGTGGGATGCCGATAGTAAGTCATACGAAATAGGATGTACTATTAGCTCTATAGAAGCAAAAGAGTTCGAAGGATATATAGAGGTTAGTTAGGAATGGAAGAATTAGTCGCCGAGGTAGCTCAATTGGTCAGAGCGTCCGTCTCATACGCGGAAGGTTGAGAGTTCGAGTCTCTCTCTCGGTATTATAGATGAGTCGATGTTTAATAGGTTATTAGCTAAGTGTTAGGTAATAAATCTCTTCCAAGAGATAAACAACCAGACATGAGTAGGGTTCGAATCCCTACAACCCATATCCGTATGGTTTACCTATTTTCAATAACTTACTCATTTATTTGCGGGTGTAACTCAGTTGGTAGAGTGGAAGATTTCCAATCTTCTTGTCGTCGGTTCGAGCCCGTCCACCCGTTTTATGAAAAACAAAATAGTTAGAATGCTACAATGCGTTTTAGCAATCATTCTTTCTCCCTTGATTAAATTCATAATGAGAAATGCAGAATGATATTAAAATTTGCGGGAGTATGCCGCCGGTCTTCGAAACCGGAGAAAGCTAACTGGACACATGCAGGTTCGACTCCTGTCTCCCGTGTTTTTACTCTTTGCCCGCGTAGTTCAACTGGATAGAATTTCTGACTACGAATCAGACGGTTGCAGGTTCGAACCCTGCCGTGGGTGTTTTCTAAATCATAACCATAATAAGGATTCAATTATGCATTTATTTCCTATATGCCTAACTGATAGTCAAATATCTATGATACATAAGGGTTATTTCATAATCCCAATGGAAGTGCAGCCTGAACGTGTTATAGATAATACTATTGCATATGCCAAATCAGAATGTATGATAGATGATTTATTTGATGACCTTTATGAGATTGTGCCTCCATTTAATTATGGAGAAAAAATTGTAATGATAGTTGATGAGCATAAAACATATATTGGTCATGGAGACTATGATATAGAACAAGAAACAGAGTCTATCACTATTACTAACGTCGAAGCGTTAGAAGTAGATGGACAATGGGTTTGGAAAATGCATATAAACTAATAATAGGAGCATATCATGCTTGAATCAGTAGCCTCGCAGAACGTTGATTTTGACAAGATTACTAAAATGCTTGATGAAGGCAAGACTCCTGTTGTAAAGTTCGGTATTGACCCAACAAGTCCTCATCTACATATCGGGCACTTAGTTCCACTGTTTATGTTACAGGAGCTAATGCTTATGGGTTGTCATGCGGTTATTGTACTAGGAGACTTGACTGCTCAGATTGGAGACCCTTCTGGTCTTGATAAATTTAGGCCTACCATGTCTCATGCTGAAACGAAAGAGAATGCTGATAAACTTGTTGGTCAGATTTCGATGTTTCTTCATGAAAGAGATTCTCATGAGTTCATTTTCAATTCATCTATAAAGCCTTCTTTGGAAGAGCTTTTTTCTCTTACCCAAAAAGTTTCTATCAACTCTATGTTAGGTAGAGATCATTTTTCCGCGAGACATAAAAAAGGCGATTCGATTTCTCTTCTTGAGATGACATGCCCTGTTCTTCAAGCATGGGACTCTATTCAGATCCGTTGCGACCTTGAGATAGGCGGTAACGATCAACTATCAAATTGTGTTTTGGCGAGAGACCTTATGGAGAAGAGCGGAGTCCCTAAGCAATCAATACTTTTGTTCCCTATATTGACAGGCACTGACGGTCATAATAAGATGAGCAAGTCTTTGAATAACCATATATCTCTAACTCATAGTCCTGAAGATGTCTTTGGTAGAACCATGAGTATCCCTGATAATCTTATTGCTGAATGGTCAAAGCTATTGTTTCTTGAGACAGTTGTATTAGATAATCCTGTAAAGCAGAAAGAGAAATTGGCTCATAGGATTACGGCGCTCATTCATGGAGTACAGAAAGCAAATGAAGCATCTGAATGGTTCGATAAGACATTCAGGAAAAAGCAAGTGGAAGCTACCGATACCTTTAGTATAGTATCTGGCGCTTCTATTGTTGAAGCTATTGTTGAGGCAGGTCTTGCTAAGTCTAAATCAGAAGCCAAAAGACTTATTTCTGGTAATGGGGTTAGAATAAATGGCGATTTAGCACAGGAAACTGACCTTATTAAATCAAGCTGTATTTTGCAAAAAGGCAAAAGAACCGCCGTGAATATTACGATAGCATAATCTGCTATTTGCGCAAATAATATAAATATCAAATTGCTGGTGAATTCCACATTATTGTGGAGGCATGCTCCGATGTATTGGGTAGTCTATAAATACTCAATAACAAAAAGGAGAGTAAACAGTGATTAGTAAAATATTAACAACAGTAACTATAATAGGGGCATTTGCTTCGTCAGCAATGGCACAATTTGGTGGACAACCTGCCCCTCCTATTCTGCC
>Ga0316205_10001154_pt1 | contig 36226 bp, 32 predicted proteins | sample 3monthpyrite_MG_FD_204941 | JGI IMG/M metagenome (GOLD analysis project Ga0316205, IMG submission 204941) | Microbial mat bacterial communities from mineral coupon in-situ incubated in ocean water Damariscotta River, Maine, United States -... | ecosystem: Environmental > Aquatic > Marine >...
GACGCGCAAATTGCTGTGCAACGAAATGATCGTATTCGTATGGTTAAAATGAATTCAGAAGAGACAAAGTAGGTTTATTATGATTGCTTTATCAGACTATCTTACCTTAGGCGCAATTATGTTTAGCCTGAGTGTCGCCGGTATTTTTCTTAACCGAAAAAATATTATTATTATTTTGATGTCGATCGAGCTGATGCTGTTATCTGTAAATATTAACTTCGTTGCTTTTTCTCACTTTCTTGGGGATTTATCAGGCCAGGTTTTTGTTTTCTTTATTCTTACGGTTGCTGCAGCAGAAGCAGCAATTGGTTTGGCTATATTAGTGGTGTTATTTCGTAACAAGCGCACTATTGATGTCGATGAATTAGATACCATGAAGGGGTAGAGCGTGACAGATAATATGGAAAATATTTATCTCTGGATTGTATTGTCGCCACTCATTGGTGCGATTATTGCCGGCTTCTTTGGTAAAAAAGTGGGCCGCGCGGGAGCGCATTGGGCGACTAATATTGGCGTTGCCATTTCTTGCGTGCTTTCACTCTATGTTTTTAAACACATTAACATTGATGGTGGCGCGACTTTTAATGGCTCCGTTTACACCTGGATGGTGGTTGATGGTTTACGCTTAGAAGTGGGATTCCTGGTTGATCAACTCACTTCAATGATGATGGTTGTTGTGACTTTTGTATCATTAATGGTTCATATTTATACCATTGGTTATATGAAAGAAGATCCCGGTTACCAACGTTTCTTTAGTTATATTTCTTTATTTACTTTCTCAATGTTAATGCTGGTTATGTCGAATAACTTTATGCAGTTATTCTTTGGTTGGGAGGCGGTAGGTTTGGTTTCTTACCTTTTAATTGGTTTTTGGTATACACGCGACACGGCTATTTATGCCAATATGAAAGCCTTTTTAGTGAACCGGGTAGGTGATTTCGGTTTCTTGCTCGGTATCGCCGGCATATTAATGTATTTTGGTTCGCTGGATTATGCGACTGTCTTTGCGGGTGTTGATGGTGTAAAAGATTTAAAAATGGAAATCTTCCCTGGCCATGAGTGGTCAGTTATGACAGTAATTTGTATTTCTCTCTTTATTGGGGCAATGGGTAAATCTGCACAAGTACCGCTGCATGTCTGGTTACCGGATTCAATGGAAGGCCCAACGCCAATTTCTGCATTGATCCACGCTGCGACAATGGTTACCGCAGGTATCTTTATGGTGACGCGAATGTCGCCGTTATTTGAGTTTTCAGAAACCGCACTGAGCTTTATTTTAGTCATTGGTGCCATTACTGCACTATTCATGGGCTTCTTAGGTTTAATTCAAAATGATATTAAACGTGTTGTTGCTTATTCAACGTTATCACAACTGGGTTATATGACGGTTGCACTCGGTGCTTCAGCCTATGCGGCAGGTGTGTTCCACTTAATGACACATGCGTTCTTTAAAGCATTGCTTTTCTTAGGCGCGGGTTCAGTTATTATCGCCATGCATCATGAGCAAGACATGCGCAAAATGGGCGGTTTACGTAAGTACATGCCGTTCACCTGGATTACATCATTAATTGGTTCGCTGGCTTTGATTGGTACGCCATTCTTCTCAGGTTTCTATTCAAAAGATTCAATAATTTTAGCAGTACAACAGTCTCAAATTGCTGGTTCGAGTTTTGCCTACTTTGCAGTATTAGCCGGTGTGTTTATTACTGCTTTATATAGCTTCCGTATGTACTTCCTTGTTTTCCATGGCAAGGAACGCATGGATGAACATACTCGTGAACATCTGCATGAAACGGATAAAGTTGTTTGGGTACCGCTCGTTTTACTTGCGATTCCTTCTGTTGTTATCGGGGCTATTTTTGTTGGTGATATGGCTTTTGGTGATTTCTTCGGCAATGCAATATTTGTTTTGCCTGAACACGATGTTTTAGCTCAACTAAGTAAAGAATATTTCCATGGCTGGTTTAGCATGGGGTTACACGTCCTGGCACCTGGCCCAATATTGGCCGCAGCGGGTGTCGGTGTTGCGTGGTTCTTATATATGAAGCGCCCGGATATTCCTGAATGGTTCCAACAAAAGTTATCATTTGTACATAAAGTATTAGATAACAAGTATTACGCTGACAAATTTAACGAAGTTGTTTTTGCAGGTGGTAGCTTATCAATAGGTAAGTTACTTTGGAAAGTGGGTGACGTGAAGCTGATTGATGGTCTGGTTGTCAATGGTTCAGCAAAGTCGGTGGGTTATATTAGTAGTGTGATTCGTCATATCCAAACCGGTTATCTTTATCACTATGCGTTTGCAATGATCATTGGTTTAATTGTACTGATGGGTTTATTTGTTCTTTAACAATAAAATCATAAAAAAGGTTAAGGATTATTAGTATGTTTTCAGATTGGCCATTATTAAGTCTCGTTATTTGGACACCGATTATCGGCGGCCTGTTACTGCTTGCGCTTGCAAAAAACAAAAAAAGTGTAAATACCCGTTTTATTGCTTTAGCAATATCCATTGTTACGTTATTACTTTCGGTGCCTCTTTACACAGAATTTAATACCACAATTGCTGCAATGCAGTTCTCAGAAATGACACCGTGGATCAGTGCCTTTAATATCAACTACCACTTAGGTGTTGATGGCATTTCTATGCCATTGATTGTTTTAACGACTTTTATGACCGTTATTGTTGTTATCGCCGGCTGGGAAGTGATTAAAGATAAGGTAGAGCAATACATGGCGGCCTTCTTAATCATGGAAGGGTTGATGGTGGGTGTTTTTTCAGCCTTAGATGCTGCATTATTTTATGTTTTCTGGGAAGCCATGCTTATCCCGATGTTTATCGTTATCGGCATTTGGGGTGGAGAAAACAGAGTCTACGCAACCATTAAATTTTTCCTTTATACCTTTTTCGGTTCGGTCTTTATGTTAATTGCCTTGTTATATTTATATTCACAAAGCAACAGTTTTGAAATTTTAGATTATCATCAACTTAAAATTGGCTTAACAGCGCAAATTTTAATCTTTATTGCCTTCTTATTAGCCTTCGCCGTTAAAGTACCAATGTGGCCGGTACATACATGGTTACCCGATGCACACGTTGAAGCACCAACGGGAGGCTCGGTTATCCTTGCTGCGATTATGTTGAAGTTGGGCGCCTATGGTTTCTTACGTTTCTCTTTACCGATTACGCCCGATGCAAGTCATGAGCTGGATTGGTTAATGATCAGCTTATCGTTAATTGCGGTTGTCTATATTGGTTTTGTTGCTTTAGTGCAGCAAGATATGAAAAAGTTGATCGCATACTCCTCTATTTCACACATGGGATTCGTGACACTTGGCTTCTTTATTTCATACCAGATATTAGAAAACAGCGGCGACTTAAAGGGTGCCGCCCTCGGTATGGAGGGTGGTATCGTGCAAATGATTTCACATGGCTTTATTTCAGGTGCCATGTTCCTTTGTGTTGGTGTTATGTATGACCGTTTACATTCCCGTCAAATTAAAGATTACGGCGGTGTTGTGAATCACATGCCTAAATTTGCTGCCTTTATGGTGTTCTTTGCCATGGCAAATGCTGGTTTACCGGGTACATCAGGTTTCGTTGGTGAGTTTATGGTTATCTTAAGCAGCTTTAAGGCTAACTTCTGGTATGCTTTCCTCGCGGCAACGACTTTAATTATTGGTGCCGCTTATACCTTGTGGATGGTGAAACGCGTTATTTTTGGTGCGGTTGTTAATGAGGCTGTAAAAACTATGCCCGACATTAACAAACGTGAATTCTTCTTCCTTGCTGTACTTGCCTTTACCGTATTGTTGTTTGGTGTCTGGCCGGCACCTCTGGTAGAAGTGATGGATGTTACTGTTGTGAATTTATTACAACATATCATGCAAAGTAAATTATAAGAATGAATTGAGAGCAACGTAATGACCGCTATATTATTAAACAATATACATTTGGCTACACCAGAAATTTTTATACTTTCTATGGCGTGTATTATTTTGGTTGTTGATTTATTTCTTAGTGAAAAAAACCGGCATATTACCTATTTATTATCTCAACTTACTTTAGTTATCGCTTTTTTCTTAACATTAAATTTATTTAGTGATACGACCGTCCATCTTTTCAGTGATACTTTTGTTGCCGATCCAATGAGTTCAGTCTTAAAACTGGGTGTTTACATTGCAACGTTCGTTACTTTTTTGTATTCAAAAGATTATTTAAAAGATCGTGATATTTTCTGCGGCGAATATTTTGTACTGGGTTTGTTTGGTGTGCTTGGCATGATGATTATGATTTCGGCCAGTAGTTTCCTCACCATGTATCTCGGCTTAGAGCTTTTATCACTTTGTCTTTATGCCATGGTCGCACTACAACGTGATTCAAGTATTGCCTCAGAATCAGCAATGAAATATTTCGTGTTAGGTGCAATTGCATCCGGTATGTTGCTCTATGGTATGTCGATGCTTTACGGTGCAACAGGCAGCTTAGATTTACAAGTTATCAGTCAGCAACTTAGCTCGGTAACGGATAAAACTATTCTTGCTTTCGGTTTGGTCTTCGTCATTGTCGGTGTGGCATTTAAACTAGGTGCAGTCCCTTTTCATATGTGGGTACCCGATGTTTATCAGGGCGCACCAACTGCAGTGACACTTTATATTGCGTCTGCTCCAAAAATTGCGGCTTTTGCCATGTTAATGCGTTTGTTAGTCGGTGGTTTGTTAGAGTTGCATACTCAATGGCAAGGCATACTTATTATTCTCGCCGTTTCATCAATGGCAATCGGTAATATTGTGGCGATTGCACAAACTAATATCAAACGAATGTTGGCGTATTCAGCTATCTCACATATTGGTTTTTTGTTGTTAGGTGTTTTATCAGGTACTGCGGAAGGTTTTGCAGCGTCAATGTTTTATATTATTACCTATGTTCTCATGTCGATGGCAAGCTTTGGTATCATTATCATCATGAGCCGTAAGGGTTTTGAAGCGGACAAACTTGCTGACTATAAAGGGCTAAATCAACGTAGTCCATGGTTTGCCTTTATGATGATGTTTATTATGTTTTCAATGGCAGGCGTACCCCCATTCGTTGGATTTTGGGCAAAGTTATCGGTATTAAAAGCGGTTGTTTCAGCGGATTTACTTTGGTTGGCACTGGTCGCGGTGGTCTTTTCTATTATTGGTGCTTTCTACTATTTACGCATTATTAAGGTTATGTACTTTGATAAGCCCGAAGAAACGGCTCCCATTGAATGTGCAACGGATTTGCGTTGGGTTTTTTCAGCAAATGCTGCCTTAATTTTGTTTATTGGTTTAATGCCAGACAGCTTACTTGAGCTTTGTAAACAGGCGGTTATGTCGTAATTAGTTTTTTTATGGCGAGTAAAAAGGATAAAATTGTCGTAATTTGATTCCGCTTTTAGCGTAAAAAATACGTTAGAATACGCCTTCGTTAAAATTTGAATCATAAATAGAGCCATTATGTTAAGCACCGCCATTATTATTTTCGTTATTATTGCCTTTATTGCCGCTAATCTTCCCTGGATTAGTGAACGTTTTTTTGGACTTTTCCCGTTGAAATCAGAAATAAAGCCTGTTTGGCTGAGCCTGTTGGAGTGGTTTGTTTTATACCTTCTGGTTGGGGGGGTGGCTTTGGGTTTAGAGAAAAAATTCACTTCTGATATATATCCTCAAAGCTGGGAGTTTTACGCGTCTACTTTTTGTTTATTTCTGGTTTTTGCTTTACCCGGCTTTATTTATCGCTTTGATCTCAAGCACTTACTACAAAGAAGCAAATAAACAGAAAACAACTACTTTTATTGCAAAATGAAACAAAAATATAGTTGAGTTTGCCTATTTTTAGCGAGTAAGTGCTTATTTAAGCCTTTTGATTGTCTTCCTGCTTAAGCTCAATTAGAATTGTTTGCATCTTGCAATTATATGGGCTTTTGCTAAATGCAGCTAAGACATAAATTTTTTATTGCTATCTCGTTATTAACCACAGTTCCCTTGCTCATTTTGCAGTTTGGTGTAGTTGAGCGAATGGAACAGGAAGTTCAACTGCGCACCGAGCATGAAATTAATGCTTCGCTGGATAAAATGGCGGGTGAACTCACGCTTATCCTCAATAATCAAAAATCAATCGCAAATGGCTTGTCGCGTGTTCCTGCTGTGCAACGTTTTGCAAGTAGTGTTGAGCCCAATAAAGACATAGAACTCTACAATAAGAATGCCGACAACCTTGAGCAGTTCTTTTTAAATTACCAACACTCAGTACCGAGCATTCAAGCACTTCGATTTATTGATGCATCAGGAAAATCTCTTGTTAAAGTGAAAGAGGGCAAGCCGGTTGCTGCAAAAGAGTTTGATACTGAAAATAATCGTTTTTATATTGCAGACCAATCACCTAAAGCTTTTTTTAAAGAAGCAATAAAATCTGCGCAACACGGAAAGGTCTCAATTTCAGATTTTGAATTAGGCCAGGTGACATTTGGTGATGATTTTTGTCCATCAATGGTTCGTTATTCAGTACCTGTCAGAGATGAAGTGGATAACTTACATGGTTTACTGGTAGTGAATATGTGGGGTACACGTTTAGATTCTGCTGTTCAATCTGCAATGACGGGCTACCCGGCGAATAGTTACATTGTTGAAATTAATAAAAATAAATTACGTGACGGTATCTATCTATACCACTCTGACAGTAAAAAACGTTTTGCGAATCAACTGAATACAAACTTTCGTTTTTCAAATAAAGTCAGTGCTGAGGAATGGAATCAAATGAAGTTAAATGAATCATATGGTTCTACATTTCATAACGATGGAAAAATGTATTTTTACAAAACAATTTCACCCTTTGAAGATCGTAATACAAAATGGTTGCTTGTAATTGAAGCCTCGAGTGAAAAAATATTTGAGTCTATTAATAATATGCGTCAGTCAATTTGGTTACTTGTTGCTGGCTTGGTTATTATCAGTTTATTGCTTGCGGTGTGGGCTTCCGGACGTTTGGCACAACCGATACATCTTTTAGCAGAGATTATTCGAAAATTTGCTGATGGTGAACGAGGCGTACGTTACCAGGGGCCGGTTAATGATGAAGTTGGTTTAGCTGGAAAAGCATTTAATTACCTGACCACAACACTCGAAGAAACTGAAAAGGAAAAAGAAAATGCGGTTCGTGCCGCTTGTCAATCTGAGCGGCTGGCCGCTATTGGGCAGCTTGCCGCTGGGATTGGGCATGAAATCAACAACCCGCTTATGAATATTATGTCTCTGGCCTCCCTGATTGAAGAATCATTGCCAGATGCTGATGAAGATACTAAAAATGACCTTGTCTTGTTAAAGAAAGAAGGGCAGCGTTGTGCACGCATTGTTCAGGGTATATTAAATTTTGCGCGTGAAAATGAGCCTAGTTATGAAGCCTTTAATTTATCTGCCCTTATAACTGAAACACTGGAACTATTACATCATCGTATTGAGTCTTCTGAAATTAATTTAGTATCAAACTTAAAAGAGAATCTCATTATGGAAGGGGATGCGGGTTTATTACAACAAGTCTTAGTGAATGTGATACTAAACGCCATACAAGCCTCGCCAGCGAAAACAAAAATATTGATCAATGCGAATGAAATAGGTGGTAAGTATTTTGTTGAAATAATCGATCAAGGAACAGGCATTATCAGTAAAGATTTTTCTAAAATATTTGACCCTTTCTTTACCACAAAATCTGAAGGTGAAGGCACAGGACTTGGTTTGTCTGTAAGCTATGGAATTATAAAGCACCATGGCGGTAATATTTCTATTGAAAATGTTACAGCAACTGACGGGCATAAAACGGGTGTAAAGGTTCTTATTATATTACCCAAAAAAAATAAAATGAGAAAAAAGGCAATGGATTATTTAGAGGCGCAACATGTCGGATAATAAAATTAAGATAATGTTTGTAGATGATGATGTTGTTACAGGTCGTGTTATGAAACGAAATTGTGACAATGCAAACTACAGTTGTTCGGTTTATAAAAGTGCCCAAGATTGCCTTGCGGCCTTTGCAAAGTCTGATGCAGATATAGTAATTACCGATCTTCGTATGCCCGGCATGAATGGTTTTGAACTCTTGTCAGAGCTTCGCAATATTGATGAAGATATTCCCGTGTTAGTGATGACGGGGTATTCATCGGTTGAAAATGCTGTTGAAGCAATGAAACGTGGTGCAACAGATTTTATTAAAAAACCTTTTGACTTTACTGAATTAAAATTGATGTTAGATCGTACGATGAAAAATGTACGGCTTAAGACTGAAAATAAATTATTAAAACGTCGCTTAGGTAAAAAGAATAATCGTTTTGGTATGGTGGGGGATACTCCTGTTATGCATTCTCTATTTAATACCATAGAAAAAGTGGCTAATGTTAATTGTAATGTCGTTATTGGCGGTGAATCAGGAACGGGAAAGGAGCTTGTTGCCCGAGCTTTACATGATTCCGGCTCACGCAAAGATGCTCCTTTTGTCACAGTTGATTGTGGGGCTTTAAATGAAAACATGTTGGAAAGTGAGCTTTTTGGGCATGAGAAAAATGCATTTTCTGGCGCAGATCAACGACAGCAAGGTTTGCTTGAACAGGCAAGTGGAGGTACTTTATTTTTGGATGAGATTTGTAATATTTCTGATGCGATGCAAATTAAACTAATGCGCACCATCGAAAGCAATAAAATTAAACGTCTTGGTAGTTCAGAAGAAGTGGATATTGACGTTCGTATTATTGCTGCAAGCAATCGAAATTTTGAGCAGGCGTTAGAAGACGGAGAGTTACGTCATGATTTTTATCATCGTTTAAATGTCGTAAATATTTATGTGCCAAGGCTTGATGAACGCCGTGATGATATTCCAGCGCTGGTCGAGCAATTTATCAGAGAGTTTACGGAGCAATATGAGCGTGATATTAAAGGTTTTGATGCAGCCTCTCTTAAATTAATTTGTGATGCATCATGGAAAGGAAATGTTCGTGAGTTACGTAATATTATTGAGCGTGAAGTTATTCTTTCTGAGGACAAAACTTTGCGTTGGGGCGGGAATAATGAACTTGAATCAGATGATCTTGATGGAGCATTAAATTTTTCAGACGACCACCTTATGTCCTTAGAGCAACTTGAACATGAGTATATCAGTCATGTATTGCGCTGTTTTAAGGGAAAAAAGACCAAGGCAGCGCAAACGCTCGGTATCGATAAAACAACGTTATGGCGTAAATTACGTCGTTATGATGTCAGAGAGAGTGAAAGCTAATTTGTATACCCTTATAAAAAAAGTGGTGCATATTGCATTACAGCGCGAATAGTAGTTGCATGAAGTTGAGATAAACTTATAGTGAGGGGTATTAATTATGAAGAAGCGCTACAAAGCTTACAGTATAAGTAAGGGTAGTTATTCTAATTAATACAAAGCCTTCCGCGAGTGAAGGGTGTATATAATATTTGGAGGAGTCCACAATGAAAAAAGGTATAATCGTAGCTTCAGCTTTATTAAGCTTAGTCGCAACATCTGCATTCGCAGCAGGCCCGGCTAAAGATGGTTCAGCAAAAAATGGTTATTTGAAATCAAAAGTTGTTTACCACATTAACAACATCCACACTGCAACAGGTGCTTTGCGTAATGTAAAAAATCACTTAAATGCTGTTGGCGACGATAACATCGAGTTAATTGTTGTTACGCATAGCTCAGGTGCTTTCGCAATGGTTGATGGTGCAATGGGTAAGAAAAACAAAAAAACGGGCAAACCATATCAATTTGCTGACACTATTGCTTCATTAGCAAACCGTGGTGTTAAATTCACAATTTGTGCAAATACGATTCGTGGCAAGAAAATTAACAAAAACTTAATTAACGAAAATGCCGAAGTTATTCCTTCAGGCGTTGCTGAAGTTGCGTTTTTACAACAAAAAGGTTACATGTACGTTAAGCCATAAGCTTAAGTTCCTCGTATATTCGAGACGGATGCTGCGGCATCCGTTTTTTTTTGCCTCGTTATTTTTAGTAAAATAAAAGACGGGCAATAAAAAAGCCTAACTTATTGAATAAATTAGGCTTTTTATCAATGTGGTAGCGGGGGCAGGATTTGAACCTACGACCTTCGGGTTATGAGCCCGACGAGCTACCGAGCTGCTCCACCCCGCAATCGATGGGCGCATTCTACTGAGTAGATGTAGTATTAGCAAGCCTTAATAGAAACAATCTAATAAATAATGCCTTGATGAAAGTCGCATTTTGCACCATTAATTGCATTATATCTTATGTTGGGAGAATTTTTTGCTCAGATAAAGACGGGCTGGTTAAATGCCGATACAATAACTTCAGAGTCATAAATTAAATTGCAATTTGCATAATAACGATGTGTTATTGCTTAGTTTAAAAGATTAAGTGACAGCGCTTTATAACAATTAATTACAGTCAACTCACGAGTTTACTGTTTGTAAGGAGTCTTGTGATGGATACATCGCGTCGAATCATCCTCAAAGCGGGTATGGCGGCAAGTACGCTTGCTGTTGCTGCTGGGGCGGGTCTTTTAGTACCAAACACTGTATTTGCTGCCTGGCCAGCAAAGGCGTTCAATGCGACAAAATTGGATGTGGCAATGAATGCCATGACAGGTGAGGCCAAACCTGTTGCAAGTGCAGATATTACCGTTGATGCACCTGATATTGCTGAAAATGGTGCGGTAGTCTCATTTAAGGTAAAAACAACCTTACCTAAAGTAGAAAGTATCTCAGTTTATGTGCCGGTAAACGCATTTCCGCTTTCTGCAAGTTACATTTTGTCTAATCAAATGGAAACCTCAATTACGGGTCGTATCAAAATGGCAAAAACAGCGGATGTTGTTGCTGTTGTTAAGTCAAACGGCAAACTCTATACCGCGAAAAAAGGCGTTAAAGTAACCTTAGGTGGTTGCGGCGGTTAATCGTATATTTTGATTTAAAGAATTTATTGAGGACATTATCATGGCTAGAAAGATGAAAATTCGTGCTTGGGACAATGGAAAAAATACATCGATTAAAGCGATTATCTTCCACCCAATGGAAACTGGTTTACGCAAAGACAAAAAAACAGGTAAGAAGATTCCTGGACATTACATTACAGAAGTGAGCTGTGAACACAATGGAAAAAATATTTTAACCTGTTTATGGGGACCGGGCGTTTCAAAAAACCCATTCCTTTCATTTGATTTTAATGGCGCAGAAAAGGGCGACAGCGTTAAAATCTCTTGGGTTGATAACCAGGGTAAAAAAGGCGGATCTACAGCAAAAATTTCTTAAGGGTTTGCTGAATGTAAGTCTGAAAAAGGTGCACTCAGTGCGCCTTTTTTATTGCCCGTTTTTGTCATTGCAAGAAGCATAGCAACGAAGAAATCTACTGTTTCTGAGCTAATTATGTGGGATTGCCACGCTTCGCTCGGTAACTGCTCATGCGTTACTCTACCTCCTGCGTCCATGCAGTCGTCGCAATGACAAAAGGTTTGCTTGAAGTGAGCACCCCTAAAAAGTACCATATCGCATGCTGGTCATATCCCAAAACGTGAGTCTTGATGAGGCTGAAATCGAGCTTAGCGCTATTCGTGCGCAGGGGGCGGGCGGGCAAAATGTGAATAAAGTTTCCAGTGCTATCCATTTACGTTTTGATGTTAAATCTTCCTCCTTACCTGATTTTTATAAAACCCGTTTACTGAAATTAAAGGACAAGCGGATCAGTAAAGAAGGTTTTGTGATCATTAAAGCACAACGCTTTCGCACTCAGGAAAAGAATCGAACTGAAGCTCTACAGCGTTTGCAGGAGTTAATTAAAAGCGTGGCCGTGGTGCGTAAAAAGCGAATCTCAACTAAACCCACTCAGGCCTCAAGAACACGTCGTATGGATGAAAAAACCAAAAGGGGAAGGGATAAACGCCTGAGAAGAAAGGTGAGAGAAAACGATTAAGTTATATTTTAAAGAATTTCAGATAAAAAACCGATAAGATAGATAAGTTTGTTAATCAGGTTTTCCTTTAAAAATGCAAAAAATGTCTCCATCTTCATCATTTAATTTATTTCAGCCTATTGCTTCATTTTGGTCATTTTTTGTTCTCTGCTATCGTTTAATAAAAAAACAACTCGCAACATTCGTTTTATTATTTTTTTTTATCGCAATCGGCTGGCTTACGGCAGATGTTTTGGGCCTAAGTGAAAAACTGCTCAGCAAAATATCCGAAACATACGGTGAAGCCGCTAAAGATCGCTTGCTGAATTGGCAGGCGGTCGTGTTGTATGATGGCCTTGAGCTGAATGAAAAAGAAAAGCTTGAGACGGTAAATACTTTTTTTAATCAAAATGCACGTTTTGTTAACGACATTGACCACTGGAAAACGGAAGATTATTGGGCGACACCGGTCGAATTTTTATCCACAAACGGGGGCGACTGTGAAGATTTTTCAATCGCAAAGTACTTTACTCTAAAAGAAATGGGCGTACCGGTAGAAAAAATGCGAATTATGTACGTCAAAGCCGTCGAGCTTAATCAAGCACATATGGTATTAACCTATTATCCCACCCCTGACGCAGAGCCCGTTATACTTGATAACTTAATTAATGAGATTAAACTCGCTTCAAGCCGAACAGATTTAGTCCCGGTTTATAGTTTTAATGCAGATGGTTTATGGATATCAAAAGAACGGGGGAAAGGCCGTCGTGTGGGTAATTCTGACCGTATTAAATTATGGCGAGACCTTGGTTTGAGAATTAAAAATCAGGCTAATTAGTAAGCTTAGCTTCACTTAAGTAAATAACACTTATATAGTTAAAGAAATCTACCATGACTTAATTTATTATGACTTTATCAAAACAACTCATTATTATTATCTCGATCGTATTTGCCATATTATTTGTTGGCACTCTTACGGTTAGCATAAATAATATGCGTACTTATCTTACGCATCAACTTGAATCACATGCGCAAGATACAGCCAGTTCTCTCGGTTTGTCTTTAACGCCGCATTTTAAAAATAAAGATACAGCATTAATGAATTCAATGATCGATGCGATATTCGATCGTGGTTATTACCGTGAGGTTCGACTGATCGCAATTGATGGGACACCTGTTATAGAACGCAAGATCCCGGTTAAGGTCGAAAATGTTCCTGCCTGGTTTATAGAGTATATTCCTTTAGAAACGCCAGAAGCGACAAGTACAATTTCTAGTGGCTGGAAACAAGCTGCACGAATTCATGTGCGTAGTCATCCAGGTTATGCTTATTTAGAATTATGGCGTAATACGGTTGAAACTTTTAATTGGTTTTTACTTTCGTTTGTTCTGGCAATTATTAGTTTTATTTTAATTTTACGTTATATTTTATTACCGTTAAAACTTGTTGAACAACAAGCTATTTCCATTACACAACGTGAATTTCCTATCTTAAAAGATATCCCGAAAACACGAGAATTAAAACGTGTTGTTATTGCAATGAATAAAATGTCTGAAAAAGTTAAAAGTATGTTAACCAAGCAAACGGATACTATTGAACGGGTGCAAAAAGAAGCTTATGCCGACAAGTTAACGGGGCTTGCCAATCGACGTGGTTTTGATATGCGACTTGAATATACGGTTAACGCAAAAAATAAAATTGAACAAGCCACCTTGTTGTTTGTACGTATAAAAGGACTGATGGAAATTAATAACGAAAAAGGGTACCAGGAAGGCGATGCTGTTATCAATTATGTTGCGGATGTTATTACACGTTGTTTAGCAAACTTTCCGCATGCTTTTGTCGCACGTACTTCAGGTGAGCAATTTGCTATTTTATTACCTAATAGTGTTGTTGCTGACAGTAATGAACTGGCCAATGATATTGCATATCAAATTCCATTAGGTAGCGTGAATCAGGAACAAACAGATCTCTGTCATGTTGGCGGTGCATGGTATTCACAACGTAATGGAACAATTAGTATTAAAGATTTATTATCAAAAGCAGATTTAGCCCTACGTAAAAGTATGAATCAGACAGCTGATGCTAGTAACCGTGTTTTAAGAATGGATGATGAAGAGTCATCACATTTAAATTATGGCGCACAAGTCTGGGCAAAAACATTGCGCGAAGGCATAGAAAAACAAGGTTTCCGTTTTTTCCAACAACCGATTATTTCTCTTGCAAATGATAAAATAATTCATAATGAAATTTTTACCAAGTTACTCTCACAAGAGGGCGATTTAGTTTCAGGAATGAACTTTATTCCCATGGCTGAAAAAATGGGTTTAATGCCAGTGCTCGATAAAAATATTATTGAAATCTTTATACAACAACTAAAAGAAAAAGAGTCTGATGAAAGTTACAGCTTAAATATTTCACCTTCATCCTTGCATGATAAAGACTTTGTGCAGTGGTTATTGCAAACACTACAAAGTGAGCCAGAAGTGGCTAAACAGCTAGTCTTAGAAACATCGGAGTACGTTGTTAGCTCAAATGTGGACTATTTCAAAAAACTGGTTAGTGATTTCCGTGCGCTCGGCTGTCGATTCTCGTTAGACCACTTTGGTACTGCATTCACGCCCTTTGGCTATTTACACGATCTAAAGCTTGACTACATCAAAATTTACGGTGGTTTAGTAAATGGCGTTAGCGAAAACAAAGATAACCGTTTTTTCATTCAATCTCTCTGTCAAATTGCTCATGGCCTCGATATTGAGGTAATTGGTGAATTTGTCGAAAAAGAAGAAGATTTTATCGTACTCAAAGAGCTCGGTATTAATGCAGTGCAAGGCTATTTTGTTGGCCAAGTTACTGAATACTAATGAACTTATTATAATCCTAACCCTCTATATCGGCCCCCCGAGACAGAGGGGGCATATAGCCTCATGAAATATATTGTTTTAATCCTTGATCTAATTTAGAATTGTCATAAAATGTTAACTGCGTCACAAAATTTGGCGTAGCGGCTTAGTTAGAAGCAATGCAAAATTTCCTCCCCCTTTCATTGTTTCCTGATATGCAAGCAATCGATTTATTGCCTGTTTAGCACAAAAATAATAATAAAAATGTGTCGATAGCCATCATTTTGTTGGATTTATGCCAACCAGCTGCGGTATTTTCATTATTGGAAGTGAATGAGGGGTCATATCATGTCAGTTGAACACACAGCAAAAAGTTCATACGCTTTTTTACAGAAAACAAAAACGAGAAACTTATTGCAGAATCATGCATTGACTTCGTCTGCTGTACAGTTCGCGATTGATTTACTCCTGACACTTTCAATTTTATATGCCCTTGTGGTCAATAAAACAGGTGGTTTTTCTGAACCCTACATCACCTTTACGATCATCACCACTTTGTTAATGATTCTGGTCTACTACAATAAGGGCTTATATCGAAGCCATAAAACCCTTATAAAAAACTCCTTCAGTGTTTTTCGTGCATGGCTCTTTGTTACTCTGTCTTTAGTTGCCATTGGCTTTATCACTAAACAAACAGCCACTTTTTCACGTGAAGTTTTGTTGGTATGGTTTTTTGTTGCTGGTGCGTCACAAGTGGCGGCGCATGCTCTGTTTCGTACTTACATGCGCAAAATACAAAACTCAGAAAAATATGCAAAAGCGCTGATTATAGGTGCGGGAGAGGTTAGTCAATATCTTGCAGAACGCATTAATGATAACCCCTGGTTAAAACAAAATATTGTTGGTGTGTTAGATGATAATACACAGAATCTTAGTAACTGGGACACGAAAGTTTTTCCTATAATGGGTGGTCTGGATGGCTTTGATGAAATCGTGAAGCACAATGACATTAAGATTATTTATATCTCGTTACCCATTACTGAAATGAGTATGTTGGAAAAACTGCAAATTGAAAGTTTAGATAAAAATATCGAAGTGCATTGGGTGCCGCCCATATTCGATATGACCCTAATCAACCATAGCATCAAACAAATTGGCAATGTACCGCTTATTGCCCTGTCCGAAACACCATTAAATGGGCAACGCGGCAACTCAAAAAAAGTACTCGACTACAGCTTGACCATTCTCGCTGTTATTGCCTTAAGCCCATTACTTATTGCCACCGCGATTGCGGTAAAACTCAGCTCAAAAGGTCCCGTGCTATTCAAACAAAAACGTCACGGCATGCAAGGTGAAGTCTTTAATGTATGGAAATTTCGAAGCATGCGTGAGCACAAAGAAGGTGATGGAGAAATCACCCAAGCCACAAAAGAAGACCTGCGTATTACCAAAGTGGGTAAGTTTATTCGTAAAACCAGTATCGATGAATTGCCACAACTATGGAATGTACTTAATGGTACTATGTCATTGGTTGGCCCAAGGCCACATGCCGTTGAACACAATAACTTTTATTCGGATAAAGTGATCGCCTACATGGCACGGCATAACATTAAACCCGGCTTAACAGGATTAGCGCAAGTGAATGATTGTCGCGGTGAAACCAAAACAGTCGAAGAAATGGCAAGACGTGTCGAGTATGACCTTGAATACATAAATAATTGGTCAGTGGGGTTAGATATGAAAATCATCTTTCAAACGGTCTTTGTCTTATTTTCTGATAAGGCTTATTAGAAAAAGAGTCTTTAATTAGAAGTCGTAGGTCGAAAGACTTACGACTTTTTTTATGTATAATAAAACGACAAACGACAAACGACAAACGACAAACGACAAACGACAAACGACTGGGTTTTATAAAAATGAAAAAGGCACTAATCTCAGGAATTACAGGCCAAGATGGCGCCTACCTGGCAGAGTTTTTATTAAGTAAAGGTTATGAAGTGCATGGTATTAAACGTCGCGCTTCTTCATTTAATACCGACCGAATAGACCACCTTTATCAAGACCCTCATGAACCAAATAAAAATTTTTACCTTCATTATGGTGATTTAAGTGATTCATGTAACCTTATTCGTTTAATGCAAGAAATTAAACCAGATGAAGTTTATAACTTGGGTGCGCAGAGTCACGTAGCGGTATCTTTTGAAAGCCCAGAATATACCGCAGACACTGTTGGTCTTGGTACATTACGTATGCTCGAAGCAATACGTATTGCGGGCCTTGAAAAAACAACAAAATTTTATCAGGCATCAACTTCAGAGTTGTATGGTGAGGTACAAGAAATCCCACAAAAAGAAACTACCCCTTTTTATCCTCGTTCACCGTATGCTGCCGCAAAACTTTATGCCTATTGGATTACGGTAAATTACCGTGAAGCCTATGGCATGTATGCCTGTAACGGTATTTTGTTTAATCATGAATCGCCTGTACGTGGAGAAACTTTTGTCACACGTAAAATTACTCGTGCACTCGCACGTATTAGCCTGGGTCTACAAGATTGTTTATACCTCGGGAACATGGATTCTAAACGAGACTGGGGGCATGCAAAAGACTACGTTGAAATGCAATGGCTAATGTTGCAACAAGACAAACCAGAAGATTTTTGTATCGCTACTGGCGTGCAATATTCAGTGCGAGACTTTGTAAATGCCGCTTATGACCATATCGGCAAGAAAATTCGCTGGGAAGGAAAAGGCGTAGATGAAAAAGGCTATGACATTGAAACAGAGAATTGTATTGTCGCAGTAGACCCTCGTTATTTCCGGCCAACTGAAGTTGAAACGCTTTTAGGTGACCCAAGCAAAGCAAAAGAAAAATTAGGCTGGGAACCAAATATTACCTTTGAAGAAATGGTTCACGAAATGATGGAAAATGATCTTACTCTGGCTAAGCGAGATGCATTGATAAAAGAACATGGTTTCAGGGCATTTGATTACAATGAATAAAAAACAATTTGTCATTGCGAGCGATAGCGCGGCAATCTCAAGTATTTTAAATACCGTCATTCCGGCCCGAGAGATGAAATCCAGTAGTAAGAATATTAGGTTGAAATATTGGAACTAAAATTAAAATGAATAAAAATTCAAAAATATACATTGCAGGTCATCGTGGCCTTGTGGGTTCAGCAATCATGCGTCAGTTAGAGTCGCGCGGTTTCACTAACCTTATTACCCGCACACATAAAGAACTAGATCTCACTAATCAGACTGCGGCACAGGATTTTTTCGCAAAAGAAAAACCAGAATACGTCATTTTAGCCGCAGCAAAGGTAGGCGGCATACACGCCAACAATACATACCCAGCAGATTTTATTTATAAAAATATGATGATTGAAGCAAACGTCATTGATGCAGCATATCAAAATAATGTAACACGATTATTGTTTTTAGGAAGCACCTGTATCTACCCTAAAGCTGTAGCTCAACCTATGCGAGAAGACTCGTTACTGACCGATGTTTTAGAGCCCACCAATGAACCGTATGCCATCGCGAAGATCGCCGGTATAAAACTTTGTGAATCATACAATCGTCAATACAGCACCGATTTCCGTTCAGTGATGCCAACCAACCTATATGGTATTAACGATAACTTTCATCCTGAAAATTCACATGTTATCCCGGCACTTATGCGCCGTTTCCATGAAGCAAAGCTTAATAATGATAAAGAAGTCGTTGTGTGGGGTAGTGGTACCCCAATGCGTGAGTTCTTATATGTGGATGACATGGCCCAAGCCTCATTGTTTGTACTTGAGCTAGACGAAGAAATTTATCAGGCCAATACTAAGCCTATGCTTTCACACATAAATGTGGGTACTGGCAAAGATACCACCATCCGTGAAATGGCAAAAACCATGAAACGCGTTGTGGGTTTTGAAGGCGAGCTGAAGTTTGACGCTAATAAGCCAGATGGCCCTATGAGAAAGTTAATTGATGTGACACGCTTAACGAATATGGGTTGGACATATGACGTAGAGTTAGAAGAAGGTTTAAAGAAAACTTATGGCTGGTATTTAAAAACTAATGACTAAAGGCACAGAACAAGAGACAATTCTCGTTGTTGGTGGTGCAGGCTATATTGGTTCTCACATGGTCAAGATGTTATTGGAAAGCAATTATAAAGTTGTCACGCTGGATAATTTGTCAGGCGGTTATCGTGATGCGGTAGTTGGTGGTGAGTTTGAATATGCTGATTTAGCAGATAAAACTGAGCTAGAACGCGTATTTAAAAAATATCAGTTTGATGGTGTAATGCACTTTGCTTCATATATACAAGTAGGTGAATCAGTCATAAAACCAGCCATGTATTATGAAAACAATGTTGTTAATACATTAAATCTACTTGATGTAATGGTTAAGTTTGATGTTAAGTCATTTATCTTTTCTTCGACAGCAGCTCTATTTGGAGAACCTGAATATACGCCGATAGACGAAAAACATCCTACCAACCCTATTAGCCCATATGGTCGTAGTAAGTTAATGATCGAGCAGATACTCACTGACTACGATAAGGCCTATGATTTAAAGTCAATTTGTTTAAGATATTTCAATGCCGCTGGTGCTGATCCAGAAGGTATATTGGGTGAACGGCACGAGCCAGAAACACATCTTATTCCATTAATATTACAAGTTGCATCAGGTAGAAGAGAAAATATTAGTGTATTTGGCAGGGATTATGATACACCAGATGGAACATGCATTCGTGATTACATTCATATTGTCGATCTTTGTTCAGCACATTTGCTGGCACTTGAAAAATTAATAAAAGGAAAAAAGAGTCATACTTATAACCTGGGGAATGGCAATGGTTTTTCAGTACAAGAAGTAATTGGTGTTGCTCGGGAAGTAACAGGGAAAGATATTCAAGTAGTGGATGAAATTAGAAGGGAAGGTGATCCTGCTGTTTTAGTTGCAGATGCAACTCTGGCAAGAGCAGAGCTTTGTTGGAAACCAAAATGCAGTGAATTATCTACAATCATTGAACATGCTTGGCAATGGGAAATTAAAACTATTGCTGGTTTATTGTAAAGTCTTAGGATTAAGCTGGTTGTTATCTCTGTAAATGAAAAAATGATTATAAATATATTAAAACGATATAGCCACATTAATTGGGCTTTAGCAGATCAAGTTATGGTTAGCGGTATTAATTTTCTTACTGGTATCCTTGTAGCTAGATTCCTTGGGATTGAAGATTATGGCCGCTTTACATTAATTTGGATTGTTGTTCTTTTTGCAAGTAGTATTCAAGTATCCACAATAAATTCACCAATGATGTCAATTGGTCCTAAACAGACTGATGAGAACTCGTCAGCATACTTTGGAGCTGTAATAGCGCAACAACTGATTTTTGCAAGCATTTCAGCGATTATTATTGTTGTTGGTATTAAGACCGCTGCACTATTTTTTCCTGAGTGGTACATTGATCATCTTGTACTTCCTCTTGCGGCAGTTACATTTTTTTATCAAACACAAGATTTCACCAGACGACTATTTTTTGTACAAGAAAGACAGGTCGCAGCTTTTGTAAATGATGTTATAAGTTATTGTGGGCAGTTGTTACTATTAATATATTTGTTTTTTATGGAATTATTAACGGTTGAAAATGTTTTATGGAGTATTGCAGTGACTTCAGCGATAGCAACTGTTGTTGGTATTGTTGTTTATGGGAAAGTTAGTTTTAACTATGTGGTGTTTGTTAGCTCGGTTAGAAGACATTGGGGCTCTGCAAAGTGGCTTACTGGTTCAGCATTGTTGCAATGGACATCGGGAAATATGTTCATAATAGCAGCCGGTAGCATATTAGGGCCAACTGCGGTTGGTGCGCTAAAGGCTGGGCAAAATATAATGGGTGTAGTTCATATTCTTTTTCAAGGTTTGGAAAATATTGTGCCTGTGCGTGCAAGCTTTTATTTACATAAGTCTGGATTCCAAAGTATGGCCCACTATCTTCGAAAAGTAACTGTATGGGGAGGGCTTGCCACAGGGATATTGGCAGTTGCGGTTAGCGTGTCTCCTGAATTTTTGCTAACGAAAATTTTTGGAGATGACTACCAAGGCTATGGATATATTTTAATATGGTATGCGGTAATTTACGTGGTTTCATTTTTAAGTTTGCCTCTAAGAATACTGTTGAGGACTATCGAGAAAACATTCCCGGTTTTTCTTGCTTATATTCTGATGACCATTTTTTCTGTGTTGACTGCTGTCCCCATGGTTCAAGAATTTGGATTGCAAGGTGTTTTGATAGGAATGCTAATTTTAGTAATTATATCTGCAAGTACACTGTATGTTTTTGCAAAATATAAATATGGATTTTCGATGATAACAAATAATGAGTTTAGTAAAGAACCTTTATAATTAATTTAGGAAACAATAATGAAAGTAGTGATTCTAGCCGGTGGTCTCGGTACTCGGATTTCAGAAGAGACATCTACAATACCTAAACCGATGATTGAGGTAGGTGGACAACCAATCTTATCTCACATAATGAAAATTTATTCATTCTATGGTTTTAATGATTTTGTAATTCCTCTTGGATATAAAGGCCATATAATTAAAGATTATTTTTTAAATTTTCACCCAGTTAATAGTGATATTAGTGTCAAGCTTTCAAATGGGGCAGTTGATTATCACAGTACACATGATTTTGACTGGGACGTTAGAATGGTTGATACGGGTTTACATACTATGACCGGCGGTAGAGTAGCCCGCCTTCGTACGGCTCTTGAGAATGACACATTTATGCTTACTTATGGTGATGGTGTTTCCGATGTCAATATATCTGAGCTTTTAGATTTTCATAGAAGCCATGGAAAACTCGTAACCATGACAGCCGTCAGGCCGCCTGCACGTTTCGGAACAATGAGCTTTGAGGGTGATAAAATTACTGAGTTTAAAGAGAAACCTCAAACTGGAGAAGGTTGGATTAATGGGGGCTTTTTTGTGTGTGAGCCAGGTATCTTTGATTACTTAAAAGATGGTGATGAAACTGTTCTTGAAAAAGCACCACTTGAAAATATAGCTAAAGATGGAGAGTTGATGGCTTATAGGCATGATGGCTTTTGGAAGTGTATGGACACACTGAGGGATAAGATGCAGTTATGTGAGCTATGGGATGAAAGTAAAGCACCTTGGAAAAAATGGTGAATGTAATGTTTGGTGATATATATAATGGTAAAAAAGTAATTGTAACCGGTCATACTGGTTTTAAAGGAACCTGGCTCTCTACATGGTTAATTAGGCTAGGCGCTGATGTCATCGGTATTTCTAATGATATACCTACTACACCATCGATGTTCGTTGAATTAGGTATGGAGCAAAAGATAACACATTATATTGCTGATATTCGAAATTTACCTGAGGTTAAGAGGATTGTTGAAGAAGAACAACCAGATTTTGTTTTTCACTTAGCTGCCCAAGCGATAGTCTCTGTTTCATATACTGATCCCGTTGAAACAATATCTACCAATGTGATTGGTACAATGAATGTACTTGAGGCTTTACGTCACCTGAGGAAAAGCTGTTGCGCAATCATGATTACCAGTGATAAATGTTATGACAATGTTGAATGGGTCTGGGGTTATAGAGAAACAGATGCGCTAGGTGGTAAGGATGTTTATAGTGGGTCAAAGGGTGCTGCAGAATTAATAATTAAATCTTATATTGAATCTTTCTTTAAGAGTACAGATTCAAATATCTCAATTGGAGTTTGTCGTGCAGGAAATGTTATTGGTGGTGGTGACTGGGCGAAAGACCGAATAGTTGTCGACTGTATACAAGCATGGAGTGAAGATAAGACAGTTGAAATTCGTAGTCCAAATGCAACGCGACCATGGCAACATGTCCTTGAGCCCTTGAGTGGTTATCTTACACAAGGTATGGCATTAAGCCGAAATAATGAATTGCATGGAGAAGCATTTAATTTTGGGCCACGCGCAGAACAGACTCATACAGTGCAGGAATTATTGAAAGATTTAAGTGGATACTGGGAGTTTAATGGCGAGAGTGATGCATATAAAGTAATTGATAATATCCCCTTCCATGAGGCTGGCTTACTTAAACTGAACTGCGATAAAGCATTATTTCATTTAGGCTGGGAAGCGAATTTAGTATATAAAGATACTATTCGGTTTGTAAGTGAATGGTACTATAAATTTTACAATGATAAGGTCGATTTATTTGAGTTTACACTAGATCAAATAAGGGAATATGAAGTAAAGGCTAAAGAAAAGCAATATATATGGACGAACCAGTGATTGACGGTGTTTTAATTACTCCTTTAAAAAAAATACAGCATCCAAAGGGTGACATTTTTCATGTGATAAAAAAAAGTAGTGATGGTTTTAGTGGTTTTGGGGAGATTTATATATCAACAATTAAAGTTAATGAAGTTAAAGGCTGGAAAAAGCACCATGAAATGGCTTTAAATTTAGTTGTTCCAAACGGCGAAATAAGAGTCGTTATTTTTGATGAGCGTGACAGTAGTCCTACTAAGGGCAAGTTTCAAGAAGTAGTGCTTTCAGTAAAAAACAATTACTCGCGGTTAACAATCCCACCAAAATTATGGGTTGCTTTTCAGGGGATATCTACTGATATAAATATGTTGATAAATATTGCAGACATTGAACATGATAAAAATGAAGCGAGTACTTTAGGTTTAGAAGAAATTTGCTACTCATGGAAAAATCATGGTTAATTTAACATATATAGCATTTATTTTTTGAATGATTATGAATGATTTTATTGGAAAATCGGTACTCGTTGTAGGTGGCGAAGGTTTCATTGGCCAACACTTGGTATCCAAGTTAAATAGTTTACAAGCCCATGTGATTAGTTTAGGGACTAAGGAGCGTACCGATAGTAATGCAAACGATTATTTGTCAGTTGATATACGAGATAAAAGCAAATTAGTTAATTCTTTAAAAGATTTTGATATCAGTTATGTATTCAATCTTTGTGGCTATATAGATCACAGCACTTATTCTGAAAATGGCAGAGATGTTCTGGATGTGCATTTTGTTGGTTTGATGAATTTACTAGAGCAATTTTCTTGTTCAAATTTGAAAGGTTTTATACATGTAGGAAGTAGTGATGAGTATGGTGGTTCTCCATCTCCTCAAAATGAGTCTATGCGAGAAGCAGCGATTTCACCATATTCTGCCGCAAAAGTAGCTGGAACACATCTTATTCAAGCGTTGGCAAAATCTGAAAGTTTTCCTGGAGTTATTATTCGCCCGTTTTTAACATATGGGCCTGGGCAAGGTATGTCTAGATTTATACCTCAGGTAATTAGTGGTTGTTTGAATGATTCAACTTTCCCAGTTTCTGAAGGTGAGCAGTTGCGCGATTTTTGCTACGTTGAAGATGTGGTTGAAGGCATGTTACTTGCGGCAACAACGCAGGCTGCGTTAGGTGAAGTAGTTAATATTGCTTCTGGTACTCCTATCACCGTTCGAAATATCATTGAAACAGTGATGGAAATTACTGGCAGAGGTAAGCCAATCTGGGGTGCAGTAGAGTATAGAACTGGTGAAAATATGAAACTCTATGCTGATATAAGTAAAGTAAAAAAATTGCTAAATTGGCGGCCGAAAACTTCATTATATGAAGGTTTAGTGAAGACAATTAAATATTATGAAGGCATATAGGATTATTTTGTATGGAATTAACAGTAGTAATGTCAGTCTATAATGGCGAAGCACACTTACAAGAGGCTATTAACAGCATTCTCACACAGTCATTCACGAAGTTTAAATTTCTAATTGTTAATAATGGTTCTACTGACAACACGGCCAAAATACTACAGGAATTTCAGGGCTTGGATGAGCGAATAGAAATCATTACAAATCCAGAAACATTAACTTATGTTGAAGGAAGGATGCTTGCCATCAACAAAGTTGAAACTGAGTGGATGGCATTGATGGATGCAGATGATATTAGTGAACCAACTAGACTAGAAAGGCAAGTTAAAATTATTGAAGAATATGGTGATCAGCTTGCTGCTGTAGGCACATGGGCAAAATACATTAATGCTAATGGAGAAGTATTAGGCAATATGGTAATGGAACCTTCAGATATTAAGAAATTTCAGGAAATGTACGTAGATAATGAAGCAATTGTACTTATAGATCCTAGTTCTATCATTCATCGGCCTACTTTTAATTTGGTAGGTGGTTATCGAGAGTATTGCGTACCTGCTGCAGATTTAGATTTATGGTATCGCCTTGCTGAACAAGGAAAATCTCTTTTAGTTATACCAGAGTTTTTATTTCGCTATCGTGTTCATGGCGGTTCTGATTCTGTCAGAAAAACATTATTACAACGCAAAAAAACACACTTTATTAATTACAATATGAGGTTGCGACGTTCTGGGAAAAATGAAATTACATGGGAAGATTATCTTGAACAAGTTTGGAGTAAACCTTTTTATAGAATGACAAAGTTGCGTATAGACTGGTCTATGACTTGGTATAAGCGTGCAGGGCTGTTATATGGTGAAAGGAAATACTTTCAATTTGTACTGAATCTAATAAAGGCGGGATTGTTAAATCCACGATTTGTAATTAAACGTCTAGTGAAACAAAAGTTATCATCTAGAGTTAACGCGGTCAGTTAATGGCAAATTTATCTACGCGTTCTCAAAATACTATAAAGGCTATAGTTCGTGAATTTGGTGAAAATGATATTGCCTATGCAATTGCTCGAAATTACGAAAGTTACCCTGATTTTGGACATGACTTAGATCTTTATTATTTAGCATCATCAAAATCATTTAAAAAAATTGCAGTAGTTGTTTCTGCTGAATATGATTGGGATGTGGTGACTTACTGTAATCACTGGAGTAAATCTCCAATACCTGAGCATAATATTGATGTTTTTCGTTTTTATAAGCTTACTACAAATGAATATCTTCAAGTTGATTTATTTAGAGGCTTCTTAGTATGGGGGTTGCCTTTAGTGAATGCAAAAGAGATATTGAAGCATCGGAATTTGCATGACAGCGGCCTATTTTATCGACCCAACTTAGCTATTGAGAACATATTTCGATTGCTCCAGATTAATAGCCTTGTGACTAATAAGAATGCAATCAAGAAAATAGCGCGTTATAGAGAACGTGTGTTTGAATATGTTAATATGGAAAGGGAAAGCTTATTGAAATATAGCCAAATACTTGGGTTGTCATATATTGAAGATTCGTTAAGATCTTTGAGTGAAAATAATTTCAGTCAATTTTCTTATTATATTAACAAATCTAAAAAACGTTTTTTAATTCAAAGTTTATTAAAACACCCAATCATTTCTTTTCGGCAATTGTTCGCACGGATGCTCGATTATTATAGGCTATTTCTTTCTTCTCCTTGCGGGTTAGAAATAGAAGTATATACGCAAAATTCAAAACAAAAAAAGATGGTCGCAGTTGCGTTAGATAAATTAGTGAGGAGTAGTTTTATATCAAATTGGACTGATGTGAATAACAACCTATTTTTGTCATTAAAAGAACGGAGAGTGTTAGAACGTGCGGGTATAGTTATTAGGTGGGTAAATCAAAGAGGAAAAAATACAATTTGTGTTGATGATTCTGTAAGTAGCCATGATGTCTATATGGGTTTGCAAGATCGTATTATTTTTCGTCACGAAGTTATTTATAAAAAATCATGAAAAGTAAAATCAATAATATGAGTGGTGTCTGGATAGCATTATTAGGTCCAGATGGCTGTGGTAAAAGTAGTGTTATTGAACAGCTTAAATTAAGATTTAATAATGCTTTTTCAGCCGTGGATGTATTGCATTTAAGGCCACACGTTAAATTGAGCATTAAAAAAGATACAGTAAATGTAAGTGTTGATGATCCTCATGGTCAGGATGCGCGTAGTTCATTAAGTTCGGTTATAAAAATAATGTACTTTTTTTTCGACTATACCGTAGGTTATTTTATTAAAGTTAGGCCTTTATTACAGAAAAATAAGTTGGTGATATTCGATCGTTACTATGACGACATACTTGTGGATCCAAAACGCTATCGTTATGGTGGAAAAATGTGGTTCGCTCGCTTAATAGGTCACTTTATACCTAAACCTAATTTAATGATTTTGTTGAATGCACCTGCAGACATAATACAAGGTCGTAAACAGGAAGTTTCTTTTGACGAAACAGAACGACAGACAAAAGCATATTACAATCTTATACATGGCATGAAGGATGGCGTTGTTATTAATGCAGTTCAGCCAATTGATAAAGTTGTTTCAGATATAGAAAGTGCTGTGATGACATATGTTGAGTGTAAAAAGGTAGATAAAGTTAGTGAATAACATAATTCAAGAACTTGTTAATAATGGCTTTCCTAATAATGCTGAACTTGTTGATGACATAACAGATGTACCACCTGAAGAACGATTTTGGATTGTTCCTGGAAAAAGTGGTCCTCGTTGGCTGATTCCGCAAGATGCTCGTTATAATACTTTAATTTTTCAACATTGGAGACCATACGATTTAGTTTCTAAAGCCAAGTGGCAAGTTTTATATAGTGCAGCTTTTTTAGGACAACTTAATTTATTACCAGGTCTAACGAGCGTAGGTATTGCAGGTAGTGCTCGACAGACTTGGGAGCATTTAGGGTGGAATGAAGATTGTAATCCGGTGCCAATCACATATATAGGTACACCAGGCCCAACACAGAAAGCTGTTATATCTCTGTTTGACGCGCAAAGTAAAAAACTAATTTCAGTTGCTAAAATTCCTCTGGGATCCAGAGCATTAAGTAATATTCTTCACGAATATGATGTACTTTGTAACCTGGATGCAGAAAAACAAGCTATTGCTCCGCGTCCATTATTTGTAGATAAAGAACGTGGGTTGGCAGTACAAGAAGCTATAGTAGGAAAGCGATTAGAAAAAAAAATTACAAATAAACATTTGGATTATCTAAATATGCTTAAGATTCCAGAAGAGGTAACTACAATATACTATGAAGCGGAAAAATTAGTAACGCGGTTTAAAAAATTAAATAATACGAATAATAATCTTATTCAATATATAGATAAGCTTAGTCACAACCTGAAAGATGTAACTGAAATACCAGTTTCGAGAGCTCATGGTGATTTTAAACCATGGAATATTATGCAAAATAATAAAGGTAAAATGATAGCGATAGACTGGGAATTTGCAGAGTCGAAACAGGTTTTAGGGTTGGATATCATTCATTATTTCTTTGAAAAAAAAATTCATAAGAAAAGTAAAGTTTATCGAGAGCTAGAATATTTCCTACAACAGTCTGGGGTTTTAAATATTCAATATCAACTTATAGAGTCTCTACTTACTTACCATTCGCTATGGTACGCAGTCATGCTATGCGAAAATGGATACAATGTATCTGATCACGTTAAATTTAAATTATAGGAACATGTAATTATGAATCATTACCCATTAACACGGGCACTTGTTGAACGTGAAAAATTTATTTTGGATTTCTGTGTGGGAAAAAAAGTACTACATTTAGGTTGTGCAGATTGGCCATTTACTGAAAGTCGTTTGAATGACGGGACATGGTTACATAATAAATTGTCAAAGGTAGCTAGCAATTGTGTGGGGGTTGATCTTGACCGTGATACTGTTGAAACTTTGAAAGTGAAGCACGGTATTAAAAATATTATAGAGGGTGACGCTGAAAAGCTGGGTGATATTAATATTGGTGAATTTGATGTTGTGGTTGCTGGTGAGATAATTGAACACCTTAATAATCCTGGCTTGTTTCTAGATTCAGCGAAAAAAGTACTAAAATCTGGTGGAAAATTATTAATTACTACTACAAATGCATATTGTTTTCGGAGATTTATACGTATTCCTTTTGGCAAGGAAAGTATTCATCCAGATCATGTCTATTATTTTTCGCACCCTACTTTAGAGGTATTAGCCAAGCGTTTTGGATATAATTTAATAGAAAAATATTCTTATCGCATTACAAATACTAAACCGCTTCTTCCTTATTTAGTAGAACTAATAGCAACTACTATTACTCCAAACTGGGGGGAAGGTATTGTTCATGTTTATGCTAATTAAGAAATAGTGTGAAGATCTTACTTTCTGCATATGCTTGTGAGCCCAATCATGGTTCTGAACCAGGTGTTGGCTGGAACTGGGCTATAGAACTAGCTCGACTAGGTTATGATGTCTGGGTGCTTACTAGGGAAAGTAATCGAAAAAGCATTGAAGCAGTCGTGCGTAGTAATGAGTTGCTACAGGAAATAAAGTTTCTTTATTACGATCTGCCGAAATGGTTTAGCTGGTGGAAAAAGGGGAGTCGTGGTATTCGTCTATATTACTTTTTTTGGCAAGTTGGTGCATATCATTTAGCGAAAAATATTCATAGTGTAGAAAAATTTGAAATAGTTCACCATGTTACCTTTGTTAGTGTACGACAACCAAGTTTTATGGGGAATCTTGGTATTCCATTTATTTTTGGTCCCGTTGGTGGCGGGGAAAAAGCACCATGGACTTTAAGATTTAGCTATGGTATCAGAGGGATGTTTTTTGATGGGATACGTGATCTTGTCAACTGGCTTGTAAAACTGGATCCTTTCATGTGGCACACTTTTCGAAATGCAAAAACAATATATGTAACATCTGAACAAACTAGAAATTTAATTCCTAAGAAGTTTAGAAAAAAGAGTCATGTCCAACTTGCCATTGGTTGGGAAGGAGTCACTCTTGATTATGAAAAAAGTAGTAAAAAAAACAAATGTTTACAAATTTTGTATGTTGGTCGTTTTCTCTATTGGAAAGGAATAAGCTTGGGATTAGAAGCATTTGCAGCATTACTTAAACAGGTTCCAGAGGCTAGATTAACTTTAGTAGGACAGGGGCCTGATAAGAAAAGGCTAAAACAATACGCTGTGAATATTGGATTGGTTGATAAAATTGAGTGGATTCCTTGGATGAGTCAAGATGAACTTGTTGATATGTATCAGCAAAGTGATGTTTTTTTATTTCCAAGTTTACATGATTCTGGTGGAATGGTTGTGTTGGAAGCAATGTCTCATGGATTACCAGTAGTTTGTTTTAATTTGGGTGGACCAGGTGTTACGGTGGATGATAGTTGTGGCGTTGTAGTTGATGTGACTGGTCACTCAGAAAGACAAGTGATTGAAAAGCTATGTGAAGCATTACTATCAATTGCAAAGCATCCTGATTATAGAGTTGTATTGTCGAATGGAGCATTGAAAAAAGTGGTTTCCCTGAATTGGAAAAATGTAGTTAAATCTATTTACAGTATTAACAAAATATAACTATGCTAAATATAAGAGGTTATATTATTTTAAGCGTGGTTCTTGGTTTGGTTTTGTTTAATCATGGTTTTATGCAGATAAGAATTGGAGCTATCCCTCTTGCTGAAATAGCTATCGTATTTTTTTTGATAACTGCAAATACAAGAATAATAGCGGTCAGATTTTCAAGTGTTATTAATCCGGTTCCGTTTTTTCTATGGTGGACGTTTGGTATTAGTAGTGCATTCTACTATTTTACAGTTAATGGTATATGGGCATTACGTGACGCAACTAATATTATTGAGTCATTGTTTGTTTTAATCGGTTTTTCAATATTTGGGATGAGCAAAGTTCGAACTAAAATAATAGATAAATATCCAATGTTGTTATTTTTAGCTTGTATTTTTGCTCTCAGCTATCCATTGGCTTCGATACTACGGGAAATATCACCATCTATTTCAGGAGGTACTGGGCAAGAGGTATCAATTTTCTTTTCTTATGCAAATTCTTCGATGATGTTATTACTTGGTGCCTTGTATCTTGTTCTTAACTCTAAGGGAAAATTTATTTTTGAAAGATACGGTATTTATACTGCTGCATTTATTTTGTTGTTCACAATTGCAGCATTTCAAGCAAGAACCCTTTATATACAAGTTGCTGCTCTTATAATGATTTTATTTTTTGTAAAACCTCAAATAGCAAAACAATGGATATATCTATTATTTATAGCAGTTATTTTGTTGCTACTTGGGTCATTTACTGGTTTTGAATTTGAAGGGCGCTTAGGTCAAAAGATGTCAGCTGATTTTTTGTTAAATCATTTTATGACTATATTTGGTATTGAAACTCACGGTCTTGAAGGTGCAGCTAAAGGTGTTGGTCAACGTTTTAATTGGTGGCTGAATTTATATGAAGCATGGTCTGAGAACTTAACTTCAATGTTGTTTGGGTTAGGCTTTGGTTTTCCATTAATTGATTTTGATATTGCTCATGGAATAGCCGTTCGAGAACCTCATAACTCATATATATCGGTGTTAGCTCGGTCTGGATTAGTCGGTTTGTCTCTTTGGCTGTGGTTGCATTTTTCTTTGTTAAAAGCCTGGCTTTATAGTTATTCTATAAGCAAAAAAGCACAATGGAAAAAAGGTGAATTATTGTTAATCGTACTTTTTGCTTATTTTGTTTTGGTTTGGTGTCTGGCTCTTGCCGAAGATGGGTTTGAAAAACCATATAATACCGTTCCGTACTATTTTTTTTGGGGGATCGTTGTCCGTATTGCATGGTTTGCAAAACTTAATCGCATTGATAAAAATGGTATTGTTGATTAGTTTAGTTTTTTATTTACATTGGTTGTTTCAATTAATTAAAACTATAGAGTGGACTTCGTGTTTTGGCTTATAAACCTGAGATAAAAAAATAGTGCTGATATATTAATATATAATGAAAATACTATTTGTTCATAATCGCTATCAACATGCTGGCGGCGAAGACTCTGTTCTTGATGCCGAGATGGCTTTGATGTCCAAGAATGGTCATGTGGTGACTTTGTCGTTACAAGAAAACGATGCTATCAATTCTTTTTCATCTAAATTAAAGACTTTTCTGTATGTTGCCTATTCAAATTTTTATAAACAGTGGATGACCGGGGAAATAAATAAATATAAACCTGATATTGTACACGTGCATAACTTCTTTCCTTTGCTTACACCTTCTATTTACGATGCCTGTATAGAAAAAAATATCCCTGTCATACAAACATTACATAATTACCGAACAATGTGTCCGGGAGCATTGTTGATGCGTAGTGGAAAGATATGTGAATTATGTGTAAAAGGAAGTGCATATCAATCTGTGTTACATGGTTGCTATCGGAACTCTGTTGTAGGAACGTTTGCAGTTGCTCGCATGGTTGAACATCACAGAGCAAAAGATACATGGAGTACAAAAGTAAACCGATTTATTGCATTGACTAAGTTTGCGCGAAATAAATTTATTGCTGCGGGTTTTCCTGAATACAAAATTAGAGTTAAGCCGAATTTTTCTGACAATTCTCAATCTGCTTATGATGATGTAAATTTTAAAAGAAAAGGTGGCCTTTTTGTTGGTCGGTTAAGTCAGGAAAAAGGGGTAGGTACTCTTATAGAAGCATGGCATGATCTTGATATTCCCCTGAAAGTTGCTGGTACGGGGCCGTTAGAAGGTGAACTTACTGATTCACAGAATGAGTTCGTTACCGCTCTCGGTATGCTTGACCATGATTCAGTCAAAAAAGAAATGCGAAAAGCAGCGTTTCTGGTGATGCCTTCAGAATGGTATGAAGGTTTTCCTATGGTCCTGGTTGAAGCTTTCTCTCAAGGACTGCCTGTAGTGGCTTCACGATTAGGAGGGATGGCTGAAATAGTTGAAGATGGTATTACGGGTTTACATTTTGAAGCAGGTAATGCAAAAGACTTAGCTGAAAAAGTGCAATGGATGCATGACCACCCGGAAGAGTGTCAACAAATGGGGTTGAATGCGCGCAAAGTGTTTGAAGAAAAATATACAGCCGATAAAAACTATGAAATTTTAATGGGTATCTATCAAGAAGCGATAGATGACGCTGAAGCAAAAAAGAACGTGATATGACAAGTCAAAAAATTATAACCATAGATGTTGATGTGACTTCGTTATCATCAGCCGTTGACAAGGTAGTAAATTTAACCGATTCACATAAAGGCGCATATGTTTGTGTGTCGAATGTCCACATGTGTATGGAAACATTTGATTCTTTAAGTTTTCGCAGTGTTGTAAATCAAGCTGATCTTGTTATTCCTGATGGGAAGCCACTTTCAATAGCACAAAAATTATTAGGGCATAAAACTGCTGCTCAGGTTCGTGGGCAGGATATTATGAATGCGTTATGTGAGTTGAGTGGAAAAAAGAGTTTAAACATTGGATTTTATGGTGGTAGTTCCGACTCTGTTCTTGAGCTTGTTCAGTCTAACCTAAGAAAACAATACCCTGATATTCAAATAACCTATTCTTTTTCTCCTCCTTTTCGTTCTTTAACTGATGATGAAGACTCGAAAGTTGTAGCTGAAATAAATAACTCGAAGGTCGATGTTTTATTTGTTGGTATTGGTTGTCCTAAACAAGAAATCTGGATGGCGGAACACAAAGAACAATTACATTGTGTCATGCTGGGCGTGGGAGCCGCATTTGATTTTATTGCAGGCAATAAAAAACATGCACCACGATGGATTCAAAAAATTGGTTTGGAATGGTTGTTTCGTTTGTTATCGGAACCTAAGCGTTTATGGAAACGTTATTTAAAACAAAATCCTCGCTTTATTTGGTATTTTGCTTTGCAGTTGTTAAGACAAGCCTTTAGTCGTAAGTCATAAAAATCAGTTATAAGTCAGGGAAAGAGCAGTCTTATGTCGTGAAAAGTTAGTCATAAATCGGGAGTCTTTAGTCATGTATACCGGCCTGATTTGTCGTAATTTTTATCTCAAAATTAAATTCTATATTCTCGCTTTCTAGGGAACGCATATTTTTTTAAAGTAAAATATTAGAACAAGTCTAGATTATTTATTATATTTTAACACCACTCTTATCACTTCGATTATATTGGTAAATTAAATGCGTATGTCTTACTTTACATATGATAATTCTAGATCCATTTGAGTTAGCAATAAACGTTATATAAATCATTTGATTAATGAGAATAAATTCACATTCTTTAACATTCTAACTCTACTTTTGAACATAGAACGTGAGATTCCATGTATAATTAGTAGGTTAGTATATTAGGATAAAACTTATTGCGGTTGTGGCTTTATCATAAATAAGTAATATTAGTGTGGGTAAAAATTCATTTTAGAGTATATTTATGAATCGCATTGAAGCTAAACGCCAAACATCACCACCTTCATTACATGTTGTTAATGAACGGCGCCGATCGGTTCTGCCGCCACACGCGATTAATGAATCTCTTGATGAAGAAATTAATTTGCTTGAATACTGGCTGGTTTTTAAACGCCATTTCCGTTCAATTTTAGGTATTACATTTGTTTTTGCTTTGATAGGCGCCTTATATGCTTTCAGCATTACACCTCAGTATGCATCAACGGTTAGCATTCTGGTTAAACCTGAAAGTCCTGACGTTACTTCACTTGAAGCCAAACAGGGGAGTAATATCTGGTTTTTTTATGAAACTCAGTACGCCTTAATTCAGAGCCGTTCTGTTGTTGGCTCGGCTGTTGATAAGTTAAAGCTTGAGCAACATCCTTTTTTCATAGGGCCGACGTTGGCCGATGGTGACAGCGAGCCTAATAATGGTTTTTGGAAGAGTTTAATCACAGGCTCCAACTCCGCAGTTGAAAAACCTATAGCAGATCAAAAAACCTTAGAAAAACAAAATAAACGCTTTCGTGATGATGTCGTTGATATGGTTCAGGGTGGTTTGAGTGTTAAAGGTTTGAAAGAAGGGCAACTTATTGATATTACATATATGTCGCCCGATGCGGAGTTATCTGCTCTGGCTGTTAATGCGATTGCTGAGGCATATATTAATAAGGGGCTTGAAGCAAAATTCATTTTAAACCAAAACATTACTGCATGGTTAAATAAACGATTATCTGATTTACGGCAAAAGTTAGAGTTATCTGAAAATGCTTTACTTCAATATAAGAATAAAGAGGGTTTGGTAGATTCAAAAAGTATTGCCGGTATGGTTAGTGGCAAATTAGGCGGCATCACAGCCGCTTTAATGAAGGCTCAGGAACAGCTTACAGAGGCAGAAATTCTCAAGCAACAGGTTAAAATACTTAAAGATAGCGGTAAAAATTTAGAGTCCTTACCCGTTGTGTTAAAGAACACATTTATACAACAGCTTAAATCAAAGCAGGTGGAACTAGCACGGCAGGTTTCAGAGCTTTCTGAACGCTATGGTGAGAAACACCCGAAAATGATTTCTGCTATTGCTGATTTGGATGTCGCTAAGCGTCGTTTGAGCAAAGAAGTGAATAAGGTCATCAACGGTCTTTCGCATAATTATGATGTTGCCAAAGCAAGTGTAGAAAAGTTACAAGCTTTAAGTTTAGCAACTGAACAAAATGTGCGTGGCTATCAGTCTAAAGAGTTTAAGTTAGCGAAGCTTGAGCGTGACGTTTCAATTAACCGCAGGTTATATGAATTATTTATGACGCGGTTTAAGGAGACGAGTGTGGCAGGTGACTCTGCTGTTAGTAATGCTTATATTGTTGACAAAGCCAGAGTTGCACGAGGCCCGAGTAAACCAAACAAAAAATTAATTATTACTGCTGCCTTGTTTGCAGGGCTTTTCCTGGGCGTGTTGCTGGCATTTTTGCTTGAGTATTTACAGAATACTTTTCGTCTCCCTCATGAGGTAGAAAAAAAGCTGGGTTTACCTTTGTTAGGTATATTACCCATGTTGTCGAAGGAGAATATATTAGAGGCTGTGCCAGAGCGCTATGCTTTTTCTGAACACACATCTTCAGCATTTATTGAAGGTTTGAATTATATTCGTACTAACTTAATGTTCACTAATATTGATGTGCAAGTAAAAGTGATTATGGTGACATCTTCTGTCGCAAACGAAGGCAAAACGACCTTAAGCAGTAACCTGGCATGTAATTTTAGCCGTACAGGTAAAACCTTATTGATTGATGGTGATTTACGTAAACAGCAACTCAGTAAAAGTATTGCCGGGGAGACAAAAAAGCCAGGGCTTGTGGAACTCGCAGCAGGAGAGGCGTCTCTTGACGGCTGTATCGTTCAAGATGGTGAAGAGAATAATCTTTTCCACATAGGCCAGGGTTTAAACATTGCAAGCCCACTTGAACTTTTATCCTCTAAGAAGTTTGAAGACATGATGGATATGTTAAGAGATAATTTTGATCATATTATTATTGATTCTGCTCCCATACTCTCTGTTAGTGATTCACTTATCTTAGGAAGTCTGGCTGATGAAATTGTTTTAGTTGTTAAAGCAGATTCAACAACAGAAAAAATGGCACAAGAATCGTGTAAACGGCTTAAGTTAGCGCATTTACGAGCCGTTGGCGTTGTATTGCAACAAGCCGATTTAGCGAAAATAAAAAGTTATGGCAGTTATGACT
>Ga0316205_10001155_pt1 | contig 36223 bp, 28 predicted proteins | sample 3monthpyrite_MG_FD_204941 | JGI IMG/M metagenome (GOLD analysis project Ga0316205, IMG submission 204941) | Microbial mat bacterial communities from mineral coupon in-situ incubated in ocean water Damariscotta River, Maine, United States -... | ecosystem: Environmental > Aquatic > Marine >...
TGTACAATATCTATCACTTCATCGTCCTTATTCTCCTTATAGCGCTGCATCGGGCGCGAAAGAACTCGCTGCGCTCAGACAGCTTCCGCGCTTATCCGACGCATCATGAGTTTTATGAATCCGTTAGAAGCCACTAGGGGGGAGTGTTTTGATAGGATTTGCGTTTGAATCAGCTTTATCGATAATTGAAAGTGTCATCATTTCACACCTCAGGAATTTGGCCCGGTACTAGCCCTTTGATTGAATTTTTGTTTTTGAAATTTAGGATGGTGAGACTAGCTACCAGAATTTCAGGTAGGCAATATCCATTCAAAACCTGAGGTCGAGATCTCTTAAAAATGGTTCAGGAACACGACGAAAGTAGGCGCCCAAGTTGCTGTTTCAAGCGAAATCCCACTATTAATCGCGCTCGCCTAGTGCGTAACGCCAAGGGCATTTTTGCGTTCTTTTGTTTCTCTTAAAAAACTGGCGCGGACTGAAGGTCCGCTTCTCAAACAAAAGAGACTACAACTCTACAAATCAAACTGCGAAATTAACTCCTTCAAAGCATTACCAAGCGTTAAATCATCACGCTGAGAATGATTAACACCACTAACACCACTAACACCACTAACACCATTAGCCAAATCCTCAATCAAACGAACCGGCTCAGCAAATTTACCCGCTTTATCTGATAGATCCTGCAATATATCAATGAGTTGGTTTATGTCCGCAAAAGGCGATACCGGTGTCGACTGAGTTTTATCGTCTGCTGGTAAACTATTCTGCGCAGTCGTTTGATAGGCAGCCAACGCCTGACTAGTGGTGGTTTTTTGCAATTGCAGATTAAGACTGCTCAATTCTTCCCGATTAATATCGAGCTCCAAAGCTAACGCAAATGCTTGATCGAGCCGACCGCCATAAAAATCGTCGGCAATTGCTTCCACATCAGCCAGTAAAGAATTAATCGCCTCCAATTCTCCCGCATCCAATTCCCCGGTAACGTTCAAATTAAATGAACTGGAAGAACTGCTTTGTCGACTAATGCTTAAAGAGGAGCCGCTGGCGTTATTTTCAAAGTTGCCAGAAAAACTTGATTGGCTGGCACGCGAAATATCAATATTGACGCGATCGCCATCTAGGGTGGTTAACGATAATGAAAAACTGCTACTTTCAGAGGATTGCGCGGCTAGTTGAATCCGACTAAGCGCGACCGGATGATCAATCTCATCTGATTCGGAAGCGTCATCAGCGCCCTTTATAATATTCTCTCTTAGTTGTTCAATACCACTGGTCACTCGGGTATAGGTATCGTTTATTTCTTCCGATAAAGCAGGTGTGAGTAATCCCAGTCCCTCTATAATATCTTTGGCTTCATTAAATCCTTTGATAAATCCCTCTAGTCCTTGATCGAGGCGTGTTAATAACTCTTGCTGGTTTGCGCCATTAGCGGTATCAGACTGGATCCGAGCGGTAATAAAATCGAGTATGGTACCGGCCGCTTGTTGTGAGGATATTCTCTCTATGTTTTGAAAGCCCGCTGGTGCATATTCTGCCAATTCAGCATGAGGTGATTGTGCTCCATCTAATCCTTGATTAGTTGGATTAAAAAGAATTTTGCTATAACTTCTTTGTAAAATAGCATTGAATATTTCAAAAGTGTCTCGCTGACTAGGATTTTCAGGAAAATTAATACCGCCTTTTAAGCCACCTTGAGAAGCAATGCCACTAGAATTTGCGGGCGAATTTTCAAATTGATGACTTCTGTTTTGTGACGAGGCGAATGGGGCGAGTGGCGCTAACATGGTATCATTCCTCAAAATTATGAGCTAATAGCTACCAATCGGCGGCGAAAGGGTCGACTTTAGTGTTTAGGGTTATTTCCTGATAATATGTCAATCTATGAAAATAAGTTCTTTAGTCGGAAAAAGCATATTAATTTTTAGGATTTGAAAACTCTAATGTTTTTTTGACTTGTAAAAAAATAATAAAGACAGCCTATGAAAAATAATAAACTTAACCTAATCATTCATTTTGTTACGGTACTGTTTACCCTCTACGTCCTTTACTTGAGATTTGCTCGATTTCTGTTAGCGGATAGCGAGTCAATTGCCATGGCGATGTTAAACCCAGAGCAATTGCCGACCGCCCAACCGGTGCTGTTTTCGGGATTGATGTTGTTGTTGATCTTTATTCTATTTGGATTACTAAAACTCAATCCTTCGAGCGGCGTTATTTTTAGAACGATGAAAGGCTTGTTTGGTTATAGCGTCGTTCTTTTGTTATTACAACTGTTGATCGTAATGGGCAGCCATCAATTTCCTGACAGTTTGAATAAAGCGCAATATGAATCAAAACATCTATTTGTTGAAGTGCAAACGGATAGTACCCGACTTCGCGCAGAACCATCTCTACAATCAAAAATTTTAACATCCGTAAATCGAGGCACATTGCTTTTGTTAAATGACGTTAAGACCGCAGAAAATTTGACCTGGAATCGAGTATTACTGGCACCTAAAAAATACGCCTGGATTGTGCGAGTTGCGCCTGTAGAAAAGGGGCAAGCCAAACGATTATCAAAAACCAATAAATTTTATTTTACACTGGCCGATCGATATAGTTTGATACTGGCACTGGCGGGGTTCGCCTGGGGATTTTTGAGTTATCGAAAACAAAAATAAGATTCTAATTAACTCTATTTTCAATAAGCGCCATAAAAAATATTCTATGACACTTGCTTCGAAAAAACTGTTTCGAATTTTATCGAGTGGAATTTGCCTTAACTAAAATATTAACCGTTAAATAATTTGAGATTATTTATCCACTCGAAACAACACGACGACAGACGATAAAAAAGCCAGACTGGCAACCACCATAATACTGGTCGGAATATCTAAAGCATCTGCCAGTAAACCGGTCGAAATAGCGCCAACCGCGTAACCCAAATCCCGCCAAAAACGGTAAACTCCTAAAGCAGAAGCGCGCCAGGAAACACCGGAAAGATCCGATACTAAAGCCAACAAGGTTGGATAGACCATTGCCGTGCCCAACCCGACAATAGCGGCTGCAGCGATATATCCCATATAACTTTCAAACCAGACAAATCCAAGTAGCCCTGCGCCCTGAATGGCCATTCCTGGGAATATAATAATTTTTCTGCCAACTTTGTCTGATAGTGGACCAAAAACCAGCTGCGCGGTGCTCCAAACGATAGGATAAGTAGCAACAATGGTCGCAATTTGGGATAAACTCATTTCTTGTGCGATGAGATATAATGGCAACAAGCCCCATAACATTCCGTCTTTTAAGTTGGTGACCATTCCGGCAATGCTGGCTGAGGATAAACCTGAGTCCGACCAGGTGGCTTTTTTGAAAACCTGGCCCAAAGGAAGCGGTAAACCGATGGCTTTTTTAGCCGAGGTATTCTTCTCGCCGCCATGAGCATGATGGCGCGTGTCTTTAACTAATAACGACAAGATTAAACCAACCACAACCAGGACCAGGCCTACATAAAAAGGCTCTGGTCTTAACCCCTGTTGAACTGCCAGGGTTCCGGTAATATAAGCAATCACGGCAACTCCGCCATAACCAGCAAATTCATTGAGTCCAATCGCTAAACCACGCTGTTTTTCACCGGCAATATCTACCTTCATCACCACCGTCATAGACCAGGTTAATGCCTGGCTAATACCTAATAATACATTGGCAAATAAGATCCAGTACCAGTGCTCGGCGGACATTAAAATCAAAGGAATAGGAATGGCGATTACCCAGCCAGTTTGCAGTACTCTAACCCGTCCCCAATGATCCGAAAGACTGCCTGCAAAAAAGTTAACCGACGCTTTGGTGATGCCAAATGTGGCGATAAAAGAAAGCGCGGCCACAGAAGAAGTAATACCAAAATCGGCCTCGGCGATCAGCGGCAATAATGTTCGTTCCAAGCCAACCATGCCACCAACAAAGAAGTTGGTGATCACCAAAATAGTAAATAATACAATATGGCTCTTTAGGTTGGATTCTGGCTGGCTCATTTTCAACTTCTCTGATGGTGAATATTGTTCTAATTAAATATCAGGGCAGAGCATACGATAGAATTTGGCGCTATACTATTAATATCTGCTAAAAGGAGGCCTATCCGATGGAATATTCGTCCATAAACTTAAAAGATAAATACTCTCAATTTAACGATCATTGGTCGCCCAGAGTTATTGCCGAGATGAATGACTACCAATTTAAATTAGCCAAAGTAAAAGGAGAATTCGTTTGGCATAATCATCCCGAAACCGACGAAGTCTTTATCGTGATTGAGGGGGAACTCGAAATCTTATTTAGAGACGGTAAAGTAACTTTGAAAGCCGGTGAAATGTTTGTCGTACCAAAGGGTGTGCAGCACAAACCCGATGCAGAAAACGAATGTCAGATCATGCTGGTTGAACCTAAAGACGTTATCAATACCGGTGAATCAGGAGGAGAGTTAACCGCGACTAATGATGTCTGGATTTGAGGTAGAGCGCCTCGATTATTTAACATTTAGTTTTGTAACCAGTAATTCCACTTGAAGCGTTTGAACCTTGTCTACGATTGGGGCCAGTTTATCCAGTCCACCGTCCATAAAGCCAGTTACCTGATAACGATGAATGATTTTAGTTTCACTCTTGCCAACGGGTACAAATTGCCATGACATTCCGCCATGTACTCCCATCATTTGTAGTGGTCCCAAACCTCCGATCATTCTAACTTCCTTTCCCGGTTCAACATAAGAGACAGTCATATGCAAAACCTGCTTATCGCCATCTATTTCGCACAAACAGCCTCCGGCTCTAGCATCGAGAGTCAAGTTGGCAGATTGACCATAATAGGTATGATCGGCGTTCCACCAGTCTCCAACTTTGATAAATTGTTGATATGCGGTAGCCGGTTCAGCGGCAACCTGCCTCTCTATTTGTATGGTGAAACCATTGGCGCTACTAGAGAGTACTTCTGCGCTGAGATTAAAAGGTAAAAAAAGGAGAAAATACAAACTTTTCATAATGTTGCTCAATTTATTGTGAAGTCGATAGATAGTAGAGCAATTGCGCGGCGATTTCATCCTGATAAATAACTTACTCAGGGTACTTACTCCGAAATTTCCCAAGCCGCGGAAATATGCCTGTGATTGACCCATTGAGTCATTTACAATATGGGTCAATAAAGAGCTTATAAAACAAAAAAACTCTCTCTAGCAGAGACAGAGAGAGGCCAAAAAGGTAATTCGTGTCAGTTGTAAGATTAAATCCCCAGCAAGATCAAGCCGTTAAACTAACAACCTCGCCCTTGTTAGTGCTCGCCGGTGCCGGTAGTGGTAAAACCGCCGTAATCACCCAAAAAATTGTTCACTTAATTAAACATTGCGGGTATCAGGCAAGACACATTGCCGCAGTCACCTTTACCAATAAAGCTTCTAAGGAAATGAAAGCACGGGTCATTAAGTTGCTTGGTAAAGATAATGCTAAGGGTCTGACAGTTTCTACCTTTCATAATTTAGGCCTTAATATTATTCGTAAAGAGCATAAAGCATTGGGCTTTAGACCTAATTTCACTATTTTTGATGATCAGGATTCTTTTCAGTTAATGAAAGAACTTTGCAAAAAAAGTGATGACGCCGACAAAAAGGAAATGCTAGCAATATTGAGCAAAATTTCAGCCTGGAAAAATGAATTAATACTTCCTGATCAGGCGACCGCATTGGCGGACAATCAAGAGGATTTATTGGCTGCAAAACTGTATGAAGCTTATAGCCGAAGTTTGCGTGCGTTTAACGCCGTTGATTTTGATGATCTGATTTTGATCCCAACCTTATTGTTGAAAAATGAACAAGCAATCAGACAAAAATGGCACGGCAAAATTCGTTATTTGCTGGTGGATGAATATCAGGACACTAATACCAGTCAGTATGAGTTAGTAAAATTATTAACGGGCCGTCTTGGTAACTTCACCGTGGTTGGTGACGATGATCAATCTATCTATTCCTGGCGTGGCGCGAACCCACAAAACCTGGAATTGCTACAAAAAGATTTCCCCAATTTGCGAGTCGTCAAGTTAGAGCAAAATTACCGCTCCGCCGGTCGAATTTTGAAATCAGCGAATATATTGATCCAGAATAATGAGCATATCTTCAAAAAGAAACTTTGGTCCGATAAACATTATGGCGAACCGATCAGAATATTGTCAGCAAAAAATGATAATGATGAAGCAGACAGAGTGACCAAAGAATTACTATCGAGACGCATTAACCAAAATCAACCCTACAAAGATTTTGCGATTTTATATCGAGGCAATCATCAATCCAGGTTGTTAGAAAAATTTTTAGTGGACAAACAAATTCCTTACAAAATAAGTGGTACCACTTCTTTTTTCGCCAGATCAGAAATTAAGGATGTGATGGCTTATTTTCGACTCTTAATTAATCAGGAAGATGATAATGCCTTTATTCGAATTTCCAATGTTCCCAGGCGGGAAATTGGCGTATCCACTTTAGAAAAATTAGGCAGTTATGCCAATGAAAGGCACGTCAGTTTATTTGAAGCAATCTTTGAAGTGGGTTTAGAGCAAACACTTACTGGAAAAGGATTGGCGGCGGTTAAACGCTTTGGTGAAACGATTGCTAAAGCCAGCGATAATGTGAAAAGAGGTGATAGTTCCGCAGTAGTCAGAGAGTTATTATCTTATGTGGGATATCATGGTTTTTTGTTTGATAACTCTAGCTCACCAAAAGCCGCGGAGTATCGTTGGAGCAATGTGGAAACCCTATTATCCTGGATAGATTCTGGTCTGGAAAATAACAAACATGCCGATGATCCATTTGCTGAAACGATCAGCAAATTATGTTTAAGGGAAATGTTGGATAGAGGCGAGGAAGAGGAAGAAGATGCCAATGAAGTTCAGCTAATGACTTTGCACGCATCCAAAGGTTTGGAATTTCCCCATGTATATTTAATTGGCATGGAAGAAGAATTATTACCGCACAAATCAAGTATCGAAGAAGATAATATCGAAGAAGAGCGCAGACTGGCCTATGTGGGAATTACGCGGGCGGAAGAATCGTTAACTATTATCGTCGCCAAACAACGGCATAAATACGGAGAAATGGTTAATTCGGTTCCAAGCCGGTTTTTAGAAGAAATGCCTCAGGATGATTTGCAGTGGGAAGAAGATCAGGTCCAGCTCACCGATGATGAAAAAAGAGAACAAGGCAAAGATCGCATGGCGGAAATGCGAAAGCGGTTGTTGTCGTAATTTAAAGGCCATAGTGTTGCGTTGACCAATTGAGACCGCCTCAGAATGTGATCATTATGTTTCAGCATCGCTGTAATTTTGGTAAAGTACTTACCTATCATGCATTGTGCACAATAGCCCACTGTTACGTGTTTAGAAGAGTAGGTTTGAGCCTGGCCAATCATAAGAGGTTTGTATGCGTTCTTTATTAAATGAAGTACCGCTTTTTATTCAAGTGTTTTTGGTGGCAATATTTGCTTTGTCAGCTAACGCAGATGTAACTCAAGTCGATGTGTTTTATCCTGAGTCGAGCCCAAGCCATGAAATACTTCAATTAACGGGCACTGTTGAAGCGGTACAAAATGCGGAGCTTGCAACCTTTCAATCAGGTTTGATTGCGGAAATTTATGTTGAGGCCGGTGATACGGTTTCTAAAGGCGCTAAATTACTTTCTCTGGATGATAAGTTAGTTCGATTAAACCTGGCTGAAGCAATCGCCAGCATGGAGGCCGCAAAAGTTAAACAACTAGAAGCAGAACGCTTATATAGCGAAGTATCTGCATTATCGAAACAAAAAGTTGTCGCAGATACCATTATTGGCGAAAGACGAGCCAGCGTGGCCAGTGCAAAGGCAGAACTTACGATGCAACAGGCCAATTTAGCCAGGCAACAAGAAGTCCTTAAACGTCATACTTTGTATGCCCCTTTTACAGGTATTATTGCCACTAGAAATGCCGATCTCGGCGAGTGGGTAAGTCAACAGACAAGTGTATTTAATTTAGTAGAGCAACAACACTTGCGATTGAGGCTCGCTATTCCTCAAGAATATTATGGACTATTGGCTGAACAGAAAAATATCCCTACCACCGTCACTCCAGATTTTTCCAACGCAACAGCCATTGAAGCGAAACTGGATCGCTTGATTGCGGTTTCAAACAATTTAAATCGTACACTAACGGCCTTTATTAATTTACCTGATGCCGCGCCACTTGTCGCCGGAATGTCGGCCAAAGCAGAAATTAAATTGCCGCTCGATAGGCAAGGTGTCATTTGGTTACCTCTGTCCGCCATTAGACAACACCCTGATGGTGGCGCCAGTGTTTTTGCTGTTGTTGATAACAAAGCGAAGCGGTTTATTATCAAAGTTGTTAAACAAAAAAATAATTCAGTGGCAGTATCGGGCGCTCCGGCAGAGCTGGCTTTTGTTGCATCTGGTGTTGAGCTATTACGTGAAGGCGATGATCTGAAAATAAGTAACGTAGCAGGCCATCCAAAGTGATTGAGGCAGTGGTAAAACGCGGCACTTTAGTCACGGTTATCGTTTTAATCTGTGGTATTTTAGGCTTGGTCGCCGCGCTCAATATTCCGGTTCAAATGATCCCTGATTTAGAAGTGCGAACGATTACCGTGCAAACAGGTTGGCCGGGAGCAACACCGCAGGATGTTGAAAAAGAAATCCTGATCGAACAGGAGCGTTATTTACGGAGTTTGCCCAATCTAAAACGTATGGTGTCTTATGCTGAAATGGGAGAAGCAACTGTAGAGTTAGAATTTCCATTTGGCATGGATGTCAATGATGCCTTAATTCGAGTTAATAATGCATTAAGCCAAGTACCAGCCTATCCAGAAAACGTCGATCAACCTCGTTTGTTTTCGAGCTCTTTTTCAAACAATGCATTTATGTATTTCAGCCTTAAACCACAAGCAGGAAACCCACTAAATATTGATGTTGATTTGTTAAGGGATTTTGCGGAAGACTATATTCGTCCACGAATGGAAAGTGTGTCTGGTGTATCTGAGGTTAATGTGAGTGGCGGCGCTCAAAGACAAATTCAAATCAAAGTAGATGCGGCACGACTTGCGCAACGGGGAATTAGACTAACTGAAGTAAGAAACGCTATTCGAGATCGCAATAGTGATACCTCCGCTGGTGATATTGAAAGTGGCAAGAGTCGCTATTTGTTACGCGTCGTTGGTCGATTTGAGCAACTTGAAGAGTTGGAGAATGTCATTATTCGTCGGCAGGACAGTGCCAATATTCTACTGAGGGATGTTGCTGAAATTACTTTAGATCACTTTGAAACTCGCGGAATGTCATTTTCTGATGGCGAGCGTACTTTAAGACTGTCAGTGAGAAAGGAAAGTGGCTCAAATGTGCTGGTGATAAAAGAAAAAATGTTGCCAGTGATAAAGGAGATTAATGAGCAGTTACTAGCACGAAATGGACTTGAATTAATTTTATTGAGTGACGATGTAAAATATGTCAAAAGTTCGCTGGGAAATGTTTGGACCAATCTAGCGTTAGGCGCCCTACTAGCGACATTCGTGTTGTACTATTTTTTGCGTTCCGGTAGAGCGACACTTGTGGGCATGATGGGGATCCCTATTTGTACGCTTGCCGCCTTTTTAGCGCTTATGAGCTTTGGTCGTACAATCAATGTTATCTCACTGGCGGGAGTGGCTTTTGCCATTGGTATGACCGTTGACAATACTATTGTGGTGTTAGAGTCAATCGTTCAATCGAAACAACAAGGTGTCAGTAAAATACAAGCTGCTGTTAATGGCGTAAAAGAAGTATGGCCTGCGGTACTCGCCTCGACAGCAACAACGGTTTTGGTGTTCGCGCCGATATTATTTGTGGCTCAGGAAGCTGGTCAACTTTATTCCGATATTGCTATTGCGATTTCTGGTGCCATTATCGCATCCATGTTAGTCGCTATTTTTGTTGTGCCGGTTGCACTGGCCAATTTAGGAAAGAAAGAAGATTTAAGGCAAAGTAAGCAATTCGAATTGTCGAAGGGTTGGCTAAAATTAGTGGATGTATTTACCCAATCTAAAAAACAGGCGAGACTATATGCTGCATCATTTGTGGTCATCATTTTAGGGTTAGCTTATAGCCTTATGCCCGCCGCTGAATATTTACCAGAAGGGGAAGAGCCTAAAGCATTTTCAATGATGATAGCCCCTCCGCATTATAACTTGTCTGAAATGGAGAAAATTGGGGTTGAGCTTAGAGAATATTTTGATGGTTATGTTAAAGCCAACGAACAAAACTACTTAGCGGGCAAAACCAAAATGCCTCCACTTGAATATTATTCTATGTCCGTTTCGGTGGGACGTATTTGGTTTTTAAGTGCGCCAGTTAATGCAGATTACATAAATGACATGATGGTAGCGATCACTGGCAGGTTTAAAAGCTATCCAGGTATGCGAGCTTTTTCTGCCCGCGGTTCGATTATTTCCAGTAATGATGGTGGAACCCGAGCAGTCGCTGTCGACATTGCTGGCAGTAATATTACCGAACTTTATCAAGCAGCTGAATCCGTTTACCTGGAAGCAGATAAACTATTCGATAACCCGCAGATTAATTCTGAACCGGGTTCTTTGACTTTAGATCAACCTTTGATCGAAATAAAACCACGCTGGCAGCGGCTTGCGGAATTAGGTATTGATAATGCTGATTTTGGCTATGCGGTTGCTGCTATGAGTGATGGTGCCTATGTCGATGAGTTTATTCTAAACGATGATAAAGTGGATATATTTCTCTTTAGTGGTTTGGGCAATCGGCAAACATTGCAAGAGCTAGCGGCTACTCCGTTGGTTACTCCACAAGGAAAAATACTGCCGCTCAATGCGCTGTCAGATTTGGTAGAAAGTAACAATAGTAATTCGGTACGACGGGTAGATGGCAATCGAACAGTGACGGTGTATATTATTCCACCGCGGGATGTGGCGCTTGAAACCGCCGAACAAAAAGTTAGAAATGAATTACTGCCTTCATTGTGGCAACAGGGAAAAATTGCACAAGGTATCAAGCTGAGTATCAGTGGGGCCGCTGACCAACTTGAAGCTACCAAAGCTGCTCTTTCAGGTAATTTTGTCATTGCGCTGGTTTTGAGTTATTTATTGTTGGTAGCTATTTTTACTCATTGGCGTTATCCGTTATTTATTTTAGCGACGGTACCTTTGGGGATGGCGGGCGGCTTGCTGGGATTAGTGCTGGTCAATACTATCAACGCAGGTTTTTCGCAACTAGGATTGAATAGCTTTCATCAACCATTTGATATGATTACCATGTTGGGATTTTTAATTTTACTCGGAACGGTAGTCAATAATCCAATTTTGATTGTGGACCAAACTCGTCGATTTGTTATCGACCATGGTCTTAAAGTAAAAGATGCCGTGCGCCAAGCCGTGGCAAAGCGATTGAAACCCATCTTAATGTCGACAGCCACTACAATTTTTGGTTTAGCGCCCCTAGTAATTATTCCAGGGGAAGGAACTGAGCTTTATCGCGGCGTTGGCATTATCGTCTTAAGCGGCATTTTAGTGTCTACCCTGCTAAGTTTGACTTTTTTGCCTGCTTTATTGGTTGCTTTGATAAAAAAATAAAAAATTGGCTGCTTGGACCCCACACTGAAATCGATAACACCTTCAGAAATATTTCCAACCAAAACGTATATACCCATCCCACCTCAAGATGCAGGATGGGTATAGATCTCTGTTTTTTTATTTGAAGGTGTTTTTTATCTTAAATTTATTTACGATGCCAGGTTAGTATTATTACGCCGAGTGCTGGCGAGCTGATCTAGTGCTACTTTTGCGGACTCCTTTCATGTACATAGTTACCAGCGCCGCTTTCAATATGATTGCTAGGTGCTGGCTTCTCCTCATACTAATTTATTGCTCATCTTCCGGCGGTTTGGTTAATGTTTTTTTACCAGAAAACATAGCTGAAACCAGATTCCCGCCACTTTTCAATTCGGTCATGACTACAGCAAAGATATGAATCACTATAAATACCACCAGCGTGTAGAAGCCATAGTAATGAAGAGTAATGAAAGGTTTACGAAATGAGCGCATCGCTTTATATGACTCTTCGTCATACAGCTCCTTTGAATAAGGTATGAGCGTTGCAGGGTCAACACCTGGAGCAGCAATCCAGTTAGCTATCCACGAACCTAGTGGCGGATAGTAAATGTCTGTACCAGCTAAGGCCAGCCCAGTAATGGCTTGTACTACCAATAGAAAAATCAGCAGAGTAACGGCAAGGCGGCCCAGTGGGTTATGCCCCAAATATTGCTTTTGATGCTCACCGGTAAAATCAGTGATGTAATCGCGGGTTTCTTTTACGTAACCTTGCTTGAAGGGTAAGAACGCCGACCAACGCGAATAAGCTCCCCCGATAAATGCCCAGATAATCCGCCACGACAGGTTAAGTGCAAACACATAACCAATCCAGACATGTACTGTCTTTAGCATAATTTTGCCTTCGGTTGAAACGCCGAGTGACTTGGCATTGAGGATAACCACACCAATAGCGATTAGTCCAATAACACACAGAACATTCATCCAGTGAAACCAACGTACACCTGAGTCCCAAACTGTGTGAATTTTAAAGTTAGTCATTAAGCACCTCGTTAGTCATTGTTTTGATATTGAATTAAGAATTGTAGGATCAATCTGAACTTTATTCATATGTTTGATTAAAGAACATAATGTTTAGCTTTGGCGAGCCATCTGTTTGGCATCGCCAGCCGCTGCCGGTTAATTTTTTCCAAAGCCTAAAGGCCATTTTTGTTTTTCAAATTTATTTACGATTATGTCTAGCTCTGGACTTGTTCTTGCGCAAGGACTTTCTCCGACCCAATATCTGTCATTGTCTCCGAATGGTTCCTCAGCGACAAATTTCTTTCCATTTATCTCAAACTCACAAAAATCATCTTCCCTGAACCAAGAAAGAATCCTTTTTGGAGTTCTTAGTATGGTCATGTTCGGTATTTTTTGTAGTACACGAACAAACCCCTTTCTACCGAGCAAGGTATTACTCACTTCAAAAGATACTAATTGCCCAATTCTGTTAGTAGATTTGTAGACCTTCATTATTCAATTAACTGTTGATTCTATCAGACAGTTTGATAGTTATCCGTTTGATAGTTTTTATTGTTCGAGTCGAAAATATACCCAGAATCGAACCATTAATCAACGCTTACGTTTTTTACTAACCAACAAGTCAGCGAAAGATCAAACAGCGTCATAGCATTTTTGCATTCGATCATATGCGAAATAAAAATATCGATGACGATATTGCTCAACAAAACAACAGCTTACATTCTCAAAAACGGCCATGTAGACTAAAGTTTAATTGGTCATTGCCCTAAACATTGTTACGGTATGACTAGCTATTAGTACTGGTGGGCTCAAAGGCTTGGCAATCAATAGTTTGTCCTAGGATTGGGAGTAGCTGGATATTTTGGTATACGCCTGATTGAGATAACAACAAAACTTCCGGGAGGACTTCGTGGATAATAATACTTCCTATTGGCGTGAAAACTTGCGTCTGATATTTATTTGCTTAGCTATTTGGTTTGTCGTTTCATATGGTTTTGGATTGCTGCTAGTCGAGCAACTTAACGCTATTCGCATCGGTGGATATAAGCTGGGTTTTTGGTTTGCGCAACAAGGTTCTATCTATACATTTGTTGGTTTAATTTTCTGGTATTCATCACAGATGAATAAGCTGGATAAAAAATACGATGTGGAGGAATCATAATGGATGAATTAAAACTCTATACTAACATCGCCGTATTCGGTTCTTTTGCGCTTTATTTTGGCATTGCCTGGTGGGCGAGGGCTCGCACTACCAGTGATTTTTATGTCGCTGGCGGCGGAATAACGCCTGTTCAAAACGGCATGGCAATCGGTGCTGACTGGATGAGCGCAGCGTCATTTATTTCGATGGCAGGTTTGATAGCATTTTTAGGTTATGGCGGCTCTGTTTTTCTGATGGGTTGGACGGGTGGTTATGTATTACTGGCCATGTTGCTCGCACCTTATATGCGTAAACACGGTAAATTCACCGTGCCGGAGTTTATCTACGATCGATTTTATTCAAAATCAGCCCGTATTGTTGCGGTCGTTTGTTTAATCATTGCATCGCTGACTTATATTATTGGTCAGATGAAAGGGGTTGGTGTGGCATTCTCGCGCTTTTTGGAAGTGGAGTATGATTTAGGTATTTACATCGGTATGGTTGTCGTTTGGGTTTATGCTGTGCTTGGTGGCATGAAAGGGATCACCTATACTCAGATTGCCCAATATTGTGTGCTTATTTTTGCCTATACTATTCCCGCAGTATTTATCTCATTGCAACTGACGGGCAACCCCATTCCGCAACTTGGTTTAGGCAGTACTTTAGCCGATGGCAGTGGCGTCTATTTGTTGGATAAATTAGATCTGGTCGTTACCGATCTCGGATTTAAGGAATACACAACGGACAACATGGGCGGTACACTTAATATGTTCGCTTATACCTTGTCGTTGATGATAGGTACGGCTGGCTTACCACACGTTATCATGCGATTTTTTACGGTGCCTAGCGTAAAAGCGGCACGAGCATCGGCAGGTTATGCATTGGTTTTTATCGCTTTACTTTACACGGTTGCTCCAGCAGTAGGCGCAATGGCTCGTTTTAATCTGATGAATACTATCGTCCCGGCAGCGGGTGAAAATCTGGCGTATTCGGAGCGTCCTCAATGGTTTAAAGACTGGGAAAAAACGGGTCTGTTAAAGTTTGAAGATAAGAATGGCGATGGAAAAATCCAATATGTCGCAGATACTAAAACCAATGAAATGGTTAAAGTTGACCAAGACATTATGGTATTGGCAAATCCTGCAATTGCTAACTTACCTAACTGGGTTATTGCACTGGTTGCCGCGGGCGGATTAGCCGCTGCGCTATCCACCGCAGCGGGACTTTTGTTGGCCATTTCGTCCTCAATCTCTCACGATTTGATGAAAGGTGTATTTAAACCCGACCTGTCTGAAAAAGATGAGCTTCTGGCGGGGAGAGTGGTAATGACCATATCGATTATTGTTGCTGGTTATCTCGGGTTACATCCGCCGGGATTTGCCGCAGGGACGGTGGCGCTGGCATTCGGGCTAGCTGCATCGTCCATATTTCCTGCACTGATGATGGGTATTTTCGCTAAGAAAATGAACGGTCAGGCAGCTGTATGGGGTATGGTATCGGGTATTGGGATCACAATGTTATATGTGTTCCAACACAAAGGCATTATGTTTATTCCCGGCACATCCTTCTTGGGTGGTATGGAAGCTAACTGGTTCTTCGGAATTTCGCCTAATGCGTTTGGTTCTGTAGGGGCGTTAGTCAACTTTGCGGTCGCATTTGCTGTCGGCAAAGCAACCGGCCCTGCACCAGCCCATATTCAGCAGTTAGTTGAAAATTTTCGTATTCCAAAGGGAGCGGTAGCAGCTCACGAACATTAAAACTAAACGATGTTCAATTGAAAGGCTCCAATGATGGAGCCTTTCTTTTTGCTCTAAAAGTTACAGCTTATAAGTCACCTGGTTATTGTCTTCGACACTCACTTTAATGAAAACGAAAACGGAATAAATGAATGAACAAACACAAAAAATTAGCAATATTTATCGCCCCAATCTTAGTGGTTATAGGTTACATTGCCTCAGATTACTTCATCGAACATCAAGCGGCAGAGCAAAAACTTTTTCATCTTCAAACGGATGGTCGCTGTGATATTATCAAAAGTGAATGCGTTTTGAGCGCTGGTGATTTCAAACTTAACATCTTTGATAAGGCAGGGTTTACCACCGTCAATTCAACTTTCCCATTAGACGCGGTGACCTTGTTTCTAGTAAATGATGAAAATATCGCCAGTACGTTTCCACTCAATAAAGTTGAAAGTGCCTATTATTGGCATATGAAAACGCCACTTAGAGATAACCTGTCACAAGCAGGCAGCAAACAAAAATTACGCATTATTGCAAACGTAAAAGGTGGGCAATATATCAGTGAGTTTTACACTCAGAGAACCAGTCTGTGACTGTCAGTCGATCAGAAAGCCCAGTAATATAATTTCGTTATTGTGGTGGTGATTTTTCCAAAAGTTAATTAAGACTGGTGTTAATTTGTCATCCTGAGTCTAAGCGAAGGATCTTACGATGCTGAAACCTTAAAAGATCCCTCCGTTGTCGGGATGACAAGCCAGAAATTCACTACATTAATAGAAATTATGCTTTTAGGAATAGATTCTTACTTATAATGCTGTTGCCCTGGTAGAAACTGGTTGCAACATGAATCGTCGGATTAAATAAATTAGTCAGACATTTTTTACCTCAAACTAATCATTACGCCTGTTAACAATCTTGAGATCAGTCACTTTTAATTGCGGATAAAGCGGTTTCAATCTGCTCTAAAATGGCGGGGTCATCAATTGTTGCTGGCACCACATAGTCTTGAGCCTGAGCAATTTTTTTCATCGTTGAGCGCAGCACTTTGCCTGATCGCGTTTTAGGTAAAGCATTGACTATAACAGAGGTTCGATAACTATAAACGGCACCAAGTTGATCTCTGACTAACTGTATGGTGTGTTTTTGAATTTCGCTGATCTTATTGGTGATCTGATTGTTGAGAACGATTAATGCAACTGGGATCTCTCCTTTTAATTCACAGGGAAATCCAATCACCGCGCATTCGGCTACGTCAGGATGAGCGGCAATCACTTCTTCTATTGCACCGGTTGATAGTCGATGTCCAGCCACATTGATAATATCGTCCGTTCTCGACATTACAAAAACATAATCATTTTCATCAATATAGCCCGCATCTCCGGTTTCGTAATAACCTTGGTAACGCTCAAAATAGCTCGCCTTGAAACGTGCATCATCTTGCCATAAACCGCTAAAGGTTCCCGGCGGCAAAGGGGTTTTTATCACTAACGCGCCCACTTTTCCCGCTTCAAGTTGTATGCCATCTTCATCGACAACGGATAATTGATAGCCGGGGACCGAGGTTGCTGGTGAACCTTGTTGTACTGGTAAAGGTTCAACACCTAAACAGTTGGCGCAAATGGACCAGCCAGTTTCTGTTTGCCACCAGTGATCGATTACCGGTACCTGCAATTGTTTTTCTGCCCATTTGAGAGTGTCGGGATCGGAGCGTTCACCCGCTAAAAATAATGCTGATAAAGAGGAAAGATCAAAATCACCTTTTTGAATGAGTTCGCCATTGGGATCTTCTTTTTTGATCGCTCGAATCGCCGTCGGTGCAGTAAATAACACCTTCACTTTATGTTTAGCAACCATCCGCCAAAAAGCGGCAGCATCAGGGGTGCCAACGGGTTTTCCTTCATACAAAACGGTGGTATTACGATTAAATAACGGGCCATAAACAATATAAGAATGACCGACTACCCAGCCAATATCGGATGCCGCCCAATAAACATCACCGGGAGTAACGTTATAAATATTCTGCATGCTCCACTTGAGTGCGACACAATGTCCGCCGTTATCTCTGATGACTCCCTTAGGTTTACCTGTGGTGCCTGAGGTGTAAAGAATATACAAAGGATCGGTGGATTTTAGTGCAACACAATTAGCAAATTGGGCGTTTGCAATAAAATCCTGCCAATCGATATCACCGTTTTTATCTAATCGACTGGATTGTTGTTCGCGTTGATAAATCACTTGAAAGTCCGGTTGGTGGTGAGCGAGTTCGATAGCTCGGTCCAGCAAATTTTTGTAGTCAATAATACGACTCACTTCAATGCCACATGAAGCGCTGATGATCGCTTTCGGTTGTGCGTCATCAATTCTGATTGCTAATTCATTGGCAGCAAATCCGCCAAAGACAACTGAGTGGATCACACCCAGCCTTGCGCAGGCTAACATTGCGACCACGGCTTGTGGGATCATTGGCATATAAATAACCACTCGATCACCTTTGCTCAGGCCTTTGTCTTTTAGAGCACCAGCAAATTGCGCTACTTGTAGCAAAAGCTCTTTGTAAGTTATTTTTAGTGAGATTTTAGTTACCGGACTTTCATAGATAATTGCGGTTTGTTCACCAAAACCATTTTCTACATGACAATCTAGCGCGTTGTAGCAACTGTTTAATTCTCCGTCGGCAAACCATTGGGCGGTATTACTGGACAAGTCCGAGTCTGTGCAGGCGAATGTCGGTGGCTTTGACCAGCGCACTCGTTTACCAGCTTCAAACCAGAATTGATTGGGATCTTGCAGAGATTGACGGTTGAGTTGTCGAATATTTTTGCTAGTCATTTTATTCTCACTGAGGCAACAAGCAGTTGGATCGGAACTAAAGAACTAATCTAACAAATTCAAAGGGGTTTTTCCTTTCAACTTTAGTCTATAAGACTGTTCTAAGAACGTAGCTTTAACCCATTTTGTAGCAACATCATTTAGTTTTTGGTTTGACTCAGCGGACAATAAGCAAGACTGTCTATAATAAGTAATACTGTCTATAATAAGTAATACTGTGGATAATAAACCGTTCGCTTTTTATTCTAATCTGGGTATTTAATGATTTCTACTTTGCAAATAATTGTTATCGCATTTGCCTATGTGTGCTTACTTTTTTTAATTGCTTACGCGAGCGACAAAAACAAACCGAAAGTCATATCTTCAAGAAGAAAAGCTTTAGTTTATAGTTTTTCTCTGGCGATCTATTGCACCTCCTGGACTTTCTATGGCGCAGTTGGCAGCGCGGCAAAAACCGGCTGGGGGTATTTACCCATTTATCTTGGACCGATTCTGATCTACACGATTGGTTGGCCACTACTAAAACGGTTTGTCAGAGTTGGGCACGAGCAAAATACTACTTCAATATCTGATTTTATAGCGTCGCGATTTGGTAAGTCACAGAGCATCGCTGCGATCGTGACGGTGATCGCAATTATTGCAATTATTCCGTATATTGCATTGCAATTAAAAGCGATCACAATGAGCATTGAAGTTTTTGATGCGCAGCAAAACCTATTCAATAACCACCATCTTAACGCCTTTTTTATTACCTTTTTATTAATTGTATTTTCAATTCTTTTTGGTACTCGAAATCTGGATGTTACGGAGCATCAGTACGGCATGATGAATGCCATCGCCTTTGAATCAATCATCAAATTGATCGCTTTTTGCGCGGTCGGCCTTTTTGCTCTCTATTCAATTTTTGATGGACCTTCAAGTTTGATTAACACTGTGGTCGAAGATAATAATTTGAACAGTTTGTGGATAGGCGGGATCGATTGGGAAAACTTTTTTACTCAAACTATTTTGGCGGCAGCCGCTATTTTTTGTTTGCCAAGACAATTTCACGTTTCAGTGGTTGAGTATCATCAAAGTAACGACTTAGTTTATGCGCGCTGGATTTTTCCACTTTATCTGACATTAATTTCATTGTTTGTTATTCCCATCGTGGTCGCTGGCAGTCAGTATTTCTCTAATCAATCGGTCAATGCCGATACCTACATTCTGGCGTTACCTCTGGCTGAAAAACAAAGTTTTTTGAGTGCGCTTGTGTTTATTGGCGGCCTGTCTGCTGCGACCGGTATGGTCATTGTTGCAACGGTGGCATTGAGCACGATGATCAGCAATGACCTGGTTCTTCCCATTGTTTTACACAACGCCACCAGGCAACATTTTAAGGACAAACAATTTAGTCGAAAAATGTTGCTTACAAGACGATTGGCAATTTCCTGTTGTTTACTGCTTTCCTATGGTTTTTACCGTGTTTTTGATAAGAGCCAGTCGTTAGCTTCGATTGGGTATTTGTCGTTCACCGCGGTATTACAATTTATGCCCGCTTTATTATTCGGTTTGTTCTGGAACAGAGCGACAAAAAACGGTGCAATCGTCGGGTTAATTAGCGGAATTGGTTGTTGGTTTGTTTTGACCTGGATACCAAGTATGAGAGGAGAAAGTTTATTATCTAATGTAAACAGTTTTTCAGGCTACTCGATATTAACCGAATCACTTTTTATATCACTTTTCATTAATTCGTTATCGATTTACCTGTTTTCAAAGTTGTCTCAACAGTCGCTCACCGAAAAAATTCAGGCATACGCCTATACTCGCTCCATACCAAAGGAAGTCAAAGCCAACATTTCACCGTCTTACAATGAGCAAATACTAGTTAAAGATCTCAAGTCGCTTGCCGCAGCAGTCGTTGGAACCGAACGAATGATTATTTCCTTCGAGCAGTTTTCTACTCAATACGACGATAACCATATTGCGGATGAAGTACTGTTAAAACAGACTGAAAATATTATATCGGCTTCCATCGGTGCATCTTCTGCGCGGGTCGTGATGCTCTCGGCATTTAAAGAAAAAGGTAGCAATGTTGATGATGTGATCAGTTTGTTGAGCTCAACCTCCCAAGCTCTAAAGTTTAATCGGCGTTTAATCGAAATTACCATGGATAATATTACTCAAGGCGTCAGCGTGAGTGATGTAGATAAAAATATTGTCGCCTGGAATCATAGTTATGAAACGCTTATGAATTACCCAAAAAACATTCTCAATATTGGCATGCCGATCGAAAAATTAATTCGTTTTAATGCTGAGAGAGGTTTTTGTGGTCCGGGAGAAATACAAAGCCATATTAATAAAAGACTAGCTCATTTAGAATCGGGGCTTAGTTATCGATTTGAGAGAGTTCGTAATGATGGCTTAGTCCTTGAGATTGTCGGCAATCCTCTTCCGCAGGGCGGTTATGTTACGACCTACACAGACATATCTGAATACAAAAAAATTGAATTAGCTTTAAAAGAAAATGAACGTAGAGTTGCTTTGTACACCGATAATTCACCCGCATTGCTTGCTTATCTGGATACTAACCTGGTTTTTCGTTTTGTTAATAAATCGCTTGCAAATAGTCTCAATATGAACAAAAAAGACCTGTTAAGTAAATCAGTAAAAAATATTTTTTCTAAGGAAGAATTTGACTACAAATATCCCTATTTAGAACTTGCTTTAAGTAATCAAAAGCAACATTTCGAATACGCCAGTAGCGGCAGGGATTCGGGCTATTATCTTTTGACTTATATTCCAGACCTTGATCAAAATGACAATGTGAAAGGTATTTATATGATTTCTCAAGATATTTCGAATCGTCGAAAAGCGGAGCTGGCACTCAAAGAAAGCAATGTTACTCTGGAGCAGCGTGTAGCAATGCGAACCGATGAATTGCACTCAACGGTAAACGCATTAGAGGTCGCCAAAGCGGACGCCGAGAAAGCCAATCAGAGTAAATCACGGTTTCTCGCCGCAGCCAGTCATGATTTATTACAACCTTTTAATGCTGCCAGGCTGTTTAGCGAAATGCTTTTATCTGAATCCGCTTCGATGACCGATGTACAGGCGGAATTGGTCGAAAAAGCTGACCAGAGTTTATCGGTGGCAGAGAATATAATCCGTTCTCTTGTGGATATTTCAAAACTTGATAGTGGTACGCTCCATCCTTCTATTAGAAGTACAGACATCTATGAAGTTCTCGATTCTTTAGAGCAGCAATTTTCAGGTTTTGCGATAAAAAAAGGACTCAGTTTTAAAGTGATTAAAAGGCATTGTATGATAGAGAGTGATCCAGAATTGCTTTATCGAGTCTTACAAAACTTTATTAGCAATGCGATCCGTTATACGCCGAAAGGCGGGATTTTGGTTACAACCCAATTACGAGGGGAGGATTTACGTGTTTCTGTTTGGGATACTGGTATCGGAATAAAAGAAGAACAGCAACAGGAAATATTCAGTGAGTTTAAACAGCTTTCTGATCCAGCCAACACAGGCAATGAAACGGGGCTTGGTCTAGGATTATCCATTAGTGAAAGAATCTCTGCGATCCTCAATCATCCTATTGAACTAACATCCCAATATGGAAGAGGCTCGGTTTTTCGCTTGATGATTAAACGCAGTATTAGTCAGGAAATTTTACAGCAAACAGAAACGTCAAAGGACGTGATTGTAGAGTCTGCATTAGCTGGAACAAATATTCTTTGCGTTGACAATGAAGTACAAATTACTGACGCCATGTCACTTTTATTTAGTCGCTGGGGATGTAATACAAAAACGGCTCACGCAGAAGAACAAATAAACGGCATACTTGAATCAGGATTTATTCCTGATGTTCTTATTGTTGATTATCAACTGGACCGAAATAAAACGGGACTGGAATTTATTCGCACTATAAGAAATAAAACAGGTATAGAAATACCGGCAGTTATTGTTACTGCGGATCACTCTAAAGAAGTTGAGGACAAAATTAAAAGTGAAGGGTTAGAGCTTTTGCGCAAACCCGTTAAACCAGCAATTTTGAGAGCGACGGTGAACCATGTGTTGCGTTAGAAATTGAACTGGGTTGTATCGGGAACGTGATTATGTATTTGTCGCCGAGCATCACAAAACGGGGTCGAAGTTGAGTAGAGCAGTTCTTAATTGTTAGCTTTCCAAGTGCAGGCAGACAGGTACATATTTTGAGTAATGTTGAAAATCCTTATCGCTGGTGTATATTTTCATTTTAAGTCGAGCGGCAACTGCACATATAAGGAAGTCGGCATGTGATCCTTGAATTCCATTACTTCTACAAATATTTGAGTACTCCGCAGCGGTCTCATAATCAGCGTCAATGGTTGGCTCATTAGGGAAATATCTAAGTTTATTTCTTTGTTTTTAAACCACTTATAAGTAATGCTTCATCAAGAAGCTCTGTATCAATTGCAAGATTAGTAGCCATGATTACACCTGTGTTTACACATTAACCTACACATGGTGGCATACAAACTAACCAATGTGTCGATTTGACGCATTTACGCTGCGCTTGAAGGCACAAATTACACTTTTGTTATGGCTTTCCGATATTAGCTTCGGCGTCCATGTGTTTATGCAATATACGAACAAATTCAATTTCAGACTGACTGATACTGCGATAGAAGACCATGTGACTAGCAACTGGAAATTTTCGATATCTCTGTTTAATAAAATCACACTTACTTCCTGCAGAGGGATTATCTGACAGCATATGAAAAGTATCATCAAACTGACGTGCATATAATTTACGCTGTTCTTTACCCCATTTTTTTTGCGTGTAAATGATTATAGATTTCAAATCAGCTTTAGCTTTTTTAGTAAGCGTAAACGTGTTCATTAACCAAGTTCTTCATCAAGCTCATTCATAAGGTTTTCGTAACTGTACTGCGCAGTGCCGCTTTGTTCGCCTTCTTCAAGTAAGTGTCGCAGAGTCGCTATTTTTCGTTCATTGTCCTCAAACATTCTAAGAGCAGCGCGCACCACTTCACTTGCGGAAGCAAAGCGACCCTCGTTAATTTGGTGAGCTATAAAGCCGTCAAAGTGCTTGCCAAGGGTCATACTAGTGTTTTTGGGCATGTCGACACCTGAAATATCAATAATTGGTACTTTATGGTATTGTGCCATAACATATGTGTCAAGCAGATTAATTTAGCGCTGCTTCGCGCTCAAAATCAAACGTTTACACCGGCATTGAATGGCTGCTAGACCTTTAACTTAAGACGTTGTGAATCTAACAGCAAAAGACTAGATTGTGACTGTCTTAATTTTTAAGGAGCAGTATTACTTCTTATTGTTTATTTTGGAAAGGAAATCAATGATAGTCTCACTTGTTTAGTCTATTACGAACAATGTACAGCTAATAGAGTTGAGGGCCTTACTAAAGAACAATGTTTGAGTAGAGATGATGTTGTGGCATTTTTATATGAAGGTGATATTTGTCTTGTTAAACTGTCAGAATAAATCACACAACAAGAACGTAAATGTCCACCTTCGGCTTGCCCGTTACCTTGTAGTTCTCTAGATCTGCTTCAGGTCGAATAGAGAAATGAGACAAAATAACGTACTTAATTACAACAAGACTGGAGTGGGGATTTAAATGAGTGACCTTAAAAAGGAAAATACAAAAAGGTACGATAAATTGGTTGTTGATTTCAGTAAAACACGAACAGGTGAAAAGATAGTTATTATAAAGAATTTCCCTGGATTATTTGCTGAAATGAATGAGGTTGAGTTAAGAGCAATTGCTCAAGAACTGAGTGTTGCTGCTGATAAACTACACAATTTGAACGGAGAAAACTAAACTTTGAAACAAAATCCACAGGAAGAATTATGGTAGATAAATCTTATATTAAACAGCGTATCAATATTTTTGCAAATACGCCTATAGATCCAAACTCGGATCTACAAGTTAAAGGCGCTCTGTTAGGTCTGAATATTAAATTACCTCAGAAAAACAATTTGGATGACTCACTTAATGCGAGCAATGATGCACACGAAATTGTAAGGCTCATAATACAGTATAGGAAAATGGGTTGAGGTTGAAGCAAAATTACGAAAAGTAGAGGGATTCATATGGATGCATTAAGCGTTGCTTGAGTTTTGATAGGGTCTGCTTTTTTAATTGAGTTACGTGGAAATTAACTTTATAGTTAAAAACTAATAATACTCGGTCATTATTTGGGGATTAATTGAATGGGTCTCATTAGCTTTATCAATTTGATTGGCGCACTTGGGCTTTTTCTCTATGGCATGAAGGTCATGAGTGATGCACTCATGAGTCTTGCAGGTCATCGCATGCGATCATTGATGGTAAAGCTCACTTCTAATCGATTTAAAGGTGTGCTTACCGGCGTTGGCATCACCGGACTTATTCAATCTTCCAGCGCGACGACTTTGATGGTTGTCAGTTTCGTTAACGCACAACTACTCAGTTTAACTGAAGCTATCGGCGTGATTATGGGTGCGAATATAGGCACCACATTAACGGCTTGGCTCATTACTATTTTAGGGTTCAAGGTCAAAATGAGTGCTGTTGCCCTTCCATTAGTGGTCGTCGGTTTTGTGTTCTACATGCGTAAATCTCAGAATCAACACTATATTGGTAAGTTCATTATCGGCTTTGCTTTGTTATTTATTGGTCTACAGTTTATGAAAGAAGCGATACCAAATCTTGATCAAAGCCCGGCTGTTTATGATTTCTTCAAGACATACTCGGATAAGGGATTTATCGGCATTCTTTTCTTTGTGACTATCGGCACAATTTTGACTCTAATCTTACAATCGTCTAGTGCAACTATGGCAATTACCTTGGTGGCGGCTGCGCAAGGGTTGCTGAGTTTTGAGGCTGCTGCTGCAATAGTGCTGGGCGAAAATATTGGTACGACGATTACGGCTAATATGGCAGCGTTGATTGGAGGAACGCAAGCTAAACGAACGGCAATGGCTCACTTCCTGTTTAATATCATTGGCGTAATATGGGTATTAATAACCTTTTATTACTTTCTTAATTTTGTCGGCTTTCTATCTACCTATTTTCAAGGTGCAAAACCGATGGAGGTTGCCAGCGATATTCCTGTGGGTCTTTCAATATTTCATACCAGTTTTAATATTATCAACACGCTGTTACTGATTGGGTTTGTGTCGTTGATTGCTAGAATCGTAACTAGATTAATACCGGAAAAGCCTAAAGAGATCATCGCTTATTCTGAACCCAAATTTTTATCGGCCGATTTTCTTAAATATCCGGAAACCGCGATTCATGCATTGTTGCGAGAATCTCGCCGGTTATACCGAAAAACTGTTTTTGAAGCGGTTACTCATGGGCTCAACCTTCACCGAGAGGACGTGATTTCGTCTTTATCACCGCTGCAAATTGTGCATAAGTCGTCACAAAAAATTCCGATCGAAATTACTTCTTTTATTGGCACACGCGTTAAACCAATTTACACGGCCATCCTAAATTATGCTTCACAGATCCAGTTAAATGTGGACCTGAATGAAAATGAAAAGGAAACCGTGACTAAACTCAAACTGATCGTGCGTGATATTTTGCATATTCTTAGAAATACATCGTTGTTTCGACACGAAATGGGTAAATATGCAGATTCAAACAATTCGGCAATGACAGAAGAAATTGACAACATGCGCATGGAAATTATAGTGCGAATGCGAACCTATAATGATTGGCGTCCAGAATCGAAACCGAATAACCGCAAAGAATTTATCGAACGATTGAAAGGGGAAGCAGAAAAACGGGATACTGAGCTGGTCGCTCGTGTTGATCATTTGATCCGTCATCACGAGATAACCGCTGAAATGGGGGTTTCGCTAATCAGCTGTAGTTCTTATATTTTGCACATTGTAGAACGGTTAAATAACGCGATTAAAACCTTAAGTTATACTGCTGATGAATATAATGATCTGGAAAATATACTTCAAGCAAAAAATGCGTCGGCTAAGATGGCGTTTGAGCCATAATAACTGACGGCCGAGATGAAACTGTGAGCTTTTGTTTTGGGCGATTCGCAGGCCAATCATAAAAGTCGATTGATGTCTGTAAATTGAACTTTTAGCCTTTAGATTCTACACGCCGAACGGCATTTTTTGGAACATGAAATTCAGCTACTTAGATTAATTCAGCTTTCTATTTAGTCAAACCTCATCTGAAGACTTACCATAATTTTCATCCACCTTCACTTTATTGGCGATCAATACAATTTGGGTTCGATTATTCACATTCAATTTGCGCATAATAGCAGTAACGTGTGCTTTTACCGTTGCCTCTGTAACTTGTTGTTCCCAGGCTATTTGTTTATTAAGCAAACCAACCGATAACAAATTAAAAACCTCTAATTGTTTTGGTGTGAGTTCAGCGATTTTGTTGATCAAACATTCTAACTCATTTTCAGAGTTTAGATGGTGAGTGACCATTCCCGCAGGAAAACAAAGCTCGCCCATTAAAATCTTTTCAATCGCTTCAGATATTTCTGAAATGCTGGCAGATTTTGGTATAAAACCCAGAGCGCCATAATGTTGCGCGCTGGCCGCTATTTCCAAGTCTTCATTGGCGGAAATCATCATTACTGGAAGTTGAGAGTAATTTTTTATGATATGGGTTAGCCCTACAAAACCATTGGCGCCAGGCATATGTAAATCCATCAGCAACAAATCTGCATCGGTATTTTTTATCAGCACTTGCTCTAACTCAGAGATATTTGCCGCTTCTAAAAAAGTGACTTCAGACATAATTGATTTGAGTGCTTGTACTAATGCACTGCGAAATAGCGGATGGTCATCCGCTATGATAATTTTCTCAACATTTACAGTGCTATTCATCACTTTCTATTTTTACGATGCTCAATTAGTTCTTCAACAACCGCGGGCTCTGCCAAGGTAGATATATCTCCGAGACTAGAATAATCGTTTTCGGCGATTTTACGTAATATGCGCCGCATTATTTTACCTGAACGAGTTTTCGGTAATCCCGGTGAAAATTGAATAAAGTCAGGCGATGCAATTGGTCCTATCTGTTTTCTAACCCATTGAATTAACTCTTTCTCAAGAGCGTCATTGCCTTCAATACCGGTATTTAAAGTCACAAAAGTATAGATCCCTTGTCCCTTTATATCATGAGGATAGCCTACTACAGCTGCTTCCGCCACATTAGGGTGGGCAACTAAGGCACTTTCTATTTCGGCGGTTCCCATGCGGTGGCCAGAAATACTTAAAACATCATCCACTCTTCCAGTGATCCAATAATAGTCATCTTCATCGCGGCGAGCACCATCTCCTGTAAAATAAAGCCCTTCGAAGGTACTAAAATAGGTATCAACAAAGCGCTGATGATCGCCATAGATTGATCTCATTTGACCAGGCCAGCTATCTTTTATTACCAGATTGCCATCAACGGCTCCGTGCAACTCCACGCCATCACCATCGACTAATGCTGGTTGAATACCAAAAAAAGGTCTAGTGGCAGAACCGGGTTTTAATGGTGTTGCACCGGGCAATGGTGAAATCAGTATGCCACCGGTTTCGGTTTGCCACCAGGTATCAACAATTGGACAGCGTTTTTCTCCGACTACCTCGTAATACCACTGCCAGGCTTCGGGATTTATCGGCTCACCCACACTGCCCAGTAAAGTCAAAGACTGCCGTGATGTGGATTCAACCATTGCATTACCTTCTCGCATTAATGAACGAATAGCGGTAGGGGCTGTATAGCAGGTATTGACCTGATGTTTATCACATATCTGCCAGAAGCGACTAGTGTCAGGATAATTCGGAATACCCTCAAACATTAAGGTGGTTGCGCCGTTGGCGAGCGGGCCGTAAACTATGTAGCTGTGTCCTGTTATCCATCCGACGTCAGCGGTGCACCAATAGATATCACCGGGATGATAATCAAAAACATATTGATGGGTCAGTGATGCATAAACGATATATCCCCCACAGGTGTGCAGTACGCCTTTAGGTTGGCCGGTAGAGCCCGAGGTATACAAAATAAACAAAGGGTCTTCTGCGCTCATTTCTTCTGCTGGACATTCATCGGATGCCTGCAAAACCAAATCATGATACCAATGGTCGAGATCATCATTCCATGCGACGTCAGAATCTGAATTCTTAATCACCAATATAGATTCAAGGTATTCATTCACACCTTCTTTCTTCGATGCGTCGTCAACGTTTTTCTTGAGTGGAATTTTTTTGCCACCTCGATTGCTGTAATCGGCGGTTATCACCAGTTTACTTTTACAATCGATTATTCTACCGGCTAGGGCGTCTGCGCTAAAACCGCCAAAAACAACAGAATGGACTGCGCCAATTCGCGCACACGCAAGCATGGCAACCGCTGCTTCAATAATCATCGGCATGTACAAAGTGACTCTGTCGCCTTTGGTAATTCCAAGACCCTTGAGAACGTTGGCAAAATGACAAACTCGTTGATGCAATTCAGAATAGGATACTGATACTGAATTTGATGGGTCATCACCTTCCCAGATGATTGCAGTTTGATCGGCCTTGTCAATTAGATGTCTGTCCACGCAGTTGGCACAAACATTTAGAGTTCCATCATAAAACCATTTAATATGGAGATCGTCTTTAGCAAAGGAAACATCTTTCACTTGACTGAAAGGTTTTATCCAGTCAATTCGTTTTCCTTGTTCAGCCCAAAAAGACTCATTATCTTCAATCGAGCGTTGATACATTTCGAAGTATTGTGATTCATCTAAATAGGCGCTTTCGGCGGCATTTGAACTTACTGGATAGACTTTTGACATAACCGGACCTTATTGTTGGACGATTGATAATTGTGCTAAAAATATTGCTATCTGGCTATAGTATGTAACTATTCAGCAAATCAAAAGAACCCTCTCCCCAGCCCTCTCCCAAAGGGAGAGGGGGCTAAATCCCCTCCCCTTGGAAGGGGAGGGTTAGGGAGAGGTCGAATGTTTTGAATGCCACGTATTATCTACAGGTAGAATGGTCAACCAATACAATTCGCTGAATAGTTACTATAGTATTTAATCTAAAGCCAATTGGCTATGCCCAGACCGTTAGACTTTAGTCTATAACAATCATCTGTGTGATTAACCTATTAGACTAATTGCTAATGGTCAACCTAAGTCCACCAAGTGCACACTAGTAACTTCACCAATTGACGCAAGGTTAAGGGACAATGAATTTTCCGCTAAAAAAAATAAACAAAATAATCCAGGCATCTTTTTTGACATTACCACTGATTTTTATGGCCGGTACTAGCAACGCGGCTGAATCAGTTGATGAGCGAATCAAAAAACTTGAAAGCCTTGTAAAAGAGTTACAACAAATCAAGAAAAAAGAAACAAAAAAAAGCCAGGGGAATGCTAAACATAGTTATAAATTTGGCGGTTACATAAAAGCAACTGCGACCTTTACTGATTACAGCGATGGAGAATTAGCGTCTGGCAGCGGGTTAAGAGATCTCTATATACCGGCAGCAATTCCAGTAGGGGGAGTTGGAGAAAGTCAGGACTTTGATTTTGGCGCAAAAGAAAGCCGAATTAACTTTAAATCCAATCATTTACTCGAAAATGGTTCCACACTAACCACGACCATCGAAATGGATTTCTTATTTCCGCCGGGAGGTAATGAGCGGGTGAGTAATTCTTACAATCCCAGAGTACGGCATGCCTTTTTTACTTACAACAACTGGTTATTTGGACAAACCTGGTCAACCTTTCAAGATGTCGTGGCATTACCTGAGTCAGCGGATTTCTTAGCGGCATCCGATGGGATCATTTTTGTACGACAGGCGATGGCTAGATATACCAACGGACCGTGGCAGCTGGCACTCGAAAATCCAGAATCGACGGTTACTCCATATGGCGGTGGTGGAAGAATAGTAACCGATGATAATAGCAGGCCAGATATCATTGCCAGATACAATCATAAAGCCGAATGGGGGCATGTTACAGTTTCTGCTCTACTACGTGAATTAGAGTTTAATAATGGCAGTAACAGCGAATCGACTTCTGCAACTGGGATCAGTGTGACCAGTAAATTAAAAGTCGGTGCAAAGAACGACATACGAGTTAATTTTGCGACAGGTACTGGAATGGGTCGTTATGTTGGTTTGAACACTGCTAACGGCGCGGTGCTTGACGCCAGCGGCAATCTTGATGCAATTGATTCAACGCTTGGCACCGTTGCCTATCGTCATCATTGGAATAATGAATGGCGTTCTAACTTTATTTTGTCTGCGATGCAAATCGATAATGATACTAGTCTGACCGGAACTGCTGTAACCGAATCTGTTGGCAGTTTTCAAATAAATTTACTCTATAGTCCGGTTCCAAAATTAACGATGGGTGTCGGATATTTAAGTGCTAGTCGACAAATTGAAGCTGGCGCTGAGGGTGATCTGGACCGGGTAATATTTATCGCAAAATACGGCTTCTAAACTCGAACCAGCCATAAGGTACGACCCTTGGCTGGCGTTTTAGCTAACGTCAGCCATTTTTGATGAATAGTTTGATAGAGAGCAACATTTTCAACTACACTTAAAGCCTAATAAATTTTAAATTGATTCACTGAATTGGAAAAAAGATGGAAATCGAAAGCCTGGAAATATTCCAATATCTGACCTCTTGCGATCCAATCTCAAAACTGGATGAAAAAATTCAAAAACAGCTCGGTCTAAGTATTGAAATAGTTTATTTCAAACGCAATCAGATCATATTGGTGCCCGGCGATATTAATCAATGGCTCTATTTGATCCGCAGTGGCGCGGTAGAACGAATAGAAGATGATGGAAGTACAGCTGCCAAGTTTGCAGAGAAGGATTTCTTTGGACAAGCTTCCTTAAAAAGAAATGGCATGATCAAACGAAAAGTATGGGCGCTGGAGGATACTCTGGTTTATCGATTCCCTAAAGAGCTTTTCTTCGATTTGCTCGAATCAAATCCCTATTTCCAGTTCTATTTTGAGCGCAGTGTTTTTGCAACAAATGATTCCAGACAAAATTATGCTGAGGTTTCAACCAGTTTTAATTATTCAGCGGTAAGCTCACTTTTACATGACCAGCCCATATTGGTTGATCATAAAGTGAATGTTTCAGAATGCGCCAGAATAATGCAAGAAACAGGTTCAACGTCATTATTGATTACCCAAAATAACGATGTAAAAGGGATCGTTACCGACCGTGCTTTTTGTACCCGAGTTGTTGCAGACAAATTGTCTTATGAAAGTCCTGTTGGTCTCATTATGAGTGATAAGTTACTTACGACGGATGAGCAAACAACGGCCTCCGAGGCGCTCTTAATAATGGCCAGGAATAATATTCGCCACTTACCGGTTACCGCTCAGGATCAAGTGATTGGCGTATTAACTGCGACTGATCTTATTCATCGTCAAAGCAATAATCCTATCTATTTGATCAATCAAATTCACAAAGCAAAAAGCCTGGAACGGTTAGTTGAATATGCTAAACAACTGCCACAAACCTTGTGTCAGTTAGTCAAAAACGCACATAATGCAAAAGATATTGGTTACTCGATCAGCTCAATTGGTCGCGCGATTAACCAGCGGATAATTAACTTGGCGGAGGAAAAGTTCGGACCGCCACCAATAAACTATGCCTGGATTATTGCTGGCTCACTAGCGCGAAATGATCAAACAGGATGCTCAGATCAAGACAACGGAATTATCCTAGATGATACCTATGATGCCGAAAATCATGGGGAATATTTTTCACAACTGAGTCAATTTGTTTGTGACGGGCTTAATCAATGTGGTTACGTCAATTGTCCAGGGGACGTTATGGCGACCAATCAAAAGTGGTGTCAGCCATTAAGAATATGGAAAGAATATTTTAGGCAATGGATCGTTACGCCAGAACCAAAATCGTTGATGTACGCTAGCATCTTTTTTGATTTGAGATGTCTCCACGGAGAAAGTCGTTTTCTGGTGGAGCTTAACCAATATGTTAGAGAGCTAGTCGAAGACAACCGTAAATTTCTAAATTTTATGGCGGCCAATGCTCTTCATCATACGCCTCCAATAGGGCTCTTCCGTAGTTTTGTACTGGAAAAACATGGCTCAGAGGAAAAGTCCTTTAACTTGAAAAAACGAGGTGTAGTGCCAATTACCGATCTCGCTCGCGTGTATGCTTTAAGTTGTGGTGCGTTGCCTATAAATACTCAGGAGCGTCTACAAGCTGCTTTCCAGGATAATGCGCTAAGTAAATCGGGGTTAATGGACTTGAATGACGCTTTTGAATTTTTGAGTTTATTGCGTTTGAGCCACCAAGCCGGTCAAATTGAAAATGAAGTCGCCGTGGATAACTATCTTCCACCAGAAGTATTGTCTTCGTTGGAACGTCGTCATTTAAAAGATGCGTTCGAGATCATTAGGACTTATCAGTCCGCTTTGGCAAATCGGTATCAAACGGGAATAATGGGATAAAATAAAGTGTCATTTTGGGGGACGTTCTGGTCTAAAAAAATACCAGAAAATACAAATATTGCACGAGCTTTAATGGACGCGTTAGAGGCCTATGTTGGACTCAAACGCCCGCAGACAAAACAATTATTAAGCGATACTCCACTAATCGCCGTAGACTTTGAAACGACCGGATTAGATTATAATCAAGATGAAATTATCGCGATGGGGTTTTGCCCGATTGACCAAGGTATCATTCGATTAGCCAATTGCTCGTATTTTGTTGTACAACCTCGTCAGTTATTAAAAAGTGATAATGTGGTCATTCACGGACTAATGGATGATCACGTTAGCGATGGCATCTCGCAGCAACAGGCCATGCAAAAATTTCTTGAGCTCACAAAAGGAAAAACCATTGTTGCTCATTATCATACCATCGAAAAATATTTCATTCAAAAAGCCGCCCGACAAATTTTTGGCCAGACTATTCCCCTCAGCATTTTAGATACCTTTAATATAGCAGAGCGACAAATGCGGCGCAGAAATCAACCAATCAGCGCGAATTCATTGCGTCTATTTAATCTTCGTAAACAGTTTGGTCTGCCAAATTATAATGCTCACAATGCCTTAGAGGATGCGATTTCTACCGCCGAATTATTTTTAGCGCAAATTGCTTCCTTAAACATGGCAAAGAAACAATTACGTCTAGCTAGCCTGGGTTTGATTAAGTCTGATTAGGTCGAAATAATGAGTATCTTTCAGCTTGGAAAGTAATATCGCACTTTTTGTAGAACCTAGAACCTAGAACCTAGAACCTAGAACCTAGAACCTAGAACCTAGAACCTAGAACCTAGGTCCTAGGTCCTAAATTAGTTTTCTAAAATTATATCGATGCTGAGTTGGTCGAATTTTAAAATTTTTCCTTGCCATTTCTTTTGGAACTGCTCGGCATCTTTTCGGGTGGAAAAACTGGCGATGGTTTTGCCCATCGCAGCTTTTTTGTTAGAACCAATCACAAAAAATGCTTTTTTGGCTGGAATGAGTTTTGTATCGTCGGGAGACTCCCAGTCAGTTTGCGCCATATCATGGACATAAACTTCGGCGATGTTCGGTTTGTTATCGGGTTGCAAATACCAGGATATTAAATCCAGTGTCGAGCAGAACTTTTTTATATTATTCGATCGCTTATCAAAGGCTTGGCCTTTTGGGCCGGGCAATCGTGTAATAATCATTCCGCACACATGGCATTCATCGCCCGATTCGAACGTAATGGCTGGATGGACAGTTTGTTGTTGCTGGCTATCACCACAGTTTGTCAGGACTAAAACAAAAAGCAGAGCAAGAACTGATTTACTGATTGAATTACTGACGGACTTAATTATTGACATAGATTGCCTAAATTGGACGCTTAAGCAATCGATAGTAAGCCAATGAAAAAGGTAATGCAATCCAGGCCAACATGCTGATAATTAAACCGCCTATCGAAAAAGACTGCTCAGCAGCAATACTTAATAGACCGGTACCATTGGTTTCAAAAGTCACCAGGTTAATCAGTCGAAAAATGTCGGTCGGATTCAGTAAAAGTAAATAAGGAAACACATCTGCCTGCACTTGACCTTCAGTGGCGACTAATATTCCCAACAATCCCATATCGTAAATCAAAACAAAGAAAAACCAAATAATTAACGCTAAACCAGCTGCCTTAGATTTTTCACTGACCCAACTACTGATCACGTAAGATAAACAAATAAAAACCATTCCAAGCAAAATGGCCGATAGAATAAACAGTCCGAAGGCGCTCAATAGCTCTTCAATATTAACATTGTCAGCAAATAGCAAAATACTTAAACTGGCGCTGCCGAAACCGACGATGGTCGCTATCGCTAAAGTCGAGGTTTGTCCGAGCAGTTTGCCCAAGAGTAATTCACCTTTGCTTAATGGATAAGTAAGTAGTAGTAATAAAGTGCCATCTTCATCTTCTCCAACAATTGCCTGATAGGATAATAAAAGTGCAATTAAAGGCAATAAAAAAACGTTTAGGCTTGAGAGGCTAACAATGGTGTTGGCAACCGAGCTAAAACCAATGCTGCCAACCGACGCGCTGCCAAACCAGGATAAACCGGAAGCCATAACGGCAAAAATTAATGTGATAGCAATCATCCATCGATTGCGTAGGCCATCTTTGAATTCTTTTTCGGCTACCGCCATAACCGCTTTCATAGTTTTTCTCCGGTTTGTTTTGCAGTAACTGCTAGATCTTCAGGCTCAACTTCTGAGTCTTCAGGCGTTAGAGAATCATTATCAATCATGTCCTGATCTGTTCTTTGCGATTGCTCGACTGGAGGAGCACTTACCACAAAATGTCGATAGAGTTGCTCCAGGCTTGGCGGAAATGTGTCAAGATCGTGAATGCCGGGCTGGGCAAGCAATGTTTTTACTACTGCAAGCTTGTCTTCAGGTTGTGTTTTTAGACTAAAAGAGCCGTTTTGCCGAGAACTGATGTTAACGCCAATTTGCTGCTGTAATTTGCGGATGTCAAAACAGCCCGAAAAATGTATCTTTGTTGTTAAAGAAGTTTGTTTTCGCAACTCAGGAATACTGCCATAAGCGGCGAGCTTACCCTGAGACAAAATGGCCACCTTGTCGATATGTTTTTCGACTCCCGGCAATACGTGTGAACACAAAATAATAGAACAACCGGTGCTTTTTAGACGGTCAACAATTTCATAAAATTCCTGAGTAGCAATCGGATCGAGTCCCACAGTCGGCTCATCCAATAGCAACAATGCTGGTTCGGTTAAAATCGCCTGAGCGAGACCTAAACGTTGTTTCATGCCTTTGGAATAGGTTTTTACTTTACGGTTAGCGGCGGCGGTTAGTCCCACTTGCTCTAGTAGTTCGTTGCATCGTGATTTTGAAACTCTTTTTAACTTGGCAAAAAATGTCAATACTTCTTTGCCAGTGAGTTGCTGATAGAAAGAGACGTTTTCGGGCAAAAATCCAATTCGATATCGGTAATGATGAAAGTCTGAATGATAAGGATCTTGGCCAAAAACTTTTATCTGGCCAGATGTTGGCTTTAATAGTCCCAGGATTATTTTCATACTGGTCGTTTTGCCAGCGCCGTTATGGCCAAACAAACCCAATACTTCGCCTTTTTCAAGATCAAGACTGAGTGAATCCAGCACCTGTAATTTGCCGAACTGTTGGCTGATATTTTGTAGTTGTATGATGCTCATATTTATCGTTTTTCCTGTCATTGCGAGGAGGTACGACGCGGCAATCTTCCATAAAGCGAATGATGCCTAGTTTATGTACGTTCCAACCTGTTGGAGATTGCCGCGCTACGCTCGCAATGAACTGTGCTTAATGTCAAACATTTTTAAGCATAATTCACTGAATATTCAGTATTATTGATTGCTATGGCAAA
>Ga0316205_10001156_pt1 | contig 36169 bp, 34 predicted proteins | sample 3monthpyrite_MG_FD_204941 | JGI IMG/M metagenome (GOLD analysis project Ga0316205, IMG submission 204941) | Microbial mat bacterial communities from mineral coupon in-situ incubated in ocean water Damariscotta River, Maine, United States -... | ecosystem: Environmental > Aquatic > Marine >...
GCTCGGTCTGGTACCGGCTTTTATGGTCTTAGCACTGGTCTCGACAGTTCAGGGGCGCGAGGTACCTGACATTGATGGTGCGTCAATGCCGTGCGGAGCTGAAGCGAGCGTCGGGTGCGGTTATCCCCAACAACCTCCAGAACGAACCCTGAGAGCGCAGGTTGAGCAATGGGAGAGGGGCAAAGCCAGCTTGGAGCAAGGGCAGTACGAAGAGGCTGCCGAGGCATTTACGGCTGCAATTGAAATCGGACCTAAAGCGGGTGTCCTCTATATCGCGCGGGGAAACGCGTATCGGAAACTGGGTAAACTGGACTTGGCATTAGTCGATTATGATGAGGCCGTCCGGATGGAGCCCTACATCGCTAGTGGGTACATAAACCGCGGCGCGGTGTATCGGGAACTGAACAAGCCAGACCTTGCCATCGCGGACTATAATGAGGCGATCCGTCTGGATCCCGGTTCAGCATTTTCCTACAACGGACGTGGAAATGTGAGGCGAGAACTGGGGCAATATGAGGACGCTATTTCTGATTATTCCGAGGCGATTCGTCTGAACCCGGAGTATGCCTTTGCGTTTAACGGTCGCGGAAACGCCTATCAGGAGCGAGGAGATCTCAGTCTCGCGATCACGGATTACACCAAGGCAATTGAGCTCAGACCAAACTATGAGCTTCCATATCTTAATCGGGGCAATGCCCATCGCGAGCTGGGCCGACAGGAGAAGGCTATCTCCGATTACGAAGAAGCCCTGAATATCAATCCAAACTCTGCCTCTGCACTGAACAATCGTGGGAACGTGTACCGCGAACTCGGTAATCTGACGCTGGCATTGGAAGATTTTTCTCGGGCAATTGAAATTAGTCCGACCTTTGCGTTTGCATTCAACAATAGGGGGCGCGCGCACCGAGAGCTGGGAAAGTTGCAGTTGGCTATCAACGATTATACTCAGGCGATCAAACTAAACCCCACCTATGTGGTTGCTTACAACAACCGAGGGAATGCATACCTTCAGGATGGTCAAGTTACCCTCGCCATTGCGGATTACGATGAAGCGATCGGTCTTGATCCAGACTTTGTTGAGGCGTTTATGGGGCGCGGCATGGCTACGCTCCAGTTAGGTGGTCTTCAACTTGCGAGGTCCGATTTTGAGCAGGTGATAACGCTGCAACCCTCGAATGCAACCCACCACCGTAGAATTGCGGAAAGTCTGTTCTCGGGTGGACAGGCTGCCGAAGCGCTTCAATACGTCCGCAAGGCTATTGAGCTTGATGGTGGTGATCAATCGAGCGCCAGGCTTCTTTCGGAAATCCTGGCTTCAATGGGAGAGGTTGATTAGATGAGGCCGGACTGCAGGATGCTCTCATCCCGCAAGCTGCATGGGACGCCTTGGTTCTCTGAATGCAGCTGGATCGACACCATTGAGCACCGTAACTTCACTTGTAAAAGGTGAAATCAAAGTGCTCTGTCGCGGCGGGTGTAGATGATGAAAAGGATGACACCGCAGACTATCGCAGTGTCGGCAAGGTTGAATGTTGGCCAATGATACGAAGAAATGTGAATGTCGAGAAAATCCGTCACGGCGCCGTCGGCGAGACGGTCGGCAACATTCGCGCTTGCCCCTCCGATGATCGCTCCGAGGCCGACAGCTTCGAATGTATGGTTGGCTCGCCGTAACCAAACCACTAAAAAACCTATGACGACAAGCGCGAACAATGACAAAAGATAGGGCGCTGCAGGGCTCGCGGAATTCAATAGACCGAAGCTAATTCCGCGGTTAAAGCCTAGAACCAGATTGAAGAATGGAAGTGCTTCAAGCACTCGTGGTGGTTCCGATAACAAGTTGATCGCAAGCCATTTTGTTGCGAGATCGGCAATAAAGACAATCAAGGCAATCAGCAATCCCAGTCTTGTAAACACTGCTTTCGTTCCTCTTGCCGGTAGGGAAGGTCGTGGGCTTCGAGACGCATGAGAGCAATTTTCCATTGTCTGTGCCGCAAACTTTTCTTTAACTCGTTGCGTGGGTGCCGTCAGCCAAAGATTCAACAATTCGACATTGAGCAACACGGCCACCGTTGCAACTGCTAATCATACGTTCCAGCTCAACTTTCAACGCTGCTAGATGGCTTATACGTTGATTAACGTGGTCCAATTGTGTCGCCGCGATTTTGGTGACTGTTTCGCAAGATTGATCTGGATGATCGACCAGCCCAAGTAGTTCACGGACGACTTTTTGTGGGAAGCCGAGTTCTCTGCAATGACAGATGAATGTAAGGCGAGCCATTGCGGCTGCAGTGTAGATCCGCGTGTTACCAGCCGATCGTGCCGGTTCGGGAAGCATACCAATCTTCTCAAAGTACCGGATTGTCGGGACTTTGCAGCCAGTCTCTTTTGCCAGCTGACCAATTGTGAATTCTGACACGCCAACCTCTTTTGTGCTTGAATCTATAGTTACTATAGGTAGTAGGTTGAGCGTAGACAAAAGAAATTTTGAAGATTGAGGAGAGCCTATGGTCGGCTGCGGTTGTGATGACAACGTAAAATTTGATGGCATGACGGCTGCTTACAAGCGCATACTTTGGGTGGTTATTGCCATCAACGGCATCATGTTTTTGGTCGAAATGACGGCGGGCATGATTGCCGGTTCTCAGGCGTTGAAGGCTGATGCACTGGACTTCTTGGGCGATACCGCGACCTACACGATTACGCTGATGGTGCTTGGAATGCCGTTGGTGTGGCGAGCTCGCGCAGCACTCGTTAAAGGGGCGAGTCTCGGTCTGATGGGAATCTGGGTTCTTGGTTCTACGATCTACTATGCACTTGTGCTTGACGTTCCGCAGGCGGAGGTTATGGGGTCTATTGGGCTTTTGGCTCTAACTGCCAATATGGTCAGCGTTTTGCTTTTGCTTCGGCATCGCGACGGGGACGCGAATGTCAGGTCTGTTTGGTTGTGCAGCCGCAATGATGCGATTGGCAACCTAGCAGTCATATTTGCTGCAAGCGGCGTATGGGCGACGAGCAGTGCTTGGCCGGACTTGATCGTTGCGGGTGTAATGGCGAGCCTATTTCTATGGTCGTCAGCGCAAATTGTGAGTCAAGCATTAAGCGAGTTGCGTTTGTCGCAAATCGATCAACAGGTTGCAGATTTTCGTTAGGGAGAGTTGAGCGAAAAGAGAGGTTATCCAATGGATCGGCGTCGTTTTTTACAAACAGCATTGACGAGTGTTGCGGCAACCAGTGTGTTCAATCGTTCGGTTGCCGCCGAAGGCGCGTATTCCGTTGCAGACAGTGCCAACGCTGCTGAGCCGACGGGAAGACTGCAGGGCGGGCGGGCTGGTCCGTTGCGCGAGTTCCGTCTTGTGGCTCAGCAGGGCGAGGCCGAAGTGGCCCCAGGCAAGGTCTATCGGAACTGGATGTATAATGGCCAATTTCCCGGACCCGAAATTCGCGTTAAGGAGGGGGAGCGTCTTCGCATCATCGTTGAAAACCAATTGCCAGAGGACACGACCGTGCATTGGCATGGCGTGCCGGTACCTAATGCGATGGATGGAGTACCTGGTCTAACGCAAAAACCGATCGTGCCTGGCGAGAGTTTCGTCTACGAGTTTGAGGCGACACCTGCCGGTAGCTATATCTATCATTCCCATGTAGGCCTGCAAATCGATCGTGGCCTTATCGGTCCTCTGGTGATCGAGGAGGCAACGCCACATGTTGCCTATGACCGCGACTATGTTCTCGTTCTTGACGACTATCTATCGGGTGATCCACAGCCGCTTGGCGGCAGCGCCGGTCGAGGTGGAATGATGGGACGTATGATGGGCGGCGACCGCGAAGGTGATCGGGACGGATGGTGCGGCGGACGTAGAGACGGCGGTGGCATGATGGGGATGGGGGGTCAGATGCCCCCCTATCAGGGTCTGCTTATTGGCGGCCGTTTGCCTGATGACCCGCGCGTTTTCGAAACTAAACGCGGAGAGCGTGTGCGGCTTCGCTTCATGAATCCGTCGGGTGCGACGACGTTCCGGGTCGCTATCGGTGGCCATCGGATGATCGTGAGCCATTGCGACGGTCGCCCCGTCGAACCGTTCACTGTCGACAGTCTCATCCTCGGAACGGCCGAGCGTTATGATGTGATCGTAGAAGCGGCTAACCCCGGGGTTTGGCCTATCGTTATCGCCGCGATTGAGGGCAACGCACCTCCTGGCCGCGCGGTCCTACGCTATACGGACGCGGCGGCCACAGCTCTGAGCGAAGGCATACCGGAAGGCATGAGAGGCGGACGCCAGCTTGACTATCAGGATCTGCAGTCGTTGGAGACACTGCCAGACGGCCAACCCGACCGTGTCTTCGACCTCATGCTGAGCGGTGGCATGATGGGCTCAGCCTGGTCCATCAATGGCCAAGCCTATCCCAACGCCGACCCGCTCATGATCAATGAAGGCGAACACATCCGGTTCCGGATGAGGAACCACTCTATGATGCTGCATCCAATGCACCTGCACGGACATTTTTTCAGGGTGGGGAACGTTTTGAAGGACACAGTATTGGTAGCGGCGCATATGGGCCGCGCCGAGTTCGATTTCGTCGCGGACAATCCAGGCCGTTGGTTTTTTCACTGCCACAATATCTATCACATGGAGGCAGGGATGGCCCGTGAAGTCCGGTATGCTTGAGACGCCCATTTTCTGCCGCTCATTAGTATAATGGGTCCTAATACGTTGCGTGTAGAAACAGCAAAACCTTCGAAATCCTTGGTCGGTGCACTGGCCGTTAGGACGCCTCGTCTTCGATGGCCTGTGATAATTGAAATATGCGCATCGCAGAAAAAGTGCGCAAAACCCTGAAAGGGAGAAATGGAAATGAAAAAACTAGCGATTCAGGCCACCGTCTTCTTGGCCGTGTTTGGGCACAGCGCGTTCGTCTGGGCCCAACAAGCTGAGCCCTACTATAGGCGCCATATGATGGGGGAGTACGGCTGGTTTGGCTGGCTCATGGGACCAGTGATGATGCTCGTTTTCCTTGCAATCGCGACTGCTGTCATTGTCCTCGTTGTGCGGGGGCTTGGAGGACTCAACCGTAATAACTCTGTGCCGACGGCGCGTACAGATGCCATCGATACGCTCAAAGAGCGTTTTGCCCGTGGGGAGATAGACAAGGAAGAGTTTGAGGAAAAACGGCGAGTTCTAAAGAAATAGCGCATGCTCCAGCTCAATTGAACGAAGTGTATCCATTGCCACCAAAGGTGCGATTTAAGGGAACAGCTCAGGGAGGACTAGGGACCGATTTTGCGATCCTGTCGGTCAATGTTAATCAAGACAACACCATGAAACACACCAGCGAACTTCCTGAGCGCGTATTCTGAGGGACTCCCTGCAATGCGTAGGCGATTGCGCCTACGGTCTGACGGATTGGTTTTCTAGTAGTCAATTTGAAATCGTGGATAGCTAGTTAATGGACGAATGGGCAGGCGATCTGACGATTGGTGTGGGCTGGATATTTTATGACGGACCGGTTGGTCACACCGAATTTCACCAACACTATGCAGTCCAGATCTGCTTTCCATCTGCAGGGTTGCTTCATATCGAGACCACGGACGAAAGCCGGAGCGTGGAAACCGTCTTGGTCATCGGCTCTAATGTTAGTCACCGCCTCTCGACACCAGCGACAATTGCAAAAATTCTTTACGTTGAGCCCAGTCTCATCAGTCAGAGCGCCAGGAGACTGCAAGTAGACGGCATAGAGATCCCTGATCTGGCGCCTTTGCAATCGCAGGCGATTGATAACATGCTCGCTGCTGTTCAGGGGTCGAGGGGACCGGATTTTGGCCTGGAGTTGGCGCGCGTCATTTGGCCTGCTGAAGCTAGTCACGCTTTTTTGTCTATCGACAACCGGATTAGAAAAGCTCTCAAGAATATTGAGCTTTCAGAGGATTTGAATCTCAACTTGGACCAGATTGCGATGGGGTCCGGCCTTTCGGCGAGCCGTTTTCGACATCTATTTAGCGCCCAAGTCGGAATGCCGATTAAGAGCTATCTGCTTTGGATCAAATTGCAACGCGCGCTTCAAAGCCTCGCGGTTGACAGCTCATTGACGAACGCCGCGCACAAGGCAGGATTCGCGGATTCCTCGCACCTATCCCGGACATTCAAACGCACATTTGGATTGGCGCCCGCGGACCTTAATAGGAATGCAAATATTACGAGCAGAGCGCGCTGATTTCAGCCGCTGCGTTCATGTACCGCTCGCGATCTCCCGCTATCTAAGCCGTTAAGTGTTGCCGTTGGCGACCACAAACAGCATTTGATGGAGAAATCACATGGTGAAGTTCCTGGTACGACTTTTCTATTTACCGACTTTCCTGATTGTTGGAAATGGACTTGCCGTCCTTATCGTCCAATCTGGCTATTCGAAAGGATGGTTGTTCCTGCTTGTAATGAGCTTCATTGCGCTGGCCTTTTTGTTGGAGCGCCTCGTTCCCTATGATGCCGCCTTTAACAAGTCATACGGCGATCGTACCCGGGATTTTTATCACTTTATTGTCAATGAAACGGCCAACGTAGCAGGTGTCTTGAGTGTGCCGCTGCTGGCGGCTTTCATCAGTCTTCCTTCGATCTGGCCGCATTTTCTTCCTTTGTGGCAGCAACTTGTTTTGGCGATCCTCATCGCAGATGTGGGCATAACACTGGCGCATTTTGCAAGCCATAGAATTGAAGCGCTATGGCGTCTCCATGCTGTGCATCACAGTGTAAAGCGTATGTACGGGTTCAACGGTCTGATGAAGCATCCGTTGCATCAGTTCATTGAAACCGCGGCTGGCGCGACGCCCTTGTTGCTTATGGGTGTTTCGCAGGAAGTCTTTTCCCTTCTCATTGTTGCTGTAATTTTACAACTCCTCCTTCAGCATTCGAATGTTGCCTATTTTTCGGGCCCTCTCAAATATCTGCTGGCGATCAATGTGGTTCATCGCTTTCACCATTTAAAGACAGCGGAGGAAGGGGACGTCAATTTTGGTCTGTTTACGAGCCTCACTGATTTTTTTCTTGGCACGGCGTACTACGACAAAAGGCGTGTCATCGCATCAGATGACCTGGGCATCGGAGATCAACCAAACTACCCAAAAAGCTATCTGAGCCAACTCCTGCAGCCATTTCGCAATTAGAGAAAGACAACGCAGCACAGGCTACGATTTTTTTTGATTACTAGGAGTTGGGGTACGCCATCATGACGAAAAAAACCGCGTATTTGGGTGGGACGCTATTGCTGACAATTGTATTGGTTGTTGGATACGTTTCTGGCAATCAGCCCCGACGGAACTCAGTGGCGAGCGCTGCGCAGCAACTTGAAATGGTGCTGGAAAGCAGGTTAATCAACGTTGGGGATGTTTCATTGCATGTCGTGTTGGCTGGACCCGAAGATGGTGAGCCGGTGATCTTACTACATGGCTATCCTGAATTTTGGTATGCATGGCGTGGACCGATGGCCGCTCTGGCGAAAGCAGGCTTCCGTGTGATCGTGCCGGATCAACGTGGTTACAATCTCTCTGACAAGCCAGACGATGTGAACGCATATAGGCTTGATAAACTGTCTTCTGATGTGACGGGGCTTGCCGACGCTCTGGGATATGAGACTGTCTTTCTGGCTGGGCATGATTTTGGAGGGCAGGTTGTTTGGTGGACCCTTCTTCTGCATCCAGAGAGAGTGACGAAAGCCGTCGTGATCAACAAGGAGCATCCGTACGCTGCCAAAGATTATCAGGCAGTGGAGGATGAAATCGATTGGTACGTCACATTTCTCCAAATCCCCTGGCTGCCCGGATATATAGCGCGCGTGGGAAATTGGACAGTCCTTGAAAACACTCTGCGGAGTACGTCATTGCCGGGCACCTTCCCCGATGCAGATTTGGATCAGTTTCGTTCAGCATGGGATCGCGGTGGCGCGATTCACAGTATGGGGAAATGGTATCGTGCGAATGTGGGCTTTGATGTGGACGTGGATGACGGACAGATTGTGACGCCGACATTGATGATCATTGCTGCCGATGACGCATTCACACCTATCGACCTGGCACGACGGAACAGGCTTTTTCTGAATGAAGGGAAAGTGATGGAGCTGGAAACAGGGACCCATTGGGTGATTCAGGAAGAACCAGAACTGGTTGGTCAGACAATGACACGTTTTTTCACCGATTAAATTTGGGTGTTTGGTCTCGGTGCTTGTGCTGATAGCGACCGGATTCTTTCTTGTTGTTTTATCTGTTTTTTGTCCCAATCCAAATCACTGCTCCATTTTCTTGTATTGAGAAAACCGTGGATCGATTGGTGAACGCCTAATTTTTTGAGAATGAGAATTAAATCTTTGTTATGGGCTGGTGAACAAACATAGTCCGATGAGACTAGTCCCAAAAGATCCCACTAAACTCTGGTATCGCTATGTAGCCGCCATGACCATTGTTCTTGTACTTTCTGTGGTGGTTCTGGTGCTTAAGTTAGAGGAGCATCGGCTGACGGACGCCAAGATGGCTGCTGCCAATATCGGCGGTATGCAACTTGCTCTCAGCCAATCAATCGCGCTTCATGCAGTGATCGCAAAAACAGGAAACGCAGAGGCCCGTCAAAGCGCCTCGTTGTTGTTATATGAAGCGGTAGATGAGTTTCAAAGAAACCGAGAGCGGCTCTCTGGTGACAACGCGACAATAGGGCCCTCCGACCTGTCTTCGGGCGCGCTTACCGGGCAAGGCTCGACTACCCAAAATGTAGATGTGGCAACACGGGACTATATCATACGAACGAAAAACCTGATCGACAATGTTGGCGCACGCAGCATGACGGCAGCTGAAGTGTTGGCTGCCCTACGTCCCGACGAAATGCTGGCCATCTTGGAAAGAGAGGTCGGCGACCTCAGCCAGGAAGCACATCGAAGTGAACACATTTTGAGGTTCCTCGAGATCGGGTCCTTCCTGTTATTGCTCGTCGTTCTCAGTTTGGAAGCGGGCCTCGTATTTTGGCCAGCACAATTGTCAGTGACACGTGCATTGGCGAAGATAGAGAAAAAGAACAGACATAATTTGACCCTCGAATTGGAACGTCAGAGAGCCGATGTTTCGAACCAAGCAAAGTCAGACTTCATTGCAAACGTGAGTCGAGCAGCTAAAGGATTGCGATTTGCAGTAACGGATGCTGGACCGGGCCTTTCGCAGGAACAACAGAAAATCATTTTTGAGCGGTTCAAACAGGCGGATGAAACCATTGAACGCAACCATGGCGGCACCGGTCTGGGACTTTCGATCTCGCAGAATCTGGTAGACCTTCTTGGAGGAACTCTTGGTGTAGAGAGTGAATTGGGCAAAGGTGCGACATTTTGGTTCGAATTGCCGCTTCTACCGATTGACGACCCATCTCGAATGTCAAACGAAGTAGTATATGGAAATTGCAGCAGCCCGACCGAATATGATCATCTCCGAATTCTTGCAGTCGATGATGTTGAACTAAATCGGAAACTATTATCGTCAATATTGGTATCAGAGCGAACGACAGTTTGCGTGGCCGACAGTGGCGCGGCGGCGCTTGAGGCATTGGAAGCTGATGAGTTTGACCTCATTTTGATGGACATCCGCATGCCTGGATTGGGAGGCAAGGAAACAGTGAGCTTGATCAGAGCATCAGGGAAGTCGTACGGCGAAACGCCGATCATTATGCTATCCGCTGAAGCCATGGACGGAACTGAAGAAGAAGTATTAGGTCTTGGTGCGGATGGGTACTTGTCTAAGCCATTCTCTGTCGATGACTTGCTGAGCACAGTGGAGCGCTACAGGAAACCTATGAAACATTTGAGGCTGAGGCCAGGGGATGCAAACGATTGCGACGTCGCCGCGAATAATCCTATACGCGCTTGAAAGTACAATGCCCGGCGCCAGTCTTCTGCCGGCAAGAAGCATTTGAGTCTGAGCCCAGGCGACGCGGGCGATTCATCTATTGTCGGGGTGCGCGTCCGCATCGACGCGATTGAGGGTAGGCTTCAAGTGACCGCCATTTTTTGGGATAGGCACGCCTTTTTGATTTTGGTCAAAGAATAGATGTAAAACTGTGGTAGTCTTTAGAAGATGTGAGAATTCGATGCCTATTCATTCACGGAAATCGGATTACACGCAAATGAGCATATGCTCAGATTGAACGGGTGTCCGAACAGCCAATGAAGCAGTCTTTCATCTCCTGTATTCTCGCAGTCTTGTTTGCTGTGGCATTGGTGCCACAAGCGAATTCTATGCCTATGGGTGATAACGTGGGCACATCCGAAGCAGAATTCGACTGTATGGATTGCGAAGACTGTGACGAAAATCAAGTTCTGCCCGATTGTGAAAAAACGTGTCAGGCTGTTTGTGGATTAGCACTAAATCTCACCGTTTTGACGCAGCGTCTCCTGCTTCCTTCGTCATTTGGACCCGAGCAATACGGCCCGATGACCCCCAAAATCGCTACAGCTGCATTACCTGCTTACGATATCCCTCCGCCGCGAGCTTGAGCTGAGCAGCGTTTCTTTTTAACGCAGATTACAATTCATCGGTGCGCCCAGGCGCAACGATGCTTGATCACGCTCTGACTCGTGAGAACAACATGCAAAAACTTAAATTTGCGGGAGCCTTTGCTCTCGCGGTGTTGTGGGCGAATGCCTCGCTCGCCAATAACGATCCACTCAGTCTTTCCGAAGCAATTCGTCTCGCCGTAATAGCCGAAGACCCGCAATTGCTCAGCTTGGTCGAAAAAACAGCGGCCTTGGAAGATCAAGCCATTGCAGATGCGCAGCTTGAGGACCCAACGATATCTGGCGGGCTTACCAACCTTTCAACCGATACTTTCCGCTTCTCTCAGGAGAATATGACGCAAGCTCAGGTTGGTATTCGCCAGGCGTTTCCTGCTGGACGGACTCTCACTTTGCGCGGCGACCGCCGACAAGCAGAGGCTGGAGTGATGCGGGCCCGAAAGGAGCTTGTCTTACGAGAAATTGGTCTGGCGGTGCGGACCGCTTGGTTTGATGGATTCTATTGGATGAGTGCACAAAAGAGCGTCCTAGCAAGCAAGCGCGCGGTGAACGAAATGATTCAGGCGCTTCACGCATCTTTTTCAACTGGTGTTCTAACCACCCAGCATATTTTGCGTGCGGAACTCGAGTTATCACTTCTTGATGATCAATTGACGGACTTCCGGCGCCGGGAGGAGTTGGCGCGTGCTGAATTGGAACGCTTTCTAGGTGTAGATGCGTTGAGACCGTTTAGTGCCAATCTACCTGACCTGTCAGCCCCACCAAGCATTGCAGAAATGGAAGAGACCCTTGTTCAACACCCGGCTGTGCTGATCGCTGATGCGGTGATCGAAGTTGGTGATGCGGATGTGGAGCTTGCAGAGCAAGCCTACAAACCCTCGTGGGCTCTTGAGGGGAAATACGGCGCACGTGGGGGAAGCAGGTCAGACTTGGCAAGTATTGGTGTCACGTTATCGATACCGCTTTTCGCTCCCGACAGGCAAGACCGCCGATTGTCAGCGGCAGTAAGACAAAGAGGTGCCGCTCAATTGGATCGATCGGCAACCCTTTTGGACTTGCGTCGAGATTTGGAGCGAGCGACTACAGATTGGAGTTTGTTAGGGGAGCGCGTCCAGCTTTATAGCGACGCCGTCATTGAGCGGGCAAGGGAGACAGCGAACGCGTCAATTTCAACATACGCCAGCGGACGTACGGACTTCCCCGAACTCATTCGCAGTCAACTCGCGCAGCTTGACGCTGAATTGAAACGTATGGAGTTGCGCACCGAGCGTGGCAAAGCTTGGGCGAAACTCAACTATTTGGTAGGGGAAATTCAATGAGCAGAATTCAAATTTCGATATCGGGGCTCCTGCTATTTGTAGCGGGATTTCTTGGGTATTCGCTTGCCAGTTTTTTTATAGGTGAAACGAGCATGGAAACAGACGGCAGATCGACCGAAGAGCGGGTTGTGGCCTATTGGCAAGCGCCTATGGACCCCAATTACCGGCGCGATGGGCCTGGCAAGTCGCCCATGGGAATGGACCTGATCCCGATTTACGCTGACGGGGGAGGTGGTGCCAGTGACGACGGGCCAGCGCTTAGGATAAACCCGGCGGTGATCAACAATATTGGTGTCCGCACAGAAGTCGTAATACGCACCGATATCTCAAGAAACATCCAGACTGTAGGGAGCGTCATGATGGACGATGAGCGACGATCCGATATTCATGTTCGCTCCGAAGGATGGATTGAGAAATTGGCAATTGAAACCGAAGGAGAGATAGTGGCGGAAGGCGATCTTCTATTTCAGATTTACTCACCAAATCTGGTCGCTGCCCAATCTGAATATCTTCAGGCGTTACGGTTGAACCATCGTGCTCTCATAGTTGCCGGTCAGGATAGACTGCTAGCGCTGGGTATGACATCGGATCAAGTTGACAAGTTGCGCTCGTCTGGAACTGCCGCGCATTTGATTGACGTTTTTGCGACCCAACCGGGCGCTGTAATAGAACTAAATGTTCGCGCGGGTATGTTTGTTCGTCCATCCGACACGACAATGAGCCTAGCTGACCTGTCCGAGGTTTGGGTTCTAGCAGATGTATTCGAGACCGAAGCTGGTTGGGTTGAACCAGGTCAGAGTGCCGAAATGATGCTTCCCGCGTTTCCCGGAAAAACCTGGACTGGGCGGGTTGAATATGTCTACCCCACGGTGGAGGCGAATACGCGCACGGTTCGTGTGCGCATGAGGTTCCCAAATACAGATGGCCGGTTGAAGCCAAATATGTACGCCAGTCTTTCAATTGAAGCAGCCACAGAAACGGGTGTTGTGGTCATACCCGAACAGGCGCTAATCAGGACGTCATCTGGGGATAGGGTCATCTTAGCGCTAGGGAAGGGGCGTTTCCGTCCCGCCAGAGTTGTCCCTGGCATCGAAAGCGGTGGCCAGGTACAGATCCTTGAAGGAGTGACGGTCGGTGAACGGGTTGTTACGTCTAGCCAGTTTTTGATCGACTCAGAAGCTAGCCTGGATGCGGCTCTTTTGCGCTTGACGACATCGGATGTACACGGAGTTCATCAATGATTGAAGCGCTTATCCGCTGGTCAATTGCCAATCGATTTTTGATCGTTGTTGCTGGCTTGTTTTTGGCTGGTGCAGGGGTCCTTTCATTACGATCCACGCCTCTGGATGCCATTCCTGATCTTTCAGATGTTCAGGTGATCATCAAAACAAGCTATCCGGGACAAGCGCCGCAGGTAGTCGAAGATCAGGTCACCTATCCTCTCACTACAGCAATGCTCGCTGTTCCTGGTGCCGTGACCGTACGGGGTTATTCCTTCTTCAATGATTCATTCGTCTACATTATTTTCGAAGATGGCACAGACCTTTATTGGGCTCGATCACGCGTTTTGGAGTATCTCAGCCAGATAGCTCCCCAATTGCCGACATCTGCCAAACCAGCTCTCGGGCCCGATGCTACTGGTGTAGGCTGGGTGTTTCAATATGCCCTTGTTGATCGAACTGGCTTACATGATTTGTCTCAATTGAGAAGCTTGCAAGACTGGTTCCTAAAATTTGAACTGCAAACTGTCGAAGGTGTTTCTGAAGTTGCAACGATCGGCGGCATGATCCAGCAATATCAAGTGGTTGTTGATCCCGATCGCCTCCGCGCGTACGAACTGCCATTGACGCAGGTGAGACGCGCGATCGAGAGAGGCAATCAGGAAACTGGGGGCCGTGTCATCGAGATGGCCGAGGCTGAATACATGGTTCGTGCAAGCGGCTATGTGAGTTCAGTTGAAGACCTTGAGAGCATTCCGCTGAAGGTGACTGCTCTCGGCATCCCGATTCTTTTGCGCGATGTGGCAAGCATTCGTCTAGGTCCTGAACTCCGCCGGGGGATAGGGGAATTGAATGGCGAAGGCGAAGCTGTCGGCGGCGTTATCGTCATGCGTTCAGGCGAAAATGCGATGGCTACGATTGAAAGAGTTAAGGAAAAACTGGCGATACTTGCTAAGGGTTTGCCAGAAGGCGTGGAAGTCGTCACGACCTATGACCGGTCGAGTTTGATCGAGCGAGCAATAGAAACGCTACAAGGAAAACTGATTGAAGAATTTTTCATCGTTGCATTGGTTTGTGCATTGTTTCTCTTCCACCTGCGCTCTGCACTTGTCGTTGCGCTAAGTCTACCGCTTGGTGTGCTCGCCGCGTTTATCGTTATGAACTCGCAGGGGATCAATGCAAACATTATGTCGCTTGGTGGCATTGCTATTGCTGTTGGCGCCATGGTCGATGCGACCATCGTCATGATTGAAAATGTCCACACAAGATTGGAAGACAAGGATGTGGAGGGAGAGGAGCGCTGGCGCATTGTCGCAGATGCCTGTGTCGAAGTCGGCCCCGCATTGTTTTTCTCATTGCTCATCATCACGTTGAGCTTCACGCCCATTTTTGCATTGGAAGCGCAAGAAGGCCGGATGTTCCAACCTCTCGCCTTCACTAAAACATACGCGATGGCGGCCGCGACGGCACTTTCGGTGACGGTGGTACCTGTTTTAATAGGTCTACTCGTTCGCGGGAAGATTGCGTCTGAGCAACAAAATCCTGTCAACCGTATTCTGGCCGCTGGGTACGGACCCGTCCTGAAATTGGCGCTGCGGCGACCATGGACGACGCTTCTGGTCGCTGGAATTGTTATGCTAAGTACGATCCTTCCAACGACACAGTTGGGAGGTGAGTTTATGCCGGATCTGGATGAGGGTGATTTACTCTATATGCCCAGCGCATTTCCGGCCATCTCGGCGGGTAAGATGGCGCAAATTCTGCAACAGACAAACCGCCTTATTGCATCAGTTCCGGAAGTGGAAACGGTGTATGGGAAAGCCGGGAGAGCTGAGAGTGCGACCGACCCAGCACCCCTTTCAATGATTGAAACGACAATTCGTCTCAAACCACGTGATCAGTGGCGGGAGGGAATGACAATGGCGCGTTTAAAAGAGGAGCTGGACGCGCTGGTTCAGATCCCCAGCCTGACTAATGTATGGATTATGCCAATCAAAAACCGGTTGGACATGCTGGCCACCGGCATTAAGACCCCTGTAGGCGTCAAAGTCTCCGGGCCAGACCTTACTGTTATCGGAGAAATTGGCCGCCGCATTGAGCAAGTTTTGCAACCCGTTCCTGGCACCAGCTCCGTTTACGCCGAGCGCGTCACTGGTGGGAGGTTTATTGATATTGATGTCAATCGAGAAGCGGCCGCTCGTTTTGGGCTGAACATTTCAGATGTTCATGATGTAGTGCGCACGGCAATAGGCGGAATGACTATTGGAGAGAGTATTGAAGGGCTAGAGCGGTACCCGATCAATTTGCGGTATCCGCGTGACACACGTAATTCGCCTCAACAATTGCGTCTATTGCCGATCGTCACACCTGGCGGAGCTGAAATTCCGCTTGGACGTGTCGCTGACGTAAGAGTGGCTGAAGGTCCTGGTGTCATTAGAAGTGAAAATGCCAGGCTTAATGGTTGGGTGTATGTGGATATCGCAGGTCGCGATCTGGGGTCTTATGTCGATGAGGCGCGACGCACAGTTGACGAACAAGTTGAACTGCCTGCTGGCTACACAATTTCCTGGTCCGGACAGTATGAATACATGCAACGCGCGCAAGAGCGGTTTGTTTTGGTCGGCCCCGCTATGATTGTCATCATCATGTTGCTTCTCTTCCTAAATTTCAAAAACGCTACAGATGTCCTAATTATCATGGGGACGCTACCCTTTGCGCTGGTGGGAGGCATCTGGCTGATGTGGATTCTTGATTTTAATATGTCTGTAGCCGTTGCAGTTGGCTTTATCGCACTAGCAGGTGTTGCGGTAGAGATCGGCGTCTTGATGGTAATGTATCTAAGACAGGAATTAGCAAACGCAGAGGCAGAAGCCGCGAGTGTCGGACGCAGTATAACAGTTGAAGAACTTCGTACTGCAATACGAAGAGGTGCGCTTCGGCGGCTACGACCGATAGTGATGACGTTTGCCGTTATCGTCGCTGGTCTAGCGCCTATCATGTATGGTTCTGGGACAGGAGCGGAGGTTATGCGTCGTATCGCAGCGCCCATGGTTGGAGGAATGGTAAGCGCTACATTTCTTGCTCTCGTTGTAGTTCCTGCTGTGTATTTTCTTGTGCGTCAGCGAACGGTTGCTAAGGGGCCGCTCTAGTTAAAAGCACTAATACGAACCCACGTTGTCCGGACCATAGCCCGTTCGGCTAGAAGCTCTCTATGTGTCTTCTTCTTTTCTGGCAGGCCTTTTTGGAGTGCGATCTTCATCGCTGTTGTGATTGGATTTTGGTATGCGGGAGTTTGCGTTGGCGGTGGCCTGTTGGGAATAGCGTGCGTATGGATCGCGACACTCTGCCTAACTGAGTTTTGGACCGGTGTGCTTCTGGGGGCCCAATTCGTCGGTGCTATCTACTTTTGGAACGTGGGCTTGTAGGGCTCATTAAGAGCCAAGATGATAAAGGTCATCCACGATAGGGCAGTCAGGCGTATCGCCACGGGAGCATTGTTCAGCCATCACTTTGAGTGTGCGTTCCATCTTCTTGAGATCGGCAATTTTTTGTCGAACTTCTGTGAGGTGATCCATCGTCCTTACGTGAATTTCACCGCAAGTCATCTCATCACTATCAATAAGCGTTAGAAAGCCACAGACCTCTTTGAGACTGAACCCAAGTTCTCGGCTGCGTTTGATAAAGGCCAGCCGATTTAACTGCTCGCTATTGTAAAGTCTATGCCCCCCTTCGCTTCGCTTGGGCTTTGGCATGATTCCACTGCGCTCATAGTAGCGAATGGTTTCAATATTGACTCCAGTACGCCTGGATAGTTCACCGATTAAGAGTCCTCGCGAGGGTGTGATCTGGCTCATTCCTTTTTCTCTTGCACCTGTAGTTACTACAGGTTTTACGATACGCAGAACTTGAGAAATAGCTAGAGGAAAATGATGACGGATGTTTCGAAGAATGAAGTAGGACCCACCAGGGAAGGCAAACAAGGATTGTTGGCAGCTGGTGGAATATTCGGCGCGCTGGCCGCATCCAGTTGCTGCATTCTCCCGCTGGCGCTGACACTCTTTGGTGTAAGCGGTGCATGGATGGGCAGTCTTCGAGCGCTGGAACCCTACCAGCCGTATTTCATCGCTGGGGCAATAGGTGCCCTTGGTTATGGATTTTTTCAAGTCTATTGGCAGCAGCAGGATGAGTGTGAAGAAGGAGAAGTGTGTGCACGCCCTCTCCCCAATCGTCTCGTGAAGACAGGGCTTTGGACTGGTGCCGGAATGGTGCTGATTGTTCTGAGTTTCCCCTACTGGTTTCCACTCATTGCAGACTACCTGCCTTAACGGAGAAAGGATCCACCTGTGAAAAGCTTACAAAATTTAACCCTCACCTTTGGTCTCTTGCTACTGGCAACGAACGCTCAGGCAGCTGACCAGACAGTGACCCTGTCTGTTGAGGGTATGACTTGCCAAACGTGTCCCTATCAGGTCAAGAGTGCGCTCAAAGGCGTTGAGGGAGTCCTGTCAGTGGAGGCTACCTTGGAGACCCGTGAAGCCATCGTAACGTACGACGATGAGATCACGACAATAGCAAGTCTGACGGAAGCCACAGAAAATGCTGGTTATCCCTCTGAACTAAAGGTCACAACACCATGACGGACACAGGCTGGCTCGCAACTGGCGTGATTGGCACGATCATCGTCGCGCTATGCTGTTTTACGCCCGTATTGGTTATTTTGTTCGGCCTAGTGGGACTGTCTGCCGCTGTTGGCTACCTGGATTTTGTTTTGCTACCTGCACTCGCTTTTTTTGTCGGTCTAACGATGTTTGCGCTGTGGCGTCGTCGCTCTCAAGCCTAATAAGGAAATAGTAGTGGTGAAAAACTCTGAAAGAGATTTCGATCTTGCAGTAGTCGGCGCAGGGTCGGCAGGCTTTTCTGCCGCAATTACGGCTGCTGACGAAGGTGCAAGGGTTGCATTGATTGGTTATGGGACAATAGGTGGGACATGCGTTAATGTTGGCTGTGTTCCATCAAAGGCACTTATACGGGCTGCAGAAACTCTCCATGTTGCCCATGCTGCCGGCCGTTTTGACGGGATCAAGGCATCGGCGACAGTGACAGATTGGAATGCTGTCCAAAAACAAAAACAAGATTTGGTCGATGATCTTCGTGCCGCGAAATACAGCGACCTGCTATCAGCCTATACCTCAATTACATATATGGAAGGTGAAGCCTCTTATTCGGATCAAGGTGCGCTCATCGTCAATGGCACTACAATTGATGCTGAAAAAACAATCATTGCAACAGGGACACGCCCTGCGCTGCCATCAATCAAGGGTATTGATAACGTCCCATACCTTACTAGTACATCCGCTCTTGAGCTCGATAAGCTACCCAAATCTCTGCTTGTCATTGGGGCGGGATATATCGGCGCAGAAATTGCCCAGGTGTTCGCCCGTGCTGGTGTCGTTGTTACCATCATAAGCCGCCGCGGCCTGCTACCGGAAGCCGAGCCGGAAATTGGAGAAGCGCTGACGACGTATTTTGGCGATGAAGGCATAAATGTCATTAGCGGCATCTCTTATGAAAAGATTGAAGCTGAAGGCAAAACCGTCGTGCTGACGGTGCAAGATCAGGGGCAGACTCGAGAAATTTCAGCGGAAAAAGTTCTGATAGCAACAGGGCGAACGCCCAATATCGAAGGCCTTGAACTCCCACATGCCGGTATTGATGTTGCGTCCAACAATGGGATCAAAGTCGATGCACACATGTGCACGACACGTGAAGGTGTCTACGCGGTAGGCGATGTCACGGGGCAGGATCAATTCGTCTATATGGCAGCCTACGGCGCAAAAATTGCCGCCAAGAATGCACTTAATGGAAATTCTATTTCATATGACAGTTCAGTAATGCCCGCTGTTGTGTTCACTGATCCACAGGTCGCCAGTGTTGGTCTGACAGAAGCGCAAGCGCGCGATCAAGGGATCGAAGTGCGAACGTCTGTTTTGAGTCTTGACAATGTGCCGCGTGCGCTTGCCGCCCGTGATACGCGCGGAGTGATCAAGCTAGTCGCGGATGGAAAAACAAAAAGGCTACTTGGTGCACATATCCTCGCACCGGAAGGCTCCGACAGTATTCAAACAGCAGTTCTCGCGATCAAAACTGGTATGACCTATGAAGACCTCGGTGCCACCATCTTCCCATATTTAACGACAGTTGAGGGATTGAAATTGGCCGCCCAGACGTTTGACCTGGATGTAAAAAAACTCTCGTGTTGTGCTGGGTAATTGGCTCAACCGCACCCATCCAATTCAGACGATAAAAACAGGTACCTTTATGGCGACGACGGATCTCAATTTGAAAGATGCTGGATCATTGCCCCAACCGGGCCCAATCGGGCGACTTGTTAGATTAGGATTTGGCGCACTATGCCTTTTGTATGTCGCTGAGCTATGGGATATCAGGAACAATCCTACGGTATCAGGACAGATATCGTTTGTGCTTTGGAGCGGCCTCCCGTTTGGGCTGTATTTCCTGAACTATGTTGTGAACATTGGTTTCTCTCAATCATGGAAAAAATGGCCCGCTGCGCTAAGCGCACTGGCGCTTGTGGTCATGGCCTTTGTTTCCAAAGGTCTCATGGGCGAATTTGACGGGCCCATACAATGGAACTGGCACCAGAGAGGCTGGCCTAATTTTACCTATGACCAAAGCGCTCTTCAGGACTTTGAGGAACAGTTCCTTTTGAGTTCCGGCGGCGGTTTGTCGTGCAAACTAAGGGGATGAAGTGCGTGGCTTCTCCTGACATATCTCAGAGGCTTCAGTGCTTGTGCGCCGAAGCATTGTTCGGAGCAGGCTGGGTCCGTAGGTAGAGCCACTCACCGACAAAAACAATCGTGAGGCCTGCTGTAGCGATCACCGCAATAAGTGGGTCTGACGCCAGCTTCAACCAGATGAACGCCCCTAGGATTGATACATCAAGAAAGATGGCGGTCAGAAGAACCGCTGCGCGCGCACCAATTTCATGACGGAGGTGACGGAAAACACCCCAATGAACGGCAACATCCATTACGAGATAAAAGATTGCACCCAGAGCTGCAATCCGGCCCAGGTCGAAGAAGACAGTTAGCAAGATCGCGATGACAACTGTGTACACCAACAAATGGCTTCTTATCGGACCAGGCATACCAAAGTGTCTATGTGGAATGAGTTTCATGTCTGTCAACATGGTCAGCATCCGTGAGACAGCAAAGATGCTCGCGATGAGACCTGATGCTGTAGCAACGATGGCCAGAATGACCGTAAACCAAAGCCCATAATTGCCCAGTACAGGCTTCGCAGCCTGCGCGAGTGCGAAATCCTTTGCCTCTATGATCTGACTTAACGGTAAGCTGGCGTAGACAGCGATTGCTACCAGCATATAGATGATGAAACAGATGCCGATCGCATAGATAATTACCCACCCAAGGTTTTTGTGGGGGTCTACGAGCTCAGAGCCACTATTGGTGATGGTTGTAAAGCCCTTGTAGGCGAGAATTGCAAGCGCGAGCGCGGCAACGAAGCCCACAAACTTTGTTTCGGAAACACCCGACGGATCGGGCGGCGGAAAAACCCCACCCGCCGCCCATAGACTTGCGAGCGCGAAGATCGCAATGCCAATGACCTTCGCAACAGCCATGATCAGCGAGAAGAGGCCTACCGAGCGATTGCCTGAGATGTTTACAAAAAAGGCAAATATGATCAGCCCAACGCCGAGTGTCGGGACCAGGAATGAGGTTGCGGGGATGTCAAAAAGCTGAAGCGTATAGGTACCAAAAGTTCGCGCAACGAGGCTTTCATTGATGACCATGGAAAGGGCCATAAGGATGGCACTGGCACCTGTGATCGTTCCCCGTCCGTATGCTTTTTCTAGATACATGGCAATTCCACCTGCAGATGGAAATGCATTGGACATCTTGATGTAGGAATAGGCGCTAAAGCCGGTAACGATGGCGGCGACAAAAAAGGCGAGAGGAAAATACGGTCCAGCCAGCTCCGCGACCTGACCGGTCAGCGCGAAAATCCCGGCACCGATCATGACGCCGGTGCCCATTGAAACAGCATTCGTCACAGACAAGCTGTTAGCCTCATACTCCGCTTTCACGAGGGTGTCCTCCGACTATTGGTGTAGTTTTAGTGGCGCCGACAGGGCATTAAGAATGGGACAATCGGGACGTTCGTCGCCCCTGCAGCTCTCCACGAGCGTCGTTAGGACCGCGCGCATCGCCTGTAATTCTTCAATCTTGCAGTCGATTTCATCCATGTGCTGTTGCGCCACTTTTTTGACTTCTGCGCTGGCACGACCGGGATCCTGATAAAGTGCTAGGAGCGAGCGGCAACTCTCAATCGTAAAGCCCAGACTTCTTGCTCGCCCCAAAAAGTTGAGCATGTGAAGGTCGCGGGCATCATAGACACGGTATCCGTTTTCAGATCGATGCGACGAGATGAGTCCGATATCTTCATAATATCGGATCGTTTTCGGCGGTATGCCGACAAGTTCTGACGCTTCAGATATGTTCAAAGCTTGATCCTCCGCAGCCTAAGGGCATTTCCAATGACAGATACGGAAGATAGGCTCATAGCAGCGGCCGCTAAAATCGGCGAGAGCAGGACACCAAAGAAAGGATAAAGCAGACCTGCAGCAATTGGCACGCCGGCCGCGTTGTAGACAAACGCAAAAAATAGGTTCTGACGGATGTTGCGCATTGTGCCCGTCGCTAGGGTTTTCGCTCTGATCGCCCCAGTGAGGTCGCCCTTCACAAGGGTAATACCGGCGCTTTCAACAGCGACATCGGCGCCTGTGCCCATGGCGATGCCGACATCCGCTGCCGCAAGTGCAGGCGCATCATTCACCCCGTCACCGGCCATCGCGACGACGCGGCCTTGCGCTCTGAGCTCAGTTACCAGAGCAGCTTTATCCTCCGGCATGACATCGGCGCGGATATCATCAATTTCCAGACGATCAGCGACGGCTTTTGCGGTTCGAGTGTTGTCGCCGGTCGCCATGATGACTTTCATGCCAAGTTTATGGAGGGATTGGATCGCCTCAGGCGTTGTTTCCTTGATTGGATCTTCAACAGCAACATAGCCCATCGCCAAGGGACCGTAGCAGAGATACATCACGGTTTGGCCCAGGGACTGGAGTGCCTCTGCCTTTTCTGAGAGGCTACCGATATCGATGTTTAGTGAGCGCATCAACTTCAGGTTGCCTAGCGCTACAGTGTGGCCCTCAATTTGGCCCGTGACCCCCATGCCCGTAATGGCGTTGAAGTCTTCTACTTTCGTTAGGCCCAGATCGCGTTCCTCTGCGCCATGCGTAATAGCGGTCGCTAACGGATGTTCGCTCCCTCGTTCGAGGCTTGCCGCGAGCTGCAGAACCCTGTTCGACGTATGCGGTGCAATCGCATACGCACCAGCCAACTGCGGTTTCCCCTCCGTCAGCGTGCCAGTCTTATCAACTATCAAAGTGTCTACAGTGCTGAACCGCTCAAGAGCTTCAGCATCTTTGATCAGGACGCCGTTCATCGCGCCCTTACCTGTCGAGACCATAATTGACATCGGTGTGGCAAGCCCCAAAGCGCACGGGCAGGCGATGATGAGAACGGAGACGGCTGCGACAAGACCGTAGATCGACGACGGCTCGGGCCCTAAAACAGACCAAACGACAAAGGCAATTGCGGCAATGAGGACAACCACAGGCACGAAATAACTGGCAACCTTGTCGGCAAGTCCTTGAATGGGCGCGCGGCTGCGTTGAGCGGAAGCAACCATATTGACAATTTGCGCAAGGAGCGTTTCGGATCCAACACGCTCAGCGACCATGATCAAAGAACCCGTCCCGTTGATGGTTCCACCTGTTAGGGGGTCGGCCTCAACTTTTTCAACCGGGATTGGTTCGCCCGTTAGCATGCTTTCGTCGACCGAGGACCGCCCATCAAGCACAGTGCCGTCGACAGGCACGGCTTCGCCAGGTCGTATGCGCAGGTGGTCACCCAATTTGACGTCATCCAGCGGAATCTCGGCCTCGCTGCCGTCGGCGCTCACCTTACGTGCTGTTTTCGGCGCAAGGTTAAGAAGCGCTTTGATGGCGTCACCCGTTCTTTCCCGTGCACGCAGCTCCATGACTTGACCAAGCAGCACAAGAATGATGATGACTGCAGCTGCTTCAAAGTATACCGGCACCGTTCCGTCAGCGTGATGGAATGCGGGCGGGAAGAGCGAAGGCGAGACAGCGGCCACAATGCTGTAAAGATAGGCAGCGCCCGTTCCGAGTGAGATCAGTGTCCACATATTTGGCGAGCGGTTGACAACCGAACTCCATCCTCTCTTAAAGAAAGGTGCGGCGATCCAAACCATAATAGGCGTCGTCAGAATCATTTGGGTCCAGACGAACAGGGTAGGCCCCATAAGCTCCGACAGGGGGACGCCGATATGGTTGCCCATTTCAAGGAAAAGAACGGCGAGAGCGAGTGGTGTACCGATCCACATACGCCGCGTGAAGTCCACCAGTTCCGGGTTGGGTCCGGTCTCCAGACTTGGCGCCATAGGTTCCAGCGCCATGCCACAAATGGGACAGTCGCCTGGTCCTACTTGGACGATCTCGGGATGCATGGGGCAGGTATACTCAGTACCTTCCGGCATTGGTTCAGGCGCGGGGCGATCAACAAGATATTTGTCGGGATCACTGGTGAATTTTGTCTCGCATCCTGTGGAGCAAAAATAGAAGCGCTCACCTTGATGGTTTACCAGATGAGTGGCTGTTGCCCGATCCACAGTCATGCCACACACCGGATCTTTTGCATCCACAAAATGACTCGGGTCAGCAGAAAAGCGTTCAGAGCACCGCACGCTACAGAAAGAAAAAAGTCGTCCGTCGTGCTCTGAATGGTAGTCAGGCGCTGAAGTGTCAACCTTCATGCCACACACCGGATCTCTCACGATATGGGCTTGGATTGAGGTTTCCTGTGTGTCCATTTGAGTGTTTTCCACCTGCAGAAATTCGGCATTAGGTCGAAAGATATTCCTTCCACCAACTGGAAGGTAAAGCGCTGTTCGCGCGAATCTTAGATTTTGTTGATCTTGACCTTCCTCCAACTGGAACCTGGAGAGTAATTGGCGAGCAATTTTGCTCGTAACAAAAGGAGAACATCATGAGTTCGCAGATATACCGTTACAGTGCGCTGCTAGGCGCAGCAGTAACTTCGTTGTTGAGCTTCGAAGCAGCGTTGGCGGGCGCTGGTCATACGGCAGGGTCGCATCACACCAGTGCGACATCTGATGCTGACGCCATACGGACGATCGAAGTGATCGCCACGGATAACGAGTTCTCGACAGACGAGATCCAAGTGAGCGCAGGCGAAACAGTCCGGTTTCTGATCCGCAATGAAGGTGAATTAGACCACGATTTCACTATCGGGGACGCAGACACCCAGGCAGCCCACAGAGCCGAGATGCAGGCAATGATGTCTGGTGCCTCAGATGGGCATGCCCACAAGCATCAAGCTCAGAATGCCGTGATGGTTGCCCCGGGTGAGACGACTGAACTTGTTTGGACGTTTGGTGAGGGGGAAAGGCTGGAGTTTGGCTGCAATGTGCCGGGCCACTTTGAGTCTGGAATGCGCGGCAAATTTGAACTTCAAAGCTGATGAGCTTGTGATTGATGTGTGTCATTTTCAACCAAAAAGTCTGCGCTTAGTCTGCGTGCAGATGATTAGCCAATCCTAGGCGGTATTCTAAATGATCCGTATCGTAGTGTTCGCTATCGTTATGAGTTTTCTGCTCCATCCAATCGGAGCGGCAGGCGCGGTTGCGCATATGCATGCGGATTCTGCGACACACGCAGAAGTGCAGCACTCATTCGGACAGGATCACGACTCGCGGATACTCGAGCAAAAAGATGGGCTGGTGAAGCATGACCATTCAGGTGGAGTGTGTTGTTCAACCAGCGGTATGTGTATTGCGATACTTATTGTGCAATCACAGGTGTGTCAGCCTTTAGCTCTAGATTGCGAAAAACACTCTGTTGTTCGCAGTCCGTCCGCCCATATCGTCGATACGCCGCTTCATCCTCCAACCCACAACTCCTGACCGCTTATTGCGCGCTAACGCTGATGCGGCAAGGCACCGAGAAGTGCGCTTGAAGCATGACCGCATGGCGCTTTAACCCCGTCCTCAAACAGATGGTAAAGAGAAATTCGAAAAGGAGTTGGAAGCATGAAACAGATAAACAGAAAATATGCTGCAGCTGTAGCAGTCATAAGTCTTGGCTTCTTTGTAGCGGAGGCGTCAGCAGCCTCGACACGAAGTCCACGCCACGGACAGCAGACTGTTGACGTCAGTGGAGGCCCAGCCGCTAAGCCCGTGCCGCAACCAAGGAACCGGCATCAGATGCCTGGAAAGCCCATGATGAATAGTGATGGGATGGCGAACACGGGCCAATGCTCCAAAATGATGCGTGAGCGCGACGGTGCAGGGTCGCCGGGACACATGGCCATGGGTCATCGATCCGATATGCACACTCAGATGCACGGGAAAATGCGTCAATGTATGGAGAATATGCATTCAGGCGGTATGGGCATGGGGAACTAGGAAGCAACGGCGACCGGAGGCCGTTTGCTTGGCTTTCGGGCGCTGTCTTTCTACAAATTGAAAGGAACAGACGAAATGTCTATCAACCGAATTGGTTTCGCTCTAAGTAGTGTGCTGGTTATCAGCTATGCGCTCTGCCTTGTATTCGATCAGCTTCTGCCCCAATTCTCAATGCACGAGCTTTGGGCTCCTCTGTTGCCTGGGTTTAGCCTGTCACCGATAGGCATCGTGATCGGATTTGCCGAGTTGATTGTCTATGGGTGGTACACTGCGGCACTCTACGTTTTGGCGTACCAGTTTTCTCCCATAGGGCGGGCCGCTTCCGACTGACGCATAGTGTCACAACAGAAAAGCCCCGCAACTAGATTTTGAGTTGCGGGGCTTCTTTTTGCCAATGTGCCAGCAGGCTAATTCAACCAGAACCGCACACCAAGACGAACCGTAAAGTCGTTCGCATCCTTGTTGTCTGCCTCGGCGAGAGATTTAGTCTCGCCAAACAGACCGACATAGTTGAAGTCGATATAGGGAGCAAACTCTCTTCTGATTTCATATCTGAGCTGGAGTCCGGTATCGATGTTGGCGATACCAGCACCAACCTCTTGCTCGGGTACATCGCTCGCAAAGATGTTTACTTCGCCGTAGGGCGAGAGAATGAGCTTCTGCGTGAGGAGGAGCTCATATTCTGCCTGGCCCCGAACGCTCACATCTCCTTCGTCACTTACGAATAGCGATGTGTCCAATTCAAACCAGTAGGGAGCTAAGCCAACGAACGCCGCCGCAAAATAATTTGTGGGATCTGGACGAAAATCGTGGCGTACCCCAGCTTGAACGTCCCAGAAGCGGGCGATGTTGCGACTGTAAAGCGCCTGAACTTCCGCTTCCTCCAGATCTCCATCACCCCATTCACCTTCAGTCTTAACCCAGATTTTCTCGGTGTCTCCGCCGTACCAGCCTGAACCTTCCCAGGTCACTTCCCGCTTATTGCTTCCCCAATCGGCATAATCAGTTTCCAACTGAAAATACTTGAACATCGGTTCTGCCTCTGCGGCAATAGCCGGTCTGACAAACCAGGTCATACTGAGAACGAAGCCTGCTACCACCAGTGAGTATGTCTTCTTATTGATGTTCATTGGATTGCCTCCGCAGCAAGTTTGGCGACGACCACTTTCCTGAACATGCCGGAAGACATGTGGTACATAAGGTGGCAATGGAAAGCCCATTCTCCAGCTTCGTCGGCGGTTATATCGACCGAGTAGGTTCTTCCTGGTCCCACGTTTACTACGTGCTTGCGCGGTTGGGTTTCTGTGGGTTGACCATTGTCCAATTCAACAAACATGCCGTGCAGATGCATCGGGTGGTTCATCATGGTCTCGTTGATAAAGGTGAGCTTAACGCGCTCACCATATCGCAACATGATGGGGTCAGCATCGGCGAATTTTTCACCGTTCAATGTCCAGATGTATCGTTCCATATTGCCACCGAGCCGGACGACAATTTCCCGTCCAGGCTCCCGTAGGTCGGTGTTTGGTTCAAGAGCCGCAAGGTCTGCATAGGTGAGAACTTTAGCGCCCTCAGGTGCCCCAACCGGCGGTGAGAAGACGTCATTGCTGACTGGCCCACCATGACCCATCGCTGCATGATCCATGGTGCTCTGCGACGGCATCTCGTGTCCCATAGCAGCGTGGTCCATCGTGCCTTGCGATGAAATCTCGTCACCCATACCACCATGGTTCATCCCCATGTCAGCCATGGTTAGCAAAGATCTTGGGCGTGATGGCGGGAGCGTAACTGAGCCAATGCCTTCTTGCGTTGACAGAACGCCAGCGGCAAATCCAGTCCGATCAATCGATTCAGCGAGAATTTGGTAGGGTCCAGCTTCCTGCGGTGTAACGATAACGTCATAGGTCTCCGCGACGGCGATACGGAATTCATCAACCGTGACGGGAACAACATTCTGTCCGTCAGTCTGCACCACTTCCATCTGTAAACCAGGAATGCGGACATCAAAATAACTCATGGCAGCGCCGTTAATAAACCGCAGGCGAACCCGTTCACCCGGTACAAACAGACCTGTCCATGGGGCTTCGGTTGTTTGGCCATTTGTGAGAAAGGTATAGCCAGAAACGTCGGACAGGTCCGTCGGCATCATTCGCATTTCACCCCATGCGAGCCGGTCTTCAACAGTGGCTCCCAAGCCCTGTTCAGTGACGTCATCAAAAAAGTCGAATACCGTGCGTTGCGCGTAATTATAATAGTCGCTGGATGCTTTCAAATTAGCATGCACATCAGCAGGATCATCGTCTTTCCAATCCGATAGAAGCACAACGAACTCTCTATCGTATGCGACCGGGTCTGGACCTTTAGGGTCAATGATCATTGGGCCGTAAATGCCTTCCTGCTCCTGATACCCTGAATGAGAGTGATACCAATAGGTGCCGGTCTGTCTTATCTTGAAACGGTAGGTGAAAGTCTCTCCGGCCGGGATACCATCGAAGCTGATCCCTGGCACACCATCCATTTCAGGTTCCAATAAAAGCCCGTGCCAGTGAATAGACGAAGATTCGTCCAAATTATTTGTCACATGAATAGTGACGTCTTCACCATCCGTAAAACGCAATAAGGGTGCAGGGATGCTGCCGTTGATCGCCAGGGCGTCTGCCTCGGCGCCGGTAAAGTTCACGCGCGTCTCATCGATCGAAAGCGTGTACTCACCAGCATTTGCAGTGCCTGTCATTGCCAACAGGGCAACGAACGCGCACGTTCTGATGTTCATAGTCATTGTGTATCTCCAAAAGTTACCTAGGCGCGATGCGCCAAACAAGTGCCGACCTGTCATCTGCACGGTCGGCAATCACACGGTCAACTTTTGGGAACCGGCGCGTCGCCGGAAAAGTCGATGCTTTGAGAAAAGGTTCTGCTTGTCGCCACACCAACCAGTCGGGAGGCATGGCTCGCAGGCGGAGTATCCAATATCCCAACAACCAGACAGTCGGAACAAAAAGCCGGCGTTTGTGAAGGATGGTCAGTGGGGCAGCATCCTGGGGTATTTTGGTGATTGTTTTCGCCAGCGTCCCTTTGACGAGGCGAGTGGTGCAGCATGTTGTCGTGTAAGCGAGCGTCAATATCTGAAGCTTGAGTCTGGCTTGACGTCTGGGTGACATCGGTCGTTGGAACATGAGAATGCGCGCGCTGGAGGGGCGCGGTGACGAAAATTGCGCACACCAAAACGAGTGTCAATCGACGCAAGTGCATAGCAAATCTGCTGGGTTCTGAGCACATAGGACGCTGAATATGAAGCTTCCACTAGGTGGAAGGTCAACAATTATGTGTCAGGCCCGACAATTTATCCCAGCGCATGCACTCGGCATGTTGCGCATTCGCAGGTTTTTTCACGATCAACCGCCATCAGGAGAGCTGGTAACAGGAAAAAATCCAGAATCAGGGCTGCGAAAATGGTCATTATCGTGAGAACGCCCATCTGCCAATTGAGAAGAAAATCTGAAAATGTGAGCACGAAGAAGCCCGCCGCTAAGACAAAAGTCGTGGTTATCATTGCCCGACCGACATGCTCAAAGGCGAACCGGATGCCATCATGAGTGGAAAGTCCGTGTTCTTCCCGCGCGCGATGGTATTTGCTGAGAAAATGAACGGTGTCGTCGACGACTAAGCCAAGCGTCGATGCAGCAATGGTTGAGCCAATAATCCCGATCTCCCCGACCAAGAGCCCCCAGATACCAAATGTTACCGTAACGGGCAGGATATTCGGCAAGATGCTTATGAGTCCGATCTTGAGGCTCTTGAGCGCGACAAGGATAGTGATCCCGATCAGTATGATCGCGACTGCCGTCCCAACCAACATGCTGTCGATCGTCCTTTTGGAGACAAAGGCAAACATGACCGAGGTCCCGGTGCCTTCAGACGGCGCGATGTAATCTGCATTTGATCTGATCCAGATTTCAGCCCGGCGGGCCAAGTCGCGCGTCTCAGCTGAGGAAATGCCGAGCGTCGTTACTGTTAACCGCGAAGCGGACTTATTGAGATTGATCTGCGTGTTGAGGTCCAATCCATAAGGGAGGGAGAATTCATAAAGTAGCAGGTACTGAGCGGCGAGATTGGCACTGTCCGGGAGCACAAAGAAACGTGGATCACCGGCATTCATTGCTTGGTTCAATCGTTTCATGACATCAGGCAGGCTATAAACATGAGACACGCCTGGCTGTGCGGTGAGCCAGTCGCCAAATGCTTCAACATCCTCAAGATACCTTGGGTCCGTAACTGACTGTGTCTGGGATGATGAAAGTGAAAACTCAATCTGATAGGGCCCAGTGAGGTTCTCGGTCACAAAGTCCGCGTCGGCTCGAGGTTTCATGCTTTTGTCAAACCATAGGAGAAATCTATCGTCGAGCGTGTTCAGGGGCACACTTGCAACTGAACCAGCTGTCAGCAGGACAGCTACGACGAGAACCAGTCGCCGCCGACTGACCACGGAATCGGCAAACCGAAAAAGCCAATCTGTTTCACGCGATCTTCTGCTGGGCTGCCGGATACCCCATAGCACGAGCAACGCTGGGAGCAGCGTCATCGAAAGAACCCAAGCGACAATGACGCCGGCGGCTGTGATGTTCCCTAGGTCACGAAAAGGAGGAGACTCGGAAAAATTGAGGCTCAGGAAACCGACCATCGTAGTTAGACTTGTGAGGAAAATAGGTTCAGCATTGACTCGCATGGATTCAGATATCGCGGACAAAAGGTCCTTTCCATCTCGTCGTTCTTCGAGCAGGGAACTTATCAAATGTATGCTGTCGGCAACTGAAACTGTAAGGATGATTATTGGCGCGATGACGGAGACCGTTGTCAATTTGATGCCGATCACCCCGGCGAACCCCATAGCCGAGGTAGCTGAGAGGGCGACAACAATAAGGGTGGCAGCGACCGCCGATAGGCTTCGGAGAAGAAGCGTAAGAACAAGCGTGAGCACGAGCAGCATACCTGGTAGCAGAATCGTGAGCTCGCGCAATGTGATTTCGTCCATGGCGTAGGTGAGCGGCGCCATGCCGGTGACCGCAAACTGCACATCTGGGTGGCGAGTCTCCAGTTCTGATACGAGGGACCGGATGGCACGGATGGACTCAGGCACGTGGCGTGAATGATCGCTCCCGGGAAACTTGAGGGTGAGCAAGATGCCAGCTGTCGTCGCATCTTCTGACAAAAGCCTTTTAACGATCAGAGGTTGCGCGAGGGCAGTTTCCCGCAAGAGTAGCAGGTCTTCTTCATCTCTCGGTATTGGCTGCGGAACAAGATCGCCGATAATGATGTCGTCGCCTTGCGCCTCAATTCTTTGAAAATTGATCGGTGAATCGACTCGGATGACATGGGGCAGCGTCCAGCTCCTATCAGTCAAATCTACCAACAAGGCGAGGACGTCGCTTTGAAAGATGTCGCCGGTCCTGGGTTTGACGGCGATGAGGGCGGTGTCGTTGCTGGTATAGGTCCGCTCGAACCGGTCAGAGGCGACCAGTTCAGGATTCTCCGGCGAGAAAAAAACCCGGTAATCAGATGTCATCCCTAGTTGGGTGATCGGCAAGGAGAGAGACAGCGCAACGAGGACGGTTCCGAATACGATAAGGAGGGGGCGGGTGACGATAGTGTTTGTAAAATGTTCCAGCATTCATCTTCACTCCGACAGGTGTATGCGTCAGATCTCTCGACAAGGGAACAGAACGCTAGACCTTCCATCAGGTGGAAGGTCTAGCCTTGGTTGACATGTCTAAAGAAAACCATCAATACCCGCCGCGCTTCTGGATCGCGTACGCTGCCTACATGGGCGTTTCCAACTTCTTATGGGAAGTTGCGCAACTTCCTTTATACACTCTTTGGACTGAACGTTTTAACGCGATTGTCTTTGCCGTGCTCCACTGTACGGGCGGTGATGTCCTGATAGGCTTATCCTCTTTGGTCGCATCGATTTTCCTCGTCCGCCTAACTGGGCGGCCACGTGGCGGGCGGGCGCGGCAAAGAATAACAGCATTCGGTGCGGTTATGATTGGCTTTGGATACACAGTCTTTAGTGAATGGCTGAACGTATATATCCGCAAATCCTGGGCCTACTCGGACTTAATGCCACTATTCAAGGTGGGCGAGTTGGCCATTGGGCTTTCTCCGATGGCCCAATGGCTGATCTTACCGTCCGTCTATTTTTTGTGGATGGGTTGTGTTTGGCGCAAGCGATAAGGCACCAACACGGAACTTGCTTCACACTTTTTTCCGCTTAAGCAGACCGGGGACCTTCATCGCTAGGTTAGCAAGTGGTCGTTTCCAACGAAGCGACGGATGTTCGACCAAATGCCACGACGCCATAGCTAGGGGCAAGGAGCCAGCTATCGTCGCGACAAACATTTGAATTGGAGTCAAGTTGGGTTCCAGACTGATGAGCGTTTGCTGCACAGGGTACGCATAGATGTAAATGCCGTAAGAATAATCACCGCTCTTGTTAAAGAGCCTTATCCTACCGCTTGGAACATAGGCCAGCCAAAATGTCGCGTAGGCGGTAGTCGCATACAGCAGGAAGGGATATATGGCATGGCCTAATGCAAGGGTTGTGACTATTACCAATGCAACAACCCCGACCCAATGAATCGGGATGTAGGATCGATATTGGTAAGCGATCACGCCCAGGCCAAAACACAGGCCGAACCGAACGAAATGCCCAAAGACCATCGTATTGTCATGCGCGATGGGCAGCAGAGACAACAAAAATAGTCCTGCACCCAAAGGAACCGCTAGTGCGGCGAAAAGTCTGGGCCTAGCGAGAATGCCCAGGAAGCCGGAAACAGCGAGGACGACATAACAGATGACTTCGTATCTCAGAGTCCAAAGCGAACCATTGACGGTTTCTGCGTCCGGTGTGCCAGAGAAAAGGCCCGGAAGTGTCGCGCTTGGTTCGGCAAGGCTTGCTGTAAGAAACAGGTATAGATAGGTCTCCGGCGAAGTGAGGTATGCCGTTGCGGGGAGGGCGGTCATCGCTGTTCCCACAATGAAGGTGACAAACAGCGTGCTGATGACAATGCCAGGATAAATACGCAGGCCGCGTGCGGTTGCGAAACTTGTAAAAGAGCTGCTCCGCATCCATGACTGCGTCACCAAAAACCCGCTGATGACAAAGAAGACGTTTACGGCATGATAACCAATGGTGAAGCCTGTTTGAGTAAGCAATGGGCGCGTTGAAGGGTCACCGGTAACAGTCAGGTAGCTATGAGACAGTGCAACCGCGACGGCAGCGAGTACACGTATCAAGTTGAAATTGTTGTCATGTCCTTGGTTGAGTTCGACTAAATACGGTACATCTAAACTTCCCCTAAATCCGACCATCCCTTTTCCCGCCTTCATAAAGTCGACGCTAGAGCGCGCCACATTGCGAATCGGTATCATGAGGGTTCCACCTGGTGGAAGGTGAAGAGCAGAAGCTAATCATCTCAGCGCCTTGTCGGCCCTTCGCGACCTGCTTTTTTTTGTCAGTCGGGTTTTACGTCCCTTAGGACAAGGGAGACCCCAGACAAAGTCAGAGCAATACCCAAAGCCTGCACCAGTCCAATCGTTTCGCCGAAGAAACTCGCGGCTATGGTTAAACCGAATACTGGGACGAGGAAACTAAATGCATTGGCCCGACTAAGTGACGTTTTCCTCAGAGCTGAAAACCACAGCCAAAATACAAGTGAGGTCCCGAATAGGGACAGGATAATCAATGAACTCAGAAATTCGCCTGACCACTGGACCGTGCTTGGGTCTTCAGTGAGCAAGGCCAAAACGACAAGGGGAACACTGCCAATAAGTAGCTGAAGGCCCATCCCAGAAAAGGCGTCTACTTCGTCTCCCAGAGATTTCATCGCAACGTTACCCACCGTCACGCCCAATGCCGCAAGAATTATATATGCGATCCCTTGAGTATAGGTTTCGCTCGCCATGAAATCCGGCGAGGCGACAATGACTATCCCCAAAAATCCTAGAATTAGGCCAATGTAACTCAAGGGACCCAAACGTTCGTCTAAAACAATACCAGCCAATATGGCGGCGAGAAGGGGTTGCGCACTGGCAATGACCGTCGCAATGCCAGGCGAGACAAATTCTGCGGCATGGAACATCCCGAAAAAGCCCATGCTCGTGGCGCCAAGCCCAACGACAGCGATTTTGAGCCAAGTAGAGGGCCGTTTGGGAATACGTTGACCGACTATCAACGCCAGGCATGTAAGCGCAAGCCCTGCGATAGCAGCTCTCATTGCGGCGAAAGATAGATGAGGCGCATACTCAATCCCGATAGTAATGAAGGGGAAGCAAGAGGCCCAAAGCAGCATCACGATGACGATTTGTATAGATGTTGCAGTTTTCATTCAGGCCTCACACAATCCTTATAGATGGTTCGGGAGATTTCCTTCCACGTCTGTAATGATAGGGAAAGTAGATGACAATTGCGCTTGCGCTCTCCCTCACGTTGGTAGTGGGAACATTTCTTTTTCATTTCATGGTGTTGCGCTGGTTGTCGACAGGCATGTCTACAATTGCAATGGCCCCAGGATTGCGAATATTGATCATCGTTCTCGCAGCGCTTTCCGCACATTTGGCGGAGGTCGGCATTTATGCGGTTGTGTATGCGCTGGCCGTGGAAGTCCTCCGGATAGGTGCGTTCGAGGGGCTGAGTGTTAGTCACCCGATGGACTACTTCTACTTTTCACTCGTAAGCTATACATCGCTTGGGCTCGGAGATATCTTCCCGTCAGAACATTTGCGCTTCCTAACGGGGATCGAAGCTCTAAACGGCTTGTTACTCATAGCGTGGTCTGGTTCGTTCATTTATATCGCGATGGGCCGACTATGGCAGTGGGAGAATTGTGCCGAGCCGCCCGCACGAGGCAAAGATTAGCCAGCCTATTTTATGACCGCGTCGGATCTCGGTAGATCACAGACATCGCAGGTCATGGCTCGATAGCGCCGCTTTTAAGCGCCTCCTTGCTATAGGTGAAAACGAATTCCGACTCTGGTGTCGCCTTGTGTTCGTCTTTATCGGGACACTCAACGCTCGACATAATGTGCCGGATAACATTCAGTCGGGCTGCCTTCTTATTGTTGGCTTTTACAATATACCAAGGGGTCACCTCATTATGGGTACGATCAAGCATCACGTCCCTTGCCTCGCTGTATTCGTTCCATTTTCTTTGGGCAGCCCTGTCAACGGGACTTGTCTTCCACATCTTCAGCGGGTTCGATCTGCGATCCTTAAGGCGATCTCGTTGCTCCTCTTTTGAAATATCCAAGTAATATTTCAAAATCTGAGTGCCAGATTCGACCAGAAGATGTTCGAATGGCAAAACCGATCTCATGAAACTTTCGTACTCCGCCTTGGAGCAGTAACCCATGACTAGCTCCACGCCTGCGCGGTTGTACCAGCTTCGATTCAACAGAACCATCTCCTTTTTGGACGGCAGCTGCGCGGCGTAGCGTTGAAAATACCACAATTGCTTGTCTCGCTCAGATGGTTTTCCCAATGCGACCACGCGCGTGTCTCGCGGGCTTAGGTGCTGAGTGATCCGCTTGATGACGCCGTCTTTGCCCGCAGTATCACGTCCCTCGAACAGAATGAGAATCTGCAAATTATTCTTGATCAAATGGCGCTGGAGTTTTACGAGCTCAATCTGAAGCCCTTTGAGAGCTTCTTTGTAGCTACGTGGTGACGAATCCCGGTTTTTACCGTGTTGGGGTTTCATGATTTATCCTCCGTTGTCCCGAAAGGGCTTACGAGTCTTTGACAATAATCTTGCGTAGAACGCCTGCCGCCGCCGCCATATGGTCGGAGGTATTGGACAAATGGCGGTAAACTTCGCGTCGTTTGAACGTGTCCATTACAAATGAAACACTCCTTGCGACGGGTGCGCATTTAATTTCTTCCATGGGGACCAGCAATAGGGCAACCTGCTCCTGCATGTTAATGTCACGCCGTTCGTCGTCTCTCATGTAGCTCTGAGGATTGAAAAGGTCCGCGATTGCTCGGCGGTAGGCTTTTTCGACAAGACGTTCCGTCTTCAGGACATGACGGGCCTGCACATCTGCCTCTATTAGGTCAGATTTCAATGCGGCGAAGCCTGCTTCAAGTGCCTTTGCTCCTTCATAAAGCCGTTCAGCCATTTCTAACATGTTCCGATCCGGACCTACTTTGAGTATTTCCATTTCCCGCACTGTCGTCTTCGAGTAGTTGAGACATTCATCAATCGTCATGATACTTCGATAGATATCCTCCCGGTCATATGGTGTCGCGAAGGATTGGTTGAGAATATCGATGTGCTGAGCTTTCAGCTTGTCTCCGTCATGTTCCAGACGCCGGATCTCTCGTGCCAGATCATCTGACCCTGACTGCATGAAAACAGCAAGGGCTCTAAGCGACTCAGTTGCCAGTGCGCATTGTAAAGTCAGCAGGCTTTGAAAGTCTGGAACTTTTGGAAA
>Ga0316205_10001157_pt1 | contig 36166 bp, 26 predicted proteins | sample 3monthpyrite_MG_FD_204941 | JGI IMG/M metagenome (GOLD analysis project Ga0316205, IMG submission 204941) | Microbial mat bacterial communities from mineral coupon in-situ incubated in ocean water Damariscotta River, Maine, United States -... | ecosystem: Environmental > Aquatic > Marine >...
ACTCACCGTGCCATCGAAGTTGTACGTGCCATCGGCGTTATTGAAGTTTAATTGCGTAGCACTAGTCGCCGCGCTATTGCTCAATGCACCGGAGAAGGTCAAGGTACCACTATGGCCACCCTGCACTGACACCAAACCAATATTACTGGCTATCGCGATACTACCCGCATAGTTGGCATCGACCGAGCCGCCCGTAGCCTGGAATGCGGTGCCGCCAGTGTCAGTGATCGCGCCAATGCTTGAAGCACCACCACCAGTACCGATGTTAACTGTACCCGCCCCCGCTAATGTAACGCCCGTGCCACTAGTACCATCAACTGCAAACACACCACTGGCGCCAGTACCAAGATTAACAGTACCTGACGTTTGATTGATGGAAACACCAGTTGTACCGCCATCGATATCCAGGCCTGTGCCACCTGTGCCAATATTGATGGTGCCGTTGGCGCCGGCAATAGCAACACCGGTTCCTGCCGCAGCCGTATCAATATTGGCGGCGGCGATATTCAATGTTCCAGTCGTGCCATTGATGTTCACGCCAGCGGTCGTGTTATTCGCTAGCGTTGCACTGCTAATAGTCAGACCATTGCTCGTGTTGAGGTTATTCAACAAGATGCCGTTAGCACCGCCGCCGGAGTTGACGGTATCCAGGGTCACACCACCCGTGCCGGTGGTAACGCCAGACAGCAGCAGGCCCTGACCCGAAGTAGAAATAACCTCGGCCGTACCTGCACCATTGATCACCGCCAAAGTACCGCCGCTGGCGTTAATACCAGTGCCGGTTGAAGAAGCGCGGAACGAGGTTGTGTCGGAGAGGATTACTGTACCGGCGCTCTGACTCATGCCTGTGCCGGAGGTCGTATCAACATCAAGGCTGCCACCGCTGGCATCGAGACTGCCTGTGCCAGTCATCTGAATAGCATTGCCACTTGAGGTGGCAATGGTCAGAGTGTTGTCAAAATCAACCGTGCCACCACTGGTTGCTGCAATATCAATACCGATACCGGTGCCGGCAGTGGTATCGGTACTCACCGTGCCATCGAAGTTGTACGTGCCATCGGCGTTATTGAAGTTTAATTGCGTAGCACTAGTCGCCGCGCTATTGCTCAATGCACCGGAGAAGGTCAAGGTACCACTATGGCCACCCTGCACCGACACCAAACCAACATTACTGGCTATCGCGATGCTACCCGCATAGTTGGCATCGACCGAGCCGCCCGTGGCCTGGAATGCGGTGCCGCCAGTGTCAGTGGTCGCGCCAATGCTTGAAGCACCACCACCAGTACCGATGTTAACTGTACCCGCCCCCGCTAACGTAACACCCGTACCACTAGTACCATCAACTGCAAACACACCACTGGCGCCGGTACCAAGATTAACAGTACCTGACGTTTGATTGATGGAAACACCAGTTGTACCGCCATCGATATCCAGGCCTGTGCCGCCTGTGCCGATATTGATGGTGCCGTTGGCGCCAGCAATAGCAACACCGGTTCCTGCCGCAGCCGTATCAATATTGGCCGCCGTGATGTTCGCACTACCCGTCACACCATTGATATTGATACCCGCGGTGGTGTTATTGAACAGCGTCGCGCTATTCACGGTAAAGCCATTGCTCGCATCGACGTTACTCAACTGGATGCCGTTGGCCCCGCCGGTTGAAGTGATCGTGTCAAACCTAAGTGCACCGCCACTGCCGTCACCGATGGTGAGGTTACTCAGTGAGAGTGCCTGGGCACCGGTTGCATTAATCGTTGTGGTACCGGCAATGTTCAGAGTACCACCACTGGCCAACAGGGCTGTACTGGCCGATGTGCTCACCGTTCCCAGACCACTATTAAAAGCGACTGTGTTGCCGTTTAAGGTTGAAGCCTGTAATGCTGTGGCCGTGGCATTTGCGACACTGACTGCACCGTTGAAGGTGATGTCTCCGCCGATATTATTTATTAACAGGCCAGTGCCGCCGCTATTGCTCAGGGTGCTGTTGGCGTCAAAGGTGACCGAGCCACCGGTGGTGGCCTGGATGTCCAGTGAACGACCGCTGCCTGTGTCGCTGATATCAAAATTATTAAGCGCCACGGTGGCGTTACCGCCGTTTAGACGTAACCCTGCCCCAGTGGAATTGGTAGCGCTGGAATCAGTAAGGGTGATAGTGCCGGCTCCATTGGTGAAATCAAAGGCGTCGGCACCGGCGTTGGTGATGGCCATATTGGTTATTGTTGCATCAGTGAAGCCACTACCGGCGATGCCATCCGCTGCGCCGGTGGTGCTGAGATTGAAGTCGCGCACCTTAGCGTTATCAGCCAATGTAACCACCTCTGTACCACCCGAATTGGTAAGAGTCGCAGCACCGTTACCAGTGGGATCGTTAATCTGGTACTGGAAGTTACCCAGCACATTGGCGTTACTGCCGGTGAAATCTACCGTAGCGTTACCGGCAGCGAAACCGATCAACTGCTGATTGTTCTTCAGCTGCAAGCCATTGGTGGCGTTGATAATGCCGCCGCCATCATTCACTAGCAAGATGATATCTCCAGCGGCAGAATTGATTTCTGCAAAGTTAGCACTTGCCCGGTTAGTACTGGTGCCGATACCACCACCAGTAGCATCGACAAACAGGAGGTCGCCACCAAAACCGGTGGCTGTCGACAAGGCACTATTCCTGGTGATGGTGGAGCCGGTGAAATTGTATGTACCATTGGTAACGCCGATAGTATTAACCGGAACACCCGCATTGATGGTGCCGTTTTGATAACTTAAGGTGGAGTTGGTGGTGCCGGTGCCAGGGCTGTCCAGCTCAACGCCGGTGACAACATTCTGGATGGTGCCGGCATTAGTTACCGTGAAACTGCCGGTGGATCCGGTGATGTCCACACCAGTTGAATTGGCAGCACCGCTGCCACTGATGTCCAGCGAGGCCAGGGTAATATTGGCGCTGGAACCGGCCGTGCTTAACCCGGTGATGCCACCAAGGTTAGTGATATCCACATCAGCAAAATTCAGCGTGCCGGTGGCACCACCCAGTTCAATGCCGGTCGCAGACAGACCCGTGGCATTCAGATTTACATTGCCGAAATTGAAGCTTCCGGATGAGCCATTTTGTACGACAAGCCTCTCACTATTGTTCAGATTTATGCCGCTCTGGCTCAAATCCACATTGCCATCAACATTGTCAAATACCATACCCGCAGTATTAGACAGCGTGCTGTTGGTGAACGTGAACGAACCAGACAGAGTATTTAATGAAAGTCCCGCAGCCGCGGTATTCTGGATGGATGAGTTGCTGATGTTTATATTACCGCTGGTATTTTGCAGATCAACACCTGCCGCACCTGTGCCGTTGATATTGACATCATCAATACTGGCATTGGTAATACCGTTGGAAATGATACCTGCACCCGTCGAGGTTAAATCAAAACTGCGCAGGCTGGCATCGTTTGCCAGGGTCACGGTACCGTTTAAGGTTGCCCTGTTACCCAGACCGCTAAGTGCAAGGTTGTCACCACTGACCAGGGCGATATTTACATTGGCGGCACCACCGACCAGTTGCCGCTGTGCAGTGCCCAGTGAGCCAGTAGTTAAATCCACATTACCGACCACGATACCGGTATTATCAGTCACAATGATGACATCACCCGCACCAAAATTCGCATTTGCCTGTGCCACGGCAGCGGTACAGGGGTTAGCCTGGGTGCAATCACCACCACCGGCATTGTCAACGATGAAAACATTTAGCTCTTCACCACTCGTGGGATCAGTGACAACTGTTGTCACATTTTCACCCGCACCGATACTCGGGCCACCTTCTGAGCCAGCAGGTTTATTAATGTCCTCGGCAAAACTAACAATGTCCTTATCGCGCACCACGTATTCAGTCATGCGGCGATCAAGGTGATTAAACTTCTGATGACGATTTTTACCTGCGGCTTTACCGACAGGAATGCTCAGGCGTGCGACGAGAAATTCTTCAGTTTTACGAATATCATCGTGTTGTACTTCGGCACCGATCGAAAATTCACTGCCCGCAATATCAAACACATCATATAGACGATAATCGACACGCACTCTGAGTCCATCGATTTCAGGTACCTCAGAACGATCGAAGTAAAAATAACCAGCATAGAGCCAGAGCTCCTGCTTATCGCCGAAATGAAAGCGCCGCCCCAACTCCACATCCAACCCTGGTAAGGCATATTCTCTGGCTTCCAGTGATGGCGTTTGTTCGAGCACCACCGTTGTGCCATTCAGCATAGTGTCAGAAGTGCCGCTACTTGTTGCTACGATATAAGAGTCATGCTCTGGAAAATAAGCATTACTGCGCAAAGCCCAGTTGTCAGTAAACAGTTCGACACCCCCACTGAACTGAGAGAAGTTATTATCATTTGATGACTTACGCTGATCATAAAAACCGTAGGCAGCCCACAACCATTCACCACCAAAATAGTTGCTGTCCTGCTCGAGCTTGCGTAAACCGATACCAATATTGCCTTCAATACCGGTACCGGAAGTATCCACCAGGCGTATATCAGTAAAAACTAGCTGATCGCTTTGCTGCCAGACAGGCGTAAACAGATCCAGTGTGCCTATTTCCTGGTCGCTACTGGCTTTTAACTCAATACTAAACTTGCCGGACCATTTATCATTTTCATTATCAGGTTCAGCGGCATAAACAAAAGGCACGGTATTAAGAAAAGAAATCGCAACACACAGATATCCCAGAAAAAACCTGCGGAAAACCCGTCGTGCTATTTTTGAAATTATACGCGGCGATATAAAGAGAAATTTGAAAGGTTCTATTAAGTCATTAACAACTGCAAGACAGCAAATAATCGAGGAGCGTATATAAATCATTTTTGAACCTTTTAAAAATTATGTTTTGTGAAAACATTAATTCATGGCATTTTAATTAGTATGCCGGAATACTGGAAGTTTATCCATACACCCATAATAAGAAGAGGCTCAGGCGCAATTAATTAGTGCCAGAATTAATTGGTGCAAGAGCACAATACTCTCTAATATTAGAAACAATTGTGCCCTGACACTATTTATTATGGCACTATTTATTATGGCACTATTTATTCATCTAATTCGTGGGTTAGAAACATGTTAAGCATTACCGATATAAAGTTACTGAACGAAATGAAAGCCAACGGTGCTTTATTTATTCTTTTTGGGGGTGAGCATTGCAGTGTGTGCCAAAGCATCCGTCCGCAGTTAAGCTCAATGCTTGAAGAACAGTTTCCGGATATGCGTGGTGTATATATAGATTGTGAAAAGTCACCGGACATTTGTGCACAACACAGTGTTTTCACCCTGCCCGTGGTGAAAGCTTATATCGATGGAATGAAAATCGCTGAAGAAGCACGTGCGTTTAGTTTAACGCAATTAACTCAGACCATTGAGCGGCCCTATTTGATGTGGAAAAAATCAATGTGATTTAAGATAAATTAAAATCACTCTTTATCATCAGAAGAAGGTACTTCTTCAGCTTTACCCAGTTTTACAGCATCTATTAGAAATTTTTTATCAAAATACACGGTTTCTCTAGTGGTGTTATTAAGTGTTTTATATCTCTCACTCTCATCAGAAATAACTTCAATCACCATACCGGAAATCACAAACTTTTTACCAATCATATTATTCATAGTCAAAAAAATTTTCTGTAAAAACAATTATAAGTCACTGTGACAAACTGAGCACACTAATGCTTACCTGTTTATTACAGCCCCTTTAAAATAAAATAAAATTCAGTATATCGGGACTGAGTGAGATTTTACCCGTTTACTTTTTTATCAACTCGTTTGTATCTAATTAAATGTACGAAGTTTTACTCGCCTTTCATCTTCAACTTCATCACTCGGATGATTAATAACAAGTTCATCTTCGTTAACACCTTCAAGTATCTGTGCAATTAATCCGTTACGTTGTCCTACTTTAACGACACGTCGTATAGCATAACCATTTTCCACCACAAACACGGCCCAACCACCGTTAAACCGGAACAAACTACTTGCAGGCACCTGCAAAACTTTTTCCTCGTGCCATAATACAAAGCGTGCTTCAACACGATAACCATCGCCCAGCCGCTGCCACATATCTGCAGGGGATATAAAGTTTGAAATAACTAACACGCGCTGTTCTTCCACCCCTAATGCAGACACTTTGGTAAAACCAACCGGCTCGATAATGCGCACGACACCTTCTAAAGATTGTTCTCCTCCCCAGCGATCAAATAACACTTTCATACCGGATTTAATCTTCACTGCATCAGCTGAAAGTACATCCACTTCAATTTCCAGTACCGAGGGGTCGCCCACTTCCAGTAATGGTTCACCGGTCTGCACCGGACCTGCACACTCATGGGCGATCTTTAAAATTTTACCGGTAATGGGTGAGCGAACCGGCACCCTTACTGCCGGCTCAGCAGAGTTACCAGAACGGTATTCAAGAACACTCTTCGCAGCTTCCAGCTCATAACGTGCAACATCTATATTAAATTCAGTTGAACGTTTTTCTGCTGAAGTCATATTTACATCCGCAAGTGCCTTATCAAAAGCATCACGAGAAATGACACCATCTGTCATTAAAGGCTTAAGCCGTTTATGTTCACTTTTTGCCAGTTGTGCTGCCGCAGCAGCAGCTTGTGCCCGCTCTTCCGCTACATGCAGAGCCGAATGTGCTGCAGCAACTTTTGCACTCGCCTGAGCTCGACTACGTGAATCGAGCACCTGTGATTCCAATGGCGTGATGCCTAGCAACACCTCACCCTGTTCAACCGGGTCACCCACATTAAGCTGAACACGACAGGTTACGCCATCTACCGGGGCAGAAATGACATAACGATCAATCACCCGAGTGCGCCCTTCTTCTTCTATTGTCACGGTTAAAGGCGCACGTTTCACGGCAATGGCTTCAACTGCTATCGGTTGCGGCCAGAACCCCCATACCAACAAGCCAAGAATCAATGCTGTAATGAATGCAATAACGGGGTGTTTCTTAAGCAGGGTACGCATTAGTTACTCCTTAGTTTTAAGTACGGCCACCATATCGAGGTGGGCCAGATTCCGCCAGATCATAAGGGCAGAAATAATTGAAGAACCGATCACTACTAATGCCGCAAATGCATAAACATTTAAACCCAGCACCAGTGGAATGCGATATAGATCGGAATCAAACTCATAGGCCATATAAGAACACAACCCGTAGCCAAAAAGCATGCCTAGAGGAATAGCAGCCAGAGTAAGTAAACCTAATTCACCCAATAATATATAAGCGATTTCACCCTGGTGGAATCCCAGCACGCGTAAACTGGCCAGCTCACGGTTACGCTCAGACAAGGCAATACGCATGCTGTTGTAAATCACACCAAATGCAATACTGCCGCCAAGCAAAGTGGTTATAAAGGTAAAAAATAAAATGGTTTCATCCATGGTTTCATTAAAGGCCTTGATAGCTGATTTCTGTTCAACCACACCGGCTATACGGGGCATGCCCTTAAGCCCGGCATACACTTCACGCTGATAAGTTTCATCAACTTTTACCCAGGCGGCGGAGATGGCATCCCCTTCTTTTAACAACCGGTTCAGGGTTTCACGCTGCATGTAGGCATTAACGCCCAGATACTCTTTAGCTGTACCCACAACCGGTACCTGCACCTTCGGCCTGTTGCCTTCGAGTATTTCTATGGTGAGCATATCACCGGGTTTTATATGCAGTAGCTCCGCCAGATAATCTGTCAGAATGACACCCTGTGGTGGTACATCAATAACCTTCAGATTGGTATCCAGAAGGCGCATTAAATGACCATCGGGTAAAATGCCCTGCACCGACGTGCGATAAAAACGATGTTCAAACTGTAATTTCGCAGGCACAACACGAAACCCCTCCACATGCTCCACACCTTGAAGATTACGTAAAGAATACAGGGAACGTAGCGAAGTCGGTTCGGTATAAATAGCGGTTAGATCACTGCGGTTGCTCATACCAAACTGAACCTCAACCATATGTTTTATAGCGCCTTCCTGAAAACCACCGATCATCATCGTTCCACAGGCCATGCTGATACCTAAAGTGGTCAGAAATGACTTCAGGGGACGACGTTCGATGTGACGCAAAATCATGCGTGTGGGTTGAGATAACCAGTGTTGTAACCCCATGCGTTCCATCAGAGTAGATCGAAATAGAGCCGGGGGTTCCGGTCGCATGGCTTGCGCGGGGGGCAACCGGACGGCACCGTACACAGCGTATAAGGTGCCAAGAATAGCAACCGTCATGCTGATTACAGCAGCAGAAATAATCACCTGCGGTTTGAGTACATAAACCATAAATGGCAGACTATAGAACTCCATATAAATGTTGCTCATGCCCTTGCCCATCCACACACCGAAACCAGTACCGATAACCACACCCAGACCCACGATCATCAATACCAGCTTGGTATAATGCAAACCAACAGAGAAATTGCTGTAGCCAAATGCTTTCAAACCCGCAATCTGTTCACGCTGCAAACTAATCAGCCGACTGGTGACCACATTAAGTAAAAACGCGGCGACACCAAAAAATATAATCGGGAAAATAGTCGCGATGGTTTTTTGCTGTTTTAATTCCTCTGTTAAAAATCGATTAGATAACTGATCTTTACGAGCAATGGCACCTGTGCCTCCGTAAGGTTTTAACAGGTCATCCAGTCGATCGATGACATCCTGATCATTTCCATCCTTGCTGAGTGTGAGTGTGACATTATTAAATGCACCCTCCATGTCATAGGCACTGGCCAGGGGTTTGCGCGCCATCCATAAAACACCATAACGCTTATAGTCGGGAAACATGGCACCCGGGGCAATCTGATAAATGTATTCAGGGGACAGACCGTGGCCGACTACCGTGAGTGTTTTGCGTCGCCCATTAATCGTTGCACGTAATTTGCTACCTGGCTGTAACTTATGCGCACGAGCAAACTCTTCACTAAGCAAAACTTCATTATCACGCCCCGGCTCAAACAATCGTCCCTGGCGCAAATAGATCTGATTTAACAAACCCCGGCTATCATCGGGTAAAGACAGTAGATGCCCGCTCACCGGATCATCGAAACCTGTTACATCCAGATTCACATAGGCCACCACACGGGTCTCTACTTTATCGACACCGGGAATTTCCTCGATGCGTTTAACCAGCGCAAGAGGCGCTCGTTTTAAACTGGCAAATACGTGGGCAAAATGATGATTACGATAATAGTTTTCACGTGTTTCAAATAAAGAATCGAGAGTACTCAAAGACATGATAAAAATACTCACGCCACCTACAATCACCATGGCAATTGCAAAGGCCTGCATACGCATAGCCCAGAGTTCACGCCATAATTTTTTATCGATGGCCTTCATGTTAAATCACCACTTCAACTCGCCTGGAGGAAGACGAACATCATTAGTACTGATTTCAGTAATTAAGCCATCACCCAGATGAATAACCCGGTCAGCCATTTGTGCAATACCCGCATTATGGGTAATAACGGCTGTCGAGGTGCCCATTTCCTGATTAACACGCTGCAGGGCTTCCAGCACCACAATACCGGTTTTAGAATCGAGCGCTCCGGTGGGTTCATCACATAAAAGCACGTCAGGTTGCTTGGCGATGGCTCGAGCAATTGCCACGCGTTGTTGCTCTCCTCCGGATAGTTGTGCCGGGAAATGATCCAGACGCTCGCTCAGGCCAACAAGATGAAGTGCATCTTCTGGTTTCATGGGCGCTCTGGATATTTCAGTCACCACGGCAACATTTTCCCGCGCAGTGAGGCTGGGAATCAAATTGTAAAACTGGAAAACAAAACCTACATGGTAACGTCGGTAATCCGTCAGCTCTCGCTCGGTAGCGCGTGTCAGATCCCGTTCACCATAAAAAACATGACCCTCTGTTGGTGTATCTAACCCACCCAGGATATTTAATAATGTGGACTTACCACTGCCAGAGGCACCCAGCATTACGGTAAACTCACCTCGATATAAATCCAGGTCTACCCCGCGCAGGGCACGAACCTCAACTTCACCCATCTGATAAACTTTAGTGACGCCATGAACATGGAATACAACACCTTCGTCCAGTGCCTCATGAGCAGGTGGCTCTGCAAGTGACATAAGCAAACTCCGTTTGATGCTTAACCCATTTGAATCTTAACCCTTTTTATTCTTAGCCCTTTTTATTCTTAGCCCTTTTTATTCTTGGCCCTTTTTATTCTTGACCCAGTATAGCCATAAACTGTCGTTAAACAGTTGATTCGAATCAGAAAGGCCTGATGTAATACAGCGAATTATTTAATTACCGCCTGCTTTAATTACCGTTAATTCACCCTGCTTTAATGCTAGCCACATTAATTTCAGGTAACCAGGAAGCAGCGGGTCTTATTTCACCCACAACATGCCCCCGTGAATTTATTATTTCAGGTGAAATATGCACCTGTAGTTGCTGTTTCTCTGCGTTTGATAACGCATCTAAATGATCAAGTATGGCCAATAAAGCAACCGAACGAGCGCGTGCACTACCATCGATAATTTTCACTGCAATACCCAGGCCTCGCTCAGGTAAAGCTGCTGTAACAATACCCTCTGCACCGGTTTTAGCTAATACCGAACCTCGGGTAACGTCATTCAGCTCACTCACTACCGTGCCGTGACCGGCAATGTAAAGCGGTTCATTCGTGATAGCCTCATGCAAACGATAAATGGCCTGAGCACGTTTAGTTGATAATTCTTCCGGTTTTGCAAAACGTGCTGTGGCATGAGCCAGTTTTATTAACGGCATAGTCGGTGCTGGTAAACCGCAACCATCTATACCGACGGGATATTGTCTAAGGTCTATATTGGCAAGATCTGAAAGTATATCGAAGGATAACTGCTGCAAGGGATGCTCTATCTGGTGATAATTCTCGGTGGGTATTCCAAGATGCAGTGCCGTGCTTAGAAAGCCGGTGTGTTTACCCGAACAGTTATGATGGAGCCTGCAACCTTGCTGTCCAGAAGCGAGCAGCTCATGCGCACGTTCAGTATGCTCTGGTAGAACTGCGCCGCAGGCTAAATGCGCTTCAGTAAGACCTAAACGATTTAACCATGAGGCCACCAGATCTTCGTGCATCTGCTCACCCTGATGTGAAGAACAGGCAAGAGACAGCTCTGCATCACTAAGTGAAAAATGCTCACTGGCACCACTTTCAATCAGCTGAATAGCGAGCATAGGTTTTAAAGCTGAGCGTGGAAATATCAGGCTGTTTATGTCGCCCCAGCTATGCACCACATTACCCTTAAAATCACAAACAGCCGCTGCACCTAAATGTCTACTTTCTACGGTGCCATTACGTGTAACTTCAACCAAACGCTCAAAGGACATGCAGTAGATTCTCCAGAATAACGGTGTATTCAGATAACAATTGAATCCTCACCTTAAGGGCGATGACACGCTACGTCAAATGCTCAGGTGAGCATTTGATTTTTACGCAGAGTTAAAAAACAATGAATAGCTGTGCAGGTTAATAAACCGTCTTGAGTTTGAAGGATTTAGCATTGCAGATTTACATACTTAATGGCAATGCTTTAACCTTATATAGCAACCACTAAGTCGTTGTCCGGGTCAGGCTGCAAACCTGGGGGAGTAGTAGAAATGATTCTGGCAAGGCCACCGGCGAGGATGAGTCCTACGACTTTATCGTATGAAAGCCCCTTCGCAATATCGCAGGCTTGCGGAAAATAACTTGAACTATAAGTCATACCGGGCACCAGATTTGCCTCCATAAAGAAGCACTCACCTTTGTCATTCGATTTAATATCAATGCGACCAAAATCTCTAACACCTAAGGCATTAAACGCCTGAATCGCCAGTGCACTGACCTTATCTTTCAAGTCACTCTCGTCAATTCTTATAATTGTTTCAGAGTCATCTTTTTTAGCCTGTGCACCTAATATTCTCAGCCCATTACCTGAAACTGGTGGTATTATTTCAACTGCCGAAACACTTAATTCGTCGTAACGTGTTTTAATAACAGCCACCGTGAACTCACGACCTTCAAGATATTGCTCTACTAAAACTGGTTGATTAAAGGTTTTGTATAATGAATTTATTTTGTTTTTATACTCAGTGAAATTTGAAACAAAAGATAAATCATCAATACCATTTCCATTTGCCGCGTCCAGCGGTTTTAAAAACAGCGGAAAGCGAATAGGCAAATCTTCTTCGCGTTTATACTGATCAGGTATTGCCAGAAAATAAGCAGCAGTACTAATGCCTTTATTCGCTAAATGGGTTTTAGCTAGCACTTTATTAGAATCAAACTCAAGTATCTCTCTTGAAGACCCGGTATAGTTAATGCCATTTTGTTCAAAATAACTCGTTAACCAGATATCATCTTCATTTTCAACTGGAACGTATTTTACCGCTAGAATAACCAGCTTAGGCCGTCTTGCAACGACATCATCTAAGTCTTCTCTTGTGCTGCACACAGTCAAACTGACACCATACCCCATTCGTTGAATAGTATTTAAAACGCTATGGCAGGCTTTTAGTGACCCGAAGCCGCTTTCTTTTAACGCGTCATTAGGTGTGGTAATTATTTCTATAAACATGAGAGTATTCCGGGATAATTTTTTCAAATCGAACAAATAGCAAAACACCCAATGCTCAGAGCCTGGTGCGCACTACATAAACAAAATCGTAATGTAAATAAGTAAAACGGGAAGAACTAGCTCACTTGCCAGATAAAGGCAGTAAACTTTGATAATTTATTGGTATGCTCAGCTTGCGGTAAGATTTGCTTGCGGGAAAAACTTGAAAACAGATGAGCTTATAAGATAAAAAAACATAAACTCCGTACGCTGACTCAATCACCTTAACACGAATGCTGATAATATGATTTTTTATTATTTAATCAAAGAGTTAAAGCTGTTGCCCAAAAGGCGAACTTGTCACTAATATCGCCAAAATAAGACTTGTAGTAAACTGTAGTCGCTAACACGCAAGAGCTATAATTAAACATTAATCACAATAAACTGAGACAAAGCAGCATAACTTAGACTATTCAGAGAGCAACGCCTCTACCCTGTTATAAAGATAACAAAATAAAGAGTGACAAAATGGCATTAATAGGGTAAGATCCCCTCAGCTTTAAAGTAGCTCTTATATTTATGCAACACCTTTTCGATGTCACATTATTAGTTTCTCGTCCTGTTATTCATAATATAAATACTAGCAACACATTCAGCTAAACGGCTTCATTTTGAAGCAAAATTTTATATATTATTACTAAATAGGATACAACTATGTCTACTACTACTGGCACTGTAAAATGGTTCAACGAATCTAAAGGTTTTGGCTTTATCGAGCAAGAAAATGGCGCAGATGTTTTTGCTCATTTCAGTGCAATCTCTGGCTCAGGTTTTAAAACATTAACTGAAGGCCAAAAAGTTGAGTTCACTGTTACTGACGGTCAAAAAGGCCCTCAAGCAGAAAATATCGTAGCACTTTAATTACGATTAAAAAATGACCCGTCTTAATTAGACGAGTCATACTTACATTTATTTATAAATGTAATAAAAGGGGTAAGGCCACATGGCCCTGCCCTTTTTTATTGCCTATACATTAATTTTCAGCTTCCCCTCTATTCTCCCATCTATTTCCATAAACAAACCTTAACTATAATCACATAACTGTTTTCTTATATTGATAACTGTTAATATACACCCAACCTTCTTGGGCCCTACTTTTGTGCAATACATGAGCAGTTGTAAGGATTCGGTCTAAGAGGTGTTAAATATTCAACGAAATGAATAATACAATTTATGGAGAAATAAATGAAAGCAACAACAGCATTATTATTGGGATTAGCAGCCAGCAGCCCATTAACTTCCCAGTCAGCAATTATCAGTGGTTATGGTGCATATGCATCAACATCAACCGCAAGTAACTGCTCATCAGGTTGCTCAACAGCTAATGGCGGTGATTTTCAATATAACCGTGCAGGCGTAGAGTTTGGCACAATAGCCAGCTCAACTGAAACCAGTTACGCTACAGCTAATGCATACTCAAGTCTTACAGGCAGCACATATCTTCCTGAGTTAAGAGTTGAAACTATTGCCGATGCAGGCAGAGGCGGTGTCGCAACTGCATTTGGTGTGCAAGGTTATACCTATACTGGTAGCGATCCATTCATGTTCACACTGGATTACAACTTGCACGGTTCAGTAGGTGCTAACCCAACAGGCTCAATTAATAACAACGGATTAAGAGCTGACGTAGCTATATTAATTGGTAACAACCTTGAGTGGTATCCAAGCTTTGCAACATTGGTCTATGAGGTTGCTTATAATCTAGATGCAGTTGCTGTAGATTCAGTATTTCTTTCAGATGGAATAGATGCAAATACAGGCGGCTCAATAAGCTTTCAGCTCAATAGTGGTGATGAGTTTTATGTTGTTGGCTCAGTAGGTGCGAGATCAGTAGATGGTTTTGCTGATGGCTGGAATACACTAAGCTTAAATTTTCAAGATGATACAGGCCTGGCAGCTGTAAGTGCTGTTCCTGTGAGTGCTGTTCCTGTACCGGCAGCAGTATGGTTGCTTGCTTCAGGCATGATTGGTCTAACAGCCGTAGCTAGACGCAAAACAAAAGTTTAAAATCTGTTGTATATATTAAATAAAAAAGGCAGCTCTTAAGCTGCCTTTTTTATTTGAAATTTTAATTGGTGCCAATTGTTCGTTATCTCACAAAATTAATTCACTACTGGCAAAATACATTTATTATTTCTCTTAATGTAAGGCTTATTACATTCCCATACTTTTCCAGAATGACCGATGTGTGCGTTCTCAGGCACGTTTAAAGCAATACATGCTCCTTTATCTACTCGGTATCCCCTATCACACGTCCAGCCAGGCCCGTAAGAAGACAGTTCTAAATATCCATTCTCAGGTACTTTAATAACCTTACAAGTATTATTATCCAATATATATCCTCGATTACATTTCACTCGAATTCCGGAGTAATCCAGGTAGCCGTTTGTTGGTACCATTATTTGTTTACAGGTGTTATTAATTTGTTTAAAGCCTCGCTTGCATTCCCAACCTTGCCCGTAGGTTTTATTTGTTGGGTAAGCATTGGCAGGTATAGTGAGCGCAGTACAGGCTCCTTTACTCTCTCGATACCCTTTATTACAACTCCATCCATTTCCATAATTCCTTGAAGATGCATTATCAGGTATGTCTTTAGGTGCTGCTTTTGCAAAAACGGGGTTGGCCGCGCTTAGCCAAAGAGATAAAAACAATAGTGCTAAAGCAGGTGTAAATCGTGACCTTAGCAATCCATTACAGAGTATTTTAGATATCTTTGAATAAATGGGAGATGTTTGAATAAAATATAATGCCGTTAACGGATTATTAAACAACCGTTTCGGGGCTTTGTATAGATGATGCATTATGAATACTACTCATTATTTAACCGTATAAAATAACAGGCCGCAGAGGATTAGCTTAATAGCCTGGCTTTACCACTAGTCGGTCAGTTTCATTGCTGTTTCCAGCACTTACCAAACAGGATGTCTGTAGAAGCCAATAAAGGTGGGCAAGAGATTACATAATACAGCCAAAGGTTGATGCCACCTAAGCTTTATTTGTATTTATTGTTTATACACCAGATATGAATGAAACTGTTAAGTGTATAAAACATTTAGAAACATAGACGCCATAAATACTGAAATCTATTCAGGTAAAGCTGGTCTCTTTAATGTGATCTCTAATAACAGCTGAATCAATAAATAAAAGACCATCGGTAATTAGAAAATAACGTGTAACCTGGTCTTTTATATTCTTATTTATGCAAATTCATGAGCGCAGATTAATATGACATATGACGTTAAATTACAAAGCAACAAACCATCTGATTATCAGGCTGATTATCAGGTTTTAGTTAATACATAAGTCAGGTTATTATATTTCCATGGTAGCTTTCCCAATGAAAGCAGGTGAACAGTTATAGCAATTAAGCGGATCATTTTGGTACGTAGATTATTATTAACCAGGTAGGCGCAAAATCCATATTCCTCATTTATAACCATAGCTTTTGTTTTACAATACTCTCGTATGCCATCTCTACTCACTACCTTATGATAGTGTGTTGGGTATGGTGCAAAACCTGGTTTACCGGCTTCTTTGATTCCTTCTATATATTTTTTATACATAACATGAACCCAGAAAGGCGAAAACCTGGTTAAAAAACCAAATACTGTATTACGATCTGGGAACCTTAATATAAGTAAACCGCCGGGTTTGAGTATATTGTAAAAATTATCCAGCATCTGCTCTGCATCCTGAACATGCTCTAGAACAAATGAGTTATATATAACATCAACTTGTCGATCACCTATATCAAAATTCTGCAAATCAGCTACAAATGATTCATCGAGGTCTTTTTGAACATTTACACGAAAATCTAAAGCATCCGCATCAAGATCAACACCGAGAAGTTTATAGTTTATATCACCCAAATTTAGTGGCCAGTTTCTACCGCAGCCCGCCTCAAGTATAGTCAGCTCTTTATCAGAGTCAGATAACTTTTTAATACTATTTTCTAACAATTGTAGTTCTTGATTAAAATTATCGAGCAATTTTAGATTATTCATTGACCCTTCCAAAAATAATTAATTAAAACCGAATAAATATAGATTAGATTACTGTTTTTATATCAATAAGCATTCCGCTTAAAAATCACGATAAAGGTTCTCAGTAAAATTACGAGATCAAGTGTTATATTCCAACTATTAATATATTCAAGATCACTCTGTACACGTTGTTCCATTTCTTCAATATCTGTAATTTCACCTCTAAAACCTCTTACCTGTGCTAGTCCGGTTATACCTGGTTTAATTCTATGCCTACTCAGATAGTTATTTATCTCTTTAGCATAAAGCTCATTATGAACGACAGCATGTGGTCTTGGACCTATAATTGACATTGATCCCTTAAGAACATTAAATAACTGGGGCAACTCATCAAGACTAGTGCTTCTTAAAAATTTACCAAATTTCGTGAATCGAGTATCATCACGTACAGCTTGTTTTACATTATTGTCACTACCATCTACATCACAGCAATTAAATTTCATCGTTCTAAATTTAAGAATATGAAATATTTCACCATCCCAGCCCGTTCTTTGTTGCCTGAAAAATACTGGCCCAGGTGAATCTATCTTTATAATTATTGATATAATAAGGAACAACGGGAATAACAATGTTATAAGTAAAAGACTTAATATTTTGTCTTCTAAGTTCTTTAACATCAGATTCAAACCAAGAAACGGTGATTCAGATAGCGTTATAATAGGTATACCAGCCAACTCTGAAATATGATGATTTATAAGATTTAATGAAAATATATTTGGTGCCCAGTATACATTTATATTCTCATTTAAAAGTTTGCAGTAAATATCATTAATAACAGAAGATGAATCTAGCGAAACTGAGAAATAAACTGAAGTAATATTATGTTCTTTTATAATTAAGTCTAAATTTTCAAGACCGCCAAGAACTGGAGCTTCTCCAATATTGTTTTTTTCTGTTACGTTCACATCAGTGGACACCATGCCAATTACTGATTGCTCTAACCATGGATTTTCATTAATTTTATTAAGCAAGTATATTGCAAGCTTATCGGTACCTACAATAATAGCCTTAGATTTTGTTCGATTATTATATTTTCCTGTGAATCTAACTCTAAGCTGTAAGAATAAAATATGCGACAATACCTGCAAAACATATACGCTCAAGAAAAGATTAAGTAATATTTTTTTCGATATGAGTTCGCCCCCACCTGTTAAAAACCCTATCATGATCACAAAAAGAAACGATATAACCAGCAGCTTTGCTCTGAGGATACTTTTCTCGATAAGCGAGGCATTCATGCTGTACAGCTTAGAATACGAATACTGTATTACCATAAAAGATATTAGCAATATAACAAACACCTGATAATGAACTGGTACATATCCATATGACTGGTAACAAAGTAAAACGAGCATTGCCAGGGCAATAAGATTATCGCAAGCTATCTGCAGGCATGTATATAAAGATTTATTCCGTTTTACAAGAGAGCGCGATGATGGCGTTAAATTCATTTCAACAACCTATTTAGTTTTTAAATTTTAATAATACTTTTAGAGCTGTTTTTAAATGACGCAAGCTCAGGTTCATTTTTTTACTATATTCTTTATTCTGACGAACAAGAGATAAAACTCCATATATGAGCCACCGAATTAAAAACCCGGTTACAGCAAAAAAATCAAACAATATAGTAAATTTCGTCCCATGTATGGACGTATAAAAATTTCTGGGACCTTTTAAAGCCTGTAATAATATTTCACCTTCTTGTTGCTCCATGCTTTTCCCCTGATAATGAACTACTGAAGCAGCTGGATAATATGCAACCAGACCACCCTGTTTCTTCATTCGATAACAAAGCTCCATATCTTCACCATACATAAAGAATGATGAATCAAAAATATACTCACCTATATCAGAATGTCTAATAATCATACATGCACCAGACACCCAATCTACATTTTTACTATATTCAATATCATCCTCAATATAGAGAGAATTTATTCTATGATTTTTCGGCAAGATTTTATTAAAAAACAGATAATGGGAAGCGACATTAAGAAGCGAAGGGAAAGCACCCGCTGTCCAGCGCTGAAAAGATCGGTCCTCATTAAGCAACCTACACCCCATAACTGATATATCTTCACTCATATCCATGAAATCAACCATTAGATCTAAAGCGTTATCTAACAGTAAGGTATCGGGATTAAGTAATAAGACATATTCACCTTTGCACTCACTATATACCTGATTATTAGCTGAACCAAAACCAACATTAGACGTGTTTTCAATAACAGATATATCTTTATAGCGCTCTTGAATGGCCGTTACCGTACCATCATCAGATGCATTATCAACAACGAATATTTCATATTCATTATCTGGTAATTCAATATATTTATAAACTGAATCAATACACTCCATCACCAGCTTCCTGACTTTCCAGGTAACAATAATTATTGATAGTTTGATATTATTTTCGCTATCCGTATGCATATTTAAAATCCATGAATAATCTTATATGTATTTCTTACTATGTTTTCTTAGTATCTATATTATTTACAGAGCCTATACTCTGCAAATAATCCAGGAATATGTCTTCATATTGTTTATTAATATTCGGCCATTGATACTTATTCATAAACATGATTTCACTTTCTTTCTTCATAACATTGATTATCTCATCGTCAGAAATCAACTTATTAAGATTTTGTTCAAGCTCTTCATCATTTTTAAAATAAAGCATTTTGTTATCGGTTACCCATCGATTAAACTTATTATCTTTAGCAAGAACAGGGTTTCCAGCACCTAATGCCTCAATAAGTGAGGGATTAGTACCACCCACTTGATGCCCATGAATATAAAATAGTGAAAAATAACGTAATGACTCAAGTATATTGTTATCGTAGATAGCACCTAAGAAAACAACCTCATCACTTGCGCAGCTTAATATTTCAGCATGGTATGTTATGGTTTCAGGTGTATATTTGCCCAATACAACTAATTTTATATTTCGTGATTTAGCAGAAAATACCCTGACAATTTCAAGAATTGAATTTTCTGGTTCAGGCCTGGCGATAACCGTTATATATTTTCCGGCTTTAAGTTTGTATTTATCTAGTAATCTCTCATCTGCATTTTTAATATGATTAGCCCCATAAGGAATCATAGTTATTTTATTTTCGTTAACACGGGTTGAAAGATGATTTTTTATTTCAGGGTGGTCAGCTATAAGCTGATTTCCAAAAACACAGGCAATTCTTTCATTTATATAAAACCAGATCTTAATGGGTAGTGACCACTTACTTCGCTTCCACTCTATCCCATCCATATTTATAAAATTATAAGCACCAGCTATGCGGCAGTAAATAGAAAGAAATGCAGTGTTATAACCTAAAGTAAGGAGTAATTTTTCATTTTTACAAGCATGATAAGTTGATTTAATATCAAATATAATAGTGCTCAATGACGTGTCATTTTTAACTGGTATTTTTACTAACTCAATACCCTTCCATGTAGTATATTCAATTTCGCCACCAATTTTCTGACAATAGACAACCACTTGCCAGTCATTATCTTTTAACGCAACTGACAAGTTTTCAGCAAAAGTTTCAAAACCGCCATGTGAAGCAGGAATTCCCCTTATTCCTAATATTGCTAATCTTTTCATTTATGCTACATCCCTATTATCCAATGCATTAAGACACTGAATACATTTCAATAAAAACACTTACTTATATTATTATTACTAGATAGATTAAAATTAAATAAATTTAGACCTACCACACTTATATTTACAAAAGTAAAGACACCTGATCCATATAAATCAAACAATAAGCATTTAATACGAACAGGCATTACCTAATTATAACTTTTCTATCCAAATAAATTCCAAACACTATCATTTTATTATTTAATAAAATTAATTTGAGATATCTGCACAGTTATTTTTTCTGCATTTCTACTATAACCATACTATGAGGCGGAATATTAACAGTATTATTTTTTATTATCTCAAATGATGTCCAGCCCTTTGAATCAACATCGTCAGACTTTATAAATCTATCTGTTAATAATTTTTGCATTTTCATTGAATCAACTTTCACAGAATCATTGAGCTTGAACTTTAAATTTGCTGATTTTTGCAGATGTTTATTAATTATAAATGCACGTATAGATTTATCCTGACTCGTAACAACAGCCGTAATTAACGGTATATCATCAGTTTTAGAGATAAAACCTGCTTTTTTATTCTTAAACGTGGGTGATTTTATATCTATAGATAAAATATCTCCCCTAAGAACTCGGTTAAAACCTTCTAATACATAATATGATGGACGTAATTTATTATCTTGCCTTATTGTACCGAAAAACCAGTTGCCAGATAATGACCAGTAATTAGCCATCAATATATCCTGCATATTAGAAAATAACGCCAACATATCTGCAACATATAAAGCGCCTAACTTACTTGATATATAACCATCAGATTTACCCTTACCAATAGTAAAGAATGCATTATATTCCGTAATTGCTATATTAATATTACGATTAGGAAAAAACTCTTTAAGTTGTTTTTTTGTATGCTCAATATCTTCTTTAACAAATTTACTTGCTGACATAGCCGATAAATACAGTGTATTTATATCAGGTACACTTTCCCAGATATAAGGAAAATAAGCATTATGCAAGCTGACGTATTCAAAAGGTTGAGTCATATTTTTTAATACTTTTACATTAAAACCCTGTAATGGAGTTGCAGGCGTACCACCAAGTGTATCGCTACGTAACGGGATACCTACTACAATTGAGGGATCAACTGCTTTCATACTTTTAATAAATAAATTTGCTCTTCGTGCATACTCCTCTGGCATCATAGCCAACTCTTTATGCTCATCCCCTATAAGATATGGTTCATTACCTATTTCCCAGTACTTTACCCTGGGTAGTAAAGTTCCTGTTTTATCTTTTATTCTAGTTATATTAGTTAACTTAACCCAGTCAGCAGCTTCTTTTGCATTACCTGATGCTATATTCACCGTAATTAATGGTTCAGCATTAAGTTTTGTTGTTAATGTAAGAAACTCTGCTGTTCCAAATAAAATCGTATCATCGCCCTGTCCGTGAAATCTAGAATTTTTCTTTCTTGATTTTTTACTGCCTATTCCATCCTTCCAGTGATATAAATCTGCAAGAGAGCCCCCCGGATAGCGCAGTACAGTAACGCCCATTCTTTTTGCTTTAGTTACTTTATCTTCTATAAAACTTAATTCGCCACGTTTTAGTATTTCATCACCATGATCAACCCACTGCACATTATTACCAAGCACTTTTCGATTAACAGGTCGTTTGTTTTTATCATCAATAATTAAATCCACATTAAATGGGGGTTTCAATTTATCGTGAGCAGGTAATTTTTCAGACGCATTTATATTACTACTAGCGACGATTGACAAAATAGACAATAAAACAGGTAAATTTTTAAATATACTATTCATAATAATTCTCATTTCTTTTTTATAAGAGCCATTACCCATGGGTTAAAGCCTGTCTTAAGAAATATACCGGGCATATAATCCACATATAACTCTGCTAATTTTCTAAATAATGCTGGTACCCTGGAATAGTTAACCAGCCCAGTTACACGCTGTGCCTCTAGAATATAATCTAACCCTTCGAGATAGTGCTTAAAATCTTTATAACTCCAGAGAAAGTTCCTGCCCCACGTTTTATGAATACTAGTTTTAGCCCAACTAGAAAGCTTTTTTTCAATATAACTCGCCTTCGTATCAAGACCATGTGCAGTATCTATTGGAAAATTTCTATTTGGGCCGCCAATTAACATATGACCACCTGGCTTTAATACTCGATAAACTTCACGTAACCATTTCTCTCTATACTCTTCATAATTTTCTAATCTATTAGAGTGGCCATTAGATGTCCCAATATGCTCAATCACACCTAATGTAAATATAAAATCAAATGAATCATCTTCAAAAGGCAACTCAAAGTTATAAGGATCCACTACAAAGAACATGTCTTTATCAAAATTTTGTTTATCCCAGTATTTTGCCAGTGTAAAAAGATCAACACCATATGAGTCATAGCCAATGTTTTTAAGCAACTTAACCATTGTGCCGACACCACAGCCCACATCTAAAACCGTAGAAGACTCTGTCTTTTTAAGATAAGGAATAATGAAATTTCTGGCTTTATCTTCATTACACTCAATCTGGGTATCTGCATATTCATCAGTAGTAGAGTTGAATAACTCCTTAACTTCACCACTAATCATTGCCTTATACCCTAAAACTTCATTTGTGATTTTTCTTTTTATCATATCGCAATCTTTTCAAATATATTAGTTGTATCTTGGGCTGCTTTTTTCCAGGAGAACTTTTTAACTTGATCTATTCCTTTATCAACAAGTAATTTCTTTAAATCATTATTTGCAGAAAGCTTTAGTAACTGGTCCTCAAGATCATCGTCACTTTCCGGGTCAATATATAACGCGGCTTCTCCAGCAACTTCTGGTAAAGAAGAAACATTTGAAGTGATAACAGGTGTTCCACAGGCCATAGATTCAATTAAAGGAAGACCGAAGCCTTCATATAAGGATGGATATACAAAAATATCGGCTTTATTATATAAAGCAACTAACTCTTCATCATTTACGTAACCTGTGATTTTTACAAATTTTTCAACATTGTTATCTTTGATGATATCAAAAATTTTGTGTCCTTTATAATCAACTTTACCAACCAACACCAGGTCTTGTTCAATTTTATCCAGTTTCTTTAAATTAGCGTATACCCTTACAAGTCGTTCTATGTTTTTTCTAGGTTGTAGATTACCAACTGCAAGAATAAAAGGTTTCGTTAGTGAAAATCTTTGCAATATAGTGTCAATATATCCCTGATCATTAATTATTCTAAAATTATCAGAAACACCATTGTAAGTTACGGTTATTTTGTCTTCGGGAATACCGTATTTTTTAATAATTTGCTGTTTTGAATATTCAGAGACAGTTAATACGTGTGAACTTTTGCGGGCAGAATATGGAATAAGTAATTGCATTCTTTTACGTGACAATGGATGAAAAAATTCAGGAAAAAACTCATAAGATATATCATGTATCATAACCACAGTTGGGCATGGAGATACTGGTGGAATCACATACTGGAAATGTGCAACATCAATTTTGTCACGCTTCAAGGCCAATGGAAACGAAACTGGAATTCTCAAGAGAGAGTTATGGGGACTAATTTTTTTAAAATTAGCTTTCCAGTCAGGTAAATTTTCTCGATTAGTTTTTGTATAGTACAAATATAAATCATGATCATCATTCATATTTGAAACAATATTTTTTATATATGTCTCATTTCCGGTTTGATGGGCACCAATTGTATGTATATCAATTCCAATTCTCATCCTTACAGAACTCCATTTACAGTGAAAACATTACGCAAAACTTTAGGTAGCTAACCTGTAAATAAAGGTAATAAAAAATCACAAAAGAAATAATACAACCAATCACATTATACCATTTCGTATCAGTTTAAATATATTAAAAAAATTAATATATTCTAATTTTAATCATTTTTAAAGTTTCAAATAAACACTTTAATTTGCTGGTTTAGATCTAATCAATAGCGAATCCAGCCATAGCTGGGAACTGTCTTCTAAATCACAATCAACTAAACAGCGAGGCCCAATTATTACATCGTTACCTATTTTAATTGCCCCACTTATAGTAACAGCAATCCCAACCCTAACATTATCACCTAACACAGGCAATATTGACCTAACATCAGATTCTAAAGAAAAAGCATCCGGTATAATTGCAGTGTTGCTTTCAATCGTACAGTTTTTACCTATATTTCCAGTTATTATTAAACCTAGAGGTTTGTTAAATAAAATACCAGCTTGAATATCTGAAGTCGGGCTTATTTCTGCACCATTTAATAGTAAATTTAAGTACCAGAACAAACGGGCAAGCGATGTTCTATTACGTAAATAAAGATAATGTGACAATCTATATAAAAACACACACTGGTAAGAGGTATTTAATATCATAAATACAGGTTTTTTAGAATTATCAGCAGCATAACTATCAATAAGACGCTGCTTATCCTGATTCAATCTTTGTCTAGTTTCAGACCAGGTTATCATTAATCAACTCCTTGATTTCGCAACTGACCATTCTCAGCAATTCAATATAAAAGTATGTAAAGATATTAAACATATCTAATCTTTTACCTGACTACGATCTTTGGAAAAGACGTTCATATTGTCGCCGACAGTCTTATTTAAATAAACATTAACACCTATGGAAACATTATTACCAACAGTAATTTCACCGGCTACTACTGAATAAGTTCCCACTAATACATCGTTACCCAGCTGAGGACAATCATTATACATTTTGCTTTGATCGGGATGAAAGTCATGGGAACAAACTATCGATCTAGCATATAAAACCAGATTAGATCCTGCATTAGCATGAAATATTATACCTGGCGTGTGAGGAATATATAAACCGCCTCCAATTGAACTAGCTGGTGAAATATAAATTCTATGTAATAAATAGTTAATTTTAGTCACCAGTCTAGCGAGTAGTTTTAAATTATAGAAATACAACATATGAGATAATCTATATAAAACATTACACATTAAACTAGGTGTAAAAAATACACTTATTTTTTTAAGCAAACTAACCTTACTATTAGAAAAATCTGAAGAGTATTTAATATATTGTAAAATATCCTGATCGATTAGTTCCCAGAAACCAATATACTCAGATTTGTACTCATCAAGCTTATTAACATCGTAACTCTCATTTTCTGTAGTAGGCTGTATAAGCTGAATAGTTGATTTTTCTTTAATATCTTTTGTTATTAGGGTTCGGACTCCAGTAGTAATACCATCTCTCACTTCTATTGAGCCGAGAATAATTCCGCCAAATCCTATCGTCACATTGTCACCTACAACCGGTAAGCCGGGTCCAGCACCAATATCTCTGGTGCTTAAACCTCCACCTAATCCTCCATGACTTAAAATAGTAAAATTTTCACCAATTTTACCCACTATGGTTACATTCAAGGGTGAAATAATTAGTAGACCACCACCAAGATCAGATATTGGGCTAATATCTGCACCTGTAATCAGCAGATTAAGATGCCAGAATAATCTAGCTAATATGCGGTGATTATTAACAAAAAAATAATGTGATATACGGTGTAATAACACACTTTGATAAGAAGGGTTAAAAATAAGAAATACTGGTTTATACGGATTAGTATCATCATAACCATCTAGAATACGTGATTTATCTTTTTTTAATCGTTCTAAGGTTTCTTTCCATGTAATTATTTTAGCCACGTTCATATACTTCCTGGTAAAACTCTTCCTGTTGATTTGCTATTACATCCCAGTCATATTTTCGTGCCCAGGTTTTACATTCATGCGACTTATCTAATAGAGAATCTTTTCCCTCTTCTAACATAGACACCATTGCTTTTGCATACTTATTTGTATCGTATGGCTCAACCTTAATACAATTAGCTGAAGCAACCTCATTCATAGGTGACTTATCAAATAGCACAACAATTTTACCACAAGCACAGGATTCAGTAATAACCATACCAAAAGTTTCCTCTCTAGATGGTATACAAACAAACCTGCACTTCTTTAGTAAATTATCTTTATCTTCGCCCTGCACCTTGCCGGGCATTTTTACCCACTTATCCAGACCTAACAGGCTTATTATGTTTTGAATATTTTCAATTTGAAAACAATGCCCAGCAAGTATCAATGGTATTTTCATTGAATCCGGTATTTGTGCATAAGCTTTCAATAACAGGTCTACCCCTTTTTGCTCTGTATCAACACGTCCAAGAAATAATATAAAATCATCGAATTCAGGTTCAATATCAAGTAGTTGTGCATCTATACCATTAGCTATCACTCTGAAGTGTGCTTTAGTGTTTCGTTGCTGAATATCAATTTTCATTTTTTCAGTCAGAACAATGAAATTTTTATATAATTTAACACCATATCTTTCACCAAGATAAAAAGGCATCTTGTACTGTTTTGATAATGCCTCAGCAAAGAACCATTGAACTGAAGCGATGACTGGAGACTTTGCAAACAGTGGATTTAATGTCGACGACATCGGCGGCATAAAATCTTCAATTAATAAATCATAATCCATTGTCCTTATGGCTTTTGGAAGACTAAAGAAGAACGTAATATGATGAGATGAACCATGATTTCCTATTTTTCTACCTAAACGTATATAACGCACACCATCACGAATAAGCTCACGGGTACTCCCTTCAAAAGTGGGGGTCAATACTGTCACTTCATGTCGTTTGGCCATTCGCCTGTATATTTCAAAATTGCGTACAGGCCCACCTCCACTTAAAGGATTGTCAATATCATCAGGGTCAATATGTAAAATTTTTATATCATACCCCTTTATTTAATATTGAATTTTTAAAGGTATTTAAATCACTACTGTAAACGCCTTTTACGAAAAAGAGTATTAAGAAGTAAATCAATAACCCCATACCCGACACAAGGTATGAATTATAATTTGATGCAAATACAAGGAAAGCACACAAAATTACAACAGCAAATACTGGCCTTAAAAGCTGATGTAGAACGCCTGGAATATTAAAAACATTAATTAACCAGATATACCTCACTACTAATTTAATAAAGGATGCACCAAGTGTTGCTATCGCCGCACCCATAAAACCTAATATTGGAATCAATGTGAATAATAAAATAATATATATGGAAGATGTAATGATTAGAATTTTTAGCTCAATGTCTTCACGTTTTGCAGATAAGGTAACAGCTGTTAATATTTGATCCAGTGCTACAAACATTACCGCAAATGCGAGTAGTTGTAATGCAGCTCCACCAGCCACATATTCAGAACCAAATATTAATTCAATAAAGTCTATAGAAAGATACGCCAAAATTATTACAAAAGGAGCACCTAGAGCGAAGGTAAATTTAAATGCATTGACATATAGACGGTCGTACTGAGATTGATCGGATTGATAAAATCTTGAGAATACAGGAAAAAGCACCACAGTTATCATGCTAGGTATCATTAATGAAATTTCATATATTTTGAAAGAAGGTGAATACATACCAACATCGTGCATACTTCCAATAAGAGATAATATAATAAAATCAAACCTTCCAATCACACAGGATAACAAAAGAATGCCAAAAAACGTTGGGCACTGTACTAAATATTTTTTTAAGCTTATTTTTGAAATCGACAGATGATCAAATAACTCGTACAAATTTCCTTTTTTAATATATATAATGACTGAAAATATTCTAGAAAATACGAATACAGCCACAACCTCTGTTAATCCATAACCGGCCAGAACAAGTACAACACCGAGGCAAACTCTAAATATATTTTCTGCAATATTTGCCCAGGCAATTATATGCATTCTTTCCTGGCCTATCAGAACTGCTTCAGCAACTGAAGTGATTGCCATAAATATTGTTGACACACCGACTAGCCAAATTGCTGTATGCATCGATTCTGGATATAAAGCCTGTCCTAGATATCCAATTACAATAAGCAGTAGAATTGATACGGTGATAGAGAGAATTAAAGCGTTAGTCGCCTGCTCTTTTAATGTTTCAGGATTAGTCGCTGTTGTTCTAGCAATAACTATATGCAAGCCCAGTAAAGGTATTTGCCAGAGAAACATAAAAATACTAAAAACTGTACTGAATTCACCCAGTGACTCTGCACCCCACTGTCTTGCCAATACACTAAAAAAAGCAAAGGATATGATTGAAGTCAGTAACCGCATGACTGTTACAGAGAAGAAGTTGTGCAACATTCTTCTAATTTCAATCACAAACACTCGCCTCTTTCAAAGATCGTTTATGCATTGACTGTAATTTTACAATAGCCGTTAGAATCCCGAAATATATATACATCATGGTTATTCTGGGGTCAGAGTAAAAGTGATCAAAAAGATAAAAAACAGTTTGCCCAAAAATACCCGCTGAAATACCTAGAGCGAGGGCTAAATATACTGGTTCTGTCCAGAAGTCTGATTTTGGAACAAGTGAGACAAAACGCCAGAGAGTTAATAAAAACAATACTAAACCAATGGTACCTGTTTCAGACATCACTAGTAGATATTTATTGTGTACTATTCCCTTCAATAATTCAGCCTGAAACCATTGATTTAGATTAGAAAAATATTCAGGAATATTCGCCCTCGCTGCACGGTTATAACCTGCTATTCCTACACCCATTACCGGGTTTCTTTGTATAATTAATGCTGACTGATGCATCATAGCTATTCTTGATTCGCTAGAACGCTGATCACTTTCTGTAATTCTTAAATAAACCGTTGGATAGATAAGTACTGCAAGCACCCCTGAAACAACACTGACCAGTATCAATCTATTAATATATCGTCTAGGGACAATGCCCTTTTTATTGCCGAAATATAATAGGTAAACACAAGCCGCAGCAAAAGAAATCCACCCTGCTCTTGATAAAGTTAATAATAGAAAAACACCACCAGCAACGAACAGTGCTGCGGTAGCTAACCAAACAGCTCTACCGATATACTTCTGACCTGTTATCAACAAGGCCAGACAAACGGGTAGCACAAACACAAGCAAATCAGCAAATGCATTGGGATGTCCCGCAAAACCAGAGGGTCTGAAGGCATGAACGCCCCCTGCATTCTCGAACACCAGGTTTACACCCGTTGTCGTTGTTTTTGTACCTTGAACAGATATTTGCCCACTAAAAATAATTTCAAGAAAAGCTAACGAGAAGTGAGCCAGCAGCGCTAATGCAACGGCATACAGCATAATTCTTAAATGTTTTGGGCTAGATACATAATCACATATGAATACATAAATAATGAAAAATTTTGTGTAACTTATGCACATCAAAAAACCAGCAAACTTATCTTCCGAGTAAGAGACTGATATCCAGAGCCATAGCAAAAAAAGTAATGGGAAAAAATGTAATTTTGACCAGTATATCTTTTCGCCACTGAATAATTTTTTTTCTAATATCCAGAGAAAAAGCAAAGGCATTAGAAATATATCGAATAATGATATTGACAGGCCAGGCGTGTATATCCCACCTTCAACTATGAGTGCTTTTGTAATATTTATTGAACTTGCAAAAACAAAACCAAAAAATAAAACAAGCTTGATATCTTTAGCCCAAAAACTTGAAGATACTAAAAACAAGCTCATTAATAAGAGAACTAACCAGGTAAATGACAAATCTGATGCCATTACAACCAGTAATGAGAAGAATAGCACTGATAAATAGTGCCATATCGTTAGGTGCTCAAACTTAACCAACTGATTTCCTATAGAACTTTATATATTCGCTTTGGAATATACTGGCGTCTTTTATTGAGTATTACGCCTAACACCTTATCCTGTATCAAATTCAGTTCCTGCATCGCATACTGCATAACTTCTCTTTTAGTAGATGTCGAATCAATAACCAGAACAACACCGTCAGCTAAACTTGCAAGGCTATTCGCCCCGCTTCTTACAACACTTGAAGAGTCAACAAAAACCAGGTCAAATATGTCCGTCACTTTATTTATAATTTGTTCTACATCATGTTTCTTAAACAGTAAGCCCGATTTACATTTAGTTCCTGCAGAAATAACATGAAGATTGGCAAGATTAGTAGCATGGCCTTTAATATTACTTACGTCCTGATTCACCAGGTAATCAGATAATCCCTCTGTATTTTTGAATGAATAATCACTGGCAATAGAAGGCTTATCCATATTTGCATCTATGATAAGAACCTTATTGTTTGTTAATGAAGCAGAATAGTATGCGAGTAATTCTGTAATGAATGACTTACCTTCCTGATCAGAAGAACTGGTTACATAAATCAGTTTACCTCGGCCATCTTCTTTATTAATGGATTCTAGTCGGGATAACATTTTTACCGTTATTTTATTAAACATATCCGAATAGCTACTCATTTTTTCTGCTTCCTTTTTAAAACTGATAAGCAATCTTTCATCTCTTTATCAGACAGCTCTGCAACAGAGCCTAAAATTTCAAAATCAAAATAGCGTTGAACATCAGATGGTTTTTCCAGTGTATGATCCGCGTACTCTCTTATACCGGCAAAACCCAGGCCCAGCATCAAACCTGCAAATGAACCAAATATGCCTATTATGATACTTTTCTTCCATTCAGATGTTCTAGGGATTAGTGGTGGCTCAATAATAATTCTACTTCCTGACTGCTCCTTGTTCATTTCCAGGAATAAATTTATTTTCAATTGTTTTTTCATCAGATCCAGATAAACAGCCTCGGCGACATCAAGCTGTCTTTCAAAATTGTTCAATTTAGAATCATTCACAGCATATTGACGTGTTTCCAGACTTATTCTTTTCTTCAAATTAGTAATAGCATTTTGAAGATTTCTTACCTTACTATGATTTAAATTATATACCTGCTTAAGTTCACTTAACTCAAGGTCTTTTTTAATAACTTGTTGCTTCAACTTTACAATACTGGCAATGTCTCTGGGCGTTGTAATCGTATTACGATTAATTTTCCTTGCATTGTAAAGCTCTTCAGCATCCCTACCACTAATGAGAAAATCTTCTAATTCTTTTTGAATTGATAAAACTATATCGTAGGCGCGTTCCTTTTCTTTACTGATGATTTGTAATGCGCGCTCACCCCTAATCTGATTAAGATTTACGCTTTGCATTTGATAAACTTTCAATACTTGCAATAGTGCATCTTGTGATAGCTCTTTATCATGTGTTCGAAGGTTAACCTGAATAAGATTAGATGTGGTTTCAGAACTTTTGCTCCGTACAGGTGCAATTTCCAGGCTTTTAACAAACTCAGACGTAGTATCTGCAAAACCCTGTTTTTCTGGATCGGGCGCTATGCCAAATACACTCTCAAGTAGCAGGTCAAAAAAATCAGCAACAGGGAGTAGTAAATGAACGTAAGGTTTGTGATAAACCTGATCGTATGTAATACCAAGGTTTGTAATAACTTGTTCAGCGATTGGCCTGGAATCAAGTAATTCCATCTCAGTTTCCATTTTCCTGTTAACTGGATCTGCTTTTTGCCGTTCTTTATAAGATGTTACACCTGAAAAAAATGTTGGGTTACCGATCTCTTCTGTTTTAATCAGTAATTTTCCTGATGCCTTATAAACGGAAGGAAGTGACATTAACCCTATACTGACAAGTAGAGTAACACTAACAAAAGTAATCAATATTATTGATTTATGCTTGAATAAAATACTAACTACATCTCTCAGGGTGACAGACACATCCTGGTCATGTTGGTGTACGTTGAAAAGAGGTTCCATATTACTGCCTGGGGTTATATTAATATTAATTCTTAAGGTACAGTCGTTGTTCTAATTTCTCTAACAGGATTTAGTTCATATATTAGACCGAGAGAGCTATTCTTGAGCATTGGTATCACGTCATATATGTACTGGCCAAGGAAGTCATTAAATTTGGTAATACTCGTTTTTGGTATAATTAGAATATCGTTTGCTTCTAACTCAATATCACCTAAAGCAGCTGTGAGTACCTGATTATTTTCCGCATCTGACGAAACAGTCTCTGTTTGAAGATTCCTGACAATTAACTGAGCACGTTGACCAAAGCGTTTCCTGATTACAGCAACCTGTTCCATTTCACCTGACAGTTTACCCCCACCCGCCATTATGATTGCTTGAATTGCACTAATAGGGCCGTTATATGGAATAACGCCCGGCCTGTTTACTTCACCACCAATATAGATATGTAGCGGCCTTGTCTTACGCATAACCACCATTGGTTGATCCAGATCTCTATACTGTGCGGTTCGAAGTAATTTATTTCCAATATAAAAACGTTCACTAGAGAATTTACGCACGACAACAACTAAATCTGGCTTCTTCATGTAAGCCATAAACTTTTTTTGAAGTTCAGATGTTAAGCGTTCAGGTGTTTTTCTTTCGGCAACAACAGAATGAATAAAAGGGAGGGAAATTTTACCATCAGGTCTTACTGTTACGAGTTCATCCAGGTCCGAATTATAAAAAAACTTAATTTCTAACTCATCACCAGCCTGTATTCTATATTGCTTATTCTCAGATTTAATCTGAGAGTTCTTTATAGCTAGATTATTGAACCAGGTAGCAATTTCATTCTGAAATTTTGTAGGTGACTTTCCAGCAGCTAACACTGAACCTAGAAAAGGTAATGAAATTTTTCCGTCAGTTCTAACCTGGTATTCAGAGTTTAATTCAGGTTTATAGGGAAACTGAACCTCAAGTACGTCACCTGGAGATATATAGAACTGATTTTGAAAGGGTTTAGGCTTAGAATTAGTTTGTTTTTTCTGGGGAGCTTGTGGCTTAAACTCTATTTCTTGATTCTTATGATTTGACCCGCAACCCGATAGAGCCCAACATAATAAAAATAGCAACAAATGCTTTGCTTTTAACAACGTCCATTCCCCTTTACATCCCAACTTAATTTTAAGTCAGAAACCAAATTAATCCCAAATAACTACTTAGGTAAACAATCTATGTTTTTGGTTGTTGCAGCATCTGTCAGACTTTTTATACAACTTATAAAAGTCTGACTATAATTATAAAATTAACTAAATATTAATCATTTATTGTTAAGCTTTTATTACCGAGCAACAATTCCTGGTACTTTTATGAAACGAAATAAATAATGACTAAATTTTAAAGAAACTCAAAATAATTGAAATTTAGACTTCCGTTACATTTTTATCTTAAGACATCATGGCCTTAAAGTTTATTATTTTCTGTAAAACAATCCATTTTACGACTATAGAGAGTATATCGCTTGAAGATTATTGGCCTCTTAAATACTTTAGCCTTTGCTTATAAACGATATAAACAGAGGATATTAAACTCAACTTTCTGCACTTTACTCTATAGTAAACATCTACTTAGGGCGTTAAGATAATGGGAAAAAGCCCTACTGTCAAACTAACATGATTCTACAATTAGATTTCATTAACTCAATGAACAGTATAAACACGTTTAAAATCATACATATTTAACTCAAACAGAACTAACACTCTAGTATTAGAATACATTAGAAACTCACTATTTACAGGTTAAATACTTAGCAAGTTCAATGAGTTACCATCAACTAGAGGTGCGCCTTTTTTCTATTGTTATCAACATCGGTAAAAAAACAGCCCCATTATTGATGCTGAATCAGATGATATTCCGGATGCCCGAATCGATAATGCGATGATAATGGGGTCAGGTCTTTCCATGCCACTTTCAGGATTCATAACATTTAATTATTCGACTTATTGTAGAGTAATGACTCCCAAAATGTTCACCTATTTCATTTAACGTATAACCCCCTGTCAAATAGGCTTTTGAGATAGCTGCTTTTGGATCTTTGTATTTTTTTTCATAATACGCTAATGACTTTGCTATTTTTCTTCTCTGTAGTTTTGGTATTTCATTTAGTGACTCTTTATTATTGATCATTTTCTGTTTTTTATTTATATACCCGTCAGAGGCCAAAAAAACCTGATTTTTTAATTCATTCCAGATGCCTGGTAAACCAACTCCTTCTCTTACAAAGTTTATATAATGCGTGATAGCACGTTTACGTTGCTTGGAAAACTGTCCCAGTATCCAGTTAATTTCTAACCAGGGTGGTACTGGTAATTTGCCTGTCATAATGTGGTAACTACTCCACTTCCATGATTGAATATCCTTTACCATATTAGCTCTTAGTGGATTAAGTACGACATATCGTGCTAACTCCAGCAGGTATACATCCTGCTCCACCATTATGCCTTTAAACCGACCTTGAAAGACATGCCCCACTCGATTGTGCCGGCGATTATAATATTGCGTATAAACACCGTTAAGCTGTCGCATCCCTTTTGATAAGTTGGCTTCTGCCGTTTCAATCACAATATGGTAATGGTTATCCATCAAGCAATATGCATGACAACGCCAGTTAAACCGAGAACATACTCTCCCCAACAAAGACAGCCACTCTTCTCGGTCTTCATCGTCCACGTAGATATCTTCACGCCGATCACCTCGTGAAGTCACATGATATAAGCCGCCTGCTAACTCTAGTCTGAGTGGTCTTGCCATTTGGGTAGGTTAACACTTTTCAATAAATATGGCATGCAAAGACCTGGCCCTATTTTTCCTATTTTCTATTTTTTGCTTAATTGAGGAGCGCCTCTATTATTATCATAAGATGATAGGTATTATTGATTACATTCCTCCTCTGAAAGATACCCATAAAAATAATTAACACACACATCAAACATTAAATGAAAGTTTATGAAGAATCTCGCACTATTATTTATATCAATGCTATTTGTCTCAATCTGCCATGCCAATACAGAGATGACCCAACAAATTGATAAAGATATTGAAAATTATCAACAACTGGTTGAACAGGCATTTAGTTATCGAGAACAAACTATTCAGGTATACCGACAAATACAGTTAAAATTTTCTGAAGGCCTCCCATTAACGGGTGAAGATATCGAAACATTAAATTCAGGCATGCAACTACACCTTGAATTAAGAAAAGATTTTTATGATGTTGCTTATTACTATGAATATCTACTCGACTCTAAGGAAACAATCACATCACCTGAAAATAATTTAAAAGGAATCATGCTTTCGCTTTCAGCTGCATTAACCTTATACGACAACTATTTACTGGCAATAAGTATATTTGAAGAAGACACCAAGTTACGACGATACTTAAACTCTAGAAAAAAAGGGTATAATCTTTCCAGCTCAAAATTAACTGCAATCACCCTTGCTTACAATTCTATCTCTAATCGCCAGCGAGTGCGGCAGGCCATTAATTATTTTGAAAAAAACTGGATAAAACAATCGAATACTTATAAAAAAAATGAATTCAACCAGTATCTGTATACCTTAATTACTCAGAGTGAATCTTATAAAAGCACGCTGAAGGTTTCTCCCTTATATGTACTTCATCAAAAAACCATATTTTTCAGCGGTATTACAGGCGACACGCTAGCAGGCTTGACCAATGATGGAATTAATCTGTTTAGTTTATTATTTGGTAATTCAGTTGGATTTATTAAAACCCGCAATGGACATTTATTTAAAGACACAAACTCTCATGATCATTTATCTCTGCAATTAAAAGCAGGTGATATTCTGCTCGAAAAAACACCTTTTCGATTAACCGACAAACTTATCCCTGGCTACTGGGGACATGTTGCTATTTGGGTAGGCACTGAATCTGAGCTTAAAAAACTCGGCATATGGAATCACCCCATTGTTAAACAGCATCATGATGCGATAAAAAATGCGCATCTAGTTGTTGAGGCATTACGCACAGGTGTTGAATTAAATCCATTACGACAATTTATGAATGTCGATGATTTGGCCGTATTAAGGCATTCTAAAATAACAACACAGCAAAGAGCCGATACAATAATTCGTTCATTACGTCAGGTAGGCAA
>Ga0316205_10001158_pt1 | contig 36163 bp, 39 predicted proteins | sample 3monthpyrite_MG_FD_204941 | JGI IMG/M metagenome (GOLD analysis project Ga0316205, IMG submission 204941) | Microbial mat bacterial communities from mineral coupon in-situ incubated in ocean water Damariscotta River, Maine, United States -... | ecosystem: Environmental > Aquatic > Marine >...
CCTGGGGGCTGGACGATGTACATGCCCTGCGCGATGTCGGGGCGGATGCGATCCTGCTGCCCAAGGTAAATGCCTCGTCGGATGTTTATAACCTGGCCGATTTGCTGGGGCCGGATATGCCGATCTGGGTGATGATCGAAACGCCGATCAGCGTGTTCAATATCCGCGAGATTGCCGCGCATCCGCGCGTTTTCGGGCTGGTTACGGGCACCAATGACCTGACCAAGGAACTCAGTTCGCGCTATCGCCCTGACCGCTTGCCTTTGATGTTGGCGCTGCAGACCATCGTAATGGCGGCCAGTGCCTCACGTGTGATTGCGGTTGATGGTGTCTATAACCGGTTCCGCGACAATGACGGGCTGAAGGCCGAATGCGAACAGGGCCGGGATCTGGGCTTTGATGGCAAGACACTGATCCATCCGGGGCAAATCGAGGTGACCAACACTGCCTTTGCCCCCACCGACGCCGAGATTGACCTGGCCGAGCGCCAGATCGCAGCCTTTGACGACAGTATGGAACATGGCAAGGGTATTGCCGTTGTGGATGGCAATATCGTCGAAAACCTGCATGTTGTGGCGGCACAGCGCGTGCTGGCCAAGGCGCGTGCGGTGGCGGAAATGGCCAAGGAGGATTGAAGATATGGCACTTTTGATTGCAGGCGTCGCTCTTTGGATTGGCGCGCATTTGTTCAAACGCCTGGCCCCCGCGCAACGCGCGGCGATGGGCGACAAGGGCAAAGGCGTCATCGCTCTGGTCCTTCTGATCAGTATAGTCCTGATGGTGCTGGGATATAAAGCGGCGGATGGGGCCGTCTTTTGGGGGCGTCATCCGGCCACCGTGGGCATCAACAACCTGTTGATGTTGTTGTCTATCTATCTGTTTGCAGCCTCCGGTGCCAAGACGGCGCTGGCCCGCCGGATGCGTCATCCGATGCTGGCTGCGGTCAAGGCCTGGGCGCTTGGTCATTTGCTGGTCAATGGGGATGTGCCGTCCTTCATTCTGTTTGGCGGATTGTTGGCCTGGGCGGTCATCGAGGTGATTGTCATCAACCGCGCCAATCGAGACTGGGCACCGCCAGAGCCTGTGCCGATGTCCAAGGAAATCAGCACGATCATCATCGCTGTCGTCGTTTACGCAGTGATCGTGGCCTTGCACTACTGGGCTGGCTACCCGACCTTCGGGTAGAACGGCATGAAACTGTACCGGTTCCTTAGTGGCGACGACACATCCGCCTTTTGCCACAAGGTGACGCTGGCGCTGAACAAAGGGTGGGCCCTGCATGGCAGCCCGACCTACGCGTTCGATCAGGCCAATGGCGTGATGCGCTGCGGTCAGGCCGTGGTGAAAGAGGTTGAGGGTGATTACACCCCCGATTTGAGACTGGGAGAGCAATGAGCATGGCCAAAACCAATCCGGGCCGGTTTTTTGAAGATTATTCCGTGGGCGAGACGATCCATCACGCCGTGCCGCGTACCGTATCGGGTGGCGAGCGGGCGCTGTATCACGCGCTTTATCCTGCGCGTCATGCGCTTTATTCGTCGGATGAATTCGCGCGCGGATGTGGCCTGTCGGCCAGCCCGCTGGATGATATCGCTGCGTTCCATGTGGTATTTGGCAAGACGGTGCCCGATATTTCACTGAACGCGCTGGCCAATCTGGGCTATGCCGAGGGGCGGTGGTTAAAGCCAGCCTGGCCCGGGGATACGATCCGCTCGACTTCGGAAGTGATCGGGGTCAAGCAGAACTCGAACGGGAAATCCGGTGTCGTCTGGGTGCGTACGCGTGGCATGAACCAGCATGACGATGTGGTGCTGGATTACGTGCGCTGGGCCATGGTGCGCAAACGCGACTTTGAAACAGGGGCGCCCGAGACGGTGATCCCGGAGCTTGCCAGGGTGGTCGATCCCTCCGATCTGGTGGTCCCCGAAGGCCTCGATTTCACCAACTATGATTTCACTTTGGCTGGTGAGCCGCATCGCTGGGGCGATTACGAGATCGGCGAGAAGATTGATCACGTCGACGGCGTGACGGTGGAAGAGGCCGAACATATGATGGCCACGCGCCTGTGGCAGAACACAGCCAAGGTGCATTTCGACGCCACATTGCGCGAGGACGGCCGTCGGCTGATCTATGGCGGGCATGTGATTTCGATGGCTCGCACGCTCAGCTTCAACGGTCTGGCCAATGCGCAGATGGTTGTGGGCCTGAATGGCGGCACGCACGCCAACCCCTGTTACGCAGGCGATACGATCAAATGCTGGTCCGAAGTGCTGGACAAGGCCGAGACATCCGCCCCCGGAGTGGGCGCAATCCGGCTGCGGCTGGTCGCTACCAAGGGCGGTGCGCCGTTCGAGTTGAAAGGCGAGGATGGCAAGTACCTGCCCCATGTGATGCTGGATCTGGATTACTGGGCATTGATGCCTGTGTGACCCATGCTCGTTTGAGTATTTTTAGAACAATGAAAGCACTGGCAATACGCTGGCTTGCCCCATCCGGTGATTGTAGGCATGATGTGGCGCTGAGGGAGAGATCACGTCATGCGTAAGTTTCTTGTGGTTCTGGATGACAGCACCGAATGTCTGAATGCGATGCGGTTTGCCGCGATGCGGGCGGCCCATACGCAGGCGGGGGTCGAAATCCTCGCGGTGATTCCGCCGGATGAGTTCAATCATTGGATCGGTGTTGGTGACCTCATGCGCGAAGAGGCACGCGAGCGGATTCATGCGCATTTTGAAGTGTTTGCCAAATGGATGCGCGACAAGCAGGGGGTCGATCCTGAACTGGTCATCCGTGAAGGTGAACCGGTGGTCGAGATCATGGCGCAGGTACAGGACGATCCGGAAGTCGGCGTGTTGGTCCTTGGGGCCGGGACGGGCCGCAAAGGGCCGGGGCCGCTGGTGACGCAGTTGTCGAAGAATTCGGGCACGCTGCCCATTCCGGTGACGATTGTGCCGGGCGATCTGTCGAAAGAGCGTTTGGAAGCGATCACCTGAACCAGTTTTAGAATGGTTCCAATCCTTGACTTCACCGACCCTCGGGCGCATATCAAAGGGGCATTCGAGAGGACCGCCTGATGTTTATTCAAACCGAATCCACGCCGAACCCCGCGACACTGAAATTTCTGCCCGGTCAAACGGTGCTGGAGGCTGGCACTGCTGACTTTCCCACGGCCGAAGGGGCCGAGAAATCGCCACTGGCCGAGCGTGTGTTCAAAGTGCAGGGTGTGACAGGCGTGTTTTTTGGTCATGATTTCGTAACCGTCACCAAAGCCGAAGAGGCTGAGTGGGATCACATGAAACCTGCCATTCTGGGCGCAATCATGGAGCATTTCCAGTCGGGCAAACCGATCATGATTGGCGATGCGACGGCCCCGTCGGGTCATGCTGAACATACCGGCGAAGATGGCGAGATTGTCGGCCAGATCAAAGAGTTGCTGGACACCCGCGTCCGTCCTGCCGTGGCGCAGGATGGGGGCGATATCACCTTCCACGGGTTTGACCGCGGCGTGGTGTACCTGCACATGCAAGGGGCCTGCGCCGGGTGCCCCTCCTCGACCATCACCCTGAAGATGGGGATTGAGAACCTGCTGCGTCATTACATCCCCGAAGTGACAGAGGTACGCCCTGTTGGGGTCTGACACGACCGTTCTGGCATTTGATACATCGGCCGCGCATTGCGCGGCCGCTTTGCTGTTGGGCGACCGGGTTTTTGTGACATCCGAGGCACTTGGGCGCGGTCAAGCCGAACGGTTGATGCCCCTGATCGAGGAACTTTTGCGGGGTGAAGGGTTAGGTTTTGCCGATCTGGACCGTATCGGTGTGGGCATTGGCCCCGGAAATTTCACCGGGATACGCATCTCGGTCTCGGCGGCGCGGGGTTTGGCGCTGGGGCTTGGAATACCGGCGATTGGGGTCTCTTGTCTTGCAGCCCTGCGGGCGCTGTCTGTCGGCAATTGTGCAGCGATTGTCGCGCCGCGAGAAACGGCCTATGTCCAGATCGGTGATGCAGACCCTGCCGTTATTCCCGTGACAGAGGTACCAGGAAGCGCCCAGTGGCTGGATCAGCCTGACGCTCTCGCCACCTCGATTGCGCGGCTGGCTCAGGTGGCCCCCCCTGATGGCCCTTCCCCCGCACCCTTATACCTCAAACCGGCTGATGCGGCTCCGTCGCGGGATGCGCCCCCGGTGATGTTGAAATGACACCAGTGGATATGGCGGCCCTGTTGTCGCGGGCCTTTGCCGGGCAATCGCGGGCCTGGAGTGCCAGTGAAATCGCCGATCTTCTGGACAGCCCGTATGTCTTTTCAGTGCACAAGGCGCAGGCCTTTGCCCTTGGCCGTGCCGTGGCGGATGAGGCAGAACTATTGATCATTGCCACGGACCCGTCCCATCAGCGAGCGGGGTTGGGCCGTGCCATCCTTGCCCAGTTCGAAGATCGGGCCAGGGCCGCCGGGGCCACGCGGGTCTTTCTGGAAGTGGCCGCGGACAACGCCGCCGCCATTGCGCTTTATCATGGCGCCGGCTTTCGCCAGATCGCGCGCCGTGCGGCATACTATGACAGGGCCGGATCGGAACGGGAGGATGCGCTGATCCTTGAGAAAACGCTGACTGTGTCATCCTAATCCCGCAGCTGGTTTTGGCATTTACCCGTGCCTGACGTGGCGACAAAGAGGTTTGGCTATTGACCATCATGGCCCAGTGCGGGCTTACTTGGTACCGGACCCAAACCAATCTGCTCGGGCCGTTTGCCGTGATATCCGTGGCATTGGCCCAAACCACAGGGAGACATTTCATGACCTATTTCCAAACGCTGACGGGTGCCGCGGCCGGCATTGCTCTGAGCACCGGCATGGCGCTGGCGGATCCCGCGCTGATCTTTGATCTGGGCGGCAAATTCGACAAATCTTTTAACGAAAGCGCCTATAATGGCGCGCAACGCTGGGTCGAGGAAACCGGCGGCAGCTATAATGAAGTTGAAATGCAATCCGAAGCCCAGCGGGAACAGGCCCTGCGCCGTTTTGCCGAAGCTGGCAACAACCCTATCGTGATGACCGGCTTTGCCTTTGGCGATGCGCTGGCCGAAGTGGCCCCGGATTACCCCGATACCAAGTTTGCCATCATCGACATGGTGGTGGATCAGCCCAACGTCCGCTCGGTCGTGTTTAACGAACATGAGGGCAGCTATCTGGTGGGGATGATGGCGGCGATGGCCTCGGAAACCGGCACTGTCGGGTTTATCGGCGGGATGGACATTCCGCTGATCCGCAAATTTGCCTGTGGTTATGTGCAAGGTGCCAAGGCGGCCAATCCTGATGCGGTCGTGATCCAGAACATGACCGGTACCACCCCTGCTGCATGGAACGATCCGGTCAAAGGGTCCGAGCTGACCAAAGCCCAGATCAGCCAGAGCGCCGATGTGGTTTATGCCGCTGCGGGTGGCACTGGCGTGGGCGTTTTGCAAACCGCTGCGGATGAGGGCATTCTGTCCATCGGTGTGGATAGCAACCAGAACTACCTGCATTCCGGTAAGGTTCTGACCTCAATGGTGAAACGCGTCGATAATGCCGTTTACGAGGCGATGATGGCTGGTGAAAATCTGGAAACCGGGTTCTTCGTGATGGGTCTTGCCAATGGCGGCGTCGGCTATGCAATGGACGAGCATAACGAGAGTCTTGTGAATGCCGAGATGAAGGCTGCAGTGGATGCGGCAGCGGCGGCGATCGGCAGTGGTGATTTGATCGTGCATGACTACATGTCCGACAACACCTGCCCGGTCGAGTAAGATGATCGCGTAAGATACCGGGGCGTGCAGGCCCGTCCTGCACGCCTCCAATCGACCCGGAGGGACGGGATATGTCAGACAAGATAGCGGCGTTTTTCAAGGCGTGGGGCGATCCTGATGCCGAAACACGCGATGCCGTGCTGCGCGATTGTATCTCGGGCGTATTTTACTATGTCGATCCCCGAACGCCGGACCCGATCACCGATGCGGACGGTCTGGTGGGCTATGCAGCGATGTATACGCAGTACGCTCCGGGTGCTACGGCGGCGGTTGTGAGTTTGAGCGAAACCAAAGGCCACTACCGCGCCACGGTTGAATTTGGCATGCCCGATGGGGCCAAACAACACGGCCAGTATATCGTCGATCTGGACGATGCGGGCCGGGCCACGCGGATGATCGGCTTTGTCGGCCTGGGGGCTCCTGAATGAGCGATCCCGCCATCGAACTGCGCGGGATTTCCAAGGCATTCGGGCCGGTGCAGGCCAATAAAGACATTTCCATCCGGGTGATGCCCGGCACGATCCACGGGATCATCGGTGAAAACGGGGCCGGAAAATCCACGCTGATGTCGATCCTTTATGGATTTTACAAGTCCGATAGCGGTCAGATTTTCATTTCCGGGCAAGAGGTTAAGATACCAGACAGTCAGGCAGCGATTGCCGCGGGCATTGGTATGGTGTTTCAGCATTTCAAGCTGGTGGAAAACTTCACCGTGCTGGAAAATGTGATTCTGGGTGCGGAAGATGGTGGGTTGCTGAAACCCAGCCTGGCCAAGGCGCGCACGGCGCTGGAACAACTGGCCGACGAATACGGGCTGCATGTGAAGCCCGATGCGCTGATTGAGGATATTGGCGTGGGCATGCAGCAGCGAGTGGAAATTCTCAAAGCGCTCTATCGGCAGGCCGATATCCTGATCCTTGATGAACCCACCGGCGTGCTGACCCCGGCCGAGGCGGATCAGTTGTTTCGCATTCTCGACCGGTTGCGGGACGAAGGCAAAACAATCATCCTGATCACCCATAAATTGCGCGAGATCATGGAGATCACGGACACAGTTTCGGTCATGCGCCGGGGCGAGATGACTGCGACCGTCAAGACGTCCGAGACCAACCCCGAACATCTGGCCGAGCTGATGGTCGGGCGTAAAGTTTTGTTGCAAGTAAACAAAGTTCCTGCCGCCCCAAAAGACACGGTGCTGGACATCGAAGGCCTTTCCGTCACCGACGAGCAAGGTGTCGAGCGCCTTAAGAGTATTGACCTGACCGTGCGTGCCGGTGAAATCCTCGGCATCGCAGGTGTGGCGGGCAACGGACAATCCGAACTGCTTGAAGTGCTGGGCGGGATGCAACGTGCCCGTGGTCAGGTGCGGGTGAACGGGCAGGAAATTGATCTGACCGGACGCCATTCCGACGGGCAATCACGGCGCGCGCGGGGCATTGCCCATGTCCCGGAAGATCGTCAGCGTGAAGGGCTGATCATGGATTTCGCAGCTTGGGAAAACTCGATCTTTGGGTATCATCATGATCCGGCCCATCAGCGTGGGCTATTGATGAACAACAAGGCCATTCTGGCCGAGGCCGAGGCCAAGATGGGCCGTTTTGACGTTCGTCCGCCCAATCCGCGCCTGTCGGCCAAGAATTTCAGTGGCGGCAACCAGCAAAAGATCGTTTTGGCGCGCGAGATTGAACGCAATCCAGACCTGCTTTTGGTCGGGCAACCCACACGCGGAGTCGATATCGGCGCGATCGAGTTTATCCACCAACAGATTGTCAGCCTGCGCGATGCGGGCAAGGCCATCCTTCTGGTCAGTGTCGAGCTTGAGGAAATCCTGTCGCTGTCGGATCGGATCGCGGTGATGTTCGACGGGAGGATCATGGGTGAACGCCTGTCTGGTGAGACGGATGAAAAAGAACTGGGTCTGCTGATGGCCGGTGTCACCGGCACGCCAGAGGATGAATTCGCCGCTGTCGAGGCTGCCCAGTTTGCGCAGGCCGAAGAGGTAGAGAGCCATCATGGATAAGATGCCAGCCTGGGCCGATGCGGTGTTGGTGCCGCTGATCTCGCTGCTGTTGGCCGCGATCCTGTCCGCCCTTGTGATCATCGGCATCGGCGAAGACCCAGTGGCGGCTGTCAAACTGATGATCACCGGCGCGCTTGGGTCGTCCTATGGCTGGGGTTACACGCTGTATTACGCGACCAATTTCATGTTTACCGGCCTCGCCTTTGCCGTGGCCAGCCATGCGGGGCTGTTCAATATCGGCTCGGAAGGGCAGGCGATGGTCGGCGGGCTTGGGGTGGCCATTGTCTGTCTGATGATTCCCTGGCCGCACTGGGCGATGGCCCTGCCTGCGGCCATCATCGGCGCGGCGTTGTTTGGCGCGCTCTGGGCGTTGATCCCGGGTTGGCTGCAGGCCAAGCGCGGCAGCCATATCGTGATCACCACAATCATGTTCAACTTCATCGCCGCCGCCTTCCTCAACTACATGTTGGTCAATGTGCTGCGCCCCGAAGGCGCGATGGACCCGGCCACGGCCAAATTCCCCGAAGGCACGCATCTGCCCACATTGCATGACATTCTGGCCCCCTTTGGGATCGCGTTTTCTAAGGCCGCCCCCGTGAATATCAGCCTGATCGTGGCGCTGATCGCCTGCGTGCTGGTCTGGCTGCTGATCTGGCACACGCGGCTGGGTTATGAAATCCGGGCGCTGGGAAAATCGGAATCCGCATCGCGCTATGCGGGGATTTCGCCAACAAGGATCGTGGTGATCGCGATGCTGATCTCGGGGGCGCTGTCGGGCGGTATGGCGATCAACAACGTCATGGGCGAGGCCGAGAGGCTGGTCCTGAACGCGACCGAGGGCGCGGGCTTTATCGGCATCGCCGTGGCCCTGATGGGGCGCAACCATCCTATTGGCGTGTTTCTGGCCGCGATCCTGTTTGGATTTCTCTATCAGGGCGGTGCCGAATTGGCGCTTTGGACGTCGATCCCACGTGAATTGATCGTGGTTATTCAGGCGCTTGTTATCCTGTTCACCGGGGCTTTGGACAACATGGTGCGGATGCCGTTGGAACGCGTGTTTCTGGCCTTTCGGAAGGAGAAAAAGACATGAGTGCAGAAATGAGCAGCCTGTTTTTAGCCTTGGGAATTTTCACGATCGGCTTTATCAGCATCGGCCCCAACATCCTGTCGATCATCGGCACCTCGATGGAGCGGGGCCGCTCACAAGGCAGCGCGCTGGCCTTGGGCATTGCGACCGGATCGGGCATTTGGGCGACGTTGACTGTGACCGGCCTGACCGCATTGGTCTCGGCCTATGCGGGCGCGATTACGGTGCTGAAAATCTTTGGCGCGCTCTACCTGTTGTGGCTGGCCTATAAGGCGTTTCGATCTGCCGCGACGCCCTCGGACCGGTTGGTGGCGAAAGCGGCGAAGGGCGGCAATCTCTATCTGCGGGGGATCACGATCCAGATGACCAATCCCAAGGCGGCCTTGCACTGGATCGCCATTGTCGGGATCGGCCTTGGCCCGGACGCACCGCTTTGGGTGGGATTGGCGCTGATCGTAAGCGCGACTGTGATTTCGGCGCTGGGCCATCTGGCCTATGCGATCACCTTTTCGACCCAGCCTGTGGTGGCCTTTTATCAACGCGCACGGCGCTGGATCGAGGCGGGATTGGGCATGTTTTTCGCCTTTGCCGCCTTCAAGATCGCCACCTATCGGAGCTGACTGATGGATATCGCCCCCTTCCTGCCCGGCTTTATCGCTGCCTATGCTATTCTGCTGGTCGGTGCATCCTCGCCCGGGCCATCGGTGGCGATGCTGATCGGTGTCGCGACTGGCGAAGGGCGCGCGCCTGCCCTGATCGCCACGGCAGGCATTGCCCTTGGCAGCGCGACGATCAACATTCTGACCATGCTGGGGGTTGGATTGTTACTGTCCCATGCGGCCTGGGCGATGACCGGCCTGCGCATTATCGGCGCCGCCTATCTGCTTTATCTGGCCTGGGGTGCGTTTAAAAAGATGCGCAATCCACCTGATCTTGAACCCCTAAATGTCAAACGGCGCAATGCGTGGCGGCATTTCATGGTCGGTTACCTGCTGCAGGTCACCAACCCCAAGGCGATCGCCTTCTGGCTGGCAATTGCGTCAATCGGCGCAACGGCGGGTGGCGGCATCGGGATCATCCTGCTGTTCATCGCCGGGGCCTGCACAATTTCATTCGTCTGCCACGGGGCCTGGGCCATGGCCATGTCGGCCCGTCCGATCCGCACGGCCTATGCACACGCACGGCGGTGGATCGAGGGCGCATTGGGCGCGTTTTTCGTCTTTGCGGCCTACAAACTGGCCACGACGAAAGTGTAGCGTATGGATTATCTCACCGCCCTCCAGGTGCTTGACAGCACGATCCGGCTGGCCACGCCTTTGTTGCTTGCCTGTCTGGCGGGGCTGTTCAGCGAACGGGCGGGAATTTTTGACATCGGTCTTGAGGGCAAGATGCTGATGGCGGCGTTTTTTTCGGCAGCGGTGGCGTTTGTCACCGGCTCGGTCTGGATCGGGTTGTTGGCCGGGATCGCGTCGTCTATGGTGCTCAGCGGGCTGCATGGCCTTGCCTCGATCACCTTCCGGGGCAATCAACTGATCTCGGGCGTCGCGATCAATTTCCTGGCGGCTGGGATGACCGTTCTGATCGCGCAGGATTGGTTTAAGGAAGGCGGGCGCACCCCGTCTCTGGCAGGTGGTGCGCGGTTTGAACCGATCACCCTGCCTTTTGCCGAAGCATTGCGCGACGTTCCTCTGCTGGGGCCGCTGTATTATGAGTTGATCTCGGGGCACACGGTGCTGGTCTATCTGGCGATTGCCTGCGTCCCGGCCACATGGTGGTTGCTTTATCGCACACGCTTTGGCCTGCGCCTGCGGGCGGTGGGCGAGAATCCGGCGGCGGTGGACACGGCAGGCGTGTCGGTTGTTGGCCTGCGTTTTGCGGCGGTCGCGATCTGCGGGGTGCTGTGTGGCATCGCTGGCGCCTATCTGGCCACGGCGTTGCAGGCCGGGTTTGTGAAAGATATGACGGCGCTGCGTGGGTTCATCGCATTGGCGGCGTTGATCTTTGCCAAATGGCGGCCCTGGCACGCGTTGTGGGCAACGTTGTTGTTTGGATTCCTGCAAGCCGTAGCGCTGCGTTATCAGAACATTGATCTGGGCGGCGTGGTGATCCCGGTGCAACTGATGGACGCATTGCCCTACATCCTGACCGTGATCATTCTGGCCGGTTTCGCGGGCAAAGCCATCCCGCCGCGTGCCGGGGGTGAACCCTATGTGAAGGAAAGATAAGCCCGTTCTAGGGCCAGACGGTCGATTGATAAGTCCAGTTCAGCAGAATTGATCAGGCCTGACGGCATTATCCCGGCCTCCTCCCTTGCAATGGGCAAGGACATGGGGCTAGGAGTTTCCATGCAGATTTACCTTCCCATCGCCGAAGTGTCCGTCAACGCGTTCCTGCTGTTGGGATTGGGCGGTTTGGTTGGGGTTCTGTCGGGCATGTTCGGGGTAGGCGGCGGTTTTTTGATGACGCCGCTTTTGTTTTTCATTGGCATTCCGCCTGCCGTGGCCGTGGCGACTGAAGCCAATCAGATCGTTGCCTCGTCTTTTTCCGGCGTGCTGGCCCATTTGAAACGACGAACGGTCGATTTGAAGATGGGAACGGTGCTGCTGATTGGTGGCCTTATCGGTGCGGCCCTGGGTGTTTTGGTCTTTAACTACCTGAAATCGCTGGGCCAGGTCGATCTGCTGGTCAAGCTTTGCTATGTGGTCTTCCTTGGCATCATCGGCGCGATGATGTTCGTGGAAAGCCTGCGCGCGATCCGCAACACGCGCCGGGGTGCACCGCCCAAGCGGAAGAAGCATGGCTGGGTGCACAAGCTGCCGTTCAAAATGCGGTTCCGCACAAGCGGTCTTTACATCAGCGCTATTCCCCCCCTGATCGTCGGGGTGTGCGTGGGTATTCTGGCCGCGATCATGGGCGTCGGCGGCGGGTTCATCATGGTGCCCGCGATGATTTATATTCTGGGCATGCCGACCAAGGTGGTCGTGGGCACTTCGCTGTTCCAGATCATTTTCGTGACCGGCTTTACCACCATGCTGCACGCCACAACCAACTATACGGTCGATATCGTTTTGGCGGTGTTACTGTTGATTGGCGGCGTAATTGGCGCGCAGATCGGTGCGCGGATTGGTGTGAAAATGCCTGCCGAACAACTGCGTATCCTATTGGCCATCATGGTGCTGGCGGTCAGTGGCAAACTGGCTCTGGACCTGTTGATCATGCCGAGCGAGCTGTTCTCGCTGGGTGGCGCAGGGGGCGGGCACTGATGCTGCGTTTGGCGATCCTCCTGGCCTGCATGGCCCTGCCTGCAGCCGCCGAAGAGGTCGTGCTGGGCCTGTCAAAGGACAAGGTGGCGATCACCACGAATTTCGATGGTTCGGAAATCCTGGTTTTTGGCGCGATCAAGCGGGAAGCACCGATTTCCGAAACGCCTCTCGATGTGGTCGTTGCCATTTCCGGCCCGTCCGAGCCGATCATCGTGCGCCGCAAAGAGCGCCGGTTTGGCATCTGGGTGAATGTCGAGTCAGTCGAGGTGGACGCCGCGCCCAGCTATTACACCGTGGCCACGACCGGGCCGCTGTCCGAGGTTCTTTCGAATGTCGAGGATCTGCGCCACCGCGTGTCGATTCCACGGGCGATCCGTTCAGTCGGTGCGCCCAGCACGGTCGCGGATGCGCAATCCTTTACCGACGCGGTGATTCGTATCCGCAAGGAGAGTGGGGCGTATTCCGTGCAGGAAGGTGCTGTAAATCTGGATGAGCAGACCCTGTTTCGCACCTCGATCGCCTTGCCGGCCAACCTGACGGCAGGCGATTATCTGACCCGCATTCTGCTGACCCGCGAGGGCCGCGTGGTGTCGGATTTTGAGACGGTGATCGACGTGCGCAAAGTAGGGCTTGAGCGGTGGCTTTATACGATGTCACGCCAGCAGCCGTTTTGGTACGGCATCATGTCGCTTGCTATCGCCATTGCTGCCGGATGGGGCGCATCTGCCGCGTTCCAGTTCCTGCGGCGCGGCTAGAACTCTTCACGTCTCGGAGAGCGGCCTGCCGGGTCACGGTCCCGCTTGTACTGCTTTACGCCCGAGAATGGTGGAAGCCAGCTTTCGCGCCGGATGGTCCAGCTCTCATAGGTGGGCGTTAGTTGGTCAGGTGAATCCAGTGCCCCCAGATGCACCTCGATTTCATCATCGCTGCGGGCATAGACCGAGCCGCCACAGTGAGGGCAGAAAAATCGACCTTCATAGTCCTGTGTTTCGCCTTCCACAGTGACCGCATCCTGCGGGAAGACGGCTGAGGCGTAAAATACCGCCCCGTGATGTTTGCGGCAATTCATGCAATGGCACAGGCCAACGCGGTAGGGGCGGCCCGAGGCGACAAGCCGGACATTGCCGCATAAACAACCGCCGGTGAAACGTTCCATGCCTGCTCTCCCCAACACACCTGATATCCGAGGTGGTATAGCGACGGTGCGCTTAACGCAATTGCCCCGCGATGGTGCTACCCGCAACCGGATCACCGGGTGGCAAACAAAAACCCCGATCCAAGCGGACCGGGGTTTCCTTAACAGTCGATCAGAGGCGGGTCAGCCGACCTTCTTGCCTTTGATTGGAGCCCAGATGCGCTTGTTGGTGAGGTACAAAAGTACCGACAGTACCGTCAGGAAGATCACCCCGGTCAGACCGGCCTGCTTGCGGGCCATCATCTTGGGTTCAGCGGCCCACATCAGGAAGGCCGAGACGTCTTCGGCCATGCCACTCACAGAGTTGCTGCTACCGTCTGCGAACTCGACCAGTTCATCGCTAAGGGGTGGCGCCATGGCGATCCAGCCGCTAGGGAAGGCCGTGTTGCGGTAAAACAGCGTGCCTACCTCTTCCTTTTCCTCGCCGGTATATCCTGCGAGGATCGAATAGATATATTCCGGTCCACCCATCCCTTTGAACAACTGGTTCATGCCCGAGCCATAAGGGCCACGAAACCCTGCCCGTGCCTTGGCCATCAAGCTGAGGTCCGGGGCGCTTTCAAGGTTTGACCCCGGGAAGAGGTCGGTTGGTTTGGCCGCGCGGAAGTCATCCAGCTCGGGGTCGAACACTTCAAAGTTCTGTTCGGCATAGGCACGCACCTGATCTGCTGGCAGGTGCGGCCCACCTTCGTCGCCCAAAGTGCGCAGGGGGACATACTGCAACCCGTGGCACGCCGAGCAGACCTCGGTATAGACTTGCAGACCGCGTTGCAGCTGGTTCTGGTCAAACTTGCCGAAGGGGCCCTCAAACGAGAAATCGATATCTTCCGTATAAGCGGTAACAACTTCGGCCATGGCCCCACCCGTTGAAAGGGTCAGGGCGGCAACGGCAGCAATGCTTAGTTTCTTAAACATATCCTGGTTCCTTTCTTACTCGGCCGGAGTTTCGGCTTTGGGGTAATGGGCGTTGAAGTCTTCCTCGATCGTCTCTGGTTGTGGCAGAGGCTTCTCGATGACACCCAGAAGTGGCAGGATGATCAGGAAGTAGAAGAACCAATAGGCCGACGCGATCAGTGAGAAGGTCGCATAAGGTTCTTCGGCAGGCATGGCACCCAGCCACATCAGGACGATGAAGTCGACCACCAGTAACCAGAACCACCATTTGAACATTGGCCGATAGCGGCCCGAACGTACGCTTGATGTGTCCAGCCACGGGGCCAGCGCCATCACGACGATCGCGCCAAACATGGCCAGCACCCCAAAGAACTTGGCGTCGATGATGCCACCGGTGATCCAGCTTGCAAACATCACCACCCAGACGTCCGAGGTAAAGGCCCGCAGGATCGCGTAGAACGGCAGGAAGTACCATTCCGGCACGATATGGGCTGGCGTGACCAGCGGGTTCGCCTCGATATAGTTATCGGGGTGACCCAGATAGTTCGGCATGAAACCAACGATCGCAAAGAATACCGCAAGAATCACGGCCAGCGCGAAGACGTCTTTGATGACGAAATAGGGCCAGAATGGAACGGTGTCTTTTTCGGCTTCTGCTTTTGAATCGCGGCGCACATCGACCCCGGTCGGGTTGTTGTTCCCTGTGGTGTGGAAGGCCCAGATATGCACGGCCACAAGCGCGGCAATCACGAAGGGCAGCAGATAGTGCAGCGAGAAGAAGCGGTTCAGCGTGGCATTGTCCACCGCCGGTCCGCCCAGCAGCCAGGTTTGCAGGGACTCGCCAATGAAGGGGATTGCGCCGAAGAGACCGGTGATAACGGTGGCCCCCCAGAACGACATCTGACCCCAGGGCAGAACGTAGCCCATAAAGGCGGTGCCCATCATCATCAGGTAAATCAGCATACCGATGATCCATGTGATCTCACGCGGGGCCTTATAGGACCCGTAATAGAGACCGCGGAAAATGTGCATGTAGACCGCGAAGAAGAACAGCGAACCGCCGTTCATGTGCAGATAGCGGATGAAGTGTCCGCCATTCACGTTGCGCATGATGTGTTCGATCGAGGCAAAGGCCATATCGACATGCGGCGTGTAATGCATCACCAGAATAATACCGGTGACAATTTGCAGTGCCAGACAGAAGGTCAGGATAATACCCCAGATCCACATCCAATTCAGGTTCTTGGGGGTGGGGATCATGATGGTGTCGTAGAGAAGACCAACGATAGGCAGGCGCGAGTGCAGCCACTTTTCGCCACCGGTCTTGGGTTCGTAATGATCGTGCGGAATTCCGGACATATGCGCGTTTCCTTATCCCAGTTTGATGGTGGAGTTGTCCACCCATTCAGTCGGCGGAACCGGAAGGTTTTCCGGGGCGGGGCCTTTACGGATACGTCCGGCAAGGTCGTAATGCGAGCCGTGACAGGGGCAGAACCAGCCATCAAATTCGCCTGCATCGCCCAAAGGCACACAGCCCAGGTGGGTACAAACACCCATTTGAACCAGCCACGCACCTTCGCTTTCACCCTCGGGCGAGGGCATCACGCGGTTGGCATCTGTCGCCGGAGCATCGGGGGCCAGATTGGAATTTCTTGCGAGTGGATCGGGCATACCCTCGACCCCTTGGGCGTCTTGTTCCCGTGCTGCGGTGATCTCGGTGTCGGTGCGGTGACGGATGAAGACGGGCTTGCCCCGCCATTTCACGGTCAATTGTGAGCCGGGCTCAACACCCGCGACATCAACCCGGATCGAACTGAGGGCCTGAACATCTGCCGAGGGATTCATCTGATTGACCAGGGGCCAGACAGCAGCACCGGTGACTACAACACCTGCGCCGCCGGTGGCGTAGAAGAGAAAATCTCTGCGGGTGCCTTCGTGATCATCTGCGTGGGACACGAGGTTCCTCCATTTTCAAGGCCGTAACCGGCTCAAATATACATTATCGGCCACGGAATCCGTGGCTCTGCCGAGCGAATACTTAGCTGTGCAGGGGCGGGTCGTAAAGTCCACATTATTGCAGATGTGATGACGGTGCGCATCTGTCGCGCTTGAGCGTCGCAAACTGCGGGTGTAAGCAGGTCCCCGAGCAGTCCTGCACAAACTCTTATGAGGCCAGCCATGAAATCACTGTCTGTTACCGCCGTCGCCGCAACCATTTCGGTTCTTTCCATCGCTACCCCCGCTGCCGCGGAATTGGAGATTTCACTCTATCTGGGCGTGCAAAGCGTGCAAGGCAGCACGGGGTCGGGCACGTTGCCCGGTGGTGCCCCGATCAACCGCAGCTTTGACTGGGAAGGCAATCCGCTGGACGCGCCGATCTATTATGGTGGCCGCGTGATCTGGTGGACGCCGAGCAATCTTGGTTTCGGTCTTGAGGGCACACATACCAAGGCCTATGCCTCGGCAGGTGATCTGGCCGCGATCGGCCTCAGCCGGTTCGAATTGTCCGACGGGCATAACATCTTCACCGCAAACGTCATGAAACGTTGGCCTGGTGCATTTAAAAACGACCGGTTCACGCCCTATGTCGGGGCCGGTATTGGCGTTGCGATCCCGCATGTGGACGCCCAAGTGCCCGGCGCCAGCAACCGCACCTATGATTATGAAACAACTGGCCCTGCTGTGCGCGGCATCGCGGGGATGAAGTACGATATCAACGAGAAATGGGCGCTGTTCGGCGAGTACCAGTTCACCTGGTCTGACAATGACATCACCATTGATCCCGATCCTTTGGTTGTCGGTCAAACCGCGGGCAAGCTGAATGCGGATATCCTGACCCATGCGGTCAATGTCGGCATCAGTTACAGCTTCTAAGGCGCACACCGCGTCGATGATAAACCGACGCGCGCTTGGCCTTGGCCTGTGCGCGTCGGCGATCTCTGCACCGGTCTTTGCTGAACCGGCGAAGGTGAACAGCGGGTTTTTCAACGGACTGGCGATTCACGGCTATGACGTGATGACCTATTGGAACAACGGTGATCCCCAGGAAGGCGATCGCGATATCCGCGCCACCTATAAGGGCGTCGACTGGGTGTTTGTCAGCGAATCGAATCGCGCAGCCTTTTTAAAAGATCCCGAGAAATACGCCCCGCAATATGGTGGTTATTGTGCCTATGCGGCCTCTCAGAACGCGATTGCGGATGTTGATCCGCTGGCCTGGCGGATTTGGGAGGGCAAGCTGTATCTGAATTATGACATCCGTGTGCGGCGCACCTGGGCAGGGGATATTGATGGCAACATTGCCAAGGCGGATGCGTATTGGCCTGGGTTGGTTGGGGCCGAGTAGGCTCGGGATGCAGTTTCTCTGGTGCTGCTTATCTAACTGGTGCCGAAACACGTGGTTGTCCGCGAAGCGTCTTTGTTGCCTCCAGTTATTTCAAAAATTATAATGAAAAAATGTCGATGTATCTTTCAATTTCATATCCCAATCCATTGAGTTCGTCGTCGGCGTCGATTCCTTTCTTAACCAATAAATCTCCAAGAAATTCAACTATTGTATCGACCTCTGAATCGCAAAGGTTGGCGAAAACTCCATTTGGATGTTGATCAGAGGCAGGATGGAATCTTTTTATAATATCAATGGCCTGAGATGAAATTTTGTCATCTCCGTTGTGCTCTACTGCAAGAGCCAGCAGTCTGGACTTCGTGCTAACTGTTAATCTAGTTCTCGACATGAAGAACCCCGCCTTCGCGATTGTCGGTGCCTGTTCAACAAATCAGATTTGTTCTTTGGCAGCCAACCAAATTTCGAGAGTTACAAGCGTGCGTTTCGTCCACCAACATGTCACCCACGCCCCGGATCCGCCGGATACACGCCCAGCATGGTGATATTGGATGTGAAATACTCCAACTCTTCCAAAGCCAGTTTGACGCCCGGATCATCAGGGTGGCCTTCGATATCGGCATAAAACTGGGTGGCAGTGAACGACCCGCCAACCATGTAGCTTTCCAGCTTGGTCATGTTGATCCCATTGGTGGCAAACCCGCCCATCGCCTTGTACAGCGCCGCCGGAATGTTGCGGACCTGAAAGACAAAGCTGGTGATCATCCCGTCATCGCCGCGCCGTTTGTGGTCCATCTCGCGCGACATCACAAGGAATCGCGTGGTGTTGTCGCCCTGATCCTCAATGTGGCGCGCGAGAACATCCAGCCCATAAATCTCGCCCGCCAGTTCACTGGCAAGGGCCGCCATCGCCGGCTTGCCCAGTTCGGCCACATGGCGGGCTGATCCTGCGGTATCTGCGCCAGTCACCCGATGAATGCCGTGTTTTTCCAGAAACGCGCGGCATTGGCCCAACAGCATCGTGTGGCTCATCGCCTGTTCGATATCGCCAATGGCCGTGCCGGGCAGAGCCAGAAGGTTGATATGCACCCGCACGAACGCCTCGCCAATGATATGCAGGCCGGATTGGGGCAACAGGTGATGGATGTCTGCCACCCGCCCGAAGGTCGAATTGTCGACCGGCAGCATTGCCAATTCGGCTGTGCCTGTACGCACGGCTTCGATCGCATCTTCAAAGGTGCGGCAGGGCATGGCCTCCAACTCGGGATAGGTGTCACGGCAGGCCTGATGCGAGTAGGCCCCCAGCTCGCCCTGAAAGGCTATACGCTTGGTCATCTGAAAATTCCTGTCGATCTGCCCTTGCCCGGGCATTTGGTCGCGCAAACTACACCTTGCGTCCGCCCGAGGGAAGCGGATAGATATCCCGAGAGGATTCAGATGGAAGCGCAACCATGTTCGACACGATGACAATAACAAAGCTTGCCGGCGGCCTGTTTGGGACTCTGCTGGTATTCCTGGTGGGCAAATGGGTGTCCGAAGAAATTTACGCCATGGACACAGGCTACGGTTACGGCAGCAGTCAGGCCTATGTGATTGATACCGGTGATGATGGCGGCGCTGAGGAAGAAGTGGAAGAAGTGTCTTTCGCTTCGCTGTTCGCGGCTGCTGATGTTGGCAAGGGCGAGAAGGTCTTTGGCAAATGCAAGGCTTGTCACAAGCTTGAATCCGGTGCCAATTCGACAGGGCCCTACCTTTATGGCGTCGTAGGCCGCACCGTTGATACCGCCGAAGGTTTTGGCTATTCCAGCGCGCTGGGAGAGGTGGTTGAAGTTTGGACACCGGACGAACTGTTTGCCTTCCTGGAAAGCCCCAAAGGCTATGCGCCCGGCACCACGATGGCGTTCAACGGTCTGAAAAAGCCCGAAGACCGTGCCAACCTGATTGCGTTCCTCGATATGACCGATGGCGATATGACCGAAGTCGCGGTGCCCGAAGAAGAAGCCGCAATGGAAGAGCCTGCTGTTGAGGCTGAAGAGGCCGTTGTCGAAGAAGCTGCGGTAGAAGAGCCTGCAACCGAAGAAGCTGCTGCGGAAGAAGTCGCTGCGGAAGAACCTGCCGAAGCTGCCGAAACCGAAATGGCAGCAATCGAAGAGCCTGCGGTTGAGGAAGCTGCTGTAGAAGACGCCGCCGCTGAAGAATCCTCTGGCTTTGCTGCGCTGGTTGCGGCTGCGGATGTCGCGGCGGGCGAAAAAGTATTCAAGAAATGCAAGGCGTGCCACTCGCTGGAAAGCGGCAAGAACCGCGTTGGGCCCTATCTCACCGATCTGGTTGACCGCGATGTGGCAGCCTCGGAAGGGTTCAAGTATTCAGATTCCATGAGCGAACTGGGCGGCACCTGGACCTATGATCTGCTGGATGCCTTCCTGACCAAACCCAAGGACGTCGTCCCCGGCACCAAGATGGCCTTCAGCGGTTTGAAAAAGGAAGAAGATCGCGCTGCAGTGATCGCCTATATCCAAAGCGGCGGTCAGTAAGACCTCTGCCAGACCGATTTAAATGGCCGCCATCCTCACAGGGGTGGCGGCCTTTTTCATGGCGTCGTGGCGATATGACGCAACCTCACGTTTTTGTGCTTGAATGTAAGGTCCGGCCTCTTGCAAGGCGTTTCGCCTTATATGTGAGAAGCTGACATGAAAAGAAATGCGCGTCACCAAACGGACGGCGGCACTGTTTGGCAAAAAAGTGATTCAGGTTCTTCGCGAAACGCTTTAGCTTGCGGGAAGCGGTAAATGTACCACATGAAGAGGCGGCAACAGGAGATGAATATGAGCGGACAACGCAACCGGGTGCTGGCTCGGGCGATCCCGAAATCAGCGCCCTTCAGGGCAATTGTCGCGATTTTCATGCTGGGCGTGGCCGCCGTGATGGCTCAGGCAGCGCTGGCCCAGGAAAAGATCATCAAATCTCACGGGTATTCCTATTTTGGTGAACTCAGCTATCCGGCGGACTATCCGTATTTCAACTATGTGAACCCCGACGCGCCCAAAGGCGGCGAGATTTCAATCGCCCTGTCCGGCAGTTTTGATTCGATGAACCCCTACACCCGCAAAGGCCGCTCGTCGGCTTTGGCGACGGTGATGTATGAAAGCCTGCTGGGTCAGGTGCTGGCAGGCAGCGGATCGTTGCCTGCGGATAATTTCCGCGAGATGTACGGGCTGCTGGCCCATACGATTGAATATCCCGAGGATAAATCCTGGGTGATTTTTCACATGCGCCCCGAGGCCCGGTTCTCGGATGGCACCCCGCTGACCGCGCATGATGTGCTGTTCAGCCATAATCTGCTTTTGGATCAGGGGTTGAAATCTTATGCCGAGGCGGTACGCAAACGCATCCCCAAGGCCGAAGTGCTCGATGATTACCGGATCAAGTTCACCTTTGCCGATGGTATCTCGCGCCGGTCCCTGATTGATCAGGTCGGCACCGTGCCGGTCTGGTCCAAGAAATGGTACGAGGAAACCGGTGCCAAGCTGGATGAAAGTCGTCTTGAGGTTTCGCCCGGATCGGGGCCTTACGTGATCGACCAGATCGACGTGAACCGCAGTGCCACGTTCAAACGCAACCCTGACTATTGGGGCTGGGATTTGCCCATCAACAAGGGGCGGCACAATTTTGACCGCATTCGGTTGGAGTATTTTGCGGACTCCACCTCCGCGTTTGAGGCGTTCAAGGCAGGCGAAGTGACGTATCGCACCGAAGCTGACCCCAAAATCTGGGCCAGCGCCTATGATTTTCCCGCGGTGAAGGATGGGTATGTCGTCCAACAGGAACTGCCCGACGGAACACCGCCGAACATGAGCGGGATCGTCTTTAACCTCGGCTCGGACGTGCTGAAGGATAAACGCGTGCGACAGGCCATCGCGCTGGCGTTCAATTTCGAGTGGACCAACGCCTCGCTGCTCTATGGGCTGTTCAGCCAGCCGCGCTCGTTCTCGCATGGCACCCCGCTTGAGGCCACAGGTGTGCCCGAAGGGGCCGAGCTGGAATTTCTGACATCCCTTGGCGATGTCGTTCCCCCCGAGGTGTTGACCACGGAACCGATCGTGCCACATGTGTCTGACCCCGAGCGGCTGAACACCCGGCGCAATATGCGTCAGGCTTTGAAACTGATGGCCGAGGCCGGATTCAACGTCGGCGAGGATGGCAAACTGCGCCAGCCCGATGGTACGGTGCTGCGGCTGGATTTCCTGCTGAGTGCCTCGTCGGCCCCCACGGATCAGGCGATAGCCGAGAATTTTGTCGCCAACCTCAAGAAACTGGGGATCGACGCGCGGCTTGAGACGGTCGATGCCGCGCAATACACCAAGCGCGAACGCGATCGCGATTATGATCTGGTGTTCGACGGCTATCCGGCCCTTCTGGGCACCGGCACGGGGCTGGCACAGCGGTTTGGCTCCGAGGCGGCAGAATACAGCCTGTTCAATCCCGCCGGTCTGGCCAGTCCGATGGTGGACGCCATCATCGAAGCCTCGCTTCTGACCGAAACGCAAGATGAGGAAGACATGACCATCCGCGCGCTGGATCGCGCTTTGCGGTACGAGTTTTTCCTGATCCCCGATGGCTATGCGCCGGATCACTGGGCGGCGTATTGGGACATGTATGAGCACCCCGAAACGATCCCGCCCTATGCGCTGGGGACGTTGGATTTCTGGTGGTACAACGCCGACAAGGCCGAGGCGCTGAAAGCGTCGGGCGCGCTGAGGTAATCGCCCCGTGGGCGCCTATATCCTGCGCAGGTTGCTGCTGATCATTCCCACATTGCTGGGAATCATGACGATCAATTTCGTGCTGGTGCAGTTTGTGCCCGGTGGCCCGGTCGAACAGGTCATCGCGCAAATGCAAGGCGAAGGCGACGTGTTTGGCGGGTTTGCTGGCGGAGGCGAGGACGCAACCCTGCAAGAAGGCGATAATCAGGGCTATGCGGGCGCACGCGGCCTGCCCCCTGAATTCATTGAAGAATTAAAGGCGCAATACGGGTTGGACAAACCCCCGCTTGAACGGTTCATCGGCATGATGTGGGACTATATGCGCTTTGATTTCGGTGAAAGTTACTTCCGATCCATCGACGTGACCGAACTGGTGCTGGAAAAGATGCCGGTGTCGATTTCGCTGGGCCTGTGGTCGACGCTGATTGCCTATCTGATCTCGATCCCGCTGGGTATCCGCAAGGCGGTACGCGACGGCAGCACATTCGACAGCTGGACCAGCGGTATTATCATCGCGGCCTATGCGATCCCGGCGTTCCTGTTTGGCATCCTGTTGGTGGTGCTGTTCGCGGGGGGCAGTTATTGGCAGATCTTCCCGCTGCGCGGCCTGACTTCGGATAATTTCGATCAGCTGAGTGCGTTGGGCAAGGCCAAGGACTACCTGTGGCACATCTTCCTGCCGGTTCTGGCCTCGACCATCGCGGCCTTTGCCACGCTGACCTTGCTGACCAAGAACTCGTTCCTGGACGAGATCAAGAAACACTACGTCATGACAGCCCGCGCCAAAGGCCTGTCGGAACGCCGGGTGCTCTATGGCCATGTGTTCCGCAATGGGATGCTGATCGTTATTGCGGGGTTCCCGGCGGTGTTTGTGGGTGTGTTCTTTGGCAGCAGCCTGTTGATCGAGACGATTTTCTCGCTCGACGGATTGGGCCGTCTGGGTTTTGAAGCTGCCGTGACCCGCGATTATCCGGTGATGTTCGGCACGTTGTTCCTGTTTGGCCTGATCGGCCTTGTGGTCAACATCCTGTCGGATCTGATGTATGTGCTGGTCGATCCGCGCATCGATTTTGAAAAGCGCGAGGGATAGATGGCGCTGTCCCCTCTCAATCAACGCCGCTGGCGCAACTTCAAACGCAATCGCCGCGCCTTCTGGTCGCTGATCATTTTCACGATCCTGTTTGCCATCGCGCTGCCTGCCGAATTTGTCGCCAATGACAAGCCGATCCTGGTGAAATTCCAGAACGAGTACTATGCGCCGATCCTGCGGTTTTACCCCGAAACGGCCTTTGGGGGCGATTTTCAGACCGAAGCGATCTACCGCGATCCCGAAGTGGCCTGTTTGATTGCCTCGGGCGGGTTGGACAGCTGTTTTGACGATCCGGAAGGTGTGATTGACGATGCCCAGGACGGCGTTGTCGCGGGCGAGAGTATAGAAAAGGGCTGGGCACTTTGGCCGATCATTCCCTACAGCTACAACACCTCTGTGGATCGCCCGGGCGCGGCCCCGTTGCCCCCGAACGAACAGAACTGGCTGGGCACGGATGATACCAAGCGCGATGTGCTGGCGCGTGTCATTTACGGGTTTCGCCTGTCGGTGATGTTCACGCTGATCGTGACACTGGCCTCGACCGTGATCGGCGTGTTCGCCGGGGCGGTGCAGGGATATTTCGGCGGCAAGATTGACCTGTTTTTCCAACGGATCATCGAAATCTGGGCCTCAACCCCGCAGCTTTACGTGATCATCATCCTGTTTGCGATTCTACCGCGTAGTTTCTGGTTATTGGCGTTTATCACCATTCTCTTCGGCTGGATGACACTGGTGGGGGTGGTGCGCGCGGAATTCCTGCGCGCGCGCAATCTGGAATATGTCCGCGCGGCCAAGGCACTGGGGGTGTCCAACCTGACCATCATGTTCCGGCACATGCTGCCCAACGCGATGGTGGCGACGTTAACCATGATGCCGTTTGTGATCACCGGCGCGATCTCCCTGCTGGCGGGTCTGGATTTCCTTGGCTTTGGCCTGCCATCCTCGTCTCCCTCGCTGGGCGAGCTGACCTTGCAGGCAAAACAGAACCTGCAAGCGCCGTGGCTGGCCTTCACCGCCTTCTTTGCCTTTGCCATCATGTTGTCGTTGCTGGTCTTCATCTTTGAAGGCATCCGCGATGCGTTCGACCCAAGAAAGACCTTTGAATGAGCCTTTTGGAGGTCAAAGACCTAGCCATTGCTTTTCGGCAGGACGGACAGGTGAACGCCTGTGTCCACGGCGTGTCATTCACCGTGGACCGCGGAGAAACCGTTGCGATTGTCGGTGAGTCCGGCAGCGGCAAATCGGTGACCGCGCTGAGCACCGTGTCCTTGCTGGGCAGCTCTGCCGAGGTGTCCGGCTCGGTCAAGTATGACGGGCAAGAGATGATCGGCGCTTCCGACAGGCTGCTGCGCAAGGTACGCGGCAACGATATCAGCTTTATCTTTCAGGAACCGATGACCTCGCTCAACCCGCTGCACACGCTGGAAAAGCAAATCAGGGAAAGCCTGGAATTGCATCAGGGCCTGACCGGCGATGCGGCGCGGGCGCGCATCATTGAATTGCTGGAGCGCGTTGGCATTCACGACCCCGAAAGCCGTCTGGGGGCCTTTCCCCATCAACTGTCTGGCGGACAACGCCAACGGGTGATGATCGCGATGGCGCTGGCCAACAAACCCGACATCCTGATCGCGGATGAGCCGACAACGGCGCTGGACGTGACCATTCAGGCGCAGATCCTTGAATTGCTGGCCGAGCTGAAACGCGAAGAAGATATGGGGTTGTTGTTCATCACCCATGATCTGGGCGTGGTGCAAAAGATCGCCGACAAGGTCTGCGTGATGAAAGACGGCATGATCGTCGAGGCCGGACCCACGGCCGAGATTTTCGCCAACCCGCGGCATGAGTACACCCGCAAGCTGCTGAACGCGCGCGCCACCGGGGAACCCGATTCAGTGCCCGAACGGGCCCGGACGCTGGTGGAAACCGAGAACCTGAAAGTGTGGTTCCCTATTCAGCAGGGCTTTATGCGCAGGGTGGTGGGGTATGTGAAAGCCGTCAACGATGCCACGATTTCGGTGCGTGCAGGGGAAACACTGGGCATTGTCGGCGAAAGTGGATCGGGCAAGACCACATTGGCGCTGGCGATCATGCGCCTGATCGCTTCCGAGGGCGGTATCCGATTTGATGGCGAGAATGTGAATGCCTGGTCCACCAAGGCTTTGCGCCGTCGCCGGGCCGACATGCAAATCGTCTTTCAGGATCCGTTTGGCAGCCTGTCGCCACGGATGACCTGCGAACAGATTATCGCCGAAGGTCTGGGCGTGCATGGCAACCCGGACGGGCGGGCCGAACGGGATCTGGTGGCCGAGGTGATGCACGAGGTCGATCTGGATCCGGCCACGATGGATCGTTATCCGCACGAGTTTTCAGGCGGTCAGCGTCAACGTATCGCGATTGCCCGCGCGATGATCCTGCGGCCCAAGATGGTGGTGCTGGACGAACCCACCTCGGCGCTGGATATGACCGTGCAGGTACAGATCGTCGACCTGCTGCGCCGATTGCAGGTAAAATATGGTCTGGCCTATCTGTTTATCAGCCACGATTTGCACGTCGTGCGCGCGATGAGCCACAAGATGATCGTCATGAAACGCGGCGATATCGTGGAATCGGGTGAAGCGGGCGCCATGTTTGACGCGCCGCAAACCGAATATACAAAGACGTTGCTTCAGGCCACGTTGAACGTGACGACCTAAAGGTCAGATGGCCGAGCTGTGACCCTCTTTTGACAACTCGTATGCATCCAGACTGCGGGCAATCATCCGGGTCAGGGCGCGCGCCTCGCGGGGCACGAACAATCCTTCGTCAGTGACGCTGAGCAATCCATCAAACTGGGTGTTGATGTCCGTCAGCATCTTGGTCACCTCAGGCAGTGCGATGCCAAAGCTGTCATGCATGTCATGCGCATCAATGCGGAATTCGCACATCAATTGCTCGATCATTCGTGAACGCAGCAAATCCTGCCCGGCAAAGACATGGCCACGTGTGGTTGAAAAGCGTCCTTCGCGAATGGCAGCCGTGTGCGCGCCCGTGGCCGGTGCGTTCTGCGCATAGCCCTGCGGGAAACGGGAAATCGACGAGGCCCCAACCCCGATCAACACATCAGCCATGTCATCGGTATAGCCCTGGAAGTTGCGGCGCAGCGCGCCATTGTCCAACGCAACGCTCAACCCATCTTCGGGGGTCGCAAAATGGTCGATGCCAATCTCGTTATAGCCATCCCACACAAACAGGCGGCGGGCGGTGTCATAAAGCTCAAGCCGCTCTTGTGGTGTGGGCAACCGATCGGATGGGATCAGTTGCTGACGCTTGGCCATCCACGGGACATGGGCATACCCATAAAGCGCAACCCTGTCAGGGTTGAGTGACAGCAGCTTTTGCACACTTTCTGTAATGCGCTCCTTACTCTGGTCCGGCAGGCCATAAAGGATGTCGGCGTTCAGGCTTTTGATGCCGCGTGCGCGAATTTCATCGGCGGCCCATTTGGTGATGTCATAGCCCTGGATGCGACCGATGGTTTTCTGGATGTCATCGTTGAAATCCTGCACCCCGATCGAAGCGCGGTTCATCCCCGCACGGGCCAGTGCATCCAGCCGGGCACCGTCAATTTCGTTGGGATCAATCTCGACCGAGAACTCGGTGTTGTCGGCAAAAGGGGCGATCTCGCGAACCGCCCCTGCCAACTCTTCCATCATGCCGGGCTCCAGCAGCGTTGGTGTGCCGCCACCCCAATGCAGACGCGACAACGTCACGCCCTTTGGCAGGTGCTGCCCCAACATTTTCAGTTCGGTCTTCAGGGTTTCCAGATAAGCCAGAACCGGTGCCTGGCTTTGGGTGCCCTGCGTCCGGCAGGCACAAAACCAGCACAACCTGCGGCAGAATGGCACATGTATGTACAAAGATATCTGCGTGCCTTCCGGGATCGCCTCGACCCAGTGCACGAATTCACCTGTGCCCACTGCTTTTGAGAAGTGTGGCGAGGTTGGGTAGCTTGTATACCGTGGGACCTTTGCGTCAAAGAGCCCTAGTTTACCCAGTTGTGCTTTTGTTATCATCCGTCTAACCTATTTGACGGGGATCAGGTCAACTTTGACCCAGATCAAAACGCGCTAAAGATCAGAGAATGAAATGTCACAGATTGATGTCGCAGGTCTTAGGGATTGCGGAGATTGTCCCATTAGGCACCGTGCTGTTTGTGCGCGGTGCGAGGCGGACGAGCTGAGCGCGCTTGACGAGATGAAGTACTATCGTAGTTTTGAGGCGGGTCAGACGGTGATTTGGTCTGGCGATCAGATGGATTTTGTAGGTTCGGTCGTGTCGGGTATCGCATCGCTGACCCAGACCATGGAAGATGGACGCACCCAGATGGTTGGCCTGCTATTGCCCAGCGATTTTGTGGGCCGTCCGGGGCGGTCCGCCGCGGCATATGATGTCGTCGCAACCAGCGACTTGGTGATGTGTTGTTTCCGCAAGAAACCCTTTGAAGATATGATGAACCGCACCCCGCATGTCGCCCACCGCCTGCTCGAAATGACGCTGGACGAACTGGACGCAGCGCGCGAATGGATGCTGGTTCTGGGCCGCAAGACGGCGCGCGAAAAAATCGCCTCGCTGTTGTCGATCATTGCACGGCGCGATGCCACGCTAAATGCGGGCCCTACGCCCGAGCGGCTGGTATTTGATCTGCCGCTGACCCGTGAAGCGATGGCCGATTACCTGGGGCTGACGCTGGAAACTGTCAGCCGCCAGATCTCGGCGTTGAAGAAAGACGGTGTGATCCAGCTGGAAGGCAAACGCCACGTGATCGTGCCCGATTTCGATCGCCTTCAGGAAGAAGCGGGCGACGACAGCGATGGCGGCATGGTCGCGTAACCACTCCGCCATTGACCTGTGAAACGTCTCACGCAGTCACATTTTCTTTAATGCGCCATCAGGACCGGCAGGTGGGCCTGTTCCAGCATGTACCGTGTGGCCCCGCCAAAGATCGCCTCGCGAAAGCGCGAATGGCCATAGGCCCCCATCACAATCAGATCGGCATCCATATCACCCGCGTGGCGCAGAAGCACGTCTGACACCCGCGGCATGGTTTTGGACAGCACGTCGATTTCCACCTTCATGTCGTGGCGCGCCAGGTATTGCGACAGTTGCCCGCCGGGGTCCGAGCGGTTGGGTCCATGCGTGGGCGGGTCGACAATGACCACATGCACCTTGTCGGCGTTTGCCAATAGGGGCAGGGCGGCCCGCACGGCATTCAGCGCCTCGACACTTTCGTTCCAGGCAATCAGAATCCGTTTGGGTTCAGGATTGGATGGCTTGCCGTTGGGCAGGATGATTGCGGGGGTCTGGCCTTCAAACAAAGCCGCTTCGGTCACGGCTTCCAATTCGGCACCACGGTCTTCGCCATAGGGCTGAGGCAGGATCACCATATCCGAGAATCGCGCCCGGGCAGCCACATGCCGGCCCAGATCAGCCAACTGCGCTACACCGGTTTCCGACCCCCAGCGAATGTCGCTGTTGGAGAGGATCGTTTTTACTTTGGTATCAATGGCCTGCGCTTCCTCATTGGCGCGGGTGATGGTTTCCTGCAGAACAATCGCGCTGGCCCCGGCATAGTAGTATCCGGTCTGGCTGCGATCCACGCCAAGGCATAACACGTCGAGATGGGCATCATGCGCCCGGGCCGCCGCAACCGCATTGGCAAGCGTATCTTCAACAAGGGTTTCGTCGGTTAATACGGAAAACAAGCAATTGTAGGGCATCCCAGGCCTCCTCCGAGTTCTTCGCAAGTAGTTTACACCCGCCGCCCAATGGGTCGCATTGATGATAATCAAGAAAATGCGGTGTAAATCTTGATGCAGATCAAAGTCATGACGGCCCCACCGTTCCATTAACAAGTTAGTCTAAAGTAGCCCGCGCGTGGCTGAGTCGTGCGGAGTGAGACGAAGGGACGTAATATGACGAACTATATCAAGCTGATCGTGCTGGGCCTGATCGCGTTTATCGCGATCTTTGCGGCCAACCAGGCACGTGATCTGGCCTATATGGTCAACGCGCTGACAGTTGCGCTGGCCGCTGGCATCACCTTTATCTGGGTGCTGCGCCATACGGACGAACCGACACCCAACGTGGATTTGTCGGGGGAGTATCTGGATGGTGTCGTACGCGCGGGCGTCATCGCCACCGCATTGTGGGGCGTTGTCGGCTTCCTTGTGGGAACGATCATCGCCTTCCAATTGGCCTTTCCGGTGCTCAACTTTGAATGGGCGCAGGGCTATCTGAACTTCGGACGGCTGCGTCCGCTGCACACCAGCGCGGTGATTTTTGCATTTGGGGGCAACGCCCTGATCTGCTCATCGTTCTATATCGTGCAGCGCACCTGTGCCGCGCGGCTCTGGGGGGGCAACCTGGCATGGTTCGTCTTCTGGGGCTTCCAACTTGTTATCGTTCTGGCGGCCACTGGCTATTTGCTGGGGGCGACGCAGTCCAAGGAATATGCCGAACCTGAATGGTACGTGGATATCTGGCTGACTATTGTCTGGCTGGCCTTCCTGGCCGTGTTCATGGGCACAATCGTCAAGCGTAAAGAGCCGCATATCTATGTGGCAAACTGGTTCCTTCTGAGCTTCATCATCACCGTGGCGATGCTGCACCTGGTGAACAACCTGTCGATCCCGGTCTCGATCTGGGGCTCCAAATCGGTGCAATTGTTCAGCGGCGTGCAGGATGCGATGGTGCAATGGTGGTACGGCCACAACGCGGTGGGCTTCTTCCTGACCGCCGGGTTCCTGGGCATGATGTACTATTTCGTGCCCAAGCAGGCCGAACGCCCTGTCTTTAGTTATAAACTGTCGATCATCCACTTCTGGGCGCTGATTTTCCTTTATATCTGGGCGGGCCCGCACCACTTGCACTACACCGCTCTGCCGGATTGGGCCTCGACCCTTGGCATGGTGTTCTCGATTGTTCTGTGGATGCCCTCATGGGGTGGCATGATCAACGGTCTGATGACGCTGTCTGGCGCATGGGACAAGCTGCGCACCGATCCGGTGATCCGGATGATGGTGATCTCGATCGGGTTCTACGGCATGTCGACCTTTGAAGGCCCGATGATGTCGATCCGCGCGGTGAACTCTCTGAGCCACTACACCGACTGGACCATTGGGCACGTGCATTCCGGTGCCTTGGGCTGGAACGGCATGATCACATTCGGTGCCCTCTACTTCCTGGTGCCGAAACTGTGGAACAAAGAACGGCTCTACAGCCTCAGTCTTGTCAGCTGGCACTTCTGGTTGGCGACCATCGGCATCGTGCTTTATGCAGCCTCGATGTGGGTCACCGGCATCATGGAAGGCCTGATGTGGCGTGAAGTAGACGCCAATGGCTTCCTTGTGAACTCCTTTGCTGACACCGTCAGCGCCAAATTCCCGATGTACGTTGTACGCGGCCTTGGCGGGGTGCTGTTCATCTCCGGCGCAATCATCATGTGCTACAACCTTTACATGACCGTCAGACGGAGCCCGGCAGTGACTGCTGACAACTCCGTTGTCCCGGCCGAATAAGAGGAGGGACGCAATTATGGGTATTCTCGACAAACATACGGTTCTTGAGAAGAACGTCACCCTGTTGGCAATCTTTGCCTTCCTGGTGGTCACGATTGGGGGAATGGTGCAGATCGCACCGCTCTTCTGGCTGGAAAACACCATCGAGGATGTAGAGGGTATGCGCCCCTACACCCCGCTGGAACTGACCGGGCGCGACATCTATCTGCGCGAAGGCTGCTATGTCTGCCATAGCCAGATGATCCGCCCGATGCGCGATGAGGTGGAACGGTACGGTCACTACTCGCTGGCAGCGGAATCGAAATACGATCATCCGTTCCAGTGGGGCTCCAAACGCACGGGGCCTGACCTGGCCCGTGTGGGTGGCCGCTATTCGGATGAATGGCATGTCGACCACCTGCGTGACCCGCAGGCTGTGGTGCCGGAATCGGTGATGCCGAAATACGGCTATCTCGAAAACAAGCTGATCGACGCTGAATATGTCGGTGATCTGTTGTGGACACACTCCCTGGTTGGGGTGCCATACTCGGAGGCTATGATCGAGAACGCGGCAGCGGATTTCGAGGTGCAGGTTGATCCTTTCGGGGACACTGATGGCCTGATCGAACGCTATGGCGAAAACGTGCAGGTGCGCAATTTCGACGGACGGCCCGGGATTTCCGAGGCCGACGCTCTGATTGCTTATCTGCAGATGCTGGGCACGCTGGTTGATTTCTCGACCTTCACGCCTGTGCCCAGCCGGTAAGGGAGGACAGACACATGGAAACCTATTCTCTCTTGCGTGAATTCGCCGATAGCTGGATGTTGCTGGTGCTCTTTTCCTTCTTCATCGGGGTTGTGATCTTCGTGTTCCGCCCGGGCTCCACAAAGACCTATGACGACCCCGCCAGCATCCCCTTCCGGCATGAAGACAAACCCGCGCCCGCGCGCGGGGCCGACGACGCCAAGGAGGCGTGAACGACATGGCAAAACAACCTGTAAAAAAAGACGACCCCGGAACCACCGGACACCAGTGGGACGGCATTGAAGAATTCAACAACCCCTTGCCGCGCTGGTGGCTATGGATCTTCTATGCCACCATTTTGTGGGGCTTGTGGTATATCATTGCCTATCCGGCATGGCCGCTGATCAACGGGGCGACAGAAGGCTATAAAGGTTGGTCGACACGTGCCAACGTGGCGGTAGAAATCGCCGAAGCTGAAGCCGCCAATGCCGAGATAAACGCCAAGCTGGCCTCGGCCGATCTGGCCACCATACCCACTGATGATGAGCTGTCAGGCTATGCCCGGTCTGCCGGGGAAGCTGTGTTCAACACATGGTGCGTTCAGTGCCACGGCCGCGAAGGTGGCGGGTTTGTTGGTTATCCGACCCTGTCGGATGATGACTGGCTTTGGGGCGGGACGATGGAAGACATTTATCTGACCGTCAGCCACGGCATTCGCAACGAAGAAGATGACGATGCGCGCTACTCGGAGATGCCCGCCTTTGGAGAGATCCTCGAAGCTGAAGAAGTCGTTCAAGCCGTGAACTACGTGATGTCCCTGTCGGGCGAGCCGAATGACGCAGCTCAGGTGGCTGCAGGCGAGATCGTCTATGCGGACAATTGCGCGGCCTGCCATGCCGAAGGCGGCACTGGCGACGTGTTCCAGGGCGCACCGAACCTTACGGATGCGATCTGGCTCTATGGGGGTGACTACGACGCCTTGCTTGAAACCGTCACCAATAGCCGCTTTGGCGTGATGCCGCCCTGGACAACCCGTTTGTCCGAGGCTGAAATTCGCGCCGTCACCGCTTATGTCCACCAGTTGGGCGGCGGCGAGTAAAGACATAAGAAAACCCCGGGATGGTTCGCCACCCCGGGGCTTGGCACCGGTCCTTCCGTCCTGTTCGCGCGTTTCCTGGGAGGCCGGTGTCACATTACTCCCACTTCACTTTGTCACATGGCTGGTCCCTGGGCCAGTTTTTCGTTTGTGATCAGGGGTGCGCCCACCTGCCGCCTCGCCAGGGCCAGTTCTGATCGCCCAGCCGGGTCGGCGGAGGCGGTCGGCGGTTCAGGCCCTCAGCCAGATCAGTCACGACGACGGCCCGTGGTATGTGCGATCAGTTCCGCCCGACGACGATCTGAAAACCGGTCACGATCCCCCAAGTGGTCGCAAGTGCCTGTCCGGGTGGCTGTCATGAAAGAATTTGCGAAAATGTTGAGCATGGTGTTTCCTTTCGACATTGCTGTTTCTTGTTTGAATATGGGAGAAAACCTGACATCATGCGACTCAGGAAAAGTTTCTATATGTAAGCTAGGATTACATTATGGATTGGCGAGACCTCCCTCCTCTGACGGCCTTGCGTGCCTTCGCGGCGCTGGCTGAAACCGGATCGACCGTCGCAGCGGGTGACAAGCTGAATGTCAGCCACGCCGCTGTCAGCCAGCAACTCAAAGCGCTGGAAGGCCATATGGGCCTGGCATTGGTGAACCGCTCGGGCCGGCAGTTGGAATTGTCACCAGAAGGGCGTCAACTGGCGGACGCATTGGAAACCGGTTTTGGTACGATAGCCCGCGCCGTTGCGGTATTGACTGGGGCCGAGGCCGACCGGCCATTGCATATTGCCACCACGCCAATGCTGGCTTCGGCCTGGCTGATGCCGCAATTGGGCGGGTTTCACACCGCCTTTCCGGGCATCAACCTCGTCCTCAGCACCAGTCCCAAGGTTGAGCCGATGGATGAAGGCGGTATTGACGTCGCTCTGCGCTATGGCGATGGCAACTGGCCCGGACTGGAAAGCGAGCCGCTGTTTTTAAGCCCTATGGTTGTCGTGGCCGCACCATCGTTGGTAGGCGACACCGAGTTTCGGTGCCTCGATCAACTGGCCGATTATCCGTGGTTGATGGATGCAGGCCTGTCTGAGGCCAACAACTGGCTCAGCGGCATCGGCACACTGGACAAGCTCAGCAAAGGGTCGATTCAATTGCCCGGCAATCTTTTGCTGGATGGCGCGCGGGACGGGCAGGGGATTGCCGTGACTATTCGTGCCTTCTCAGAAAAAGATATTGCGGCGGGGCGGCTGCGCATGCTGTTTGAAAGTGATACGGTCAAAGGATATCACATCGTTACACGCCCGGGGGTGCAACGCGAAACGGTGAAGACCTTTCTGAAATGGCTCAGAAAATGCATGCGAGAGTGTTTTGTGCCGCAATAAGATCACTTTAAGAGTCAGAATTTGACTCAGGTCAAAGCCCCAGGCCGGTCCACCTGAGAAAAACCTGATATCAGAATTCTGAAATGCCGGAGTATGTCTGTGGCCGAATCACAGCAAGTCGAACCGCCCAGCCTTTACGCGGCGCGCGAACCAGTCTTTCCCAAGAAGGTCTTCGGGCCGTTTCGCAACCTGAAATGGGCGATCCTGATCGTCACGTTGGGAATCTACTATCTGACGCCTTGGATCCGCTGGGATCGCGGCCCGAACCTGCCGGATCAGGCGGTGCTGATCGACCTGGCCCATCGCCGGTTCTATTTCTTCTGGATCGAAATTTGGCCACACGAGTTTTATTTCATCGCGGGCTTGCTGGTGATGGCGGGCCTTGGCCTGTTCCTGTTCACCTCGGCCTTGGGCCGGGTCTGGTGTGGCTATGCCTGCCCGCAAACGGTTTGGACCGACCTTTTCATTCTTGTCGAGCGCTGGATTGAGGGCGACAGAAACGCACGTCTGCGTCTGCATCGGCAAAAGAAATGGGATTTCAAGAAAATCCGGTTGCGACTGATCAAATGGATCAGCTGGATTCTGATCGCGGCGGCCACGGGGGGTGCGTGGGTGTTTTACTTTGCCGATGCGCCAACCCTGCTTGTTGATATCTTCACGCTGAACGCGCATCCGGTGGCCTACACCACCATTGGCATCCTGACCGCCTCCACCTTCTTTTTCGGCGGTATTGCCCGCGAACAGGTCTGTATTTATGCCTGCCCCTGGCCGCGCATTCAGGCCGCGATGATCGACGAGGACACGTTGATCGTGGGCTACCGCGAATGGCGGGGCGAGCCGCGCAAACATTCTGAAGAAGTGAAAGAGGGGGCCGAGCAGGGTGATTGCATCGACTGCATGGCCTGCGTCAATGTCTGCCCCGTGGGGATCGATATCCGCGACGGTCAGCAACTGGAATGCATCACCTGCGCCCTGTGTATCGACGCCTGTGATGACATCATGGCCAAGATTGGTAAGCCGCGAGGGCTGATCGATTATATGGCCCTGACCGATGAGACGCTGGAACGCGAAGGTAAGGCATCCAAGCCGATCATCAAACATATCCTGCGCCCGCGCACGATGCTGTACACGGGCCTTTGGTCGCTGGTTGGTGTCTTGCTGGTCTTTGCATTGTTTATCCGCGCGGATATCGAAATGACGGTGGCACCAGTGCGCAACCCGACTTTTGTAACCCTCTCGGACGGTTCGATCCGCAACACCTACGAGGTGCGTCTGCTGAACAAACATGGCGATGATCGCCCCTTCCGCATCTCGATGACAGGCGACCCGTCGATCCGGGTGCAACTTGAGGGCACGCCCTACGCCTCGGTTCGGGTGCCTGCGGATTCAACTCATCTGCAACGGGTCTATCTGGTCGCGCCCCAAGGCTCGGACCCGGCAACGCTGGAACGCACGGATGTTCGGCTCTGGATCGAAGATATCTCGAACGGTGATCGGGCGTACAAAGACACCATCTTTAACGGAAAAGGGAACTGACCATGACCCGCGAACTTACCGGCAAACATGTGCTGATCGGGTTTGTCGCAGCGTTTGGTGTGATCATTGCGGTGAACCTCATCCTGGCCTACCTGGCGGTCAAAACCTTTCCGGGGCTTGAGGTGAAAAACTCTTATGTCGCCAGCCAGCAGTTTGATGAGCGCCGCGATGCGCAAGTGGCCCTGGGCTGGACCGTACGCGCCAGCCATTCGGGTGGCCTGCTCAGCCTGTCGATCACGGACGAGGCCGGAATGCCCGTGGAAGTCGCCGGTCTGGATGCCACCGTGGGGCGCGCCACCCATGTGAAAGATGACATTGCGCCCGAGTTTCAGTTTGATGGCACGTATTACTATGCCCCGGTTCCGCTGGGCGATGGCAACTGGAACATTCGGATGGAAGCGATTGCCAAGGATGGCACCGAGTTCCGCCAGCGCCTTGTG
>Ga0316205_10001159_pt1 | contig 36134 bp, 62 predicted proteins | sample 3monthpyrite_MG_FD_204941 | JGI IMG/M metagenome (GOLD analysis project Ga0316205, IMG submission 204941) | Microbial mat bacterial communities from mineral coupon in-situ incubated in ocean water Damariscotta River, Maine, United States -... | ecosystem: Environmental > Aquatic > Marine >...
GTCTTAAAGAGCGTTATACTGAGTATGAAAAAGCAACGATGACCGACCCTGTAGGGCGTAAAATCTACTTAAACAAGAAATTATGCGAGCAGTTAATCACAAATCATAACGAGGCGCACAGGAATGATTGAATTATACCGCTGGTATCACGACGACTGCACTATAGGTAGATTATGCTTTGAAGATTTCCAGTGCTTTACGCTTGAGCTACCCGACTTAAACAACCAGAGAAATATTAGCTGTATCCCAGAAGGCGTTTATAACTGTCATATATTCAACAGCCAAAAGAACGGAAAAGTAATCAGCATTGAAGACGTGCCTGGCAGGAGCTACATTCAAATTCATTCAGGCAATTTCACGTCACAAATTGAAGGGTGTATATTGGTTGGCGATTCAATCAAACGGCTAAACGCTGACAACATACCTGATGTAACAAATTCAAAGAAAACACTGTCCGAGCTATTAGCAATAGTTCCGATGAAAACAAAGATAAGTATTTATTAGGAGATAAATCATGGCATTATTAGCAGATACACGAAAAGCAAATAACAACGTAGCACGACAAGACGACTTAAATCGTAGGATAGGCACAATTGAATCACAAGTATTAGCTTGGATGGCAGAGGCTACCCAACTGCACACTGATGTGGATGCAGGTGATAAAGCTGAGGTATTAGCAATGCGTGACGACTTAATCGCTAAACTAACGGCGTCTGTAGTTATCTAGCATGGCCTACGGGTTTCTCTATACGCTTCCAACGATAACCGGATCACATACGGATTTTCCGGTTGTCTTGAAAACGGCTGATTTTCCAGCGACATCAATAGATGGAAGTGCTAACGCGTTCACCACTGGTGGCGGTGAGATTAAAGCCTATACTTCTAGCGCAAAGACCACCCAACTACCTATCGAGGTGGTGACTTTTGTATCAAGCGCAACCGTACCTGAAGCTGAGGTATGGGTGAAGATTGGAACGGCTGCAACAGGCGGAACGATATATCTAGAGAAAGACGCGGTACAAACGGCTCAACCAGCGGTAACAGATACCTATGGTAGAAATGCTGTTTGGTCTGATTATGAGGCTGTTTATCACGGTAATGACCTTGTTGATGCGACAGGCAATGGTCATACATTAACAAGAGTAGGGACACCGACAGAGGGAAATGCAGGAAAGATTGGCGGAGCTTTTAATCTAGACGGCTCAACTGAATATTATGATTTAACCTCAAATATAGCGTCTGCCGAACCATTGAGTTTAAGCGCTTGGTTTAACGCAAACAATATTACAGCGCAGCATACAATTGCATGTCTTGGAAATAATGGCGCTCAAGGTATGATGAGATTGTTTGCAGCAGGGGCAACCACGGGCGATCCTGTTAGGGCTCAAAAGCAAGGTGATACAGGCGTTGCATATCAATCTGACACAACTTCAGGATATTCAGCGTCAACATGGGAATATGCTGTAGGGTCTTTTGCTAGCGACACAAGTAGGTCATCATTTCTAAACGGCGGATCTAAAGCAACAGACACAAATAGCGTAGCAGATCCAACTGGCGATTTTACTACAATCGGAGTAATGAAGAGATCGACAACAGCGCACTATTTTGGAGGCTCTTTAGACGAGGTTAGGTTTTCTTTAAGGACATATTCAGACGATTGGATAGCTGAAGAATACGCCAACCAAAACGCCTCTACAGCATGGGGTACGGTAGGAGCTTGGTCTGATAGTGGCGGTGGGCCAACAGGAATACAAATATTTAGACGAAGAATTCAACAAAGGAAAGCGGCATGATATTAGGCAAGTATAACCAAGCAAAAACAATCACCTTCGACCTATTTGAGATTGACGGCATTGATTTGTCTGTAGCTGCTACCTTTGCTGCTGGCGATGTCAAAATCCAAAAAGACGAGGGAGTAGAGGCCAACACCACTAATTTACCAACTGATGAAGGCTCGACTTATTCGCTAGTATTAACCGCAGCAGAAATGAGCGCAGCAAGAATACGCATAATAATTATTGATCAAACAGCGACGAAAGTATGGCTAGATACGTCGATCGGGATTGAAACGTATGGCAATGCCAGCGCTGAACATGCTTTTGATTTAGACACGGCAAGCACAGCCCAAACAGCAGACCACACAGCAGGCATAGCCGACATTCCAACGGTTGCTGAATTCAATGCTCGAACGCTATTGGCGGCCAACTACTTCGATCCAGCAGTCGATGTTGTGGCTAATGTAACTTTAGTTGACACCACCACCACTAACACAGATATGCGCGGAACAGATAACGCGGCACTAGCTACCTCATTAGCTACCGCTCAACTAGACCTTGATACTATTACTGGTGCGGACGGTGTAACACTGGCAACTACTCAAGGCGCGATTACATGGGGCGCTGTGACTATTTCGGTGGCAGATGGGCTGAACAATATTACCTTGGCTGGCTCGGGTTCTGCTGACGGATTAGCGTACACAAGGATTGGAACAGGAAGTCTATTTGATACAGCATGGGCGGCCGCTTTAGAGTCCGAAGTAACAGACGCTTTAACAGCATACGCGCCAGCAACCGAGGCTAAGCAGGACATTATAGATACTGTAGTTGATGGGATTAAGGTAACAACCGATAAGTTCGTGTTTACAGTGGCTAACCAAGTTGACTCAAATATCCAGTCAATTAACGACGTAACTATAACTGGTGACGGCAGTGCCACGCCTTTTGATGTATAATGAGTCTTGAGGTTGCAGGCGTATGGAATACTGGCGTCTGGGCTACTACGGTCTGGGCTGATGACGTATGGCGTGAGGGTGAGTATGTGTCTGCAACACTTATCGGCAATAAGATGTACGTTAGTTACGAAGAAAGAAAAATGACCATTGACGCAAGAGACAGAACAATGATGCCCGAATATACAGAAAGGAAAATGACAGTATGAAGGTTCAAAGCTGGCCAAGCAGAAAAGGCGCTGCAACTCATTACGAGGTTGATTATAGTGTATTAGTTGGAAGATTAGGTACAACTGTTTCAACCGTAACATGGAGCGTGGAAAGCGGAAGCGCCACAATTTCAGGCGAAACACTAGCAAGCGGCGTAGCTTCAGCGCTAATAACAACCGGATCAGAAGACTGCTCTCTTATTAAGCTAGAGGCAGTATTGGCAGACGGTCAAACAGACGTGTTCTTCTTTAAGATAAAGACAGAAGACCCAAAATGTGTGCAAAGTACAGCAGGGAGATATTAATCTAACCATGTACAAATACAAAATGATTAATACGAGCGAATTAAATGGTTATAAAAATAATGCCAGGACACACTCGCCTGAGCAAGTAAAACAGATTGCCAGTTCTATCAATGAATTTGGCTTTACTAATCCACTATTAATCAACGATAAGAAAACCATTATTGCAGGCCATGGCAGAATAGAGGCTGCACTAACATTGGGAATGGATAAAATTCCTTGCATAATAGTAACAAATCTTACGCTCGACCAAGAGAAAGCATTAATCATTGCCGACAATCAACTAGCATTAAACGCAGGGTGGGATTTAGATATACTCAAAGCTGAAATTGACGACTTAAGGCTAAACGATTTCGACGTTGAGCTATTAGGGTTTGATGATGACTTTATAACCGACCTGCTACAGCCAGAGCCAACAGAAGGGCTAACCGATGAGGATGCTGTTCCTGAAGTGCCAGAAGAGCCAGTAACCGCGTTAGGCGATATATGGGAGCTAGGTAACCATAGATTAATGTGTGGTGACTCTACCAGTATTGACGCTGTTGAAAAATTAATGGATGGCGTATATCCCGATTTAATACACACCGATCCTCCGTATGGGATGAATGCTGTCACAAAAAGTGGCGTATTATCAAAGAGCTACAAAACAGATATTATTGGCGATGATAACACTGATATAGCTAAAGACGCTTTTCGCCTTATAAACGGGATGTATCCTGAATCAAAACAAATATGGTGGGGCGCCAATTATTACTGCTCTGTTCTGCCTGATAGCGAGTGCTGGCTAGTGTGGGATAAAAACAACGGGCAAAGCGATCAAACTGATTGCGAGCTAGCTTGGGCTAATTTCAGGAGTGTTGTGGGGCAATTCACGCAAGCAAGCGAAAAAACAAACAGAGTTCATCCAACTCAAAAGCCTGTGTCGTTAATGGAATGGATAATTAAAAGATTCAAATTGTCATCAAGTACGATAGCTGATTACTTTGGTGGCAGTGGGTCGACATTGATGGCTGCAGAGAAAAACAATACCAAATCATTTAATATGGAGTACGATCCGAGGTTCTGCGATGTAATAATCAACAGATGGCAAGATTACACTGGACGTCTAGCCATCCATACGGCTACAGGCAAAACATATTCGGAGTTAAAGAATGACAAAGAATAAAGGCGGTCGACCTAGAAAGGAGTTTGATTATAAAACGCTTGATAACCTTTGTGGAATCATGTGTACAGCAGAGGAAATATCATCGATATTAGATATAAGCGCAGACACATTAGACAGGCGGTTGAAGGAAGATGGTCATGCTGGTTTTGCGGAGTACTTTAAAAAGAAGTCGTCAAATGGCAGGGCTTCACTAAGGAGAGTGCAATTTAAATCAGCGTTAGACGGCAACACTACCATGTTAGTGTGGCTAGGTAAGCAGCATTTAGGGCAGACAGATAAGCAAGCAATTGACTTAGAGGCCAACATAACGGCAAGGGAGGCAGATGAGCTCACAGATGAACAGCTCGCAGATATCGCCACAAGCGGCAGCAAGTGAGCTGCTAAAGCGTAGAGAGGCGCGTAAAGGCTTATTACCTTTTGTAGAGTACACTATGCCGAACTTTCAAAGCGGCGAGCATCATCAGCAAATAGCGGAAGCATTGGAAAAGGTTGAAAGGGGCGAGATTAATCGTTTAATGATATTCGCGCCACCTAGGCACACTAAGAGCGAATTAGCATCAAGACGGTTTCCAGCGTGGTACTTAGGAAGGAATCCAGACAAACAGATAATTGCTACAACATACGGATATGATTTAGCCAGCGACTTTGGTCGTGATGTTAGAGGGATAGTAGACAGCGAAGAGTATGACAAGTTGTTTGATACCAAGCTAAGAGCTGACTCTAAAAGCGCTAACAGGTGGCACACGAACGAAAACGGCGTTTATATTGCTACTGGTGTAGGTGGCTCGATAACGGGCAGAGGCGCACACATAGCGCTCATTGACGACCCATTTAAGAACAGAGATGACGCTGATAGCGAGTTAATGAGAGATAAAGTATGGAAATGGTACACATCAACATTTTATACTCGACTAATGCCAGGCGGCGCAATAATTATTATCCTAACTCGATGGCATGAGGACGACTTAGCAGGAAGACTGCTAGAGGACGAAAAGAACGGCGGCGACAAGTGGACAAAGATTAGCTTGCAGGCCATTAAGAACGAAGGCACAAAGCAAGAGGAAGCATTGTGGCCAGAGTGGTATAATTTAGACTACTTAAAGCAAACTAAACACGTTATAGGGAATAGAGACTGGACAGCGCTATATCAACAAAACCCAGCGCCAGACGAAGGCATTTATTTCACTAAGGATAAATTTAGGTGGTATGACAAGCTACCTAATAACTTAACTTATTATGGTTCTAGCGATTACGCGGTAACCGATGGAGCAGGAGACTTTACAGAACATGGTGTATTTGGTGTTTCGCCTAATGATGATATTTACATCACAGACTGGTGGAGCGGACAAACGCAATCCGATGTATGGATTGAAACACAGTTAGATTTAGTGCTTAAGTGGAAAGTTATGATGTGGGCTGGTGAGACTGGCCCAATTAGAAAGGCGGTAGAGCCGTTTCTAGATTTAAGAATGAGAAAGCGCAGGGCGTTTACTAGTTTAGAGTGGCTTCCAACTGTAGCAAATAACAAAGAAGCTGGGGCTAGAACATTTCAGGCTTTGGTCAACAGCGGCATAGTTTATTTGCCAAAAGGTGAGCAATGGGCGATTGATTTAGTCGATCAACTTATTAGGTTTCCGGTAGGCAAGTTTGACGATAAAGTTGACGTATGTACTGGATTTGCAAGAATGATTAACAATGTATGGGCGTCAAGCCCTAGCACAAGTGAAGATGATAAAAAGCCGGACAGATACGACAGGGCATTTGATGACAGCGAAGAACATGACAATTCATGGAAATACGCATAAAAGGTTAATACTATGACTATAGGATTAGAAACATTAGTTCAATACTTCGAGGATTCTGCAAGTTCTTCTGATAGTGCGAGAGCGCTCAGCGAGAAAGCAAGAGATTATTATGACGGCAAGCAACTTACCAGCGAAGAAATTACAGAGCTAAAAAAGAGAATGCAGCCACCCGTTGTATTTAACCGCATTCAGCCAAAGATTGACTTTCTGTTAGGCTCAGAGCGCAGGCAGCGAACCGATCCAAAGGCATTTCCTAGAACACCTGATCACGATGAAGCGGCAGACGCTGCAACAGACGCTATTAGATACGTTCAAGACAACAATAACTTTGATGTACTTAGCTCAGATGTGTTCGAGAGTGGTTTAATTGAGGGAACTGGTGGTGTATCAGTTGAGGTTGATCCTGAAACACTAGACATCATCATTAAGCGCGTTCATTGGGATAGATACTTTTACGATCCACACTCAAGAGAAAGAGACCATAGAGACTCGCGCTATGATGGCGTTGTTATGTGGATGGACTTTGAAGAAGCTAAAGAGAAGTGGGGCGACGCTGCAGACGAGCTAGAAACCCAAATGCAACACACTTTAGCAACTGGCGATACATTCGAGGACAAGCCAACATCAGCACAATGGTTTGATTCAAGTCGAAAGCGCGTCATGGTTGTGCAGATTAACTATATTGACAAAGGCAGATGGTATACGTCTATTTACACCAAGGGCGTATATTTAGAAAAGCCAAAAGAATCGCCTTATGTGGACGAAATCGGAAAGCCCGAAAACCCTTTAATCATGATGAGCATGAAGGTTGACCGTGAAGGTAATCGTTACGGCGCTGTTAAAAACTTAATTGATATCCAGGACGAGATAAATAAACGTCGCTCTAAATCGCTTCACTTGCTAAACACGAAGCAAACCTTTAGTAAAGAAGGACATTTGAAGGATATTAATCGATTTAAGCGCGAAGCCAATAAACCTGACGGACATTTAGAGTTTCCTGCAACTGGTGAATTTGGTAAAGACTTCGGTGTTATTCCTGATAGCGGACTAGTAGCTAGTCAATTCCAGATGTATCAAGAGTCTATTCAGCAAATGGATTCAGTCAGTGCAAACGCCGCATTAAGCGGACAAACAGATCAAGGGTTAAGCGGTCGTGCTGTTCAGGCATTGCAGCAAGGTGGCTCGATTGAGCTAGCTCCATTGTTTGATGTTCATCTACAATGGAAAAAGCGCGTGGCTCGGGCTATATGGTCAAGGGTCAAGCAATACTGGAAAGAGCCTAAATGGTTACGAGTTACTGATGAAGAAGAAAACTTAAAGTGGGTCGGACTTAATCAGCCTGTTACAATGGCAGAGCAGGCGGTAATGGAAAAAACAGGTATGAGCCTTAAAGACGTTCAGGCGCAGTTTGGCGATAAGATAAAAGAAGTAGTTGCTCAAGACCCTGAGCTAGCTAAACCAGTGGCGAAGGACAACGACGTTGCTGAAATTGACGTGGACATTGTTCTTGAGGAAGTGCCAGACACTGTTAACTTGCAAGGTGAGCAGTTCGATCTATTAGTTAAGATGTATCAAGTTAATCCACAGTCTGCTGATAATCCAAAAGGAATACCATGGGAATCATTGGTTCAGATGTCTAGTTTACGCAATAAAGATAAATTGCTGGGTAATGATTTAACGCCAGAACAACAACAAGCAAGAGAACAGCAATCCGCAATACAACAACAGCAAGTGCAAATGCAACAAGCCCTCGCAGAGCTTGAGGCTGGCAAAACTAAGTCTGAGATAGATAAGAACATGGCTACTACAGAAAAACTCACTCAGGAGGCGGCGCAGAAGCAATTAGAGAGCATACTGATAGCAACTGATCCAGCTAAGGTGAATGTTTCCGTATGATAGTTGCCTGCCCAACAGTTCCGCATACAGGATCATACTTTATTGTTAAGCATTTGTTTGAGGGCTATGAGCAGGTTTTATTTAATCAGCAACATACTCAAGAGGACGCTATTTATTTCGATCACATGTTTCCGCATAAACGGGCGTCTATTGAAGCGATATGCGATCAATATCCGGTGATTATTCCGCTTAGGCATCCGAAAGTATGCGCTTTAAGTTGGGAGCGAAGAAATAAAGAGCTTGGCGATATGTGCCAAATGTTTAGGGAATTGACCAATATTTACGACAAATACGATCCTTTTTACATTCCTTTGGATACAGAGTTAAGAAAAAGCGCACTTAATAGCATTAATGACGAATTAGTGGTAAAATTGACTACAGACTGGCGGCCTATTCATTCAAAGCGTGAAGGCTCATCAGTAAGGTTTACAGATAACATAGAATTAAAGGAAGGAGAACTAGTCGATGAGTTAATCGAAGAAATTAAGCCTTTTTTAGATAGGTTTTACAGTTAGTAAAAAAGCGCCACCGGCTATCGGGTGATCGTGACGCCAACGCAAGGGCGATAGGAAACGCAATGGAAAGTTTAAGTAATGTATTTGAAGATGGTGAACCAGAAGCAATTGACCAAGTAGACGATAAAGCAGTTGAAGAGGTCGAAGAACCAGCAGAGGCAGAGCCAGAAAAGGTCGAAAAAGAACAAGAGCCGGAGGCGACGACAGCACCGGAAACAACAGAGCCAGAACCGAAAAGCGTGCCAATAAAAGCATTAATGGCAGAACGTGAGAAACGGCAAGAGCTAGAAAGAAAGGTTGCAGATTTAGCCGCCCAAAAAGCGAAAGAGCCTGCGCCAGATATTTTTGAAGATCAACAAGGATTTACTGAACACCTGCAAAAGCAGATTGATACCGACAGATTTAACGATCGCGCTAATCAATCAGAGTTTTATGCAAAGCGGGAATTTGGCGAAGAGGAGTTATCAGCAAAAGTTGAAGCTTTCAAAGAGCTTAAAATGACCAATCCAGAGCTAGAGGCTCAAGTATTGAATGCAGTTAGCCCATACCATGAAATTGTTGATATTGTCAGCAAGCATGAGAAAATGGAAAAAATGCAAAATATAGATGAGTTTGAAGCAAAGACTAGAGCAGAAATTGAAGCTAAAGTCAGAGCTGAAATAAAGGCTGAGCTGGAAGGTAAAATAAATGCCGATAAAGACTTGCGTGATTCTATCCCAACATCGTTGGTAGATGAGCCGTCCAAAGGGACAATAAACAAACCCACATGGGCAGGGCCTTCTACCTTAGACAGTATATTAGACTAAAGGTATAACATCATGGCAGATACAGCAGCAGCAACCGGCTTAACGGTTCAGCAGTGGGACGAGAAGTTTTTCGTAGACTCTCTAAACGCATCAATTTTCAAACCCTTCATGGGGTCTAAAACAAACTCAGTAATTAATGTTAAAGAAGATTTAACTAAAAAGCCTGGCGACTCAGTCACGTTTTCACTGGTTAATGCCCTTTCTAACAGCGCAGTTACTGGCAGCAACACGCTAGAAGGCAATGAAGAGGCTTTAATCTCTCGTAGCCAGAAAGTGACTATCGATCAATATCGTAACGCTGTACTCATTCCGGCACTTGAGGAGCAGTTTTCAGCGATCCCGCTTCGTAACGCAGGAAGTGACGCGTTAATGAACTGGGAAATGGAATTAACACGCGACAAAGTTATTACAGCTTTAGGCTCTATTAACGGCGTTGCTTACGGTTCGGCTTCAGAAGCTCAAAAAGACGCTTGGTTAGTAGATAATGCGGACAGAGCGTTGTTTGGCGCAGTGCTTTCTAATGACAGCGGCCCTGGCGATCACTCGGCAGCTTTAGCTAACATTGATAACACAGCGGATAAGTTAACCCCTGGAGCTATCAGCTTAATGAAGCGCCTTGCTAAGACAGCATCGCCTAAGATTGGGCCGCTTAAGCCTCGTAAGGGTGGCGTAACTAGTGATAGTTATGTAATGTTTGTTCCTTCTCTGCTTTTGAGAGACTTGACGAACAACAGTGACTTTTTGCAGGCCAATCGTGAAGCTCGCCAACGTGGAAAGATGAACCCTATCTTTGCAGGTGCTGACTACATTTATGATAATGTAGCTATCATTGAAGTTGAAGATATCGCCGTATTAACCGGCGTTGGTGCAGGCTCAATTGATGTTGCTCCAGCTTACCTATGTGGCGCAGGCGCAGTAGCAATGGCATGGGGTAAGCGTCCGCAAACAATCGCTGAAGAGCATGACTATAAAGACAAGCAAGGTTTAGCAGTTCGTCAGTGGTACGAGATCGAAAAAATGACGTTCGGCACTGCTGCGGGTTCTGATACTGGTGATTTAAAAGATCACGGTGTTGTAACTGGTTTCTTCGCTGCTGTAGCAGACTCTTAATCAATAGGGGGTTAATAGCCCCCGCATAGGAGAAGATTATGACAACATTTACAGCAACGAGAGCAGGGGAATCATTGCCTGTTTTCAAAGCAAGTGGAGCAGGCATTTTATGTGCCGCTTATGGAACTGTAGAAATTGCCACTAATCCAGTGGCTGCAGATATTTACGAAATGTGTCGAGTGCCAGCAGGCGCGGTAGTTGTTGGCGGCATGATTTACGCCGATGATTTAGATACAGGCGTAGAGACGCTTGATATGGACATCGGCTGGGCTGCTAATGGCAGTGATGCTGCAGATCCAGATGGCTTTGGCAACTTAGGCGTTTGGACTGGTGATGTAACTACAGACGTTAAGCCTGTAGCTGGCAACATGTTCAACTTCCAAGGTGTTCTATTGGCAGACGGCCCTAAGGCCTTTGTTAATGAAACCGTCATTCAGCTTGTAGCCAATGTGACCGCCGCAACAGGTGGTACAGGCACTTTAAGCGCGGTTGTATACTACGTTAACCCTTAAACCCATTGAGGGCTTCGGCCCTCATTTTTATTATCTACTGCAAAGGTACTTAATCATGAAATTTAAACTTATTAAACTTGGATGCAAGGATGTCGGCGCTTATGGCGGGGCAAAATTATCTACTGGCGACACATTTGAACTGGATGGCCACTTGGCAGAAAAAGCCAGCAATAATCCGGATTTTGAATTGGTTAAAGCAGCTAAGAAAGCTCCAGCTAAGAAAGCTGCCGATTAACATGTGATAGTCGGCTTTTATTTTTCCGAAGTTAAATCAAGAAAGGTAACAAAGAATGGCAACAGCGGCGGAAATAAGAAACAAGGCAGCATCTAAACTTGGCGTAAAGGCTATTGGTCAAACTTTAGACAACCCAATATCAAGCGACTTAGATGAGGCTTATGCCGAGGTTTACACAAGGCTTAGAGCTGAAGACTTGGTTAATTGGCATATTACATCAGAAGTGCCAGACGACATAGTTAGCCCTGTTGTTGATTTGGTTGCATTTGCTAGAGCTGTTGAGTATGGCGTTAGTGGCGATAGGTACAATCGAATTATTCTAGCGGCTAGTCAGGCAGAAACAAGAATAAGGCGCTCACTTCAAGACGATTACTTTACCGATGAGTCAGAGGCTAAATACTACTAATGGCTATCGTTAGCCTTCCATTAATAGGCCCAACATATACAAACCGATCTCTACCCGTTGGCGCTCAGGTCACTCGTAACTTTTACGCAACGATTAACGATCAAGGCGGCGAACAACTATCCTTTCAACCGTTCCCGGGACTAAAGACATTTGCTACAGGCACAGGCTTTGCGCGTGGCGCTGGTCGGCTGAATAACGTCCTGTATGTTGTTATGGGCGACAACCTTAATAAAGTGTCATCGTCTGGGGTAGTAACAGAGATTGGCGCTATAGAGGGTTCTGGTCGATGTGTACTAGCAGAAGATCAAGCAGGCAATCTAATCATTGCAACTGGCGAAGGCAAGCCTTATCAGTACGACGGCTCAAGCTTGACGCAAGGCACTGATGTTGATTTGCCTGACGCCAACACAGTCACCTACATTAACCGAAGAGTTGCTTATGATGGCATTGGCGGTGACGTTGCTTTTTCAGACTTAAGTGACCCAGACAGCGTAAATAGTTTAAATGTGGCGATAGCAGAGGCTAAAGCAGATGATTCTATTGCGGTATATGCCTACAAGTCACAATTACAGGTGTTTGGCGAAAAGTCTATTCAGCCCATGTATAACAGTGGCGTTGGCAACCCACCTTATTCATTTATATTAAACGCCAATCAAGAGGTCGGACTTGCGGCGGTTCATTCGATAAACTCAAACAATAATTTTCTGTATTTCTTAGGCAGTGATTTGTCTATATATCAAATGGCGGGACTCAGTTTGAGAGCTATTGGCAATCCTGCGATTGGGCAAGCTATCGAAAACTACACTGATGTTTCTGATGCTTACGGCGTTTGTTTTACGCTAGATAACACTAATTTTTATATGCTCTCATTTCCAACAGGTAACGAGACATGGTTATTTAACGAAACCGCCGGAATATGGACTAATCTAGCTTATGGCATGGATGGATCGCAACACCTAATATCAAGCTATGAGCATATTTACAACAAGCACCTAGTTACGGACAGAAGAAATGGCAATGTTTACGAACTAGACTTTGATACTTATACAGACAATGGCGACCCAATCCAGCACCAAAGAGATACTATATCTATTAATGGCGCTACTTTTGGCGCGCCTGGCGTTACTGTTTTTATGAACTATTTGCGCTTAGAAATTGAATCAGGCGCAAGCCTAGTAACCGATGAATCGCAAATCATCATGCAATACTCGGATGATAACGGTCGTTCGTGGAGCAGTGAACGATGGATGTCAATCGGTGAGCAAGGTGAGTTTGAGCATGAATTAGTTTGGTGGGGCATGGGTTCTTTTAAGAACAGAATGTTTCGATTCACTATGTCAGATAATATCAAATGGGTGTTGATTAAACTTTCAGCAGATGTGGAGCTTGGCAGTGGCTAACGTCGATCCTTTTGTCATTCAGTGGCCTAGAGCGTGGACAGACGATCCAGAAATAGGGCCAGTCGTCCACTACTTAAACCGCTTTTTACATGACTTGTTTATCAGGTCTGGTGGTGGCGACGATCTGATTGAAGAAGCTGAAAAGCTATTGGTCGGCGTTGATTCAAGAGTGTCTAAAAACACAGCAATTATTGACTATCTCTCGAACAGAGAAAAGATTGTAGTCACGACCGCCGGATTAACGGCGTACAGGTTTGATACGATTATTTGCAACAACACTTCGAGCATTAATATAACTTTAGATCCTAACGCTAAAAAAGGCGATGTGATTAACGTGAAACGACAAAACGCTGAGGTTATTGTATTAGGTGACATTGATGGCGATACAGATATGGTGATAAATGTGCAGTATTATTCAGCTAAACTTGTGTTTAATGGCACAGATTGGTCAAGGGTGTAACTATGATTACTCAAGAAGAATTAAAAGAACTATTCAACTACAAGGATGGGTGTTTTTATTGGAAGAATACTGGAAAAGGAAGAAAGAAATCAAAGTCAGCAGGGTATAATAGCGTTCGCGGGTATAATAGATTAGGCATTCACGGCATAAGTTATATGACACACAGGTTAATATTTTTGTACCATCACGGATATCTACCTAAATACATCGATCATATAGACAACAACCCATCTAACAACAGGATAGAAAACTTGCGTGAGTGCACCGTCAGCCAAAATGGATGCAACTCTAGAAACGCAAGCAATAATACGTCAGGCGTTAAAGGTGTTTACTGGCACAAAATACATAAAAAATGGCTTGCTAGGATTCAAGTAAACGGGAAAAGAATGATTGTAGGTTATTTTAATGCTATTGAGGATGCAAAAGCATCCATTGATGCAGCAAGAATAAAACACCACAAAGAGTTCGCGAGGCACGTATGAGTTTTGATGCGATACCCAATCCATTGCCAACAAAAGGCTCACCAGTTGACCTTTATTTGGACGCTTGGAAAATTCCAAAGGTTTCGTTTCCTGTCAGCTTGTTTTCTAGCGCATTTACTTTCAATGTAGATCCTGCTGCTTGGTTTATGTTTGAAAATGGGTCGCAGGTTTACACATCAACTGATATAACAAGCACTAACAGCGCAGGGAAATTACTAACAACGGTCACAAATACAAACTTGTTACTAGAGTCCAGAGAATGCCCAAGATACCAACCAAACAGAGGTCACTTATACTCAACCGCTTTATGGTGTCCAAATAAGACAAGAGACGGGGTTAGACAGTGGGGCGTAGGCGTTATAGCTGAGAATGGTGTTGGCTTTAGGCTGAAGTCTGACGGACTACTGTATGCCGTATTGATGTCTGGCGGTGTTGAAACAAAAGAGGAGTTAATTGATACATCATCGGTGACTGGGTTCGATGTAGAAAAAGGAAATGTATATGACGTTCAGTACCAGTGGCGAGGCGTTGGTAATTATGAGTTCTATATTAACTTAACCTTAGTTCACACTTTCTCTAATTTAGGTCAATTAACAGCGCTAAGCATGGAAAACCCAGCCTTGCCAGCTCATTTCTCTGCTATTAGAACGACAGAGGACGTTGAGATAAATATAGGATGTGTCGATATTTCATCTGAGAACGGCAAAAACAACTTTAGAGAGGCGTATACATCGGCTTATGCCGCCGCCGTAGCCGTCAGCACAGACACGCCAGTTATTGTGATCCACAACCCTTTGCAAATTAGCGGACAAACAAACACAAGAACAATGACTCTAGCTAGGATTAGTGCAACCTGTAGTAAAAAGGCTGTATTTAAAGTATGGATGACACGAGACCCAGCACAAATAACGGGTGAGACATTAAAAGTTGTTGGCAATGGGTCTTATGCTCAGACAGACTCTACCGATATGGATGCGACAGCAGTAAGAGCAACATCTGTGACACTAGCTGGCTTGTCTTTTGTTACAAGCATCCCTGTTGAGGCGGCCACAACAAGAGAAGTTGACAACCCGTATAGAGATAGAATTGAATTCCCTATTGTTAGGGGCGACTATTTAGTGGTTACGTGTACCGCGGCCTCAGCAAGCGCAGAGGTAACAGTTGAGTGGGGTGAGCAGAGATGATTTTAACAAGAGTAACCAGCCATCACGATTCAGCGCCTATCTATATTAATTTAGATCAAATTGTTAGTGTCCACCTTCACTCTGGCGTTGATTATCATGTTGAGATGTCTGACGGGTCTAGTATGCACATCGAGCTTACCGACTCAGTGATTGATGGATTGATAAACGATGCTGATACGGCTTACACGCCATAATGGACAATAAAGGATAAGGGTTTATTTTAATGACCATAACAACATCAACACCAATAGTAAGTGGGTTTGACTTAACGACGTCATTTCAAGCTATTTACACAGTGCAATCGCCTTACTTAAGGGTCAGCATCACCTCGGCTGTATTTAACAACTACAGCGCGTCTAATGCTGATTTAACGGTACGCATTACCCAAGGTGGCACAAGTGACTCACTTGATGAGATAGTCACAGAGTATGAAATAAGAGCAAAAGACAATTATTTGATCCCTGCTTTAATAGGTCAGGCAATTTCTCAGGGCGGTACAATAGAGGCAAAGGCCAGTGCAAATTCCAGTATTAACGCAAATATAACAGCGACATTAATATCATGAATACAAAAACACCAAAATTTGGTATAATTGACCAATGATTAGACTAGCAACCATTGAAGACATGCCAGAAATACTAAGAATGGGTGAAAACTTCTTTAATGCCTCTGGTTATGGTGAGCTTACCACCTTTAATAAAGACGACACCAGAAATTTAGTTGAGAGGCTTATAGAAACAGGCACTCTTCTAACAGATGGCAAATCAACCATACTTGGATTTATTGTGTTTCCAATATTCATGAACGTTTCATACCTTATGGCTCAAGAGTTGTTTTGGTGGGTCGATGAGGACGCCAGAAATACAGGTGTCGGCATTAAGATACTAAGAGCAGCAGAGGCTCTAGCTAAAGAAAAAGGCGCAAACTTAATGATCATGCTGTCACTAAACGACTTAAATGGTGAAAAAGTGAATAAATTATATGAAAAATTAGGGTACAAGCCGAAAGAGCAAAATTATATGAGGTTATTGTAATGGCTATTGGTACAGCGACGGCATTAATAGGGTCTGCTATTATAGGCGGCGCACTTCAGCACTCAGGTAGCAGAAGGGCGGCAAGAGCGCAAGAGCGAGGCAATCAAGCGGCAATTGATGAGCAGAGAGCAGCAAGAGAGCAGTTTTTTGCAAGGACTCAACCATTTGTTGATATTGGTTTAAGCGCTGGCGAACAGCTCCAAGCTTTACTCAATAATCCGCAAGCTGGACTTGATGAAATCAACCCTGTTGTCGATATTTTGAGAAATCAAGGTTTTGAGCAAATCCAAGAGTCGGCAGCGGCAGGCGGTCGATTAGGTGCTGGTGGCACTTTGAAGGATTTAACTCAATTTAATACCGATTTAACGACAACCGTTATCCCTCAATTACAGAATCAGCGGTTCAATCAACTGTTTAATGTGTTGGGACTTGGTCAAAACGCAGCGACCGGACAAGGTACAGCAGCGCTACAGACTGGAGCTAACATATCAGGCTTTCAACAAGGTATCGGCAACGCAAGAGCTGGAGGCATTGTTGGCAGCACTAACGCGCTAACTGGCATGCTTAGCAATATTGGATCGGCCTTTGGGGCACAACCGTCAGGAGGCGCAGATATGTTTTCAGATCAAAACCTATACGGCGAAAGCGGCGCGCCTTCATTCACAATGCCAACGTTCGCCCCGCCTCAATTTTAAGGAATATTCTAATGGCTCAATTTGCACCATTTAACCCTGTACAAGACTACCAGAGAGCTAGATCTAATGCTTTGTCAATGCAAAGGCAAGAGCAGGCTATACAGAGAGAGCGAGAGGCTGCGCCAATAAGAAGCCAGATGGACAAACTTGGCTTAGAGCAAGCTCAAAAAGGCGTGGCTAGAAGTGAAACAGAGTATAAGCAAGAAGACGCCATACAAAAAGCAACTATTCTGCACAATACCGCGAAAGCTATTCGAGGATTAGACCCCTCTCAATATACACAAGCGGTCGCCTCTATGATCCCTCAGTTAAAGACTTTTGGTATCGACACTAGCCAGTTTGAAGGTATTGAAATAACGCCAGAAGGTTTAGATCAAGTTATCGCAGAAACTCAAGGATTCATTAAAGACCCTAATAAACTTGCTCAACTATCTTCAGGGCAACGAGAAAGAAGAGACTTAATGACCGACTTGGAAGGCGCTATTGATCAGAATACAGGGAAATTAATTCCTGTCAATAAAATGACGGCGAGACAAAGAGCTGCAGCAGTTAAGCTTAGACTGGTCGCTCCGCCAGTTGGTTCGGCAATCCAGACAATTGCAGACAAGGGTACTGGGCAAGAAGTCGCTGACGTAGAGAAAACCATTGCAACAGGAAAAGAAGAAGGCAAGCTTGACGCTCAAGGCAGATTAGCCCCAGACATCGAAAAGCAAAAGGTTCTGGCAAAAGACGCTGGAGCATTATCAACTGAAATATTTAAACGCATTGGCGCTGTTGAGCTAAATGTTGGAAAGCTAAAAGAAGGCATAAGATTAATCGACGAAGGCGCCAATGTTGGCCCTATCGATAAGTGGTTTCCTAGCTTTAAGCCAGCATCCATTAAGTTAGACAATCTTAAAAACAGATTAGGGCTTGATGTTATTTCGTCAATAACCTTTGGCGCATTATCAGAGAAAGAGCTGCAAGTTGCATTTGATACAGCCATGCCGTCTAATCTCGATAGTGATGAGTTGAAGATATGGTTTCAAGAGCGAATAGACGCGCAAACAAAACTGCTAGCGGCACTTGAGGATTCTGGGATATTCCTAGCTGAAGATGGCGCGACAATACCTAAGCTAATGGCGAGGCGCAGACAGCAAAGAGGTCAAATCCAACAGCCTAGCGTTAAAGACCTATCAGACGACGAGCTATTTAACTAATGGACACTAAAGAAAAATGGCAAGAGATAGCTAATCGAGGCTTGCAAGACAGGTTCGATCCGGAAACTCGCGCCAAGTTTGACGAGGCCGTTAGACGTGGATTAATTACCATGCCCGAGCAACAACAAGCTCCGCAGTTTCAGTCTGAGTCAGAAATTCCAATTGCAGAAGAAATCAGACTTCCTTTTAAGCCTAAGCCTGCTCAAGAGCCTACTTTGGCCGAAGAGTTAATTGGCGGATTAGAAGGCGCTGCAACAATGACGTCTGGCGCAATAGCCGCGCCAATCGCAGGAATTGTCGGTTTAGCCGAGGCTGCTTACCCTTTTTCTGAGCCTGGCGCAGGAGGAAGGCGCGCACAACAAATTCAAGAAGCCCTGACCATTAAACCAACCAAAGGCGCTGAAATGGCGATGCAGCCGCTTCAAGCTGTTGGAGAAAAAATTGAGTCGGCTCGGCGGTATTTTGGCGAAGACACATTGCAAGCAACTGGAAGTCCTCTCTTGGCAACAATGGCAAGTATTTTGCCGGATGCTACCATGTCTTTATTTGGTGTTAGACTAGGAAAGCCAAGCACGCAACAACCATCTATACCAAAAGGCACATCTAAACTGCAAAGCGCCACCAAACAGAAAATAGGCGAATTGATACAAGAAGGGTCGAAAGACGTCAGTACGGCTAAATTCAAAGTTGCGCCTAACACCGTATTAAGTAAAATAACAGACGGAGCGCCTAGAGTTGTTGGTGATGCAACCGCGAAAACCACAATTAAGCAAGGTTTCGATCCTGCTATTGTTGCTATGGTTAAAGGCTCGAACAACATAGACAAGGCAGGCTTCTCTAAAATGGTCGAAATAACCAAGAAGTCACTTAAAAACGCTGAGTTTGGCGCTAAAAACCGCGCTAGTGACGTTTTAGGCGATTCCTTTCTAAAAAGGATTAATCAGGTCAGTAAAGCCAATAGGAAAGCAGGCGGCAGGCTTGACAGGGTAGCTAAGTCGCTAAAAGGAAGTAATGTTGACAGTTCGCCAGCCGTTACTCAGTTCTTAAAAGACCTAAAAAACAAAGGCGTAACAGTTACAGAGGATTTAAAGCTTGGATTCAAAGGGTCTGATTTTGAGGGTGCAAGCGCTGAAGCCAGAAGCGCTCAAAGCATACTAAGGACAACATTCAACAGAATGTCAAACACTAGAACGCCTGATGCCTTTGATTTGCATAGAATGAAGAAGTTTCTAGATTCTCAGGTGTCATTCGGAAAATCCAAAAGCGGAATGCCTGGCGTTGCCGAAGGAACATTGAAATCATTAAGACGTAATATCGACGAAATACTAGATAATAATTTTCCTGAATACGACAAGGTTAATACTGTATTTGCTGAGACAAGAACCGCTTTAGATAATCTACAAGACGCGGCGGGCAAGAAACTGTCATTTACAGGCGGCAACGCAAACAAGGCGCTAGGCACAAAATTAAGATCGCTGCTAAGCAACAATCAGTCACGAGTTAAGTTAATGGACTCAGTTAATGAGATGGAAAACCTATCAATAAAGCATGGCGGCAACTTTAAAGACAACTTGTTAGCTCAAGCCCTCTTTGTTGACGAATTAGAAAATGTCTTTAAAACATCAGCTAGAACTGGATTTAAAGGTCAAATTGCAGAGGCTGCGGTTGACGTTGCCACAGGATCGCCTCTTAGAGCTACGCTAGGCGCAGGAAAGGCGGCTGTGAGCAAGATAACAGGTAAGTCGCCAGATAAAGCGCTTGAAGCTATTAAGCAACTAATAAAGGAAATCAAATAATGTCATGGTCAAAAATGTCCAGCGTTCCCAACCCACTATTCGACACCAATGGCGATCCTTTTTCTGGCGCGGTACTGAAGGCTTACTTGCCTGGCACAACTACCAGCACTAGTATTGCTATTGATTCAGACGGAACAAGCCCGCAAGCCTCTATAACAGCTAATGCCGATGGCATATGGGAAGTTTCTGGAAACGAAATCATTCCTCATATTGACAGGCTTCATAAGTGGGGTATTTTTGCTAATGCGACTGATGCCGCTGCTAACACGCCTTTTTACATGGGGCCGTTTGATAGTGTTTCTCAGACTGTTGATTCGTCTGGAAGCGTTTCTACGCAAGAGCTAACCACGGCAACAATGGCGAACAATACCGCAAAAACTTACGCTGACGGTGATGTTGTTCAAACAGCAGAGTTTTCAACGGGTAACGGCGGTGGTGGAACTTATGATGTTGTTTTGACTTCAGGCGTAACGCCTAACGCACAAGATATTATTGTTGGCGTTGCAGACGCAACTATTAGCTTTGTATTAAGGCGACCAGACGTTTTGACTCCGTTACATCTTGGCGCTATACCGTCTGTTGATTCTGCGGCAAATACTTCTGCACTAAGGAGGTGGGCTGAGCTTGGCGGAGAATTAAAAATATCAGATGGAGAGTTTTTATTTGACAATACCACGCCATTAACGGAGTTTCCTGCTGATACGTTGATTGATATAAGGCAGGGCGCGACACTAAAAAGCACTATCGCCACAGCTACATTCATTGAGCTGACCAGTAAAGACAACATTAAGTTTAAGGGTGGCGGAAAAATAAAAGGAACGCCTGGGATAGCTTCGGCTTACGATGGAATTACAGTAACGTCGTGTGATAATTTCAGAATGTATGGAATGAATGTAACGCAGTTCAATGGTATAGGCTTGAAGATGGAAAGCTGCACAAATGCTGTTGTTAGAAAAAACAGGTGTTTTAACAACTCTATATATGGCATTCAGGATAAGTTAGGCGTTAATAACTCTATCACTTATAACAAGCTTCATGATAACGGAACTACGGATGCAGGCTCTAATGCGCTTGGTCGTGGACTTGTTACATGGATGGTTACTAAAGGCAAGTATAATAATAACGATTGTTATAACAACACTGAATACGGGTTAAGGGTTTACTCTGAAACTGGCGATGCTTCTGGTACAAGTGACAACGCTTATAAAGGAAATGTTTGTTATGGAAACGGCACAAGTGGCGACATTGAGTTTTATGTGTTCAACGAATCCGGTCTTATTAAAAATAATCTATTTAAAGATAACATAATAACCATTGACGGCGTTGTATCAACTATTGGGATGAGCGCACAAGGAACTGAAAATAATTACATTGATAATCAGATCATTAACTCGAGTAATGACCAAACTGGCACAGCTTATCAGTTGTTCGGAATCTATGACTCAACCATTAAAGGCGGTACTGTTAAAGGTGTGTCGACCGTTTTAGGGTTCAGCGGCACAGCCACATATATTCCAGACGGATTGACTATTAAGGATATAACAGCGCTTGAGGTGGCTAGTTTTATTCCTTCAATAACCTATTTTGGGACTGGCGCCAAAGGACATATAATTGCAGGCAACAAAGCTACTCACGGAGGGCTTGGAACAGACAACGGAATAGTGTTGACGGCATGGGCTGAAGGTCAATTTGAGCTTAAAAATAACACAATGGACGGATTTAACAAGGGCTTTGAAATTTCAGATGTTGCTGTAAATGTTCAAGGCAACACTTCGCTAAATTCTACCACATGGGGTTGCGAGGTAATAACTGCCGTTAACGACCGCGTTGAAATGTGGGGCAACTCATTCGATAGTGGATTTCCCTCATCTATTGTAAATATGAGTACAGGAAGGGTTGAGGCGCAAGGATCAAGGGTGACGTCAAGCAATGCCTCGCCATCGTCTGATAGTAGGCTTTCAGCGTGGGAGTCTGGCGACTTTTGCCACAAAACAGGAGGCGTTACAGTTGACGCCAATGGGCGCATTCAGATCGGTTGGATTTGCACAGTATCTGGGACTGCTGGCACTTGGGAGCCTGTCTGGGCAAGTTCTGCAACATGGGTGTAGTTAAATAGCGCGACTATATGCCGCGCTGGTTTAATGTCAATATGAAGGGAGGTTGCTAAGGCACTCGAATCCTCTTTTACTTGCCTGTCGTTCCGCGCGCAACAACTGACAAAACTCTACCTAAACACTCTCTGCCGCACTGCATGCCTACACCGCACCAACCCGCATTTAGGCTTAGACAACCTCACCACATATTAACACTAGTTGGCTTCTTCGGAAAATCCTTAAGAGCTTCAGCCATTGCCCCATTAACCCTCTAATATATTCGGCACACCCCACTAGATAGGGTGTTTTTGTTTAGGCGCTATTATAATTGAATCAATAACACCCAATATGCCTTATTCAGAACTTAATCAGGTTAATTATCAAAACGGCGACAGCTCATCGTCAAACGGACTGTTATTCGCCACAGGTTGCGCCTGAGCGCTCGCTGGTTGCGTGTTTGGCCTAGAGTCTAGCATCTGCATATTGTTAGCTATAATCTCTGTAGAGTAACGATCTGAGCCGTCTTGAGCTTGCCACTTGCGCGTTTGCAATTTGCCCTGAATGTAAATCTTAGAACCTTTCTTAACGTACTGAGCAATTATATCAGCCAGTTGTCTAAACGCGACTATTCTATGCCATTCGGTACGCTCTTGCTTTTGACCTTGTTTATCCTTCCATGATTCGCTCGTTGCTACGCTGAAATTGACCACGGTATCGCCATTAGGCATAGCTTTAATTTCTGGGTCGTTTCCGACATTGCCTATAATTGTTACGCTGTTTACGCCTTTCATACTGAAGCCCTCGATTGATTAGTTGACTTTAACAACTTATACACATTTCTTGTGCAAGCATGAAGCATTACAACTGGATTCCAGTCGCCCTTTCTAATAATTCGCGTCTGAGCAAGCCCGTTATCATCTATAAATTTCTGCCTTACTAATAGTTGCGGTTCATGCGGTCTATAGGCGACATTTGGCATTCCTACGGTTAATTGTTGCGCCTGCTTTCTGATTTGCTTAGCTTTTTTATTGTTCATATTAACCCCTTAATTTTGACTCGATTATCGAGCATTGTGTTTATAAATTTATCCATTAGCAAGTCTAGTCGATTGTGAAAGTCTTTATCCGCATCAACTTTAATGATTAACGGCGGCATATCAGGATGATAGCTCATAAAATCCCATTGCTCCAAGCCAGTGACCCACATTGAACCTTGCACTTGTGCGACATACTTTGACGGTATTTTGCCGGCCAACAAATATTCAACGTGCGTATGAGGCGCAGGGCATTTAATCTCAAGTCCCCTGTCACCAATTAAGCCATCAGGACTACATGACACTAGTTTATCATCGTCTTTATAGATTAGCCCAACCTCTGATACCTCGGAATCTGTCAGGAACTCATAAGCCTGTCTAGCCTCTGGCTCTAACTCAACGCCTCTGGACATCCACTCGTTTTGATCTACGCTGATTTTATCCTTCATAAAGTATTCAGCTACTAGTTTATTGCAGTACGCCTTAGCTTGCGTACTAGGCTTGCCAGTGGACGTTATGATTTTATCGAAGCATGAGGCGGTTGGTATGCCGCAACGCGCCTTAAACCACGCCTCTGAGCATTGTTCAACGTCTACTATAATCATTTGGCTCTACTCTTAAGCATTCGCACTACTCGCTCATATTGAGACTCAAGGATTGTATCAACTGATTTCGCCTTAAAGAATCCAAGTAATTTATCTTCATTGGCTTTGGTTTCAACAATCAAATCTTTAATCTCATTAGCCTGATCTGCATTGATGTAGCCGCAAGCCGTATCAATGCGCCCGTCAACGTCTTTATCGGCTGTCAAGATACCTAACGCGCCTATTAAGGTATAACGCTGTAGGTAGCTCACTGTAGAACCTCTTGACTGAATGGCGTTTTTAGAACCTGATTCATCTGGCTGACCTTGCATTGACGTACTTTCGCTGTGTCCATCTACATGGGTAACGATACAAGTAACGCTAATCGTTTCGCCGTGAGATTGCTCAAATCGGTAGGATAATCCGCACTTCTTAAGTAATCCACCGATAGCTAGTTGAATATCAGCTAAAGGCGCGTATGAGAAATTATGCCCTTCTTTGTTCTTATAAATCACGCCCTGATTTGCTTGGAACTCAGACAAGGCAACAAAGAATGCTTTTTTCGCCTGCTTAACTTCCCACCTATCTTGTAAGTCCATTAGTCGCTCTAGTGACTCAACAGGCGAATTACTTTGTATTGCTATTTCAAGCAACTTAGGAACGTCAAGCGCATTGGCTTGAACTTGTCCCTCTTGTTTAACTACTAAATCATTCATTCAAGTACTCCTCATATCTTTTATTATAAATTTTACCTAGCCCATTCTGTAGGATAGCTACAAATAAATCGGTTTCATCTGATTTAGGGAATACACTCTTTCTGCCAGATTCGATAAACGTACGCATTAACGAACGGTGCGCGGCTTCAATATCAGCAGATATAATATCATCCATTATATCTTCAAGGTCTTGCTCTGATAGCCAGTCGCTGAACGATAATAGTTCGCGCTCATAACCTACAAATTCTTTTTCTGGGTTGCTTGGATAATCGTCTACATTCCATCCCATCTTTGTAACTCCTCATTAATTAATTACATGACCTAGTATAATGATTATTTAACTAATTGCAAGATTTTATTTTACTTTAGCTAAATTTCGTGTATTATGAAATGACAATCACATTTGGAGAGATAAAAGATGTCAATGGTAAAGATAGATGAACATATCCACAAGAAACTGAAAGAAATCAGCAAAGCAAGAAAGAAAAATTATGTAATTGTACATAAGTACAAAGACATCCTGGCAGAGCTGGTAACAACGGCTCACAAGAAAGAAGTTCCTGTTAAAAAAGGAGAGGGTAAATGAAACTGGATTACAAAATGGGGTTAGAAAAAGCACTTGAGCATTCAGGCATATCATCCAATGAAATGTGCAAGAAGCTCGGCATTACTACAAGCACATGGCTTAACTACACAAGAGGCACTTGCAGGTTAAATGTTCAGCAAGCTGTGAGAATAGCCGAGATTGCAGGCACAGACATTCATCAGCTAATCGACTGGATGAGGGGTGAGCAATGAAAATCTTTTCCACAAAACTTGTTGAGGAAAGCATTGTTAGCGCGGTTGAGTGCGACTGTTGCTTAAAGATTTATGATGATGAAATGGAGTTGCAAGAGTTTTTTGTCCATGAAGATATAGGCGGGTACAGCTCTGTTTTTGGAGACATGAGCGAGATAGAGCTTCACTTGTGCCAATATTGCGTGAAGGACTTGCTTGGACATATTGTGAGGGTGTCATGAGCACAACAAGCAATAACTTCATGAAATGGCCTGCGCCTAAAGCAATACATTATTGTCAGCCTAGCGAGACTTTATGCGCTTGCGGTAGATTTAAAATGGCTGTAATAGCTACTGAGAACAAAGGTCTCGTGGACTGCCTTCGGTGCAAAAAGACCGCTAAATTTAACAAGGAGTTAAGCAATGACTCATAAATACTGGATTAACGGCATAACAGGCGTAAAAATGACCGACAAGGAATACAGCGACATAGGCTTGGAAGCAATCAGAAAGATGCGCTCTAAGTTTGTATACAACGCCGCGTTTAATGTTGAGCAGCTAAACATCATTGAAAGCTACATTGATGAACAGGAGAGGATAAATGACTAAGAAGCAAAAACTACTGCAAGCATTGAAATCAGGCAAAGCAATGTCTAAAAAAGAGCTGTATCACGCCACACGCTATTGGAACATAGGCGGAGGCATTAACAAACTACGCAACGAAGGCTATAACATCATAACTAAGATGGTCGAGCGCAATGATGAGCGTTATGGGGTTTATAAGTTGGAGGTAAAACAATGAGAGAGTTTAAATTCAGAGCTTGGGATGAATCGAGGAGAAAAATGTGTAAGAGCATAGATGTTGGCTGGATTGTTTGCTCTGGAAGGCTGTTTGCAGAAAACTATAACCAGAGTGGAGTTGTTCAAAAATTAACAATAATGCAGTCAACAGGACTCAATGATAAGAATGGCGTGGAGATATTTGAGTTAGATGTTGTAAAGAATATTCACGGAGACACTCAGTTGATAAAATGGCTGGATAAAGAAGCTTGCTTTTGCGCCGAGGACATTCCAATTATTGACGACGACGATCGTTTATTCAATATTGAATCAACTGATGAGGTAATCGGAAACGTATTCACCAACCCAGAACTCCTGGAGCTTGATAACTAATGCAACTTTATGTAGTATATAAGGAAAGGGGCTAGCGAAAGCCAACCCCTTTAGAATACTTGAACTTTGACCGAGAAAAGTATTCGTAGAAATGTAATGTTATAACATAACGCTTCTATTTTCAACACTTCTTAAATTTTCGGTAACAGTATTTAAAGTAAAAAGCTTAAGACGGCTAGAAAACGTACAAATGTTGATAAGAGTGTTTTTGCCAAGTTAGACTCTTAAAACTCAAACTAAACGGTTAAGTGTTTTTAATGGGCGGCATTAGTCAAAGAGTATTCATGGATTCGTGCAATCTGCTAGAGCTTGAGATTAGTGTCACCCCATAAAAACATTTAATTAAAGTGACCAGACACTTAAAAGGCTCTATCAGAGAAGGCACTCTATAAAATGCTAGTACGATACTTAACTTTAAATAATGGTAATGCTTAGATTCAATATGCAGTATATGAGTTATCAACTTATGTCTAAATGACAACTATGACTTAAAGAAAGGCATAACATGGAATACATGACAATTATTAAATTTGACAAGATAGACGAATCAGTGAATAGTCTTATCAAGGATGGCTGGACACCTTTGGGCGGGGTAACAATGACAACGGTTAGCGATAAGGTCTGTATGGCTCAAGCTTTAACGAGAAAGCCAAAGGCTAAGAAGCGTACCGAGAGATTCAAAAAACCAACCAGAGAGGCTGTGAGCGCGTTTGAGAAGGAAAACAACCTTAATTTAGAGGGCATGTATGATTTCTATGAGTCAAATGGGTGGAAAGTTGGTAAGAACTCAATGAAAGACTGGAAAGCATCAGCAAGAAATTGGAGCAAGCGCTCAATCGGAACTGAACCAGTTAAACCATCAGTTTCACATATTGACGCTAACGAGCTTAAAAAGGCTCAAGACAACCAAGAGCTGATGAACGCTAAAAAGAACGGCTTTGAAACAGTTGACGAATATAACGCGCATCTGTTCCAGCAGCAGATTAATAAATACAAGTAAAGGAGAATAGAATGATGTGTAGTATTGGCGGTGTGGTTTTATGGTTTGTTATTGGCTTTTGTATAGCTATATGGGCTACAACAAAGGACAAATAAAATGAAAACACCTATATGGTACTAAGCGAACTTTAAATACAAATAAGGAGAGTAACAATGAAACCAAATAATAAAGGTGTGATAAACCAAGAAAATCTGATGTCTTTGCTGCACTATAATAAGGTCACCGGAGTGTTTACATGGAGAAAACGTGACGCATCCTTGTTTGCATCAGCACAAGCAGAGAGGATGTGGAATAAACGCTACGCAGGGAAGGAGGCAGGAACAGTCCGTCAAGAACCTGGCGGCTATAGGGTTATTCTTATAAATGGAAGAAAATACATGGCTCATCGTTTGGCGTGGATGTATGAGTATGGCAAGATTCCAGAAGGGTGTATAGATCACATCAATTGCAATAAATTGGATAATAATATATCAAATCTTCGTGAGTGTACTATGTCAGAAAACCTAATGAACTCCAAATTAATGCGCGGAACTATGTCTGGGATAAAAGGGGTGCATTTACACAAGCCATCCGGAAGATGGCAGGCGAGACTTAGGTATGACGGAAAGAATAGGCATGTTGGTAGTTATGGCACAAAAGAGGAGGCGAAAAATGCAATTATTGCCAAGAGAAATGAGGTTCACGGGGAGTTCGCCAGACATGAGTAAAGATATTAACGAAATGACAGAAGCAGAGAAGAATCTTGAGATAGCTAGGTTGGCTTATCCTCAGCATAAAGTATACATTGTTAAGACGACTGGTGAGGTCAGAGTAGAGGAAGTGTGTCATCAAGGCTTTACTAGGGATATGCGTGTTGACTACTACAAAAACTTGCATGATCTAGCAGACTGCCTGTTATTGCTATTGCGCGAGAAAGCAAGGGAGAGTAACGATGAGCGATAAACCACAACAGGCAACACCCCATAAAAGCTTAATTGATCAAGTTATGGATAGTCGTGTGGCTAAAAACGAACGTGAATGGGCTTGTGCTATAGAAATAGAAAAGTTACAAGCCAGAGTGCAAGAGTTAGAAGAAAAAATGAACATCACCAATAAGCACGATTTAATTTGGTTAGAGCGACGGGAAGTTAAACGAATCAAAGCTGAAGGGATTGAGGAAATGCTAGAAGATTTGGCAAAAACTCAAGATGGCAGATATATGATGCTCATCCCTTTAAATCGGATTATTGATTGGAAAAACAAGTTGGAGGTCAACAATGACAACAGCTAACGCAACAACAGACAGCACAGGCAATATGCTTTACTCAGTCAACACAAGTGGCAAGTTTAGAGCGAGGCAATTAACATCTAAAACTATTGGCGTATGGGATTATGTGTTACCCGGTAAATCAAAAACCGTTCAATTAGTCACATTACTAGGTGATTCAGCCTATGACCTGCTGGCTAGACACATTCACGAAAGCGAGAAAATACCACTAGGCGCAACGGTTAATATTAATCGCTCAAGCCGAGTCGTTGAAATCAAGGTTAAGCAAAACAAGCGAGACTATCGATTATTCTCAGGCGCGATATATAGGAAGTGATATGAGCAAAATAGCGGGAGGTAAAATAATGCCAGAGGATAAATCAATGAACGTACTAGATTTGTTCTCTGGTATTTGACTCGGAGGCTTCGCATTAGCATCACATCCACATGGATTTAAAACAGCAGCATTCTGTGAATACGACAAAGACGCCCAAGCAGTATTGAAAAAGCGATTTCCAGAAGTGCCAATAATTAACGATATTAAGGAGTTAGTGTTTTGCCTAGAACATCTAAAAGAAAATCAGATGCTGCCAGAGAAAATCAAAAAAAAGCTGTTGCAGCGAGAGTTAAGAATGGAAATGTTGAGTGCGTCTGCAAAAACTGTGGCAAGCAGTTCAACACACCAAAAAGCTACATTGCAAAAGGTGGCGGAAAATTCTGCTCTAACAACTGTCGATATGTTTTCAAGCGAGGAGACAACGGAGCAAACGCAGGGGGTGGGGCATGGATGCTCGGAGAAAATAACCCCAATTATATTGACGGCAAATCCTCAGAGCGGAAAGAAGGGCGCGTTAGATACGCAAAAGAACTCAACCAATGGAGAAGAAGGGTTTACGCAAGAGATGGATACCAGTGCCAGGAGTGCGGAATCAAGCCAAGAAAACAAGGGCAGCTTAACGCCCATCACATCAAGCACTGGGCAACGCACGAATCGTTGCGATTCGATATTAACAACGGAATTACAGTCTGTATTGACTGTCACAAAGCAATTCATGCAAGGGGGAATTGATGTCGTCACAGGAGGGTTTCCATGCCAGCCAGCTTCAGTTGCTGGGGCAAGAAAAGGAAGGGAAGATGAGCGATGGCTCTGGAATGAGATGTTTAGAGTTATACAAATTGCACGTCCAAAATGGGTTATCGGAGAAAATGTATCTGGGCTTATCACGGTTGATGAAGGGCTGGCATTCGAGAATGTGTGTCTTGACCTGGAAAGAGAAGGTTACACCGTACAAACGCTTATTATTCCAGCTTGTGCCAAAGACGCGCACCACAGAAGAGACAGGGTTTGGATTATTGCCCACACCAACATCTAGTGACGGCACATCGGGCGGAGTTATTGGAAAAAATGACACATATTATCAAACATCTGGACTGCCAAGAAAGATAACGCAAAACGGTGTTGATGGATCGGTTGGACTAGGCAGGCTTGTGCAAATGTGGCCAACACCTAACGCCGGAGACGATAGAGACAGAGGAAATCTGTCAAATCCTTGTATTCAAAGGCGAAAGGAAATTGGCAAGCAAATCATGTTGAGCCAGTGTGTTAGTGAAGAATCAGGCAGATTAAACCCAGATTGGGTCGAGCCTCTAATGGGCTATCCAGTCGGCTGGACTGATTTAGAAAAGGATAATGTAACGCATGAGATAACTGAGTTTGTTGGTAATCCTGACGATTCAGGCGAGCCAAGAGTAACAACTAGATCCGACTTAAGAGCCAAACGACTTAAGCAGCTTGGAAACTCAATAGTTCCACAGGTGGCCAGCGAGATATTTAAAGCAATCAGGAGCATAGAAGATGAATAAAAGAGAAATTAAAGAATTCAACCGAAGAAACAATTGGAATAAGTTAATCGCTGTGATTGCTGTATGTATCGCTATCAATGTATTATTTGGCCATGAATGGTGGACAGGATAATAAACACTTGACACTATAAGCGCATGAGCGTATAGTGAGTATATAGGTTAATGAGGGAGTAAATAGCATGACACAGCAAGAGTTTTATGATCTACCAGAAGTTCAGGCGCTAATAAACATTCAAAAAATGAATATGTACGGAAGCGATGCGCACAAGCAAGCGCATGGCAAGATTGCAGATGTAGCCAAGAGGGAGGGCGTATTTGAGGAATATAGAGCCTCTGGTGGTTGTGATTATTAATAAATCAATAAAAAGGAGTAAACATGAAGCATCAAGTATTTAAACTTCAACAATACGTCGACATCTACCACGACGGCAACAAAGCCTCATTTGGCAGAGAGTTCGGCAGAATGCCTCAGAGCGTAACGCGCTTGTTCCATAAGCCTGAGCAATGGGCTGTTATCATGGTTAAGCGTAAAGCGCTGTTAGTTCAAATAAGAGGAGAGAGCAAATGAATAAAGTAACGCTGGAATTAACTGATGAGCAGTTAGCGAAAATACAAAAGATGCTTGCTGATGAGCCTATGTCTACGGGCGTTAGATGGAGGGCTGAGAAAGACAAGAGGTATTGGCTCATTGACGATTATGGTGATATATTCGGAACCGTAGACATGAGACTTTCATCAGATAATTACAGATACGATATAGGCAACTACTACAAAACAGAAGATGAAGCCCTTGTCGCTGAGAAGAAACAATTAGCTATGCAGAAAATCTTTGACTACATTGCTAAAGGCGATGCGGAAAAAGGATTGGTTATTGGGCGGAATAATAAAAGCCAGACAAGATATCGCGTATTTTACGACTCAACTCAGAACGCCTTACTGCTGAGCTATAATCGCTTCATTGTGGAAACAGACCCGCGCCTCTATGGGCATAAGGACGTTATCGAGCAATCAATAATTGACCTTGAGAGCGAGTATTTGATTTATTTTGGGGTGGAGCGATGACCATATCCTGTAGTTGTGATTTTGAGCTAGATGAATGTAATTGGGCATACATACCAAAGATGAATTTAACTGCACTGAGTACCAAACGAGGAAGGCGTTGCTGTGGTTGTAATAAACTAATAAAGGTTGGCGAAAGTTGTCAGCCATTGACAAGATTTAGATTGGCTAGAACAGAAATTGAAGAGAATATTTATGGGGATGAAGTCCCAATAGCAACATGGTATAACTGTGAGAGCTGTTTTGACTTTTACGAGTCAATTACAGAGCAAGGTTATTGCGTAACCCTTAGCGATGGATGGATGGGTGATGCAGTAGAGGAGTTGAAACGTGTGGCGGAGGAGGGCGAGTGATGACAACAACAGAACTTATAAAGATATTAAAAAAATTTGAACTGGGTGCTTGTGGTAGATCCAGAAAAGTATCTTTCAGTGTTGATGGAGCGTTTATTCCAGAGCCAGATATATCAATTAACAGTACAGGTACTGGAATTGCTGGTGCGGAAATCTGTTTACTATTGAAAACGGGGAGGTGAGCAATGAACACAGCAACTCAACTGGCATCCCTTGACGTATGCGATATATACACTCAAGCAAAGGATAAAGCCGTTCAAATCGACAAGAAAGGCAATAGATTATGCTTCACCTTCGAGGATGGATCTAAACTAAGGCTAGATTACTCAGGCGTATACGTTGAGCTAGTTGAGGATATGTTTAACGATGATATTGCAGTAAAGCAATTTGAGGAGAAATAGAATGAGTGATAGCTTAGAGAGCCTAGCTGAAGAAGATGCCCAATTTAGCGCAATCAGAGAACTTGCAAAAGGTATAGGGTGCGATGATTACGAATCAGCAGCATACGCTATTGAAAGGTTTTCTGTTGAATATTACGTTAATGATGAGACACCTAAAATGAGCCTGTCACTAGCAAAGAAAACATTTTTATCAGTAGGCGGACAGTTAACAAAGGAGAAATAGAATGAGCGTTCAAGTCTATAAAGAGCCTGAAGTAATAACTTCAAAAGAACTGAAGGCAGTAGCTAGTCACTTATTGAAGATGGCGAAAATCGTTAAAAAGAACAATGGAACATGCTTTGGAATTATTGAGTTCGCGCAAAGCGAAACTGTAAATAGCGAGAATAGCATTGTATCTACATTTTCAATGGCAACTGTAAAGGTAAGTGCAAGCGAACACCATGCCCGTAACAAAGTAGAAATAGAATGAGCGAGCCAAGCCAGTGAAAATAACCTGCCATAAAATATCTGATGGATTTATACCTATTGAGCGCGACATTGACAAGATTCGCAAGATACCCAATGGCTCGGTGATTGAGATTACAATCAAGATCGAGAAAAGAACGGACAAGCAGAACAACTGCCTTCATGGGTACTTAGGTCAAATGTCTACCAAGATGAACGAGGCAGGCTATGATTTTAAAAAGGTCGTTCAATTACCTGTTAGTTTCACAACGTCAAACATGAAAGAATATATGTTTAAGCCTGTTATGACTGGAATGTATCCAGAGATAACATCAACTACAGAATTAAGCACTATTCAGATCCAGCAGGTTTACGAGACATTTAATAATGCTATGGGTGTAAAGTTTGGGATAAGCGGTAACTGGCCTGATAGATTTACGGGCGGTAAAGTGTAGAACAAAAGGTTGTTTTATGCTAAGCTAACAATGTTTCCAGTAGTACCCGCCCTTGTTTTTTACTCCTCATTTTGGCAAGGGCGGTTTTTTAAGAATTGCTCGTGACAATGCGTTCTGGCCGTAAGGTGCGCGCATTGATACAGAAAGTAAGTCCGTTGAGTCACGACAGCGGCAATCTGAGGACAAGATTATCAACTCCAAGAAAAAATGTACCTACTGCGGAAAGTTCAAGCCATATGACCAGGTTATCAAAACCAACGTCGGCAATTTCTGCAATAATGACCACAGAGTAAAGTACGGCATTGAGAAAACTGACAAGCTACTAGCCAAATCCAGAGACATCACCAAGAAGAAACACTCAAAGAAAAAGCGGGAGTTAAATGCCAATAGCTTAAAAACGCGCAAAAGAGCCGCAAGAGAGGCTTGTCATGCCTACATAAGAGCTAGAGACGAAGGAAAACCTTGTATATGCTGCAACAGACCAATGACAGGACAAATCCATGCAGGACACTGGTTAGAATCGGGAAACAACCCTATAATCAGATACAATGAAAATAACATCAATTCCCAGCTAGCTTACTGCAATACATACAAAGGCGGCGACTCAGGCGACTACGAAGCCAATTTAAGGCTAAAGATAGGTGATAGGAAGGTTGACCAGCTAAAACGCTTCAAAGGCTCTAAGATACGCGGTAAAGTGCTAAAACGAACCGCAGATGATTACAGGGCTATTGAGAAACACTATAAGCAGAAGCTAAAGGATATGATATAATGTATGTGGCTAGGGCATGCAACCCGAAAAGCAGCAACACCAACTGCCTGCCACAAACATGCTTATTGGTAATAATAGCTAAAGGTGATAGTTATGAAAAATTGCATCAAATGCAACACTAGAAAAAAAGAAGAGCAATTCCACAAAGACAGCAGAAGGCCTGACGGTTTATTCCCATACTGCAAAAAATGCAGGCAAATACCAAGGAAGCCCGCAAAGTGCAGGCCGATTAAAGAAGTTCTTTCTAACTATAGAGTTGCAGAAAACGAGTGTTGGGAATGGAGTGGAACGCTTGACATAGATGGATATGGCGTTGCCTGCTTCAAGGGGGAGCGGCAAAAAGCCCATAGGCTTAGTTTTTCACACCATGTTGAACCAATTAAGCAGGGCCTAATTATATGTCACAAATGCGACAATCCTTCCTGTATAAATCCAAATCACTTGTACCAAGGAACAAGCCAAGACAACACTAACGACATGATAGCAAGAAAAAGGCAAAATCCGCCCATAGGAGAAAGGTCTGGCAATGCGGTTTTGGAAATAGAGCAAGTAAGAGCGATAAAGCACGACCCAAGAAGGCATAATAAAATCGCTATGGATTACGGAATAGCGGCATCCACTGTAAGTAGCATTAAGACTGGCAGAAACTGGTCGCGCGCATTAGGTGAGGCTGATAGAAATGCGAAAGCAATTTAACAAAGAGATTAGAGAGTTAAAACGTTATCTTACTCTCTAAAAAGCCGCTATGTATGACTTGGTTGTTATGTGATATAATTCAAGGATTAATAACGATGGAGAACTGCAATGCAACCTTTAACAATGGCTGGCGACGGCGGAAAGACTCGACCAAAAAAGACAACTAGAAAATCTAAACCCAAAAAGACAAAATGAACACAGTCATAATACTATCTATCTTTGTTTCATCGTTTTTCATTGAAAAGCTGATAGATAAACTTGCATTGTCTGTTTTCTGTTTTGCAGTACTTTCATTCAATATTGCAGGGCACTACATACCTAATGAATACGGACAGTTATATTATCTGTTGGCCGCTATTGTCGATCTCTCGCTTATTATAATTCTTAGTAAGATGAGCGCGATAACCAGCCTAATCACCAAAATACAACAAGTGTGTAAAGCATTTATAGCTGTCAACTTCATTGGATGGGCTTTATTTATGCTGTATTATGAGCCGATATTGTATGAGATTATGTGCGGCGTACTGTACGCCTACCTATTAACACTAACTCTCGCAAGTAAGGAGCGCGGCGATGTGGGATATTTTACAATGGATCGTTGGAGTCCTGGCTTTTTGCTCAATCTTTATAAGAGCTACAGGTTTGTGCAAGGCGGCAAAACGGAGAAGAGAGCTTGAATTACTTAATAGAAGGCGTGGCAAGAGCTGCACAGGATGTAAAGACGGCAGCCACAGTAAGCACGACAACTGCAACAGCGGGCGTGGCAACATGGCTGGAAATGATACCGACCGACATAGGTAAGATAGCGACCATAGTGGGCATACTGCTATCAAGTGTTCTAATTATTGTCCATGTCCGAAAGGATATGCGCGAAACAAGAGAGCACAGAGTCAGAATGGAGCGGCTGGAAAATGGCAATGACATTTAAAGGTGCTGATAACAAGACCTGTATGGCTAAAACTGCATTTATGTATAGCCTAGGTATCTGCTTAATCAAAATCCTTATATCTGGCGTTGCAATAGGCGACATGACCTTTGAGCAAGCTGATTATACGGGCATGGCGGCATTCTTAGCCCCAGTAGCCGCTATTTACTACGGTAGAGCAAAGACTAAGGCGGAGCATCAAACTTATGTTTAGCGGAATAATGACAAAGATAGCAGGCGCACTCACGTTAGCAGTCACCATTCTGCTGGCAATTGTCGGTTATCAGCGTAAAGAAAACAAACGCAAGCAAGAAGTCATTGACACGCACGAAAAGAAAGACGACATCCAAGACCAAATTAAACAAGGTGAGCAGGACATTGAAGCTAATAAAGATAGCATTGATACTGATGATTGGAAGCGTAACATTTAGTTGTTCAACGATTAAGCTAATCCACGAGCCACTAGATATCGAATCTTGTCTTAAAGAGCGTTATACTGAGTATGAAAAAGCAACGATGACCGACCCTGTAGGGCGTAAAATCTACTTAAACAAGAAATTATGCGAGCAGTTAATCACAAATCATAACGAGGCGCACAGGAATGA